>OIYR01000438.1_pt1 | contig 23255 bp, 15 predicted proteins | sample 1588221 | NCBI WGS metagenome assembly OIYR01 (sample SAMN03283292) | human gut metagenome | biome: human-associated habitat; material: feces | host: Homo sapiens | place: Peru | collected 2012
TCAAATCCATTTTTTTGTATAAAATTAAAAATTGTTTGTCGTTCCAACGCAACATGGACGGGCAACTCTTCTGCCCAGACAACAGCGGTTACGCCGAAAAGCGGGTGCAAAGTTACGACTTTTTCTCGTATCTCGCAAATTTTCAGGTACTTTCTTTGGACTTTCACGTCGTTTTTCATCTTTTTTCTTTGATTGTGATGGCTTTTTCTTGCCGATTTCGCCGATTTCGCCGATTTATTTTGTAACTTTGCACACACAATAGTAATAATAGGTATGAGAAATCGACAGAAAACATTTTTAGCATTGGCATCTGCAACCTTCTTGCTCATTGCCAATCCTTGTGCCGCCCAGAAATACAAGGTGGCAAAAGTGGAACGTACTCGCATCTTGATAGACAAACAATGGGATGCCCAGCCTGATGCTGAGGCTGCAGCCTTTATCGCTCCTTATAAGAATAAGGTGGACAGCATCATGGGACCTGTTGTGGGAACTCTTTCCCATGACATGACTCGCCATCGTCCAGAGAGCGAACTCAGTAACTTGCTCACCGACATCCTCGTATGGGGTGGAAGAGACTTCCATGAGCAACCGGTCTTCGCCGTGTATAATATGGGAGGTATCCGCTCCAATCTTGCCAAGGGCAAGGTGACGGTGGGAGATGTCAACGACATGGCTCCTTTCGAGAACAAGATTTGCTTCTTGACCTTGACGGGTGAGAAGGTGACGGAACTTTTCCAGCAGATCGCTCATCGTGGCGGTGAGGGACTGAGCCATGCGGTGCGCCTCGTCATCACCAAGGATGGTCATCTCAAGAGTGCCACCATCAATGGTGAACCTGTTGCCCCACAGAAGCAATATCGTATCGCCACCTTGGATTATCTCGCAGAGGGAAACGACCAACTTGTTGCTTTCAAAAGTGGCACCGATGTCGTAGCTCCTAAGGCAAAGGAGAACAACGTGCGCTATATCATCATGAGCTACTTCCGCGAGAAGATGGCGAAAGGCGAGAGCGTAGAGTCTCAGGTGGAAGGAAGAGTCGTAGTGGATTAGTAAATAATAGATTAGGATATTTATGCTGAAACATACATTATTATATATAGGACTCGCATTTGCCATGTTGGCGATGCAGCCTGCAGAGGCACAAGCTAAGGGTGAGAAGACAAGTAAACCGGTGAAGCAACTGGTGGTGCTCCATACCAATGACACCCATTCTTGTGTGATGCCAATCAATCCGAACCTCGCTGATACGGCGATGGCAAATCGTGGTGGTTATCTTCGCCGTGTGGCGATGATCAAGGAAGAGAGAAAGGTTCATCCTGACCTCTTGCTTTTCGATAGTGGCGACTTTTCGCAAGGTTCTCCTTACTATTCGCTCTTCAAGGGCGACGTGGAGGTTGGCTTGATGAACGAGATGAAGTATGACGCTGCTACCATCGGCAACCATGAGTTTGACTTTGGCATTGACAATATGGTGCGTATCTTCAAGATGGCGAAGTTCCCTATCGTCTGTGCCAACTACGATTTCACGGGTACAGAATTGGCAAGCATCGTCAAGCCTTACGTGATTCTTCATCGCCAAGGTGTCAAGATTGGTGTCTTCGGACTTTGTCCTGAGTTGAAAGGCTTGGTCAGTGAGGCCAACTATGGTGTCATCAAGTATGAGAATCCTGTAGAGAAAGGTCGAGAGATGGCTGAGTTCTTGAAGAAAAAGGAGAAGTGTGATGTCATTATCTGTCTTTCCCACTTAGGTTGGGATGTGGATGGAGACGATGATACCGAGATGATTCCTGGTTCTCGCTACATCGACTTGGTGTTGGGTGGACATAGCCACACCTACTTCAAGGATTTGCAGTATGTGAAGGATTTGGATGGCAAGCCAGTGCCTGTTGACCAGAATGGCAAGAGTGCCATTTGGGTCGGTAAGATGGTGCTGGACTTGAGTAAGAAATAACCTCGCTTCTTACGGTGTAAAGAATGGGGTTTGGCGATACTCAAGCAATCGCCAAAACCCACGTTTTCATCGTTCTCTGTCGTGGTTTTATACTCTTCTCTCTATGCCTTTATATGAATAAGTCATCCATAGTGACAACAGATTGTATATCCCATGCGTATGAGTTTTGCATTAACCCCATCGTTGTAATCATTGTGAGATGTACTGCCTTTCTCGTTCTTGTTTCTTGGATAAAGCGTTCACGCTTATTTTGGAGATTGTTGTCTATGCCACTGGTGATTTGAAACTCAGCCTTTGAATACTTTATCTCACATAAGTTGATGACATCGTCACTTCTGTCTATCAGTAAGTCTATTTTAGCTCCCTGCTTTTCTTTGGTTCCCATGATGCTCCATGAATATACGGTGGAAATGATGCCTTGGATTCCCAATTTTGCTTTGATCTGCTCAATATGTTGGAGACATACACGCTCGAAAGCTAGTCCACACCAAGTGTTGTATTCAGGTTTACCTGCAATCTTGCTCCAATATTGCTCATCGTTGATGTAGTTGTCTTTGATAAACTTGTAATAAAATAAGGTGTAGTTATCCATCAGCTGATATAGGGCATTCTTGTTTTTCATTCCAATACTGTTGTATTTTCTGATGAAACCACAGTACTCTAAGTTTTCCAAGAACTCCGTTAGTTTTCCATTGTCCGACATCTTCGTAGCTTTCAATATCTCAGTTCTGGTCATCCCCACTTTCTTGGTAGCTAAGGCGTTGATAATCATCAAATAGGGCTTGGGCTTTTTGAATAGAGAGTCGTATAAATCTGCAAACTCATGCCTCAATACACCATCTTCTGAGAAAAAAAGTAAATTGATATTTTGTAAGAGACTTTTGCCTGCCTGCAACTGTGACCAGTAGAACGGGACACCTCCCATAATCATGTAGCCTTCCAGTACTTGGCGGCGATTGGAGTAGGGATTGAGTGAGCAAATATGGCTCTCATTTCTATTATTATGCGAGAGTAAGAAGTGAATAAATATAAAAAATGGCGTTTAAACGTGCGGAATCTATGTTTTTTAAGCACATTCCGCCCGTTTAAACGCCATTTTTGCATTGCTTGTGGCTCTCTACATTTAGTCTCCATTCAATGCAACTTATTGATAGTGAGCATAAATCCTCGAAAAGTGAAGGGAGAGTGATATCTGTCTTCTAAAAGTAATAGGAAAGTTATTCCTTGTTGGAGGAAGCATAGAGACCGATGACGGCACCGATGAAGCCACCGCTCTTTTGGGTGCTCAAGTTGCTGGCATCTACGCCCTTGGCAAGCAACTGCCAGTCGCCACCTTGCTCTGCATAGAAGAAGTCATAATAGCGACCGTGACCTTCTACCTTGAGGCGCAACTCGCCATCCTTGATAGGGGTGGAGGCGATGGTCACGTTGTTTTTCTCGGCACGAGTCAGGGTGAGCATCAGCTTGCCATTCTTCATCGTCTTGCCAAGCACAAAGTTGTGGTCTTCCTTCTGGAGAAGTGCCAAGCCTGCGATGTCCTTGTCGTTGCGAGGCGTGAAGTTGAGCGAAGTCTCGGCAGTGAAGGTACCATGCTGCTGACGAGCCCAGATGGCAGACATTGGCTCACGCTTGTAGATGTTGCCAGGCAGGAGATTCAGCGTCAACTTGCCATTTTCTACCTTGTAGCAATCTGTGAAGTCACGGAGGAACATCCAACGGCTATTCAACTGTTTCAAACCATTCTTGCCATCGCAAGCTTCAAAGTTATCGGTATAGCTGAAGTTGCCGGAGAACTCATTCTTCTCTGCTGGTTTCAATCCTGCCTTCTCACCCACTGTAGCGATAGGAGTGTTCTTGGCAAGGATCTCTGGCCAACCGTTCTTCCATGTCACTGGCAGCAGATAAGTGTCACGTCCTGTGTTGTACATGTCCTCCTCGTATGGGCGGCAAGCCAGGAACACAGCCCACCAGTTGCCCTTGCCATCTTCCACGATGTCGGCATGACCGGCACTTGATACAGGATCCTTACGGTTAGGGTCGAGACCAATGCGCTGGGTGAGGATAGGGTTGTTTGGGCATTCCTCCCAAGGACCTGCAGGGTTCTTGGCACGCAAGATGACCTCACTGTGCCAACCGCCTGTACCACCCTCGGCACACATCAAGTAATAGTACCTGTCTTTCTTGAAGAGGTGTGGACCCTCAATCCAGATAGGCTTAGCCTCCACGTGGGTACCGCCACGGAGAATCTGCTTGAAGTCGCCCTTGATGCTGTCGCCCTTCACGTCAAATTCGAAGAGGCGGATGGCACGCTGTCCCTCATAATCGGCACCGCCTACCACCGGACCATTGTGTACGATGTAGCCCTTGCCGTTGTCGTCGAAGAAGAAACTTGGGTCGATACCATCTATCTTTGGCAAGTAGATAGGCTCGCTCCAGCCCTTAGATGGGTCTTTAGACTTCACGAAGAAGTTGCCAGCGCCCACATTGGTGGTGATCATATAGAAAGTCTTGTTCTTCTTGTTGTAGCTGATGGCAGGTGCGAAGATACCACCTGATACGTTCTGTCCCTTCAATGGCACTTGTGAGGTGCGGTCGAGCACATGCCCCGCTGGCTGCCAGTTGACCAAGTCCTTGCTCGTGCTCAATGGCACGCCAGGGAAGAAGGTGAACGAGGAGTTGACGAGGTAATAGGTGTCGCCCACACGACAAAGGGATGGGTCTGGGTAGAAACCTGCCAACACAGGGTTGTAGTACTGGTGGCTCTTGTCGATTTCCACGTTGAAGCGGGCATCGTTGCCGGCATACTTGAAGTAGTCGAACTCGGCTGTCTGTGCATGAGCGCCGAGTGCGAGCATACAAGAAAGTGGTAAGATTGCTAATTTCTTCATTTTGATTATTTTGATTTTAATGATTTCTAGTTATGCGAATCTCATATCAATGATTCCGTTGCAAAGTTACCACTTTTCTTTGTGTTCTATATGTGCTTTATGTATCTAAGACTTTTCCCTATGTTGCACAGAGGTCTTTGTTTGTTACATTTTCTTCTCCAAAGCTTGGTTCATGTAGTCACGTGGCGAACAACCATACAGATTCTTGAACATGGTGCTGAAGCTGGCGGCATTGCTGAAACCGCAGGCGTACATCACGTCGGTGACATTGCGGTTGGGGTCTAGTAACAACTTGGCAGCTTGTTTCAGTCGGATGTTGCGGATGAAGTTGTGCGGAGTCTGATTGGTCAGTTCCTTCATCTTGCGGTTGAGATGTACACGGCTGATGCCCACCTTTTGTGCGATGACGTCCACGCTCAGGTCGGAGTCGCTCATGTTCTCGTTGATGACCTCCATGATGCGTTTGAGCAATTCGTCATCCGGCGACTTGGTCTCCACCGTGTCAAAGGTTGGTTCCGGACTTTCCTTTCCCATAAACTTATTGCGAAGGGTACGGCGCACGGCAAGGAGGTTGAGTATCGTACGGCGCAAGATGTCCATATTGAAAGGTTTCGTGATATAGGCATCGGCACCCGTCTCAAGACCAGCCAACTGACTTTCCTCCCGACTCATGGCAGTAAGGAGAATCACTGGAAGATGGTTGGTATTCACGTTGTTCTTAATCTTGCTGCACAGGGTATTACCATCCATCTCTGGCATCATGATGTCGGAGATGACAAGGTCTGGCATCGTCTTGATAATCTCTGGCAGTGCCACCTTGCCGTTAGGGTAGGTGAGGATGGTGAAGTCATTGCCTAGCTGTAGGCTCAGGTAGTGGAGGATTTCCTCATCATCCTCTACGATGGCGATGGTGCTCTTGGAGGAATGAGGCTTAGACTCTTGGCTTTCTGCCTGCAGGGTGTCTTCCAGTGTCTCGTCGATTTCCTGTAGCTCCTCCAAGTCTTCCTCGTTTTCTTCCTCTGCTTTCTCTTCGAGGATTTCTTCTGTCTTGAGGTGGGCTTTGCCGAGTGGCAAGGTGATGATAAACTCGCTTCCTGTCTTGAAGTCTTCATCCTGCGTGTGAGTACTCTCGTTGTTGCGGGCGAAGATGGTGCCATAGTGAAGCTCCACGAGCGAACGTGTCAGGTCGAGTCCGATACCCGTTCCCACATTGCGGTCGTTGGAATGGGTAGGACTTTGGTAGAAACGTTGGAAGATGGTCTCCAACTTGTCCTTGTCGATGCCCTTTCCACTGTCCTTGATGGAGATGATGGCATTGCGGGTGGTCTGGCTGAGGGTAATCTGAATCTTGCCACCGGCAGGGGTAAACTTGAAGGCATTCGATAGTACATTCATGAGTACCTTGTCAAAGTTGTTGCGGTCGATCCAGACTGGTAGATGCTCGTCTTGATGCAAGAAGGTGAAGGTGATTTGCTTGGCGATCGCCTGTTGCTCGAAGAGCTGGTGTTCATCTTTGATGAAACTTACCATGTCGGTCTCGCTCATGTGCATCGCCATCTGTCCCTTGTCTATCTTTCTGAGGTCCATCATCTGACTGATGAGGTGGAGGATGCGCTCGGAGTTCTTGCGCATGAGGTTGTAGATGCCTTGTCGATGGGCATCCTTGTCTTCCTTGATGAGGGAGAGAAGAGGGGTGAGGATGAGGGTGAGCGGTGTGCGTATCTCGTGACTGATGTTCATGAAGAAGCGCAATTTAGCCTCGCCCATCTCTTCGGCATGGATATGTTGTTGCAAGGCTAGGCGGCTTTCTTCCTGTCGCTTGCGATAATGCTGATATTGCAAGAGGATGCCGAGGATGATGAGAAAATAGACAAACTTAGCCCAAATGCTGGCATACCAAGCAGGATGGATGACGATGGTAAACTCCTTGACTGGTGTCTCGAAGCTATTGCAGAGGGCTTTCACCTTGAAGTGATATGTGCCAGGCAATAGATGGGAGAAGGAAATCTCGTTGACTCCGCTCTGTACCTTGCGCCACTCCTCGTCATTGATGCTATAGGCATAGACGATTTGCTCCACATTATTATAAGTAAGTGTGGAGAGTTGGAGCGTGAAAGAGTTGTCTTCGTGGGAGAGATGGAATTCTTTCGTATCATAGACACTATGCTCGGTGATGGTGTAACCATCCGAATCCATGTAAGGCATGACGGGCTCGTTGTTGACGAGCAAGCCGGATAGGATGACGTTTGCCTTCCAAGGGTGCAGTTTGACATGGGCGACATCAAACTTGTTGATACCTCCTGTGCCACCCATCACGATGGTACGTTTATCGGCGGAGATGCAGGTGGCTCCATCGGAGAACTCATTGCTCTGGATGCCATTCCCGGCATAGAGCCTGGTGATTCTTCCTTCCATGAAGTTGATGCAGCTCATGCCCTTGCTCGTTCCCATCCAAATTCTACCGAGGTAGTCTTCGTTGATACAGCATACGCTGTTGTCGGTCAGACCTTGTGTTGTGGTGTAATGTTTGGAGAGCTTCGGATTCGACAGGTTGTGGCAATAGGCACCATCATCGGTACCATACCATACTTGGTCCTTGCTATCTACAAAGACACAATGAGAAAAGGAGTTTCTGACCAAGCAGTTGACACCGCCGAAGGTGGAAGTCCAACTCTCTTTCTTGCGGTCGAGACATGCCAAACCTGCGGACGTGGCAAAATAGATGTGGGAGTTGTCCTTCGAGAAAGCCAACTTGACGATATAGTTGCTAGGTGGACAGTTTGCCTTCGGATTGTTATCGCCGTTGGCTATCATCTTATAGTTCTTGATGGCTCCATCCGGACTGATGCGGAACACACCTTCGCCCAAAGTCGTCAGCCAAACATAGCCCCACTTGTCGCATTTGATGTCATAGATGCCTGTGTTCTTGATGGCTTCGATGTCGAGTGGGTGGTAGGTGCCGTTGGCATCCAGTGTACCTGCTCCATCGGTATAGGTGGCTATCCAGATACGCCCTTGGGTATCTTGGCATACGCCGAGCACGACAGCTCTTGGTGCATAGTGCCCCAATAGGTGCTTGCCATCGGGGGAGAGCTTGTAGATGCCATCCTTGTCGGTTCCTACCCAGAGATTGTGGTCCTTGTCAAACATCACGCTCGATACACTGTTGTCGCCGATGAGATTAAACTTGCCTAGTCGGTAGCCCATATAGCCGAAGTCGTTGGGACTGAGTGGCTGCATGAACACGCCTTTCTGCAACATGGAGAACCAAATGTTGCCTTGCTGGTCTTCGATGATGCTTCCTACCTTACTTTTCGACAAGTTGGTCTGTGGACTAAAGAAGAGATTGTCATAAGTCATGTTGGTGACAGGGTCGTAGAGTGTGATGCCTTCGCCATTGCAGCCGATAAATAAGCGGTCGTTCCTGTTGACGAAGATGGTGCTGGCAGGAAGATTGGGAATGGCGGTTATTTGGGTGAAGACGCTGGAGCCGGGAGTGAGGCGATAGATGCCTTGGCTCTCGGTGGCGAGGTAGATGGTGCCCTTGCTGTCTTGCTGGATATCCCTGACATTCAAGTCTTGTGTCCCGAAGGCGTGACGAATGAGTTGACCTTTCTTGTTGAGCAAGAAAAGTTGGTTGCCATCGGCGATTAGCCAAAGTTGTCCTTGTCTGTCTTCTGTGATGTGATGGATGTATTTGAGTTTTCCTAGAGTTGGTGCGAAAGGTATGCAGGTATGGGTGCCTTTCTTCATCAGATAGATGCCGCACCCTGCCGTGCCTATCAAGATGTTGCCGTTGTGCAGTCGCTTGATATGCGGAATGTAGGCACTGAAGGTCTTCCCTTGTTCGTTGTGCAGTTGAACCTCGGTGAAGTATTGGTCATCGTGGATGAGCACACCTCGGTTGGTACCCAAGACGATGCAACCATGGCTGTCTTGCGTGATACAGTTAAAACAATTGGTGTTGGGCTTTCGAGGGTCGTTCTCGCCCTTTCGCATGGACCGGAAGTTGTAGCCGTCAAAGACGTTGAGTCCATTGCGGGTGGCAATCCAGATGAAACCATTGTTGTCTTGGAAGACTTGCGTGGCAAGGTTACTCGAAAGTTGGTGGTCTGTATTAAAAAGTCTGCCGCTCTGCGCATATGCGGCGAAATAACATATACAGGCCAAAATCGTTGTGATGGTTCTGTTCATGGTGAGTTGGTTCTTAATTATCACTGCAAAGATAACGCTTTTTGGTGAAAATAGGTACATTTCGTTGCGTTTTTTTACATTTAACACTTCATATAGGGCAAAAGTCGCAGAAAATGCTTACTTTTGCACCTAATACCACTCAGCTATCAACAGGCTTTAGCCCATTTTAAATAATTTTTAGTAAAAGCGGACGTGTAGGTAATGTTAACCTGCACGTCCGCTTTTGTTTCATGATTCCTTTTTGTTTCTTTCATTAGCCCATTTTGTATCATACGACAAACAATTTGGTTCGTTTTCTAAAGTGATGTGTCTAAAAAAAAACTATTTTTGCAGCGGTTTTCGAGTGTTACGAAGTGTTTACGCACATTTATAATACGAAAAGCCATACGATGAGAATTGTATAAGTAAAAGATGAATCTTTGGTCAAAAACCTAAAAGATAAATGAGAGTTTAAAGTCAAAAACCTAATTAAAATGGCTAAAAGCAGTTTTATGTGGCAATAACCAACTAACTAATAATTACAAACTTTTAATCTATTCTCGTATGAGGAACTTGAAAATGATTGAAAAGCCGTTAGTATTATTATTCCTGCTCTGTTTGTTCCCTTTGGGAATCTCGGCTCAGAGCCTAGTCAAAGGTTTAGTAAGTGATGAAAGTGGCGAACCTGTTATCGGCGCTACTGTTCGTGTGCTAGGCACCAACGATGGAACAGTGACCGACCTTGACGGACGATTCCAGGTAACCGCTAAGTCAAACGCACAACTTTCTATTTCATATATAGGATATGTGACACAGAAAGTAAATGTGGGGGGGCGTACTAATATCGCTATCACCCTCAAGTCAGAAAACACCGCTCTTAGCGACGTTGTCGTTATCGGTTATGGTACTATGAAAAAGAGTGACGTAACTGGTTCTGTTGTTTCCATCGATACCAAGTCGATGATGAAACGTACACCGGTCAATGTAGCACAAGCTCTTCAGGGTGCTGCTGCTGGTGTGATGGTTACTTCACAAGATGGTGCTCCTGGTTCTAACTCAGCCGTTCGCATCCGTGGTATCGGTACTATCAATGGTGATGCTCAGCCTCTCTACGTAGTAGATGGAGTACAGGTAGGCTCTAGCGCCGACTTCGTCAACCCTTCTGATATCGAGAGCATTGAGGTCTTGAAGGATGCGTCTGCTACAGCTATCTATGGTTCTGCTGGTGCCAATGGTGTCATCATGATCACCACCAAGCATGGTCAGAAAGGTAAAGCTAACGTAACTGTTACTGCCGACTGGGGTATCCAGACTCTTCCTTACAAATTGAACACATTGACAGGTGACGACTATGCTCGTTCTATCCGTGATTCTAAGGCTAATGATGGTGCAGGTCTTACCAACCAGATTTGGTCTGAGGCATACGATGGCAAGCGTAACCTCATCGACTGGCAAGACCAAATGTATCGCACTAGCCTCCGTCAGCAGTATGGTGTTTCAGCTAGTGGTGGTACAGAGAATACTCAATACAACTTCTCTGTAGGTTACCTTAACAACAAGGGTATCATCGTGAATACCAACTATGATCGTATCACAGCTCGTGGTAGCCTCAAGTCTAAGGTTAACAAGTACTTGGAACTTGGCGCCGACATAAACTATATGTACTCTACCGTGAAGGGTAACAACATCGGTCTCGGTAACAATGGTAACCTTTCTTCTCAGCGTGATATCGCTCAGATGGCTCCATCTCTCGATTATATTGATCCAGCTACAGGTGAAGCAGTTCACGTCAATGTAGTCAACCCTGATGGAACATACGGTGCTGGTCACGCTCCAACTCCTGATGGTTGGGAGGGTATGACTGCTACCGCTCAGAACCCATACGCTTCTCAGATGGAAATTGGTCGTGTTACTCGTAACTCTCGTATCTCTATCAACCCTTACATTGACTTGACTCTCTTCAAGAATAAGAATCATCAGGTGAATGCTCACTCTATCATGTCTTGGACACAGACCAACTCAGACAACGATGAGTTCTCTGGTATGTACAAGCGTTACAACAATATTGGTGGTAAGATGACAGAGGTGAAGTATGAGGGTCGTAACCAGGCTTACTATAGCTTCGGTCTCGGTCAGAGCAAGGGACTCTCTAAGAGCATCGAAACTTACTTGACTTACAACTGGAAGACAGATTTCAACACCTTGACTTTCATGGTTGGTAATACTGTTAGCAAGTATGAAGGCTCATGGGTTAGTGCTAGCGCATACGACTTCCTTTCTCCTAACAACCGTTTGATTTCTTTGACTACCAATGCAAAATCTATCCAGGGCAATGGTGGATTCAATGCACAGGTCCGTACTATCTCTTACTATGGTCGTTTGGTATATAACCTCTTCGATCGTTATATCTTGACAGCTACCCTCCGTCGTGATGGTTCTTCTAACTTCTCATCTGGTAACCGTTGGGGTACTTTCCCATCAGTGGCTTTGGCATGGCGTGCTAAGGAAGAGACTTTCCTTAAGAACGTAAAGGAAATTAGCAACGCTAAGGTCCGCTTTGGTTGGGGTCAGACAGGTAACGCTGGTGGTATCGCTGGTCGTTCTGTATATGCTCTTTCTTCAGCTCATACTAAGTACAACTTCTATGCACTAGGTGCAGGTGGTGGTACTACAGGTCAGTTAACTCAAGAGACTGGTTTCTATGCTCCATTGGTAGATACCAACTTGAAGTGGGAGACCAACGAACAGCTCAACATTGGTTTGGATCTCGGTTTCCTCGATGGTGACTTGAACGTATCTATGGACTTCTTTACTCGTAAGACCAAGGACTTGTTGTTGGAGCGTCAGATTCGTCCATCTGCAGGTAATACCTCTATCTATACCAACTTCGGTCAGATCAACAATACCGGTTTTGAGTTCTCTATCAACTACAACAAGCAGATTAACAAGGACTGGAGCATCAATGCTGCATTGAATGGTTCTACCTTGAAGAATAAGATCAAGAAGATGGGTGTTGACTACACTGCAACTTGTACCGGTGGCAACAGTACTTACTCAGCTGATGATATTGATGGTTCTAACATCGGTGCAGTCAGTGGTACGGGTTTCCAGTGGAACAACCACTCTATCTGCCGTGAGGGCGAGGCTGTAGGTTCTTACTATGGTTACAAGGTGGCTGGTATCATTACCAACCAGGAGATGCTCGACAAGGCAAAGGCTCAGGGACAGGATGCACAGATGGGTGACTTCTTGTTCGTAGATACAGATAAGAGTGGTACACTTGATGATGGTGACCGCCAGATCATTGGTAATGGTCTTCCTACCATGAACTTCGGTTTGAACCTCGGTGCAACTTATAAGAACTGGGACTTCAGTATCTATTCTTATGGTGTGCTCGGTATGGACATCCTCTCTTACTCAAAGATGCGTCTCTCTATCATGAACCCATCTGATGACGCTTGGACACCAGCCCTCTTGAAGGATAGTTATAAGAAGATGTATGATAGTGAGACCAACCCTGGGGGTACTCTTCCTCGCTTGACACGTCTTGACAACAACAAGAACAGCCGCATCAGCGATGCTTGGGTAGAGAATGGCAACTTCTTGAAGATTAGCAATATCCAGATTGGTTACACCGTACCACGCAAGTGGTTGGAGCCTCTGAGTTTGACATCTGTACGTGCTTACTTCTCTATCCAGAACCTCTGCACCATTTCTCCTTACACGAAGTATGGTGATCCTGAGGTGGGTCAGGGTAGCGTTATCTACACCGGTCTCGACACGGGTCGTTACGCAAATCCACGTACCTATATGTTCGGTCTGAATGTAACCTTTTAATTAATCAAAACTTGAAATCATTATGAGAAATATAGCTAAATGTTTTGCCGTGATGGGCTTGGCGTGCATAGCCTTGTCCTCATGCGATAACGATAAGTTCTTGGATGTACCGCATTACGACATCTTGGACATTGAGTCTCAATTTGAGAATGATGATAATGCTCTTCGCGGATTGAATGGTATCTATGCTTTCAACCAAGGTAGTACGCAAGATAATAACTGGGGTTTCAAGCCAAACTTGTTTACGGGTTCTCACCCTACCATGGATACCCAGTGTACCGGTTGGGATGTCAAGTTCCTCAATCAGACCTGGGATCCAAATGTCGGTGAGCTAGGTGAAGGATGGGCTCACGCTTATGCTGCCATTGCTCGTGCCAACCTCTATTTGGCAGGTCTTCAAGAGGCAGACAAGATCAGTGATGCTGCCAAAAAGACCTGTGAGGGCGAGGCTCGTGCGCTTCGTGGTTATTTCTATACTTGGTTGGCTACAACTTTCGGTCGTGTGCCAATGCTTGCTACTGGTGAAGATTTCAGTAACACGCCAGTGAAGGCGGCTGCAGAGACTTACGAGGAGATGTGGGATTTCATCATCGAAGACTTCACAGAGGCTTCCAAGCTTCTTGATTGGAAACCTTACAATGACCAGTATGGTCGCTGTACCAAGGGTATGGCAAAGGCTTACTTGGCTGATGCCTTGATGTGGAAGGCTTTCCGTTGCCCAGAGACTGCTAGTGATTGCTATGACAAGGCAAAGCAAGAATTGAAGGATATCATCACCAGTGGTACTTATAAGTTGACTCCAAACTTTGCTACCAACTGGGATCCTGCAGGCTTCTGGAATGAGGAGTGTATTTGGGCAGAGTGCTTGGATGAAGGTGACAAGTGGAGCAGTTGGGGTAGTGACCGTACTATCGACAACTTCAACTCTAACATGATGAAGTGGTTCTGTGCTTGTCCTGAGAATGGCGGATGGGGTGCTGAATATCTCTCTTGGGAGTGGTACTCTTGTTATGAGCATGGCGATAATCGTCGTGATGCTTCTTGTGCAACAGGTGCTGTGCCAGCGGAAAAACTCGAACAATATGGCATCGAAAAATCTAATACAGTTTGGGGCTACAATCCATACTTGAAGGATTCTATCGGTACAAAGGATGGTGAAGGTCATGTTGTTAAACCATTCAAGAATGCTGAGGGTGTGATGGCAGGTACCAAGACCATGCAGTTCCATTTCGATAATGGTGAGATGGCTCCTGCTATCTGGACAACCAAACTTTGGCGTTCTGCCAGAGCTGATGGCAACTCTTGGGGTGGTCAAATGTGGGCTCCTACAATTGTCTATGCTAAGCGTTATGCTAATGTGTTGCTCGACTATGCTGAGTGCTGCTTCCGTACAGGTGATGAGAATGGTGGTTGGAATGCCATTAACGAACTTCGCAACCGTGCTTGGGGTAACTTGGCTGTAGGTGAAAACTATGACAAGTATTTTGGCCATTATAATAATGTGTATTCATTCAACGGCGTGAATACAACAATGACTAAGTATCCTGTAGGTGTAGTGACAGAATCGGTTACTGTTCCTGATGCAAAGACTTATTACACAGCCCTTCAGGCAAAGCCTAATCGTGTTGGCTACAGCCATACTTCAGAGGTGTGGAAGGTAGCAGTCAATGAGGAGCGTCGTAAGGAGTTCAACTCTGAGTGGTGTCTCTGCCCTGACATGGTAAGATCTGGTTACATCGAGGATCATATCAAATACAACTATCCTAAGGACGATGGCGGTAGTGATTACGCTAACTATCCTTGGACCAAGCGTTCATTCGACTTCGATATCAAGAAGATGGATATGCCAATCCCAGCTGATGAGATCTTGAAGAACCCAGCTTTGAAGCAGAACCCAGGCTACGAGAAGATAGATGAGAATGCCGCTCAATAAGTTTTTGAATGAAAATCAGAGTTTTAATATAACCAGACTAAGTGAATACTAGGATTAAATTTAATTATAAGTTCTAGGTTAAATAGTATAATTTCGGAAGGAGTGTTTCGTGAGAAACGCTCCTTTTTTAAGTTTTCGTATCCATGATGCAACATATGCTAAAGCATTTGATACATCAGATAGCTCTAACTTCCTCTTTTTCTTGTATCTTTGCAGCAATCCTACTCAGTAGGCTAAGATAATAACTAAAGATAACAGTAAACAACAGAACAATGAAAGCAAAACATCTTTTCATCTCTTTGATATGTTTGGCACCTGCATCCCTGTGGGCGCAACTCCCTTATCAGAATCCTGCACTCTCAGCGCATGAGAGAGCCGTTGACCTGTGTGGTCGTCTCACCTTGGATGAGAAAGCATCCCTGATGCTCGACGATTCGCCTGCCATCCCTCGCTTGGGCATCAAGCGATTCCAATGGTGGAGTGAGGCATTGCATGGCGTAGCCAATATGGGCGATGTCACCGTCTTCCCAGAACCTATCGGCATGGCGGCATCCTTCAACGACGCCTTGGTGTATCGGGTCTTCGATGCCACCTCTGATGAGATGCGTGCCATGTGGAACGAACTCCAGAAGAGTGGGGGCGATGTTACTCGCTTCCATGCCCTCTCAGTGTGGACACCTAACGTGAATATCTTCCGTGACCCTCGGTGGGGACGTGGACAGGAGACATACGGTGAGGATCCTTACCTCACCTCGCAGATGGGATGCGCCGTGGTGCGTGGTTTGCAAGGACCGGAAGACACCAAGTATCGCAAACTCTGGGCGTGTGCCAAGCACTATGCCATCCATAGCGGTCCGGAATGGGCAAGACATACTGACAACGTGACCGATGTGTCGCCTCGTGACCTTTGGGAAACCTATATGCCTGCCTTCAAGTCGCTCGTACAAGATGCCAAGGTGAGAGAGGTGATGTGTGCTTATCAGCGTTGGGATGATGAACCTTGTTGCGGTAGCACCCGCTTGCTCCAAACGATCTTGCGAGACGAGTGGGGGTTCAAGTACTTGGTGGTGTCCGACTGTGGTGCCATCACCGACTTCTGGGAGAACCACAAGGTGTCGAGCAGTCCGAAGACTGCAGCGGCAAAGGGTGTGCTGGCAGGAACCGACGTGGAGTGCGGCTTCAACTATGTGTATAAGTCGGTGGCTGAGGCTGTAAAGTATGGTGCGCTCACCGAGGCAGAGGTGGATAAGCATGTGATTCGCTTGCTCGAAGGTCGCTTCGACTTGGGCGAGATGGACGACAACAAGGTGGTATCTTGGTCCAGCATTCCTACCTCAGTGCTCTGTAGCAAGGCTCATCGTCAACTCTCTCTCGATATGGCTCTCCAGACCATGACGCTTCTCCAAAACAAGAATGAGGTATTGCCGCTCAGCAAGAAGGAGAAGAAAATCGCCTTCATCGGTCCTAACGTGGATAACGAGCCGATGATGTGGGGTAACTACAATGGTACGCCACGCCAAACTATTACGATCCTTGATGGCATCAAGAGTCGTCTGAAGAAGAACCAACTTGTCACCTTCAAGGGATGTGATTTGGTGAACGACCAAACGCTCGACTCCTACTATGACCAATGCTCCATGGATGGCAAGGTAGGTTTCAGGGGTACTTTCTGGAACAATCGTGAGAGCGAAGGCAAGCCTGTGACTATCACCTATGAAAAGAATCCTATCCAGGTGACAACATACGGACAGCATTCCTTTGCACCAAACGTGAAGTTGGTGGGCTTCTCTGCCAAGTACGAGACTGTTTTCCGTCCGAAGCAAACCAATAAGGTGTTGCTCGATGTGGCTGCTTGTGGACATTATGAGGTGTATCTCAATGGCGAGAAGAAGGCTGAGAAGTCTGACTGGCGCACTACCGAGTCTCGTATCGAGTTTGAGGCTGTGAATGGAAAAGAGTATCGGATAGAAATCCGTTATGCAGAGATGCCAAACTATAATGCCGATATGAAGATTAACATAGGTCATGAGACTCCGATCGATTATACGGCTTCCATTCAGAAGTTGAAAGACTGTGAGACGGTGGTCTTCGTGGGTGGTATCGCTCCACAGCTAGAAGGCGAGGAGATGCCGATTAATATTCCAGGTTTCAAGGGTGGCGACCGTACCGACATCGAGTTGCCAAAGGTACAGCGTGGTTTCTTGCAGGCATTGAAGAAAGCAGGCAAGCAGGTAATCTTCGTCAACTGTTCGGGTTCGGCGATAGCCTTGGCTCCAGAAACCGAGAGTTGTGATGCCATTCTCCAGGCTTGGTATCCTGGTCAGGAAGGTGGCGAGGCGGTAGCTCGTGTGCTCTTCGGTGAGTACAATCCATCGGGCAAGTTGCCTATTACCTTCTATCGTGATACCAAGCAGTTGCCAGACTTCAAGGACTACAGCATGAAGGGCAGAACTTATCGCTATATGAACGATGCCCTCTTCCCATTCGGTTCCGGACTGAGTTACACCTTATATAATATAGGGGAGGCAAAACTCTCGAACGAGACATTGAAGAAGGGCGAGCAAATCACCTTGACCATCCCTGTCAGCAATGTGGGAAAGAAGGATGGTGCCGAGGTTGTGCAAGTCTATGTGAAAGACCCTACCGATACCGAAGGCCCTCTGAAGACCCTCAAGGCTTACCAGCGAGTGAGCGTCAAGGCGGGCGAGACAGCCCAAGCCGTCATCACGCTCGATAGCAAAAACTTCGAACTCTTCGATGCCGGCACCAATACCATGCGTGCCAAGGCTGGCGACTATGAGGTGTATTATGGCAGCAGTTCTGCCGCCAAAGATTTAAAGAAAGTGATCGTTCATTATGCCTACTAATGTCCTTCTGCTAGCCCTTGCCTTCTTATTCAAAGTAAAAGGTAAGGGCTATCATTTTGCTATGGGCTTCCTTGGCAGCGAGGGTGTAAGGGAGCATGCTCTTGTCCTTTACTTTGCTAGCGTAGCCCTTGTCGTAGGAGTTCAGCAGACCATACATGAACTTTAGCTCTGGGCGCAACTTGAAGAAAGGTAAGTAGAAGTCGCAACCTATACCCACTTCTACGAAAAGGTCGGTCTTCTTCAAGCGCAGATATTCATCCTTGTTGCCGCTCAGGTTCATCATCGGATTCAAGCCTGCCATGATGTAGGGGCGGTGATTGTTAAACCTTGGGGCGGCAAAGATGAGGTCGAAGGCGCAAGAAATATAGGCGGTCTTCAACTCCTGGCTCACGTCATAGCGGTCTTCTGATGAGAGATTGTGGAAGGTGAGGTGACGAGTGCCAAAGTACATGGCAGGGGCGATGCGGAACTGGAAGTGGGTGCTCAGGCGGAACTCGCCCAGTACACCCACGGTAAAGCCTGGGTCCCATCGGTCTTGATCCACCGTCACGTTGCTTGTCACCTCCTGTCCGTTCTCGTCGGTGAAGGTCACTTGTCCTGCGTTCAGCAGTTCGAGGTCTTGCAGATGGGTGCCCACCATCACACCGAAGTGGAAGGGGCGCAAGTCACAGTAAGGTCGATTCTCTACCGTTCGCTCCTGCGCCATCGAGGCGAGAGCCGTGAGGCAGAAGGCAATGGCAAGCAGCCATCTATGGGGATATTTTGTCAAAATCTTCATGATGTTATGGAGTTGGGGGCAGCATGTGCTTCCCTATTATTAATAATGTATTATTATTATTCTAACGCAAATCCGCTTATCTTATTGTTTTGTGGGCGCAGAAGATGTGTGCCCTTCGATGGTGCGCCATCATCATTAATAGGTACGATTATTTCGAAATCGTATAAATTATGAAAAAAGTGATACCTAAATATAGGTAGTATGGAAATTATTTTCTATCTTTGCACCATCAAAGAAAATACAAAAACATTATTAACAATATAAACATTTAAGATTATGGCATACGTAATTGGTGACGATTGTATCGCATGCGGTACATGTATTGATGAGTGTCCATCAGGCGCAATCTCTGAGGGCGAGAAGTATTCTATCAACCCAGATGTTTGCACAGAGTGTGGTACTTGTGCAGATGTTTGCCCTAACGAGGCAATCAGTCTTCCTTAATCGTTAAGGAACGATACTTTTAGTTACATAAAACATTTGAGGAGCGATTTCCGTAAGGAGACCGCTCCTTTTCTATTCTCCTAGTCATCGCTTTTGGCAGTCCCTTTCATCTTGCTTCTCTTTCTTTTCCATAAGCTTCATCTTCGGCTTTCTTCACGATTTCTTGCTACCGAAGAATTAATTTTTATTTAAAAGTTTGGTGATTTTTATCAAATATCGTATTTTTGCAGCCGATGAGTGGTCTATCCATTCATGGTACTATTTTAAACCTTTTGAAACAAATGATGAAATCACAGGGACGTTTTATTCTCTTATATATTATAATAGGTGTCAACTTGTTGGTGGGGTGTGGCAGAAAGGCTGCTCCTCAATATGTCATTGGCGTATCGCAATGCTCGGAAGATATTTGGAGAGACAAGTTTAATAAGGAACTGCAGATGGCTGAGTATCTCAACGACTCCATCCAGGTCAAGTTGGCTTCTTCCAATGATGACAGCAAGTTGCAGACTCGGCAAATCAATCAGATGATTGACGAGAAGGTGGATTTGTTGGTGATAGCTCCTAATCAGTTGAATACCATCTCGCCTGCCATCAATCGTGCTTACGACAAAGGCATTCCGGTTATCATCTACGACCGCAAGGCTAACAGCAATAAATACACGGCTTTCATCGGGTGCGACAACTATGCCATCGGCAAGTCGATGGGAGAGTTTATTGCCCAAAAGTTGCAAGGGAAAGGTCGTGTCGTGGAGATTCGTGGATTGGAAGGTTCCTCACCTGCCTTGGAGCGTCATCGTGGTTTCATGGAAGCCATGAAGAAATATCCGGGTATGCAGGTGGTGGCTTCGGAGGCTGGCGACTGGAAGGAGGAGAGTGGCAAGAAGGCGATGCAACGCATCCTCGACAAGACTCGTGACTTCGACTATGTCTTCTCTCACAACGACCGAATGGGTTGGGGAGCCTATCAAGTGGTTCGTGATAAAGGACTTGCTCGCAACTATAAGTTTACGGGAATGGATGCGATGGCGACCCGGAATGGAGGATTAGAACTCGTGCGTGATGGCATCTTTGAGGCTTCCTACCTTTATCCTACCAAGGGTGATGAGGTCGTGGCGTTGGCGATGAGAATACTGAGACATCAGCCTTTTAAGCGAGAGAACTATCTGCGTACGTCTATCATCACCAAGGACAATGCCTTGCTCACTTTGATGCAAGCCAAGGATGCCGAGCACCAACAGAGCAACCTCGAAAGTCTTCACAAGGTGGTCAACCAATATGTGTCAGACTATCACGACCAGAAGTTGATGATTATCTTCTTGGTCATCATGCTTTTTGTTATCTTTGTTGCGGCAGCATTGGTGTTTCGAAATTATCTCATCAAGATCAAGCTTACCGAACAGCTTTCTAGTCAGAACAAGGAGATGAAGCGACTCAACGAGGAGGTGATGGAACTGACGCATTCTCGCTTGGTATTCTTCACGAATATCAGTCATGAGCTTCGTACGCCTCTTACACTGATTGCCGACCCGGTGGAGATGCTCTTGGATGATGAGGGTATCAAGGGCAAGACCAGAGACTTGCTGAAGATGGTGCAGCGCAATGCCCTCGCCTTGCAGCAACTTGTGGGAAGCATCCTCGATTTCAGAAAGATACAGAATGGAAAGATGAACTTGACGCTCAACCGTTTTGACATCGTGAAGGCATTGGAGTTGTGGACGGGTGACTTCCAGTTGACAGCGGAGCGCAAGCAGATTCGTTTGCATTTCGATGGGAATGGTTTGTCGGGTGATACTCATGTCATCGCCGACAAGGAGAAGGTGTCTCGCATCGTGTTCAATCTCTTGAGCAATGCCTTGAAATATACACCTTCGGATGGTGACATCTTCGTCAGTTTGAAAGATGTGGAGAACAAGGACTTCTTGCGTATTGATGTGAGAGATACGGGTAAGGGTATCGCCAAGGATGAGGCGGCTAAGGTGTTCGAACGCTTCTTTCAAGCCAAGGGAGCTGCGAGTGGTACGGGCATCGGCTTGGCTTTGGTGAAGTCGTTTGTCGATTTGCATCATGGCGTAGTTCATGTGGAGAGTGAGTTGGGCAAAGGCTCCGACTTCATCGTGGAGATACCTCGTCAACAAGAGGCGAATGGACAAGTTGTCCACAATGAGGATGAAATTGTGGATAACGCTGCAAGTGGCTCTGTGTCAACGAGTATGACTGTTGTGAACGATGCCGTTTTGCCATATATCGACGATGGGGATAAACAAGGTGGAAAACTCCAACAGGTTATCAGTGAGCATACCAATAAGCCTACCTTGTTAATCATTGACGACAACAATGACATCCGACAATATGAGCGTACACTCTTGCAGGATGAATACTTCGTGTTGGAGGCATCGGATGGAAAGGAAGGTCTGGAGATAGCCAAGAAGGAGGTACCCGACTTGGTGATTTGTGATGTGATGATGCCTGTGATGGATGGTTTGGAGTTCACCGAGCAGTTGAAGACTCACACTGCCACCTCTCATATCCCGGTCATCATGCTGACGGCAAAGAACTTAGAGGAGCAGCGTGCTGAGGGCTATGAGCATGGTGCCGATTCATACATCACCAAGCCGTTCCATAGCAAGGTGCTCTTGGCTCGCATTGAGAATCTCTTGAAGCAGCGCAATCTCTTGAAGAATGTATTCCAAGGTACGCCTTCTGCCGAGCAGGAGATAGAGGAGTCGCATTTGGATGATCGGGACAAGCAGTTTGTCAAGCAACTTCACGATATTATCCAGAAGAATCTTTCAGACAGTGATTTTGGTGTGGAGGATATTGGTAAGGAGATAGGATTGAGTCGAGTGCAGTTGTATCGCAAGGTGAAGGCGATGACGGGTTCTTCTGTGGTCGATTTGATTCGTAAGGCTCGTCTTGCCAAGGCACGTCGCCTCTTGGAGAGTCGTAGCATGAGTATTTCTGAGGTGGCTTATGAGGTAGGATTCTCTGCTCCGTCTTATTTCACCAAGTGTTTCAAGGCAGAATATGGTATTTTGCCAGGAGAGGTAAATGCTTAGGATATATGAAATGGAGTGAGTACATTTAATAGTTTCTCGTAATCCGCCTTGGAGATTCTTCTGCCCCGAAGGCTTCTTACTTGTGGATAATCCTCGAAGTAAGATTCTTGGGTAGTGTACCATTGATGCGAACGGATTTCTCTTACTAGGTGAAGTTTGCCCTCGATGCTTCTAGCGAAGCTAGGGTTGACACGTGATAGATAGTGCTTGCCATCCTTCATTTCGATGGCAAGCATCAGATAGGTTTGAGGCCCCTCTGCCTTTTTCTTCTCCTTTACTTTCTCACTCACTTTCCATCCCTTGGTGGAGGTCATCACTCGGATGTCCCAACCGTACTTGCGGTTGAGGCTATCCATCATGCCCCGGAATACGATGCCATGTGAGGAAGTGTCTTTCAGTCCGGTGTATCCGATGATGTAATGTATCATCTCGTGCAGCAACACGCTCTTCGCCTGCTTGTCGGTCATGTCATAGTAGGTGGACATGGAGAGTTTGAAGTCATAGAGTTTGGTGCGTCCCCATCGGGTGGCACGCTTGAAGGACAGTTGTCCCAGTCGTGTCTTGGCACGAGTCAATCCCAACTCCGGCACTGGCAGCTTGCCTCCGAAGTAGTCGTGGTCAAACCGCTTGAACCACTCTTCCATCCATTCTATCGTTACAATCATGGGTGCAAAGGTACGATATTTTATCCATCCATTCTAGCGTACATCCGCATTTACTAGTTAATCTTATTTAAATCCCACAAGAAAAACAGCTTTTTCCTTTTAAAAACTAGTATCTTTGTATGCTAAATATAAAAGATGTATAGCCATGGCAATAAGAGAAAGGAGAAAGCGAATTTATCGCAAGCGTATTCCTTATGGGATGCAGAACTTTAAGGATGTCATTCTAGGAGATTGTTATTATGTAGATAAGACTCCTTTTATTGAGGATGTAGAAGAGTCGCACAGATACTTTTGTGCATGGTTTCACTTTGGCGATGACCAGTCAGAACCGATTCTATCGTCCTATCTCCGAACTGGATAATGAGGGCGGCTATGCAGACATCTTCCTCTGTCCGCTTTGTGACATCTTCCAGGACATGAAGCATTCCTACATCATTGAGTTGAAATACTGCAAGACGAACTCTACTGATGAGCAGTTGAAGAAGCTCTTTGCCGATGCTTCTGCCCAGATAAGCCGTTATGCAGACAGCGACATCGTGAGAGAGTCGGTAAAGACCACTCAACTTCACAAGCTTGTCGTGATTTATCGAGGTGCAGAAATGGTGACTTGTACTTCCCTGAAAAAGGTTGTCACTTAGGAACAAACAGAAGTGACAATGAAAC
>OIYR01000440.1_pt1 | contig 23205 bp, 19 predicted proteins | sample 1588221 | NCBI WGS metagenome assembly OIYR01 (sample SAMN03283292) | human gut metagenome | biome: human-associated habitat; material: feces | host: Homo sapiens | place: Peru | collected 2012
TTATCTATAAGCTGTAAATCGAACGAAGAGCCATCAACTCCAGAATTAAGTCAGTATGCGGTAATATATGCTTACAATAACAAAGATTTTGGCAGTAATGAAAATCAATACTTTGTTATTAGAATTAACTCTGACAATACTGTAGATTATTGTGTTTCTGATAATAAGAGTTTCTCTACTGTAAAGGGAACTTTCCCAGCTTACTTTTTTATTAGTAGTGATAGTTCATGCAATTTGAAACTTACTGTAGATAAAACAATTGGAGATGCTAGTTTAACTTTTTCAAGCGATGGAAATACCATTACATATCGAGTAGATAGGATGATTGATGGTGTTTACGGCGAAAAACATCTAAAAGCTCAAACATTCGCTATGACCAAAGTAAGTTAATAACAACAATCTTATTAAAAAATGGATGTGAGAATATGGATAAAAATCACAATGCGGATATAAAAAATCCGAATAAAGGAACTTCTGGTACAAACAGAACATACGACAAAAATCAAGGAAATAGAGGAAAACAAATGAATATCAATTATCCTAATAATGCCAATAGTTCTAATAAAACTAAAAAATAAAGATTTAAGACAACAACCTCTATGTTCAAAAGAGCATAGGGGTTTTTATTTAGAAAAATTTTTACTTTGATTTTCTTATTATTACTTTTAAAGGCTTTTTTCTTACATTTCTTTTAACAGGCGATTTTTTATTTTCGATTTTTTGAGATTCTAAATTCTCTTCTATAATGTCTTTAATTTTATTATCGTTATTATCTTTTTTAATATTTATTTCATGGCTTTCAATCGCCAAAACTAAATTTCTTACTTTCTCTATTTTTAAGTTTAAATTATTTTCAGCGTCTTCAATATCGGATATTATAAGTTGATTAAAATTATTCAAATCAAATTTTATTTTATAATCTTTTGAATTAATTAATTGCATAAGTTTATTTGTATCTATATGCGAATATTTATCTAATTTAACATATAAGCAATTTTGTCCTTCCATAACCGATAATATTCTCGCTCTCTTCAATATTACTTTAAGTTTAGCTATTTCAAATATATCTTCTATTACTTTAGGAATTTTTCCATATTTGTCAGTCATATATTCTTTTGAAGATTCTATATCTTCATCGCTTTGAGAACGAAGAATTAATTTATAAACCGATATTTTTTCTTTAACATCCGAAATATAAAAATCGGGTATATATAAATCGTATTTAAAATCTATAACCGTGTCAAAAGTGACTTCTTTAATATCGCCTTTAAATTCGTTAGTAGCCTCTTCAAGCATTTGAGTGTATAATTCGTATCCTACTTGATAAATCATTCCCGACTGCTCATCTCCTAAAATATTTCCCGCTCCTCTTATCTCCAAATCTCGCATCGCTATTTTAAATCCCGCTCCCAAATCTGTATGTTCCGATATTGCGGATAATCTTTTATATGCAATTTCGCTTAAAGCCAAATTAGCGGGATAAAACATATAAGCGTAAGCCTCTCTATCGCTTCTTCCGACTCTTCCTCTTAATTGATAAAGTTCCGACAATCCGAAAGTATGGGCGTTTTCTATCAATATAGTATTGGCGTTTGGTATATCTATTCCGTTTTCTATTATCGTTGTAGAAACCAATATATCGTATTTATAATCTATAAAATCTCTCATTATTTTTTCTAATTGATTTCCCGACATTCTTCCATGCGCTACGCATATTTTTGCTTTCGGACATAATTTTTTTATCATAAGCGCGAAAGAATCGATTCCTTCTACTCTATTATATAAATAAAATATTTGTCCTTTTCTTTTAAGTTCTCTATCTATCGCCGATATTACAATCTCTTCGTTAAATTCCATAACAAAAGTTTTTACGGGAATTCTATTTAAAGGCGGAGTTTCTATTACGCTTATATCTCTTATTCCCGTTAAAGCCATATTTAAAGTTCGAGGAATCGGAGTCGCAGATAAAGTTAAAACATCCGTTTCTAATCTTAATTTTTTTAAAGTTTCTTTATGTTTTACGCCAAATCTCTGCTCTTCGTCTATTACTATTAATCCCAAATTTTTAAATTCAATATCTTTTGACAAAAGCGCATGAGTTCCTATTATTAAATCGCATTCTCCGTTTTTTAAACTCTCTTTATTTTCTTGAGCTTGTTTCATATTTACAAATCTGTTTAAAGCGTTTATCGTTATCGGAAAATCTTCAAATCTTTTTTTAGCGTTATTGTAATGCTGTTGAGATAAAATAGTAGTCGGACATAGCATAGCGCATTGTTTTCCCGCCATTATTGCCTTAAAAATAGCTCTAAAAGCGACTTCTGTTTTTCCAAATCCCACATCTCCGCATACGAGCCTATCCATCATTTTACCGCTTTCCATATCTTTTTTAATATCGTTAATCGCTCTTAATTGGTCTTGAGTTTCTTCGTATTTAAATGAAGCTTCAAAATCGTCCTGCCATTGAGTGTCATGTCCGTAAATATTTCCCTGAATATTAGACCTTATTACATATAGCCTTATCAAATCTCTTGCCGTAGTTAAAGCGTCCGCTTTAGCTCTGCTCTTTATTTTCTCCCAAGCGCTCGTTCTTAAAGAAGTTAATCTTGGAGTATGTCCGCCTCCTGAAATATATTTTTGAACAAAATTCATTTGCTCTACGGGAATATATAATTTATCGCCTTCCAAATATTCCAAAGTTAAATAATCTTTTTCTTTTCCGTTGGATGATTTTCTAGTTAAGCCTAAATATCTTCCTATTCCATAATTTACATGAACTGCATAATCGCCGACATTTAAATCGACAAAAGTGTCTATTATATTTTTATTTACTTTCGGAAGTTTTTTTATCTTTTTTCTTTTTCTTCCAAATACTTCCCAATCGGCTATGAATATAGTTTTTATATCTTCTTTTATAAATCCTGAAGAAGACGGAGCGGTTATAATATAAAAATTATTTTTATTATTTGATAAATCAAGTTCTCTATCGTTGCTTACTATAATAACTTCCGATTTTTCTTTTATGTTTATATCGTCTTCTGCTCCGATTATAGTCGGTTTTAATTCTCGCGTTATTTTATAAAATCTATTTGCCTGGTCATAATGTCCCGTTGATAAAATTATTAAATAATCTTTTTCTCTGTAATCTTTTATATAATCTAAAAAATCCGTTAATCTCGATTTGAAAGATTCTCCTTTGCTAAAATTAAATTGATATGTATTATTTTCAATTATAAAATGAGTTATATTGATTGATTTTTTTATTATTTCGTCAAAATAATCGGAGTCTATATATAATTTATTTGGATTCTCTATTATATTAAAAATATTATCCGCGCTATTAAAATTTTCTTCTATAGAATCAAATATATTTATTAATTTATTTTCTAATTTTATATAGTCGTCTAAAAATATTATTTTATCTTTAAAATAATCAAATATAGTTTCCAAGTCTGAATAAAATAAAGAAAGTAAATTTTCACTTCCTGCAAAATATTTATTTTTAGATATATTTTCTTTAAGTTCCGCTTTAATATTTTCTATTTTTAAAAATTCTTCTATCATAGAATCGCTATATACGGATTCTCTAACGGGATAAATAATAATCTCTTCCAAATTTTCAAATGAACGCCCGTCTTCTATTTTAAACATTCTAATACTTTCAATATAATCGTCAAACATTTCTATTCTAACGGGATTATCATATCCTACGGAAAAAATATCTATTATGCTTCCTCGAATAGCGGCAGTTCCTTTTTCTGAAATATCTATATCTATTATATAACCTAAATCGTTTAACTTTAATCTTAAATCTTCTAAATTAATTTTGTCATTAACTTTTAAGTTTATATATAATTTTTCTAAATCTTTTTTGTTAGGAATTTTTTTAGTTATTGAATTTATAGTTGCGACTACTACGCATTTTTCTTTATTTATAAGTTTGTATAAAATATTTATTCTCTCTTGAGCGATATCCGTTATCGGAGACATTTTTATAAATGGAATGCTATCGTAATCGGGAAAATAATAATTTGGAATATTATAAAAATTTAGAGACTGACTTAAAAGCATAGCCTCGCTTTCATTTTCTTTAATTATTAAAAAACTTTCGCCTTTATCTTTAAAAATAGAGGCAAAAAATAAAGCATCGCTCCCGCCTTTAAGTCCAAATATATTTTTTACATTATCTATATTTAGAGATTTATATTCTTCGCTTTCTATAAATCTTTCTATTAATAGATTTGCAATATCAGAGTTTTCCATTTTCCTCTTTTTTTATATTGATTTTTTATAGATTTTATAATATAAATAATATCCAATTAAATTGCAATAGTTAAGTTATAATATTAATAGTCGAAAATATATTATAAGGTTTTTAAAAAGGGGTTAGTCAATAAATGAAATCATATTTTATTTTTATATTATTATTTTTAATATCATGCGCTTCAAATACAAAAGTTTATAATAAAAATTATGACAATATATGGATAAATAGAGTTAAAGGCAAAAGCGTTGTCGCTCCAAACGGTTATTTATATACTTTTATGGATAACGGAAGCGTAGAATACGAAATAAACGGAAAGAAAAGAGGAATCGGATTTTTCATTTATGCAGAAAGCGAAACGAATGCATATTATTACGAAAAAATGTCTTTAGATTATGTGGCTCATAATGTTCAAGGAATATCTTCAGTTCCAAAAACAAATATTAGTATGTATGTAAGTTTTGTTCTTTCAAATGACAATTTAAAAATGACTTCGGGATATACAAAAAGTTATTATAATAGATTGTCCGATTGGAAAAAAAATAATTTAAATATGTTTGGAGCATTAAAAGACGGAAAAGATATGTCGGAATATCCCGTTCCTTATTTGGAAGAGATTAATTTTAACAATTTTATAGAATTTGGAAAATTAAAAGCGTATAAAAATTAAAAATCGATTATAAAAATTTCTTATTATAGAGATATTTTATTATTTATAGAAATTGATTTTCAAGTCTTTTTTGATATCAAATAAAATAAGAATTTTTTGCTCGCTTTTCTCAAAAAGTAAGAATAATTTTTTATATTTAAATTCTATACAAATAAAATATTTTATAGTTAAAATATATTTGAAAAAATTCAAAATTTATTATATAATTTGCAATTAATAAAAATTATAAGTAATGGGAGTAAATAAAATTTAGAGGTAAGAATTTATGTTCGATTACATTATAAGAAGATTATTTATATCGATATTAACTTTATTCGTGATAGTTACTATAACTTTCTTTTTAATGCATACGGTTCCAGGCGGACCTTTCGTTGGAGAAAAACCTTTAAGCAAAGTCGCTTTAGAAAATTTAAATAGAAAATACGGATTAGACAAACCTTTAATAGTGCAATACGGAAATTATCTTAAAAATGCAATTAAAGGAGATTTAGGAACTTCGCTTACGAAAATAGGGCAATCGGTTTCAGGCACTATAAAGAGAGCTTTTCCCGTTTCTTTTAGGCTCGGTATTTTCAGCATGTTTATATCAACAACGGTAGGAGTTTTATTTGGAATAATTGCCGCTTTAAGACAAGGAAAAGTTATAGACAGAGTCGTAATGGTTGCAGCCACTTTAGGAATTGCAGTGCCAAGTTTTGTTGTCGCTACGGTTTCAATTATTATATTTTCCGTTCAATTAAGACTTCTTCCCGCTTACGGTTTTGATTCTTTTAGTCAATATATAATGCCAGGATTTGCTTTAAGTTTCAGTTCTTTAAGTTTTATGGCAAGATTAATGCGAAGTTCAATGCTCGATGTTATTCATCAAGATTATATTAAAACTGCAAGAGCAAAAGGAGTTTCAAGAGGATTTATAATATTTAAGCATGCTTTAAGAAATGCCATTATTCCTATTGTCACTTACTTAGGACCTTTATCGGCGGGAATACTTACGGGTTCTTTTGTCGTTGAAAAAATATTTAATATTCCTGGTTTGGGAAGATATTTTGTAGAAAGCATTACTCAAAGAGATTATCCAACGATACTTGGAGTTACAATATTTTACGGTGCTTTTTTAATAGCGATGAATTTTTTAGTAGATTTGTCTTACGGAGTTATAGACCCAAGAATTAAAATTCAGGAATAATTTAATAATTAAATTTAATTAAACAGATAGAAGGAATAAAATGGAAATATTAGATAAATCATTATTTGAAAAGGCTACCGAAGAAGAAAAATCTTCCGTAGAAGTTCAGAGAGAAAGCGTAACTTATTGGCAGGACGCTTATAGAAGATTCAAAAAAAATAAAGTCGCTTTGGTTTCAATTATAATAATAGGAATCATAGCCGTTCTTTCAATATTTATCCCTATTTTTTCAGAATATGGATACGCTCAAATAAATAGAGGAGTTGAAAATAGTTTGCCTACTTTTGAGCATCCTTTTGGAACGGACACTTTGGGAAGAGATTTGCTTGTTAGATGCATGATAGGAGCGAGAATTTCTCTTTTAATCGGCATAGTTTCAGCTACATTAGTAGTTATAATCGGAATCGTTTACGGTTCAATTTCGGGATATTTCGGCGGAATGCTTGATAATATTATGATGCGAATTGTCGATATTATAAGCGCTGTCCCAACTCTTTTAATAGTAGTTTTGCTTTCGGTTGTATTAAAAGCTCCTATGGATAAATTATTTTTGCAAAGCGAATCTTTAAGAGGAATCGGGCTTTTAGGACCTGGTTTATTTAGCATATTTATAGTTATATCTTTATTATATTGGACAAATATGGCAAGAATGACAAGAGGACAAATTTTAGCTTTGAAAGGACAAGAATTTATAACGGCTGCAAGGGCTTTGGGAACTCCGCATTTAAGAATAATATTTAAACATTTAGTGCCAAACGCTATGGGCGCTATTATAGTTTCGGCTATGGTGCAAATACCAAATGCAATTTTCGTTGAAGCGTTTTTAAGTTTTTTAGGTCTTGGCGTAAGCGCTCCTATGGTTTCGCTTGGCTCTTTAACTTCAAACGCCGTAAGCGGAGTTTATTCTTATCCTTATCAATTATTATTTCCTGCGGCATTGATTAGCGTTATAATTTTATGTTTTAATTTGGTAGGAGACGGTTTAAGGGACGCTTTAGACCCTCGTATGAAAAATAGATAAATTAAAAAAGGAAATTAAATGAATAGCAATTTATTAGAAGTTAAAAATTTGAGCGTATCTTTTTTTACTCCATCGGGAGAGGTTAAAGCGGTTAATAATATATCTTATAAACTCGATAAATCAAAAGTATTGGGAATCGTAGGAGAATCGGGTTCGGGAAAAAGCGTTTCTGCATATTCTATTATGGGACTTATAGAAGAGCCTGGAAAAATTATAAACGGAGAAATTTGTTTTGAAGGAAAAGATTTAATTAAACTTTCGGAACATGAAAAAAGAAAAATCAGAGGCGATGCAATCTCAATGATATTTCAAGACCCAATGACTTGCTTAAATCCCGTATATACTATAGGAAATCAACTAACCGAAGCTTTAACTACTCATCAAAAAATAAGCAAAACGGCAGCAATAAATAGAATAATAGAGTTATTAAATTTAGTCGGAATAAACGAACCTAAAAGAAGAATGGGACAATATCCGCATGAACTTTCGGGCGGAATGCGTCAAAGAGTTATGATAGCTATGGCTTTGGCGGGAAATCCTCAAATACTTATAGCGGACGAACCTACAACGGCTCTCGATGTTACTATACAAGCTCAAATATTAGAACTTATAAAAGATATTCAGAAAAAAATTCAAATGGCTGTTATTTTAATTACGCATGATTTTGGAATAGTCGCGGATATGGCGGATGATATTATAGTTATGTATGGAGGCGGAATAGTTGAAAGAGGAACGGTTTTCGATATATTTGAGCGTCCGAAACATCCTTATACTTTAGGGCTTTTGAAATCGCTTCCTAGAATAGATATTAAACAAGATAGATTAATTCCAATAGAAGGAACGCCAATAGATTTGCTAAATATGAAAGCGGGATGTCCTTTTAGCACAAGATGTGAGGAATGCATGAAAGTTTGCATAGAAAATAAACCGCCTATAGTTCAATTTGAAGAAGGGCATTTTTCGGCTTGTTGGCTTCATGAAATGCCTAAATGATTAAGAATTAAAAATTAAATTAAGAGAGATATTTTTAATGGAAAATTTAACAAAACCTTTAATAGAAATTCAAGACTTAAAACAACATTTTAAGATAAAAGGCGGACTTTTCGGCAGAGCGACTCAAACCGTTAAAGCCGTTGACGGAGTTTCATTTAATATATACAGAGGCGAGACTTTCGGATTAGTGGGAGAATCGGGAAGCGGAAAAACAACTTTAGGAAGAACATTGCTTCATCTTTACAATCCTACAAGCGGAAAAATATTTTTTGACGGCGAAGAAATTAATAAAGAAAATTATAGAAATTACGCTAAAAAAATGCAAATAATTTTTCAAGACCCTTACGCTTCTTTAAATCCGCGTATGACGGTTGAAGATATAATTGGCGAAGCTTTGGATGTTCATAAATTATATTCCACAAAAAAAGAAAGAAGAGATAAAATTATAGAACTTCTTAAACTTGTAGGATTAAACGCCGAGCAGGCTCAAAGATATCCGCATGAATTTTCGGGAGGACAGAGACAGAGAATTGGAATCGCGAGAGCTTTGGCGGTTAGCCCTGAGTTTATAGTTTGTGATGAGCCTGTTTCAGCTTTGGATGTTTCTATTCAAGCGCAAATTATAAATATGCTTTACGATATGCAAAAAAACATGAAATTAACTTATCTTTTTATCGCTCATGATTTGGCGGTGGTTCGTCAATTATGCAAAAGGATAGCCGTTATGTATTTGGGAAATGTCGTGGAGCTTACCGAAAGCGAGTCTTTATATACTAATTCGCTTCATCCTTATACGCAATCTTTAATTTCGGCAATTCCAATTTCAGAGCCTTCGGTTGCAAAAACTAAAAAAAGAATAATACTTTCGGGCGAGATTCCCTCTCCAATAAATCCGCCTTCGGGATGCAAATTTAGAACGAGATGTCCAAAAGCGGAAGCTATATGTTCTAAAAAAGTTCCCGAGTTTAGAGAGATTGAAAAGGGACATTTTTGCGCCTGTCATTTTGTTTGATTAATTTTTATTTATAATTAGTTTTAATTTATAAAATTAATATTTTGACAAACTATTAGTTTTTTGGTATAATATAGTTATGAAGAATAATAAAGAAAATATAGAAATAAAAAAATTAAGCGATTTATTTGCCAGATACTTATTCGGCAGAAATGGTAATGAAGATTTGCTTGAAAATTTAGTTAACGCAACTTTGAGAGATTTTAATTTTGAAGAAGTTAAAGATTTGGAAATAATCGACCCTTATAATTTGTCCGAAAATATCGATTTAAAAGAATCAATTATAGACATTAAAGCGAAGACTAAAGACAATCAAACCGTAATTATCGAAATTCAACTTTGCGGAAATATGGATTTTGTCAAAAGAATTTTTTATTATATTTCAAAAAATATTGTTAATGAACTAAAGGAAGGCGAAGATTATAAAAAGCTCCCGAGAATTATTAGCATTAATCTACTTAACTTTAATTTAGATTTTGGAGACGAAGGACAACCTCACAGATGCTTTAAATTAATCGACACTAAAAATCACAATGTAGATTTAGACTTTATACAAATGCATATTTTAGAAGTTCAAAGATTTATTGAAATAATAGAAAAATCAACTTTAAACGAACTTAAAAAGAATAAGTTATTGACTTGGATGAAATTTTTTACAAGCAAAAATTTAAAAGCTATAGAAAAAGAATTAATGGAGGCAAACCCGATTATGACAAAAGTAATTGAAGAATACAAAAGATTTACTTCTGACGATAAACTTATGAGAGCTTATGACGCCCGAGATGCGTTTTTATTGGGGCAAAAAATGATGCTTAATAGAGAACGAGAAGAAGGCAAAGCGGAAGGAATTAAAGAAGGAATTAAAAAAGGAAAACTTGAAGGCGAAAAAAACAAAGCAATCTTAATGGCAACTACAATGAAAAAAGACGGCGCTGATATTAACCTAATTTCAAAATATACAGGCTTAACAATTAAAGAAATCAAAAAACTATAAATATTTTCTTTATTGCCAAAACTATAACCGACAAATCAATCCTTCCCCTCAATAATCTTTATCTCTTCCTCGCTCAACTCATAAAGCCCGTAAACCAACCTATCAACCTCTTCCTCCAACTCTCTCATATCAATTCCGCTTTTCTTTCCTTCAATTATTCTATCGACTAAATTAATAATTTTATCTTCCAACTTTTTATTTTTAGAATTTATTTCAGGTATCGGTAATTGCTCATATAAATAAGTTTGTATTTCAGGAAAAACATCTTCTTTTTTAGTTGTAAATTTATTAAGATAATAAAAATTAAGTAGATTTGAATTTAATAATGCTAAAATTAATTTATAGTTATATTTAACATCTGTGATTTTTATGCCATAAATATTTTTTGTAAATGCAAAAGTTTCATTTGATATAGATGCGCTTAATCTTTTATCTACTCTTCTTAAATAAATTAGGTTTTTTGTTTTAAAAAAATCTAATAATCTGCTTATATCTTTTAGGTTGGTATCTACAAATGAATTATTCCATTTAATAGTATAGGCTTGCATATCATAACCGAGTAAAATTTTTATTCCACTATTAAAAGTTTTAATAAAATTTTTACCGTATTCTGCCCCTCTTTTAGTTTCGATAATTGATTTTAATTGAATTGTATTTTTACATATTTTGTCAAATAGTTTAATCAAATCCTCATTTATATTAAAAATAATTTCACATTTAGAATTAGATAGAAAATATTTTTTATCTATTTTATTTATAAAATTAAAAATTTGTTTATTTTCTTTATAGTGTTTGATTGTGTTTTGTTTAGGATTACAAATTTGAAATTCAGATATAACATTTTCTGTTGTAGCTTGTTCAAAAGGATTGGTTTCAGATAATGAAATTAAATTTATAGAATTTAAAAAGTATTTTCTCATTTTTTCGCAGTTTATATTAACGAGCCAAAATCTTGGAGTTATAAAATTTAAATAACAATTATGTTTTGTAATTTTAAATCCCATTTCAAAAAACATAGTGTATAAATCGTTATTCCATTCATATTGTGTATATTCTGTTTTTTTCTTCACGACATACGGCGGATTTCCAATTATTAAATCAAATCCCTTAAAATTGCCTTCATAATCCAAAACTTCGGGGAATTCAAAACGCCATTCAAAAGTTTTCTTGTTTTCAAAATCTTCATAAGCTTGCATTAATGTTTTAATTTTTGAAAGCTCTTTTTCTTTAACTTCTCTAATAATCTTTTTTTCAAAACTCACAAATTCATGAAATTTAAAATATTCAATATAATTTTTCAATTTCGCTTTTATTTGTTCGTTAGAAATATTATTTATATTGATATAGCCGTAATTATAAAAGAAGTCATGCAAACCTTGATAAAAATTTATATATTCGTTGCAAGTTCGCTTAAAAAGTTTTATCAAATATAATATGCTCTCTTCGTAAATATCTTTAGATTTTTTAGCTTCCGTTTTGTCGTTTGCATTCTTATAAATTTTAGCTTGGACTTTTGCATTTTCAAATCTTTGAGGAATCTCTTTCTTTATGTCGTCAAATTCTTTTTTCAAAGTTTCTCTTTCAAACATATCGGCTTTATCAATTCTACTTTTTAAATTCGATAAAAAATTATCTTTACTAATTCCAAAATCTATATTTGAAATTAAAGAATTTCCGCATTTAATATTTATATCGATATTCGGCAAAGTTTGAAGATTATGATAATTTTCGCTATCGAAACTTAAATAATAACTATTCTTTAATAATTCTATCCAAAGTCTAAGTTTTGTAATTTCGCATGAATTAGAATTAATATCAACGCCGAAAAGATTATTTTCAATGATAGATTTTTTAAGATTAAAAATTTCCATCTGTATTTTATGATTATCGTTTTGAGATTTCGGACGCTTATATTCAAAATTTCCGCCTTCTCTATCTTTAATTAAAATTTCATCGTTTTCAATTTTCAAATCCGAAACGGAAATATTGATAAGCCCAAGTTTATAATAAATATAAATCATTTCATTTAAAGCCGAAACTAAAAAATGCCCGCTTCCAACCGCAGGGTCGCAAATTCTAATCTCTTCTAAAATATTTATAGCCTTATCTCTAAAATTAAAATCGACGTTTACATTTACTAAAATTTGTTTTTGAAGAATATCTAAATTCTCAGCGTTTAATCCGTTTTCAGAAAATTTTTGCAAAACTATTCTATCCAAACTTTCTTTACACATATAACTTGTAATAAAACTTGGAGTATAAAAACTGCCTTCTTTATAACCGTTTAATTTTTCAAATACGAGTCCTAAAACGCTTGAATTAATCAAATCTTTTTGAGCGAGCAAATTTTCATTATCATAATTTGCCCCAAAATCAAAAGAGTTTAAAAACTCAAAAATCATTTTAAGCCAATCTTCTTTTCCCTTTTTAGCTTTTCCGCTTTTATCTTTAATTTGCGTATTTTTAAAATATTCCAATTGCAAATTTGAAAGTTGCGAAATTTCAATAATCTCTTTATTTGAACGAGTAAATAAACTTGAATTCAAATAAGGCAAATAAGCTAAATCTTTAATATTATTTTGTTTTCTGTCGTTATCGTTTGGTTTTTTAGCCAATATCTTAAAAAATAATTCGTTTAATTTATTATAACTTTGAATCTTATCAATATTTAAAAATGCAAGATTCTTATCATCGTTAAAATTTATTAAACTTGATTCTAAAAGTTTTAAAAATAAAATTCTGTTTATCCAAATAATTAAAATCTCTAATGCGTTTTCGTCAATTTCGTTTTCCGAATTTTCTTTTTTATCTCTCTTATATTCTGGCAAATGTTGAAGTATATTATAATAAAGCGTTCCCTCTTTATCAATCGAATTTTTGCTTGGCGCTATAAGAGTTTTACCGTTTATAACTTTTTCGCAAAGTCCTAATAAATAAAGAAGTTCGTCATAAAATCCTTTATTAAGTTGATTTGCATCATTAGGATTAAATTCTTGAAGTAAAAAATCTCTATTGAAAATCTTAAAATAAGGCTTTAAACTCTTAAAATCGTATTCTGCATCCGTTTTTATAATTTCGTTTAAATCTATAAAAGCGCCTTTAAGAGCGAAATTTTTTAAATCCAAAATTTTTTTAGCTTCCAAATAAAACTCTTCCGTTCTTCCGTCAAATATAGAATTTTTATTTGTAAAACTTTTATATAATTTCTCAAAATCTTTATTTTTATAAAATCCGTTTTCAAATTCTTTTGCTTCAAAAATATAGAATTTATAAAAATCGGTAAGAATAATATATTTTATACTCGAATTACTCTCTTCTCTAATTCTAAAATAATATAAAATAGCTTCATGCAATGCCTTGCAATTAGGATTTTCGGCGTAAAAAAAATCTTTATCGTTTGGTTTTTTAGCTTCAATAATAACTTGAATATCGGAATCTTTAAGAATTACCAAATCAATCTCGCTTTTTCCTTTCATTTTATATTTTACATGCGTTTCAAAATTTAATTTTTTAAAAAACGGAGAGAGACAATTTGCAACTAAAGAATCTTCATTTTCGTTTTCCCGTTTATTCATATCTTTAATATAATTAATTAAAATATTTTTAAAATTTTCAAATTCATTTTCTAAAATTTTATAGCGATAAAAATATTGATTTATAAAGTCTTTATTTTCTATATTTATAAACTCTAATTTTTTAGGCATTTTTTACTCCGAATTATTGATTATAACATTTTATAAAAATTCTTATATTATGCAATATTATTAATATTAATGAAAACTATATTTTAAAATTAATTTAAATTCCTAATTATTTTTATTTCATTTCCGATAATCTAAAAACATAAAAAAATTTGTAAATTTAAAATTTTTACTCTTATAAAAGAACAGGAATATTTATGAATATAATCGACAATTACAATTTAAATATAAATAGCGCAAATTTAACAAAGTTGGAAAATACCAAAAAAAAATACGAAAATGAAAAAACTTCTAAATTTTCTTTAAATATTGAAAACGATAAAATTGTTAATAATGAAAAAAAAAGATTAAGAGAAGTTTCCGAAGATTTTGAAGCGCTTATGATTAATCAAATGCTTAAAGAAATGCGAAAAACTGTCCAAAAAAGCGAATTAATAAACGGCGGAATGGCTGAACAAATTTTTGAAGATATGCTTTACGATGAATATTCAAAAGAATTTTCAAAAACAAAAACTTTTGGGCTTGCCGATATTATATACAATCAATTAGAAAAATATGTTTAATAGTTTTAAGTAATAGTGTTTATATATTTAAAGCATAGTAAAATTTTATTTTATTATGCTTTTTTTATTTTATATTATCGTCTGTTTTAAGAACGCTTATAAATGCATCTTGAGGAATTTCAACATTTCCGATTGACTTCATTCTTTTTTTACCTTCTTTTTGTTTTTCAAGCAATTTCCTTTTTCTTGTAATATCTCCGCCATAACATTTTGCCGTTACATTTTTTCTTAATGCGCTTATATTTTCTCTTGCGATTATTCTTCCTCCGATTGCCGCTTGCAAAGGAATTTGAAACATATGACGCGGAATAAGATATTTTAATTTTTCTATTATTTGTCTTCCTCTAATTTCGGCATTACTTCTATGAGACATAAAAGATAAAGCGTCAACAACTTCTCCATGAACTAATATATCTATTTTTTCAATTTGACTTTCTCTAAAATCCGAAAAATCATAATCAAAAGAAGCGTATCCTCTTGAGATTGATTTTAATTTATCGTAAAAATCGTAAACGACTTCTATTAAAGGCAAATCAAATTTTATTTCCGCTCTTTTATCGTCTAGATAATTTAAAGAAGTTTGAACTCCTCTTCTGTCTATGCATAAAGATATAATATTTCCCAAATAATCGGTAGGAACTATAATTAAAGCGTTTATAAAAGGTTCGTAGCATTTTTCTATATATTGATTAGAAGGAAAATCTGCAGGATTATCGATTAATTTTTCTTCTCCGTTTGTTAGTTTTAATTTTATTTCAACTGACGGACTTGTAATAACCAAATTTAAATTAAATTCTCTTTCCAATCTTTCTTGCACAATTTCCAAATGCAAAAGTCCTAAAAATCCGCATCTATAACCGAATCCTAAAGCAATAGAGCGTTCGGGTTCATAAATAAAAGAAGCGTCATTTAATTTTAATTTTTCTAAAGCTTTTTGTAAGTTTGTATAATCTTCATCTTCTGCAGGAAAAATCCCCGCAAAAACCATAGGCAAAACTTCTTTATAACCTATAAGAGGTTCGTTTGAAGGATTATTTTCCAATGTAATAGTATCGCCAATTTTTATATCAGAAATATTTTTTATTCCCGCTATAATATATCCAACCTCTCCGCTTTTTAATTCGTTTGAAGGTTTTAATCCTAAAAGTAAAGTTCCGCATTCTTCAATTTCGTAAACGGCTTTGCTTTCCATTAAAAGAATTTTATCGCCTTTTTTTACCTTTCCGTCAAATATTCTCATTATCATAACCGCTCCTCGAAAAGCGTCATAATAAGAATCAAATATTAAAGCTCTTGTTTTAAGATTTGAATTATTTTTTGGCGGAGGAATCATTTTTACTACCGCTTCCAGTATTTCGTCAATTCCTATATCGTTTTTTGCGCTTGCTAAAACTATATCGTTTTGATTTACTCCAAATTCTTTTTCCATTTGAGCTTTGCAAAGTTCTATATTAGCCGCGGGCAAATCTATTTTATTAATTACGGGAACTATTTCTAAATTATTTTCAAAAGCCAAATAAAAATTAGAAATCGTTTGCGCTTCCACTCCTTGTGCGGCGTCTACAATAAGTATAGCGCCTTCGCAAGCTGCAAGCGAACGAGATACTTCATAATTAAAATCTACATGCCCAGGCGTGTCTATTAAATTAAAAGTATAAGTTTCGTCGTTTTTAGATTGATAAGATAATTTTACCGCCTGACTTTTTATTGTAATTCCTCTTTCTCTTTCTATATCCATAGAATCTAATATTTGAGCTTTCATCTCTCTGCTTGAAATAGCTTTTGTATGTTCTATAATTCTATCGGCTAAAGTGCTTTTCCCATGGTCGACATGAGCGATTATGCAGAAATTTCTAATCTTATCGGAATAGGACATTTATAAAAAACCTTTGCTATATAAATTTTTATTTAATATATTAAGGTTAATTATAATTCGGTTATTAGGTTTTTGCAAATTAATTTATTAAAAGTCTTATAATTTAATAAAATTAAATTTTAGAAAAATATATTGATTTAATATTTGACAAATTTTTATTTTATGTTATTTTATATATGTTAAATAAAAAGAAAAATATAATAATTACGAATAATCCGAAAATATTAGAAGAAATTTCCAATAAAAATATAGAAATTTCTTATTTTGAGCAAGCGGATTTTATGGAAATTTCATATAAGGCGAGGGATTTTATACATTTAGGATATAAACTTTTAACTCATCCTATTGTCAGCAGTATAAAACCTTATGAAACTCCTTATAAAACCATAGTTCTTGCTTATAATAACGGAGAAATTGATTTAGAATCTATAGAATTAATAGAAAATTCTATAGAATTATCAAAGAATTTTTTGGATAAACCGAGAAGAAAATTGACTAAAAATATAGACGAAGATTTTAGATTGATAGATTATAAATTAATAAGCGAGGCTATAGAAAGTATAGCTTAAATTTTTTAAGGAGATTTTATGAGTAATTTGTATGATTGTATTATAATAGGCGGTGGACCTTCAGGATTGGCTGCGGCTATATATTCGGCAAGAGGAAAAATGAAAACTATTCTTTTTGAAAAAGGTAGTTTTGGCGGACAAATAAGCATAACGGACGAAATAGCAAATTATCCTGGTTTTTATGAAACTACCGAAGAAGGCAGGCATCCTAAAAATCTTATAAATAAAATGATAGAGCAGGCTAAAGAATTCGGAGCGGAAATAGAGCATAAAGAAGTTATAGATGTTAATTTTAACGATAAAATAAAAGAAATTAAAACTTCTGACGGCAATACTTACCAAGCTAAAGCCGTTATTATAGCTACAGGCGCTCAACCTAGAAAATTAGGTTGCAAAGGCGAATTAGAATATACGGGAAAAGGCATTTCTTATTGCGCTACTTGCGATGCAAACTTTTTTGAAGGAATGGAGGTATTTTGTATAGGTGGAGGCGATACTGCCGTTGAAGAAGCTATGTATTTATCTAAATTTGCAAGAAAAGTAACTTTAGTGGTTAGAAAAGATTATGTTCGTTGCGCCGATTCTATAGAAGAAAAGGCTAAAGCAAACCCGAAAATAGAAATTAAATTTAGAACTGAACTTTTGGAAGTTAAAGGCGAAGGCATAGTCGAATCCGCTATATTTTTAAATAATGAAACGGGCGAACAATGGGAATATAAAGCCGATGAAGAAGATGGAACTTTTGGAGTATTTATATTTGTAGGATATGTTCCTCTTACCAAGTTATTTGAAGGCAAGGTTAACATGGAAGAAGGCTATATAATAACTGACGAAGAGATGAAAACAAATATTCAAGGCGTTTTTGCCTGTGGAGATTTAAGACCGAAAATGCTTAAACAAGTGATTACGGCAACGGCGGACGGCGCTATAGCGGCAATATCGGTAAATAAATATATTGAAGCTAATTTTTAATTTTACAATTTAATATTTTATAGGTTTAATAATTAAGAGATTTAAGGAACAACAATGAGAGATATTTTAATTTACAAACTTTGCGAATGAGAATTAATTGGCTATTGCGGCGCAATAAAAAGTATTATCATAAAAACTATAATTTGTAAATTATTATATCGCATTAATATTTTAAAGTGGAAAAATAATATATTTTTTCCGCTTTTTTTATGCTTTGATTTAAATTATAAATTAATATATAATAAAATAACTTTTAAGGAGACTATATGAAGTTAGAAGTAGGAGAGATTTATATTAAAGATATAAAGCTCGATAAAAATTCAAAAGTTGAAAACGGGACGCTTTATGTCAATAAGGACGAAATAACAAAAATTGTCCTTGAAGACGAAAAATTAAAAAGCGTTCAAGTTGAAGTTGCTCATCCTGGAGAATCTGTTCGTATAACGCCTGTTAAAGATGTTATAGAGCCGAGAGTAAAAGTAGACGGCAGAGGCGGAATGTTTCCAGGTATGATTTCAAAAGTTGATACCGTAGGCGAAGGCAAAACTCATGTATTAAAAGGAGCGGCGGTTATAACTTGCGGTAAAATAGTTGGTTTTCAGGAAGGAATAATTGATATGACGGGACATGGAGCCGATTATACGCCTTTTTCAAAACTTAATAATTTATGTTTGGTTATAGAACCTGTAGAGCCTATAGAAAAACATGATTATGAAGCTGCAGTTAGAGGAGCGGGATTAAGAGTCGCTACTTATTTAGGAAAATTAGCTAAAGATTTAAAACCTGATAATACTTATAGCTATGAAACAAAACCTATATTTGAGCAGGCTTCTATGTATCCTAATCTTCCAAAAGTCGGTTATGTGTATATGCTTCAAACTCAAGGTTTATTGCATGACACTTATGTTTATGGAGTAGACGCTAAAAAAATAGTGCCTACTTTTATATATCCTACCGAGATTATGGACGGAGCTATAGTAAGCGGAAATTGTGTGTCTGCCTGCGATAAGAATACGACTTATCATCATTTAAATAATCCGATAATAAAAGCCTTATACGAAAAACATGGAAAAGAAATTAATTTTATGGGCGCTATAATAACGAATGAAAACGTATTTTTAGCCGATAAAATGCGTTCTTCCGATTGGGCTTCTAAATTGGCTAATTATTTCGGTTTGGACGGAGTTATAATATCCGAAGAAGGTTTTGGAAATCCCGATTCTGATTTAATAATGAATTGTAAAAAAGCCGAAGCTTTCGGAATTAAAACTTGTATAGTAACGGATGAATATGCGGGACGAGACGGTTCTTCCCAATCGTTAGCCGATGCCGATGTATCCGCTAACGCCGTAGTTACCGCTGGAAACGCCAATGTAGTTATAAATTTGCCTAAAATGGATAAAATCATAGGTATGTTGGATTATACCGATAAGATAGCGGGAGGATTTGAAGGCTCTTTAAAACCTGACGGTTCTATTGAAGCGGAGTTGCAGGTTATAACTGGAGCTACAAACGAATTAGGTTTTAATAAATTTAGCGCTATGGGTTATTAATAATCGGCGTTGAATTTTTAAAATAAATAAAAATTTTTGGAGGAAAGCCATGAGTATTTTAAGTGGTAAAAAAGTGATTATCATCGGCGACAGAGACGGCATTCCTGGAGAGGCTATTAAAGCTTGCGTTGAAACGGTAAAAGACGCTGAAGTTTTATTTGCTTCTACGGAGTGTTTTGTTTGAACAGCCGCAGGAGCAATGGATTTGGAGAATCAAAAGAGAATTAAAGAATTTAACGAAAAATTTGGAGGAGAAAATTTAGTAGTATTATTTGGAGCAGCCGAGGCGGAAGCTACGGGATTAGCCGCAGAAACCGTTATGATAGGTGACCCTACTTATGCGGGAGCGTTGGCTAATGTTTCGCTTGGATTGGCAGCTTATCATGCCGTAGAGCCTGAGTTTAAAGAAGCTGTTGACCCAGCGGTTTATGACGAGCAGGTTGGTATGGCAGAGATGACATTAAATGTAGATGAAATCATCGCCGAAATTAAAAAGATGCGCGATGAAAACTGCCAATACAAATAATAGCTAAATTTTTTAACTAAATAAATAATTCTCTAAAATCCATTAAAAAAACCGGTTCGGTTTTAAAATAACTTGGCAGTCTCTTTAATAGAGAGGCTGCCTAAAATTAAAAAAATAGGAGGCTTAAATGCCAGAATATAAAATTGTTCATTACATTAATCAATTTTTCGCTAATATAGGCGGAGAAGAAAAGGCGGATATAGCGCCAGAAAAAAGAGACGGAGTCGTAGGTCCTGGAGCTGGACTTGATGGCGAATTAAAGAAAAGCGGAATTGAAGCAAAAATAATTGGAACGGTAATATGCGGAGATTCTTATTTTAATGAAAATCTTGAAAAAGCTAAAAAAGAAGTTTTGGATATGATTAAGAGCTTTAATCCAGATTTGGTTATAGCAGGTCCCGCTTTTAACGCTGGTCGTTATGGAACGGCTTGCGGAACTGTAGCGAAGATGGTGCAAGACGAATTGAAAATTCCAGCAATTACGGGAATGTATATTGAAAATCCAGGCGCCGATATGTTTAAAAAAGATGTTTATATAATATCTACAAAAAATAGCGCCGCAGGTATGAAAGACGCTTTGCCTAAAATTGCTAAATTATCTAAAAAACTTCTTAATAAAGAAGAAATAGGCACTTCTGAAGAAGAAGGATATATAGCGAGAGGAGTTCGTAAAGTATTATTCAGAGAAAAAAATGGAGCCGAAAGGGCTGTCGATATGCTTATTAAGAAACTTAAAAGCGAAACTTTTTCTACGGAATATCCAATGCCAGATTTCGATAGAGTGACTCCTGGAGAGGCTATAGCGGATATAACTAAAGCTAAAATAGCGCTTGTAACAAGCGGCGGAATAGTTCCTTCGGGAAATCCAGACCATATAGAATCTTCTTCCGCTTCAAAATACGGCAGATATTCTATAAACGATATGGGAGAGACTGCGCATGGAGGTTATGACCCTACTTATGCAAATCAAGACCCTAATAGAGTATTGCCTGTCGATGTATTGAAAGACCTTGAAAAAGAAGGAAAAATAGGAGAGCTTTATCCTTACTATTATACTACGACAGGAAACGGAACTTCCGTTAAAAATTCAAAGGCTTACGCGTCTGAATTTGCTCAAACTTTGGTTAAAGACGGAGTTCAAGCCGTTATATTGACATCAACCTGAGGAACTTGCACTCGTTGCGGTGCAACGATGGTAAAAGCGATAGAATCTACGGGAATTCCTGTGGTTCATATTTGCACAATTGTTCCTATATCTTTAACGGTTGGAGCTAATAGAATAGTTCCAGCGGTTGCTATTCCTCACCCTTTAGGAAATCCAAATTTAACTAAAGAAGATGAGAAAAAATTAAGACGGACGCTTGTTGAAAGAGCGTTAAAAGCATTAACGACTCCCGTAGACTCGCAAACCGTTTTTGAAAATTAAAAATTATAAATAAGGGGCGATTAAAAAATTATAATAGTTTCGCCTCTTATTTTAATAAATATAAAAATGGAGTAAAAAATGAGTTACGCTGTATTAAAAGACGCCGCTTATGCTATAGTTCATGCTCCCGATATGGTTATCAATAACGGAACTACGCAAACGGTTGAAAGGGAAGTTAATCCCGATTCTCAATATTTAAAGGACATAAAAAAACATCTTAGAAAATTTGAAGATGTTATTAATTATGCTCCAAATCAAACTTATATTGGAAATCTTCATCCCGAAGAATTAAAAAAATTAGCGGGACAATGTTCCGAAGAGGTAAAAAAATCTGGAGGAAGCTGGATAGGAGTTCCTTGTAAAGGCGATAGGAAGGGCAAATTCGGAGAGATATTTTCTGAAGACGAATTTATATTTATGATGAAAATTGCAGATTCTTTTGAGCTTGTATATTTAGAAGCGGAATTTGAAAAGAAAATGAAAGAATTATATATTTCTAAAGAATCTAAATTTAAAAGCGAAGAAGATTTAAATAAAGAATTATCGGGAATAAAATGCGAAACTAAAATAGCCGATATAGAGAAATTATTAAAAGAAGAACATGCCGAAGGACTTTATTTTAATGAAAAATTAGTCGGATGTATAAAGAGAGCGCATGATGTTGATATTAATTTAAGCGCTCATGTTATGTTTGAAAATTTTCAGCATCTCGGACAATAGAATGCCTTGAAATTCAGGCGCAATCACGGTATACTGAAACAAACGTTTGAACAAGTTGAGGTAAACAGCCATGCCAAAAGCAAAATATGAAGGAATTTACCGCAGTATCAAAAAGCGGATCGAAGCGCAGGACTATCCTTACCAGTCCCTGCTTCCCAGTGAAAATACGCTGATTGCAGAATACGACTGCTCCCGCAACACGGTGCGCCGTGCAATTGCGGAACTGATCGCCGACGGCTATGTGCAGTCCATGCAGGGACGGGGCGTTCGGGTCATCTACCAGCCGGTGGGAAAGACGACCTTTACCATCGGTGGGATCGAGACCTTTCAGGAGACCGCCCACCGCAATCATCTGCAAGCCGTTACCCGTGTCATTCGGTTTGAGACCATCATCGCGACCGAACAGTTTGCTGCGGAAAGCGGATTTTCTGAGGGCGATGAATTGTGGGCGGTACAGCGTGTGCGTTATCTGGACGGAAAAGCACTGATTCTGGACATCAACTACTTTTTAAAGGAATTTGTACCCGGACTGACAGAGGAAATCGCATCCCATTCCATCTATGATTTTATTGAAAACGTGCTTGGAATGCAGATCATCACCAGCAAACGGCGCATCACGGTGGAACACGCAACTGCCCGTGATGAAAAGCTGCTGGATATGGACGGCTATGATTGCGTGGCAGTGGTGGTAAACCAGACCTTCAACTCCGACGGGATGCTGTTCGAGTACACCCAGTCCCGGCATCAGCCGGACTATTTCTGTTTTCAGGACATTGCCACCCGAAAGAAAAACTAAAGGCGATGTGCTTCGCTATAAAGCACATCGCCCAAACTCAACTCATGCAATTTTTCATATCTACCGTCTGCCGCAAAGAGCAGATGATATTTTTCTAATCCTCTAGCCCATGGCTCCCAGCCACATTTTTCAAATATTCCTTCGGATCGCCATTCAGAATCAAATCTGCATAGCCCAATGGATCATTGTAGACGAGATAATCCAACTCCGATCTCTGTGCCATGGTCACATCCAGCGCATCCTCGACCCCAGTGCAATCAATGGAGATCATTCTCCCATCCCGGAGCAGCAGTTCCACGTAGCCAGTGTCCATGTTGAATTTGCAGGATTTTTCATCGTACTTCATAATCGTGTCCTTTCTGC
>OIYR01000442.1_pt1 | contig 23155 bp, 20 predicted proteins | sample 1588221 | NCBI WGS metagenome assembly OIYR01 (sample SAMN03283292) | human gut metagenome | biome: human-associated habitat; material: feces | host: Homo sapiens | place: Peru | collected 2012
TTGCCGACAAAGGGTTTGCCGTTTTCGCAGAAAACGCCCCTACATTAAGCAATGTTCTATAAACAAGCGGAACGGTCAAGACCGTTCCCTACAGATAATCGCAGGCGAACACTACACATTTTGACCGTTCCCTACAGATAATTGCAGGCGAACGCTACACATTTTAACCGTTCCCTACAATACCGAACGATTCTATCATCAGTTACAAATCCACCGTAAGCTCAACGGGGCAATGGTCAGAACCGAATACTTCGGTGTGAATATCGGCGCTTATCAGTTTTTCGTCAAGCGATTTTGAGGTTATAAAATAATCAATACGCCAGCCTGCGTTCTTCTCCCTTGCCTTAAATCTATATGACCACCAGGAATATATGCCCTCCCTGTCGGGATAAAAACGGCGGAAAGTATCGGTAAAGCCGCTTTCAAGCAGGGCTGTCATCTTTGAGCGTTCTTCGTCGGTAAAGCCTGCGTTTTTGCGGTTCGTCTTGGGATTTTTGAGGTCAATCTCGTTATGTGCGACGTTTAAATCTCCGCAAAGAATCACGGGCTTTTTACTGTCAAGCTCTTTAAGATAAGCAAGAAAAGCGTCCTCCCACGCCATTCGGTAATCAAGACGTTTAAGCTCGTTTTGTGAGTTCGGAGTATAGCAGGTGACTGCATAAAAATTATCAAACTCTGCGGTAATCACTCTTCCCTCTTTGTCGTGTTCCTCTATCCCTATTCCGTAGGAAACCGAAATCGGCTCTTCCTTTGTAAACATCGCTGTTCCGGAATATCCCTTCCTTTCGGCGTAATTCCAATACTGATGATAGCCCGAAAGCTCAAGGTCAATCTGCCCGAGCTGAAGCTTTGTTTCCTGAACGCAGAATATATCCGCGTCAACATCGTTAAAAAAGTCAAGAAATCCCTTGGTAACGCAAGCCCTAAGTCCGTTTACGTTCCACGAAATCAATTTTTTCATATTATCACCCGAATAAAGTATAACCTACAACGCATTTCTTGGCAAGTTTTTATTTTGTACAGGCAAATTCAGGCGAGTGTGCGAATAAGATTAATCGGTGGTGATATTATGCCGGATATACTCGGAATTTTGGGACAATACGTTTGTTTTTTCATTCTGCACGTCTGCGGTTCGGGCTCGTTTCCGAAGCCCTTGTCCGAAAAACAGGAACGTGAGTATCTTGAAAAATTCGCAAACGGCGATATGGAAGCCAGAAACAAGCTGGTTGAACACAATCTGCGGCTTGTTGCTCACATTATTAAAAAATATTACGGCACACAAAGCGAACAGGACGACCTCGTTTCAATCGGAACTATCGGACTTATAAAGGCGATAAACACCTTTGACCCCAACAAAAACATTCGCCTCAGCTCTTATGCGAGCAGGTGCATTGAAAACGAAATACTTATGCACTTTCGCAATGCAAAGAAAGCGGCTCAGGATATTTCGCTCAACGAAGCTATTGATACCGACAAGGACGGCAATCCGCTCACTTTGCTTGATATTATGTCGGTAGACGACAACATTCTTGACAATCTTGACACAAAGCTGAACAGCAAAAAGCTCGGACAATTTATCAGCGAAGAGCTTGAACCCAGAGAGAAAAAGATAATTCTTATGCGCTACGGACTCGGCGGAAAAGAACCTATGACGCAGAAAAAGGTCGCAAAGGTGCTGAATATTTCACGCTCGTATGTAAGCAGAATTGAAACCAAGGCGCTGAAAAAGCTCAGGCGCAGGTTTGAAACAAGCTCAAATCTGTAATATTTTTGGCATTTTAATCTATATTTACTGTAAAAATTTATTTGTTTCTTAATTTGTTGCTTTTTTGTCAATATAGGTAGAAATAATTTAAATTTTATGATAGAATAGAGATGCTTAAGTATTGATTAATAAAGACGGAGGACCAAAAATGAATCTTGACAGAGTTATTGCTGTAAGAAACACAAAGACCGTTTATCATGACGGCGACAAATGTATTAAAGTATTTAACGAGAATTTTTCTAAATCCGATGTTTTAAACGAAGCCCTTAATCAGGCAAGAATAGAAGAACTCGGACTGAGAATACCCAAAATACTCGAAGTAAGTATGGTTGACGGTAAGTGGGCCATTGTTTCGCAGTTTATAAATGGAAAGACGCTTTCTCAGCTTATGAAAGAAGAACCGAACAAAAAGGACGAATATATTGATATGCTTGTTGACCTTCAGCTTGAGGTCCAGAGCAAGACCTGCCCCCTGCTTAACAAGCTGAAAGACAAGATGAATTACAAAATAATGGCGACCGACCTTGACGCAACAACAAGATATGACCTGCACACCCGCCTTGAGGGTATGCCGAAGCACAACAAGGTTTGCCACGGAGATTTTTGCCCGTCCAATGTTATTGTGACCGACGACGGCACACCGTATATAATCGACTGGGCGCACGCCACTCAGGGCAATGCGTCCGCCGATGCGGCTACAACATATCTTACCTTTGTTCTGAGATATGACAAAGCTATGGCGGACGAATATTTAAAGCTGTTTTGTCAAAAAAGCAAAACCGCAATGCAGTATGTTCAAAAATGGATGCCTATTGTTGCCGCATCTCACCTTTTGAACAGCAATGAAACCGAAAAAGAACTTTTACTCAACTGGGTAAATGTTGTTGAATACGAATAATATTTCAATTAAAGGAGTGGAAAGAATGAAGGTTACAGTCTGTATCGGTTCTTCCTGCCACATTAAGGGCTCACGGCAGGTAGTTGAACAGCTGCAAAAAATGATTTATGAGAGCGGTCTCGGCGAAAAGGTTGAGCTGGGAGGAACTTTCTGTATGAACAAGTGTCAGCAGGGAGTTTGCGTTACTGTCGGCGACAATTTTTATTCGGTAACGCCCGATAATGTCAATGAATTTTTTGACAACGAAATCAAGGCAAAGGTGTAAAATATGATTATTCAAATCTGTATCGGCTCATCGTGTCACCTCAAGGGCAGTGAACAGCTTGTAAAGCTGTTTCAGGACGCAGTTCAAAAGTACGACTTGGACAAGGAGGTTGCGCTTGCTGGCAGCTTTTGCACGGGCAAATGCAACAGAGTAGGCGTTACCGTTCAGGTTGACGACGAGATTTATACGGGTATTACCCCCGAAGAATTTAACGATTTTTTCAGAGATAAGGTATTGATACCGCTCGGCAGGGAAGGTGAGTGATAATATGCAGGATTGTCTTACGCTAAAAAAATCCAACTGCAAAAACTGCTACAAGTGCATACGCCACTGTCCCGTTAAGTCTATCCGTTTTTCGGGGAATCAGGCGCATATCATTAACGATGAATGTATTTTGTGCGGACACTGTTTTGTTGTCTGTCCGCAGAATGCAAAGCAGATAGTTGACGAAACCGAAAAGGTCCGTGTGCTGCTGCAAAGCGGCGATCCCGTAGTTGTAAGCCTTGCGCCGTCGTTTATTGCAAATTATGACGGCGTCGGAATCAATGCTATGCGTGAGGCGCTTAAAAAGCTGGGCTTTTATGATGCCGAAGAAACGGCAATCGGCGCAACTATAGTAAAAAACGAATACGAAAGAATGTTAAACGAGGACAACAGGGATATTATTATTTCCTCCTGCTGTCACTCAATAAACCTGCTTATTCAAAAGTATTTTCCGAGAGAGCTTGAATTTCTTGCAGATGTTCTCTCCCCTATGCAGGCGCATTGCAGGGACATTAAAAAAAGAATACCAAACGCTAAAACAGTCTTTATCGGTCCGTGCGTTGCCAAAAAAGACGAAGCGGAGCATTATGACGACATTGTTGACGCCGTGCTTACGTTTGAGGAGCTTACGGAGTGGTTTAAGCGTGAAAACATCGAGCTGAAGCAAGAGATAGTGCCGAACGACGAAACAAGAGCCAGGTTCTTCCCAACTACGGGCGGAATACTGAAAACTATGTCGCTTGACAACAAAAATTATACATATCTTGCACTTGACGGCGTTGAAAACTGCATTGCCGCCCTGCAGGATATTGAAAACGGCAAAATCCACAGGTGCTTTATCGAGATGTCGTCCTGCATCGGAAGCTGCGTTGGCGGTCCCGTTATGGAAAAATACCACCGCAGTCCCGTTAAGGATTATATGGCGGTTGCAAATTTTGCAGGCACAAAGGACTTTGACGTTTTGCAGCCCGACTCAACGGAGGTAAGAAAATATTTTCAGATAATTGAGCGCAACACAAAGGCTCCGTCGGAACGTGAGATAAACGAGATCCTGCATCAGATGGGAAAATTCTCGCCCGAACAGGAGCTTAACTGCGGTTCGTGCGGATATGACACCTGCCGTGAAAAGGCTGTTGCGATATATCAGGGCAAGGCGGAAATCTCAATGTGCCTGCCCTATCTCAAAGACAAGGCTGAGAGCTTTTCGGACACTATCGTTAAAAACACTCCGAATGGTCTGATAGTTTTAAACGACCAGCTTGAAGTACAGCAGATAAACTCAGCCGCTCTCAAAATTATGAATTTGCGCTCCGAATCCGACGTGCTCGGCGATCAGGTGGTAAGAATTCTTGATCCGGGCGTATTTATGAAGGTTCAGCAAACCCAAAGGGGCGTTTATAACGACAGGGTTTATCTTGCCGAATACAACAGGTTTGTTGAACAGACGGTAATTCCCGCAAAAGAAAGCCATATGCTGATATGTATTATGACCGATGTCACCGACGAAGAAAACGAGCGTCAGAAAAAAGAAGAAATCAGCCGTCAGACCGTTGAGGTTGCCGACAAGGTGGTTGACAAGCAGATGAGGATTGTTCAGGAGATTGCTTCCCTGCTCGGCGAAACCGCGGCGGAAACAAAGATAGCATTATCAAAGCTGAAGGAGTCGATCGCCGATGAATGATTTGTGCGCTGACATCGGATACAAAAGTATATATCATTACGGCGAACAGCTCTGCGGAGATCACGTTGACATTGTCGAACAGGGCGATAACTCTACCGTCATAGTTCTTGCGGACGGCTTGGGAAGCGGCGTTAAGGCAAGCATATTGTCAACGCTTACATCAAAGATAATCTCAACAATGATGGCGGAGGGACTGTCGCTTGAAGAATGTGTTTCTACCATTGCCGCAACACTCCCCGTGTGCTCGGTAAGAGGCGTTGCGTATTCCACGTTTACTATAATTCATCTCATCAACAACACAACCGCCGAGCTGATACAATACGACAATCCGCATATCATTCTTATTCGTGATGATGAAATATATAATTATCCCGAAACCGAAATGAGCATCGGCGGAAAGCAGATATATAAATCGGTAATCAGATTACAGGAAAACGACATTTTTGTCGCTATGAGCGACGGATGTCCGCACGCGGGAATCGGCATAGCATATAACTTCGGCTGGAAGCGTGACGACATTGCGGAATTTATGCAAAGCCTTGCTCCGGCAGGCTATACCGCAAAAACCCTCTCCACCATTCTTGTTGACGAATGTAACAAGCTCTATGGCGGAGAACCCGGCGACGACGCTACTGCGTGCATTGTCAGGATAAGAAAGCGTGTCCCGATGAATCTGCTGTTCGGCCCCCCGTCAAGCCGTGACGACAGCGACAGAATGATGAGCCTTTTCTTTTCAAAAGAGGGCAAGCATATTATCTGCGGCGGCACCACCTCGTCTATTGCCGCAAAATGGCTCGGCAAGCCCCTGAGAGCAAGCCTGAGCTATGAAAGCAGCGATGTTCCGCCTACTGCGGAAATCGAGGGCGTTGATCTGGTTACGGAGGGCGTTATTACAATAAATAAGGTTCTTGAATACGCCAAGGATTACCTAAAGGATAACGAAAGCTACGAACACTGGAGCCTTAAAAACGACGGCGCTTCACAGATTTGCAGGCTTTTGTTTGAAGAGGCGACCGACATCAACTTCTATGTCGGCAGGGCGGTAAACCCCGCTCACCAAAACCCTGATCTGCCTATCAATTTTAATATAAAAATGAACCTTGTTCAGGAGCTTTCAAAGGCTCTTAAACAGATGGGAAAGAAAATTAAGGTAAGCTATTTTTAAGGAGTAAGATGCACAATGAGAAAATTTGATACCAAAGTACAGTACCTCAAATACAAAGTACTCAGAGAAGTTGCAAAGCAGGCTTGGAACGACACATTGCTTGAAAAGCTGATTGACATTCCGAAAATCATAGTTCCGGGCAAAACCCCTACTATGCGCTGCTGCGTTTACAAGGAGAGGGCTATACTTGAAGAACGTGTTAAGCTGGCTATGGGCGGCAACAAGGAAAATCCGAATGTTGTTGAGGTTATCGACATTGCGTGCGACGAATGTCCTGCCGCAGGCTATGAAGTGACCGATTCCTGCCGAGGCTGTCTTGCTCACAGATGTGAGGACGTGTGCAGAAGAGGAGCAATTTCATTTGACAACAACCACGTTGCTCATATTGACAAGTCAAAATGCGTTGAGTGCGGTCAGTGCGCCAAGGTCTGCCCCTATACGGCTATTGTAAACCGCAAAAGACCGTGTCAGAACGCCTGTAAAATAAAGGCTATCTCTATCAATGACGACAACGCCGCTTCGATTGACAACAACACCTGCATTTCCTGCGGTGCGTGCGTTTATCAGTGCCCGTTCGGCGCCATTATGGACAAATCGTTTATACTCAATGTTATTGACCTTATCAAAAAGAGCAAGCAGGGCAAAAGCTACAAGCTGTATGCCGTAGTTGCTCCGTCAATTTCAAGCCAGTTTACATACGCAAAGCTCGGTCAGGTAATTACAGGCTTAAAAAAGCTTGGCTTCCACACCGTTGTCGAGGCGGCTCTGGGCGCAGATATGGTAGCTCAGGCTGAATCAAAAGAGCTTGCGGAAAAGGGCTTTTTGACAAGCTCCTGCTGTCCTGCGTTTGTATCATACGTTAAAAAATCTTACCCCGCTCTGGAACAGTATGTTTCACACAACCTTTCCCCTATGGCAACGATTGCAAAGTATATTAAGGACACAACCGAAAACGCAAAAATAGTATTTATCGGTCCGTGCGTAGCCAAAAAAATGGAAGCACAGCTTGACGCAGTTAAGCCGTATATAGATTCGGTGCTTACGTTTGAAGAACTCCAGGCGCTGTTTGACAGCCGTGACATTGACATCACTACGCTTGAAGAGGGCGTGCTTGACAATGCGTCCTACTTTGGCAGAATTTTTGCACGCTGCGGCGGTCTTGCCGATGCTGTTGCCGAAGGTCTTAAAGAACAGGGACTTGACGACTTTGAGCTTAAAGCAGTTTCGTGCGACGGCATTGAGGAATGTAAAAAGGCGCTGCTTAAAAAGAATAAAAACGTCTTGCAGGAAAACTTCATTGAAGGTATGGCCTGCGTGGGCGGCTGTATCGGCGGCGCAGGCTGTCTGACGCACGGCGAAAAGAACAAGGCTCAGGTTGACAAATACGGCAAGGAAGCATACGAAAAAACTATTATGGACGCAATTTCGGTGCTGAAATAGACTTGGTTTTATATTAATATATATACGCAAAAAGGGTGAACACAATGATGTTCACCCTTTTTGTCTGTCTTTAAATCAGAGCTTGCAAAAGCCCGTTTTTAGTATTGTTTAGTATTACTTAGCAATTTTCAATGAAATATCAAACGCCTTTACCGAATGAGTAAGCGCACCCATTGAAATTATATCCACGCCCGTTTCGGCTACGGCTCTCAGAGTATCGTCCGTAATATTTCCGCTTGCCTCAAGAAGAGCCTTTCCGTCGGTTATCCTGACGGCTTCTTTCATCATATCGGGCGTCATATTGTCAAGCATTATAACATCTACGCCTGCGTCAAGAGCCTGTTTCAGCTCATCAAGATTGCGAACCTCAAGCTCAACCTTTGTCATATGTCCGAGCTTTGATTTAAGCTTTGCAACCGCATTTGAAATTCCGCCGCCTGCGTCAACGTGATTGTCCTTTAGCATTGCCGCGTCGGAAAGGTTATAGCGGTGATTTCTTCCGCCGCCTACGGTTACGGCGTATTTTTGCAGAGGTCTGAGTCCGGGCAAGGTCTTGCGTGTATCGGCTATTGAGGCGTTTGTACCCTTTACAAGCTCAACCGCTTTATTTGCGGCGGTCGCAATTCCGCTCATATGCTGTATAAGATTGAGCGCCGTGCGCTCGCCTTTGAGAATGGTGCGTGTTTTGCCGTGAATTTCTGCGATTATGTCGCCTTTTTTCAGCCTGTCGCCGTCGTGCTTATACACCTCGGCCTTAAAGCCGCTCGGCTGTAGGATTTCAAACACCCTGAGCGCAACCTCTATGCCGCAAAGCACACCGTCGCTTTTGGCAAGGAATTTTGCGCTGTCCTCCTGCGCTTCGTCAATAAGATAGTCTGTAGTTGTATCAATATAGTTTATGTCCTCTAAAAGTGCGGTTTTAATAATATCGTCAACATAAATTGTGTTAAGCGTCATAGATTTATGCCCTCCCTTACCTCGTCAAGAATTATGCTTGCAACTATTGCAATGCTTTTTGCTTCAATCAGATCCGACGTTATCTCATAATCTTCGCCGAAAAGCAGATTTATTATTTCTTCGACCTTTTGATAGCTTTCCTCGTATTTTTCGGGCTTCGGGATTACAAAATATGTATCCTGCATTATTTCACGGATTTGTGAGCGGAAGCCGTGAGGCATTTTTTTGCCGTTTATCGGCTTGTGTGCAGGCTCAACACCGATATTTTTATGACCGTATTTTCTGATACGGCGTGTAATATCCTCTGCCGCCGAACGTGAGAACACAAGCGCCTCCAAAAGCGAATTGCTTGCAAGTCGGTTTGCACCGTGTACGCCCGTGTGTGAACATTCGCCTGCCGCATACAAGCCGTCTATTGATGTGCGTGCGTCAAGGTCAACGTTAATTCCGCCCATAAGGTAATGCTGACACGGGAACACGGGAATTCTGTCTTTTGTTATGTCAACGCCCTCCTCAAGACATTTTTCGTATATCATCGGGAAACGCTGTTTTAAAAAGTCAGACGGTTTATCGGTTATGTCAAGATAAAATTTTTCGCTGTTTGTCTTGATTGATTCACGGATAATTGCGTTTGATACAACGTCACGGGGGGCAAGCTCTCCCCTGCTGTCGTAATCAAAGGCAAAACGCCTGCCGCTGCAATTCAGCAGTACAGCACCCTCGCCCCTGACAGCCTCGCTTATCAAAAAACGCTCTCTGTCCTTTTCTGCCGCAAAAGCGGTGGGATGAAACTGAACACGGGACAAATGGCTGATTTTTGCGCCCAGCATATACGCAAACGCTATTCCGTCGCCTGTTGCAATGGCAGAGTTTGTCGTGTACTTATACACCCTGCCTATTCCGCCTGTTGCAAGCAGGCAAAAGCTCGTTCCGTAATAATAGCTTTTGCCGTCCTTTAGTATGCTTATGTAAAAGCCGTTAAGCACCTTTTGAATCGAATAGACAAGCGCATTGTCGCAAATTGTGACGTTCTTGCGAGTGCGTACCACTTCAATAAGCTTGTCAACAATGGCTTTGCCTGTTGAATCCTTGTGGTGGACTATTCTGTGGCGGCTGTGCCCCGCTTCAAGGGTCTTGCACATTGTACCGTCCGGATTCAAATCAAAATCAACGCCCAGCTCTTTTATTCTGAGAACGTCGGACGGACCCTCTGTTACAAGCTTTTCAACTGCGGAAAGATTGTTTTTGTATTTTCCTGCAATCAGCGTATCGGTTATGTGCAGCTTGTAATTATCGTGAACGGTGTCAAGCACACAAGCTACGCCGCCCTGAGCAAGCGAGCTGTTTGAAAGCGGCAATTCACGCTTTGACACAAGCAAAACGCTGACATCGTCTGGAAAGTTAAGTGCGCCGTACAATCCTGCGGCGCCCGTGCCGACTATAACTACATCAAATTTTTTATCCATATATGTACCCCTGTTTAAATCGGATAGATAAGTATCCGATAATTTTTGGCTGTTATTAAATCAAAGTTTAAATCGGAGCAACGCTCTGCTTTGTCTGCAAGGAGCGTTAACTCACTTAGATTATACAACTTTTTACATAATTAGTAAAGCCAAAACATAAGATAACTGCAATAAAACTTTTTCGCTGAAATACGACAGCCCTTGCGGCTGTCCGTGGGCGAACATTGTATTCCCTTGATAAGGGAAATGTCGGCTTGCCGACAAAGGGTTTGCCGTTTTCGCAGAAAACGCCCCTACATTAAGCAATGTGCTTAAACAAGCGGAACGGTCAAGACCGTTCCCTACAGATAATCGCAGGTGAACGCTACACATTTTGACCGTTTCCTACAGCACTGATTAAACATTTCCGCACTGAATTGTAGGGACAGCCCTTGCGGCTGTCCGTCATCAAACAGCCGCAAGGTCGCATTGCTGTGTGAGGTTATTCCTCTTTGTTGCAGTAAAACAAACACATTAAACTTACACCGATAAATGCTCCGATAAACATTCCTATTACGATTCCCAACAGCATTAAAAATTTGCCTCCTGTACATTTTTTGACATTTATTATTACTACCGTATGCAATAATCTATATGTGGTGAGTTTTGTGCGTAGTGTTTATATAGATGTGCTTGTTACGGTAAATATTTTTATCGACTTTTTCCTCTTGCTCTGTACCAAAAAGTTCTTACATATCAAAGCAACGGTCAAAAGAATGATTTTGGGCAGCGTCATCGGCGGAATTCTCAGCCTTGCGGCGTTGCTGCCCGAAATTCCCGTCGGGCTTAATTTGATTGTCGATATTGCTTTTGCGGCTTTGATTATTTTTTCGGCTTTCGGAAAAACAGATATAAAGAATTTTATTAAAAGAGCAGCGGTATATTTTTCGTTTTCCTTTTCGTTTTGCGGAATTATGATATTTATTTATACCTCTTTTAAACCAAAAGGAATGGAAATATACAACGACGTCGTCTATTTTAATATTTCCCCCGTGCTGCTGATTATTCTGACTCTTGCCTGTTATTATATTCTTAAACTGATAAAAAGGTTGACGAAAGGTGTATGCGGAAACGGCACCTGCAATGTCGAATTGGAGCTTGACGGCAGGGCTTTTACGTTTTGTGCAAAGATAGACTCGGGGTGCAACGTAAAAGAACCGTTTTCGGGAGATTATGTAATTATTGCCGAAAAAGAACTGCTTGACGAATTTTCGCCCGACAAAAGCAAGGTCAGGGTGATTCCGTTTGAGAGCTTAGGCGGAAACGGAATATTGACGGGATTCAGACCGAATTCAATTATGATAGATAAAACCGAAATATCGAACGAGGTTTATATCGGGATTTGCGAAAATGTGCTGAAAGGAGATGTGAGGGCGTTGATTCCTTATGAAATCGTAAAAGATTTAAACAATAAATAACGAAGGTGAGATAACAATGCTGAAAATACTTTTAAAAATCAAAATGCTGTTTATGTCGGATAACGAGGTCTTTTATATAAACGGCAGTGAAACTCTTCCCGCTCCGCTCGGCAAGGAAGAGGAGCGCAAAATTATGCAGAGAATAATCGACGGCGATGAAAAAGCAAGAGAACCGCTTATTGTTCATAATCTTAGGCTTGTGGTATATATAGCAAAGAAATTTGAATCCCCCAGCGCAGGCGCAGAGGATCTTATCTCAATAGGAACAATAGGGCTTATCAAAGCGGTAAATACATTTTCTCCCGAAAAGAACATCAAGCTTGCAACATATGCGTCAAGATGCATTGAAAATGAAATACTGATGTTTTTAAGAAAATCGTCTCAGCTCAAAAACGAGGTATCCATCGACGAACCGCTTAACACGGACCGGGACGGAAACGAGCTTCTGCTGTGCGATATTCTCGGAAGCGACCCCGACACCGTAAACAACAATATTGAACACGAAATTGAAAAAAGACTGGTTTTAAACGCCGTTTCAAAGCTTAATGACCGTGAATGTCTTATTATGGAGCTGAGGTTCGGATTGAACGGCAAAAAGGAGCATACCCAAAAGCAGGTTGCCGACAAGCTCGGAATTTCGCAGTCTTACATATCACGGCTTGAAAAAAAGATAATCAGCCGATTAAAACACGAGCTTGAAAAAGCCGTTTGAATAAAACAGCGCAGTCAAAAAGCGCATTAATACAAAAAGCGGCGGAAAGCTCCGCCGCCCGCAGGGACATTTTTAGATGAGAACGTCTGAAGGATTTGTTTCGCCGTTGTCTGAGGGGTTGGTTTCATCATTGTCGCCGATTATGCCGTTGTTGTCAGTTACCGAACCGTTGTTTGAGCTTTGTTCATTGCCGGAGTTTTGTGCATTGCCTGAGGTGTTGCCCTCGGAGGCTGAGCCGGAATTTCCCGCAATTTGATTAGCTCCGCTCTCAACATTTGAGACTGCGTTTGAAGCCATTGAGCCTGCGTCTTGAGAAGCGTTGTTTCCGCAGCCGGTCAATGCTGCAAGCACCATAATCGAAGCAGCAATAATTCCTATGATCTTTTTCATAATAAATTCATTCCTTACGATAAAAAATAGTGGTGCCGTTGTTACGACACCACTATTATCTGCAAAAATATGCAATTTATTAATATTATTATTTTTCGCTTTTAATAACCATATGTGGATACGGAATCGTTATTCCGTTTTTGTCAAACGCTGTCTTGACATTCTCCTGCATATAATAATACACTTCAAAATAATCATGAGGTTCTATCCAGAATTTTACAACAACCTCAATTCCGCTTTCAAGGTGTTTTCCTATCCTTGCGGACGGTTCCGGCTCCTTGAGAACAAATTCACAATCCGAAGCAACCTTTGTCAGCACTTCTTTTACCTTTGCAAGGTCATCCTCATAGCTCACGGTATATTTAAGTATCATTCTGCGCTTATCGCCCAACGAGCAATTTACAACGCTGTTTGAGGTCAAACGTGAGTTTGGAATTCTTGCGAGCTTATCGTCCGTGGTATTAAGGGTGGTATAAAATATATTGATAGACTCAACGCTTCCCGTCATATTCTCAAATTCAAGTATATCTCCCGATACAAACGGCTTGTTTATGAGGATAACCAATCCGCTTACAAGGTTTTTGAGGTTATCCTGCAATGCAAGTCCCGCAGTAAGAGCCGCCGCTCCCAATGCGGTAAGCAGTGAGGCTACATTTACGCCGATTGTTGCAAGGGCGGTTATTGCCACAAGAAAATACAGCGCAACCTTGATACACGATAATATAAAGGTTTTTGCGGCGTGCTGTATTTTTGATTTTGAAATAACCTTTTTGATAAGCATAGTTATGAGCCGCACAAGCACACAACCGATTATTGTAACCACTAAAAATGATATTACATTTATGGAAGCGTCAAGGATAAACTGTTCAATTTTTTCCATATTAGCAGAGCTCATTGTTATTCACCGTCGGTAATTACTTTTTCCGAAATCTTCCTGCCGTCACGCCAGTATTCTATAACCACACTGCCGTTCTCGTCAAATGAAACGCTTTTGCCGTTTTTTATGCCGCCGATATATGTGCAGACGTCTATAAAGCCTCCGTCCCTGTCAAAGCGCGCGCCTATGCCCTCGGGCATATTATCAGACCATTTTCCTGCGTGAAGCGTTCCGTCGCTCTGACGAAATCCGACGCCGCAGCCTGTTCTCTTGCCGTTATCCCAATTTCCGACATAATTTACACTGCCGCTCTTATAATAGCACACTCCGAAGCCCTGACGTTTGTCGTCGGTGTAGCCGCCTTCATAAGAGGTGATGCCGTCGGGGGTGACTGTTCTGCCTACGCCTGTTCTCTTTCCGTCAAAATCAAGTTCCCCGTAATATGAATATTCTCCCATATCGGTTTCAATTACCGATTCGGGCTGTTTATGCTCGCCTTGTGTGAATTTCGGCTCGTTTGTATCTTCAAATTCCGAAGCAGCCTGCTGTTGCGGCAGGGTAAGCTCCGCTGAAATTTCTTTTTCCGAATTATCAGTAACATCGGAGACGGCTGTTTCGTGTTGTACGGAGTTGTCAGCCGAGATTTCCCGCTCCTCAGTCAATTCCTCACCGACGTTTTCCTCGGACGGCTCGGACGGAATCTGATTTAATATCTCGCCGAAAATATGCTTGTTGGTCTTATGAGCCTCAAACAGGATTTTTTCAATCTTGTCATATGCGGAATAGCTCGTTTCCTGAGGAGCGTCATCAGCCTTTTGCTGTACGGCGCCGCTTTCTGTCTTTTCAAGATATTCCGCACCCTCCAAATCATACGGCAGAATAACATTTGATTCGCTGTTAAAATTTTCACGCTTAAAGTCAAAGCCGATATGCTTTTGAGTTTTATTCAGCTCTTCCGCAGGAATATTCTCAGGCTTAAACGATTCGTCAAACCAAAGCATTCCGTAATTGGAATACACAAGTCCCGAACATTTTTTGTTTGAACATTCCTTTGACGGGAAAAGATAAGAAGTTACCTTTTTGCCGTCTTTACCAATCGTTTCAAGCTTTATTGAAAAGTAATCCGAAACAACTTCGGGTTTGATTATTGCGACAATCACGTTTTCAAGATTCTTGTCATAATACTCGGTTCTTGTCCAGATATGATCGGAATTAAAATACTGACGTTTATATATAATTCCGTTTTCACCGTAGGTTATAACCGCATATGTTCCGCCCGTAGACTTGACTACTGTTTGAAAAGGCATATTATTGCGTGTTATTTTCCACGAAAGCGGTTCTCCGCTTTTGAGCAAATATGAAAGGTTATAGTACCTGCCGTCTATCTGAATGTCCGTTTTGTCGCTTTGGGCGGAATTGTCGGAATTAAAGTAATTTGCTCTTACTCCTGCCAATGCGTCGTTTTTGAAGTCAGGCTTTTCGCAGTCCGAAACCAAGGCCGAATATACGATCAAATCATTATAATGGTTGTTTGTGAGCATAATTATATTTCCTTTCGGGAAAATACATAGAAATTAAGGGCGAACACCGTCCGCCCGAAATTAATTAAATCCAAATCAGATTATCAGATTGAAATTGTCATTGCGATATTGTAAAGGTCAAGGTCAAATACACGTTTCATATCAAGAGCTTCGTTGATGTCGAGGTCTGTAATCTTACCCTGCTGCATAACAACAACTCTGTTGCCGATGTTCTGGTCAAGGAGCTGAACGGCTCTGTAGCCCATCTCGCTTGCAACAACTCTGTCACGGAGCGTAGGCGAACCGCCGCGCTGTACATGACCGAGAACAGTTGCCCTTGTTTCAATGCCGAGGCGCTGTTCTATATACTTTGCAAGATCCTGAACACCGCCAACGCCCTCGGCTACAACGATGATAAAGTGCTTTTTGCCGGTCTTTTGAGTATTGATAATTCTGGTAATAACGTCACGCTCAATATTATACTTTACTTCAGGCACCAAGATAGCGGTTGCACCTGTTGCGATACCCGTTTGAAGCGCAATGTCGCCGCAGCGTCTGCCCATAACCTCAACAACCGAACAACGGTCGTGCGACTGAGCGGTATCTCTTATGCGGTCAACCATCTGAATAGCCGTGTTCATTGCCGTATCAAAACCGACAGTATATTCGGAACAGGCAATGTCGTTATCAATAGTACCGGGAAGTCCGATACAGTTTACACCTGCGTTTGTGAGTGCGCGTGCGCCCTTAAACGAGCCGTCGCCGCCTATTACAACAACGCCCGTTATGCCTAAGCTTTTGCAAAAATCCGCAGCCTTTTTAGTGCCTTCGGGAGTTGCAAATTCCTCGCTTCTTGCCGTATAGAGCATTGTGCCGCCGTTGCCGATTATTTCGGAAACGCTGCGAAGATTCATTTCTTCAACATCACCGTTGAGCAATCCGTTATATCCTCGGTGTACACCGTAGACCTTCATTCCTTTATTTATACCTGTACGAACAACAGCCCTGACAGCCGCATTCATACCGGGAGCGTCACCGCCGCTTGTTAAAACTGCAATAGATTTTTGAGACATAATTCTACCTCCATAAGGTTTTTACACAATTAGTATAATACAAATACGGTTTATTTACAAGAGGGATTTTTAAAATTTGGTAAAATATATGCAATGTTTTACAAAAAATTTTATTTCTTGACATTAAATCAATTAGGTATTATCATAATTAATATATATGTATTCGTGCGGAATATGTATTTATTGCGGTTTCAAAGGAGACATTTATGACTAAATTATATCTTGCTATTCCCTGCTACAACGAAGAGGAAGTTTTGAGAGATTCCGCTGAAAAACTGAACATCAAATTTAACGATATGATGGCCGAGGGCAAGATTACTTCCGACAGCAAGATCGTTTTTATTGACGACGGCTCAAAAGACAGAACCTGGAGCATTATAAGCGAGCTTCACAACGAAAATCCTGTTTTTCAGGGTATAAAGCTCACACGCAACAGAGGTCACCAGAATGCCCTTTTGTGCGGACTTATGACGTTAAAGGACAAGGCTGACGCAGTTATCTCGATTGACGCCGATCTTCAGGACGATATTAACGTGTTTGATGAAATGGTTGATAAATTTGAAAACGGCTGTGATGTTGTTTACGGAGTACGTTCAAAAAGAGCTACCGACACGTTTTTTAAAAGGTTTACTGCCGAGGCTTTCTATAAGATTCTCAACCGTATGGGCGCAAAGGTCATATTTAACCACGCCGATTTCAGACTGATGAGCAGGCGTGCGCTTGAGGCGTTTTCACTCTACAAGGAAACCAACATTTTTTTGCGCGGAATGGTTCCTCTTGTCGGCTACAAATCGGACATTGTTAAATACGAACGTGCCGAACGACTTGCCGGAGAAAGCAAGTACCCGCTCAAAAAAATGCTTGCTCTTGCTTGGGAGGGCGTCACCTCGCTGAGTATTCAGCCGATAAGAATGATAACCTGGCTCGGTGGAATAGTATTTGCCATCAGCCTGATATTCATTATTTATACGCTGATCAGCTTTTTTGTCGGCGCCGCCGTAAGCGGCTGGGCAAGCACGCTTTGCTCTATTTGGGCTTTGGGCGGTCTTCAGCTTTTGGCTATCGGTGTTATAGGCGAATATATCGGTAAAATTTATCTTGAAACCAAACGTCGCCCCAGATACATTGTCGAAGAAATACTCGAAGATTGACAGAAAGCTCCGCAACGGTGAAGAAACAACCCTTGCGGTTGTCCGAGGGCGAACGCTGTTCGCCCCTACAATAATAATTAAACATTTCCGCTAAATTGTAGGGACAACCCTTGCGGCTGTCCGAGGGCGCACACTGTTCGCCTTTATGCAAATGTTTATAAACAGGCGGAACGGTCAAGACTGTTCCCTGCAATATTGATTAAACATTTCCGTTAAATTGTGGGGACAACCCTTGCGGCTGTCCGTGGACGAACGCTGTTCGCCCCTACATTAAGCAATGTTCTATTAACAGGCGGAACGGTCAAGACCGTTTCCTACAATACCGATTAAATATTTCCGTTAAATTGTAGGGACAACCCTTGCGGTTGTCCGAGGGCGAACGCTGTTCACCTTTCTGCAAATGTTTATAAACAGGCGGAACGGTCAAGACCGTTCCCTACAATATTGATTAAACATTGGCTTTATTTTGTGGGCAAAACCACGTCCGATTTAAAATTCTTTATGTGAGGGTTGATTAAATGGCTAAGAAAAAAATTGATAGGCTGGAGGGGCGCAATACTTCTCTTGATATTCTCAGGATAGTTGCCGTTACGTCAGTTTTTTCGGTTCACTTCTTTCTGTACACGGGCTTTTACAGCCAGCCTGTACAGGGAACAACTATGTACATAGAAGTAATGATTCGTTCGTTCTTCTCTATATGTGTGCCGATGTTTATGATACTGACGGGCTACCTTATGTGTCACAAGACGCTGAGCAAAAAATATTACAAGGGTATTTCGCACACCCTGATAATATATGTGCTCTCGGCTGTCGCCTGTATGATATTCAAGGCGATCCACGACCACGCAACGCTGACTCCCAAATCATTTATACTCGGAATTTTGGACTTTACCGGCGCTAATTATTCCTGGTATATTGAAATGTACATAGGTCTGTTTTTGCTTGCTCCGTTTTTGAATCTTGCTTACAATAAGCTTGCAAACCAAAAACAAAAGCAGGTTCTTGTGCTGACCTTGTTTGCTTTGACCGTTTTACCGACCATACTTAATATTTTTAACTTTGATACGGCCGCATGGTGGGGTAATCCTGCGTCCTCGGACACCTTCCAAAAGCTCGTTCCGAGCTGGTGGATGGGATTCTATCCTGTCACCTACTACTTTGTAGGCTGTTATCTGCGCGAATTCGGTCTGAAATTCAAAACAAGCACGCTTATTATCCTTTTGGTAATAACTACCGTGCTTTTCGGCACATTTAACTTTTACAGAAGCTACGGTACGAACTTTAAGTCCGGTGTTTATGTTTACTGGTACGGCTTTGAGCCTTTCGTTTCAACCATCCTCGTATTTGAGCTTTTGACAAGAATCAAAACCGATAAGCTTGGCAGAGGCGCAAAAATATTTTTATGGAAGCTTTCCGACCTCGCCCTGGGAATGTATCTGCTCTCGTTCATATTTGACAAGCTGATTTATGAATATCTGTGCAAACAGGTAACGACCGTTACCGACAGAATTCCGTTTATGCTCCTCACCGTTCCGGCTGTGTTTATCTGTTCGGCTATGGGGTCGGCTCTGCTGAATGTTATTGCAAAATTTGTTGTTGTGATTTTCCGCAAGATTGTTGATTTTGTAAAAAAGCAGCGTATGAGAGAGGACAAGTATAAGTGGCAGGATTATCTTTTTGTCGCTTTGCTTGCGTTCGCTATTCTGTTTTCTTTCTGGAAATGCAATTACGGATTCGGCGGCAGCGACGAAGCCTTTTATCTTACAATTCCCCACCGATTTCTTATGGGCGACGGATTGCTGAGCGACGAATGGAATTTATCCCAGCTTTCGGGATTGCTGCTTATGCCTTTTGTTTGGGTTTATGAAACCTTTACCGGCTCAACCGAGGGAATTATACTTGCGGCAAGGTTCGTATATGTTGTTTTCCATGCAGGCGTGACGGCGGTAATCTATACAAGGCTGAGAAAATACGGCTATGCGGCTCTCTTTGGCTGTCTGTTTTTCTTTATATTCACTCCGTACAACATTATGGCGATGAACTACGACTCAATGGGAGTTGACTTCCTTGCCCTTACGGGTGCGGTTATGGGTACTGCCGACTACAAGAAAAAAGTACCGCTTATTGTCAGCGGATTTACCTTTGCGGCAGCTGTGCTTTGCTGTCCCTACCTTTTGTCGGCATATCTTTTGTTTGCAATATGCGTTATCGTGCATATTATAATTAAGAAGAAAAACATCAGCTTTGTTCTGAAATCGGAGCTGTTTTCACTTAAAACCTTTATTTTCTTCACAATCGGCGCCGCAGTGCTTGCCGTGATATTTGCTGTATTTACGCTGTCAAGAGCAAGCCTTGATGATATAATAAGAAACTTCCCTTACATTATGAACGATCCCGAGCACGCTCCGATTCCGTTTATAAACAGGATAGGCAGCTACTTCTATTATTCCGTAAACTCCGTTCCTATGTTTAATATCGGAGTTTATGTATATCTGTTTACGGCGCTGATAATGGCTGTTGACCGCAAAAGAAAACTGCACCGTTCGGTGTATCTCTTTACAACAACCGCTATCGTAATATACTGCTTTGTGACGCTGCTGCCGAATCTGACTACATCAAATTACAATGCAATTATGTACCCGATGCTGTTTATCGGTATAACCTCGTATGTTTTGTGCAAAAATAAACCGAGGGAACTTTTTGCAGCTCTGTTTATTCTTGGAATAGTTTATTCGTTCAGTATTCACTGCCTCTCAAATCAGTATTTTTACGTTATCTCTATGGCAATGGCTGTTGCAAATGTTGCAAGCTATGTTTTTCTCGGTCAGCTCATCAGAGAAATGCAGGAAACTCCCGACAATATTACCTATGCGCTTTGTATGAAGCGCACGGCAATAATTTTTGCGGCGTTTATGGTATTTTTGCAGGGAGCATTTCAGATTTCGGTCAAGGCTAAGCACTGCTTCTGGGAAACAGGCGAGGCAAAATCTCTTACACGCAAGATAACCGACGGTCCGGCAAAGGATATTTACACAAACGACGCAAACTATACCAGCTATGAAGCCGTTAACAATGATATAGCTGCATATTACGCCGGTAAACCCGTCGATAAAATACTGTTTTTAACAAGTAAAACCTGGACATATCTTGCCGCAGAGGAATATCCTTTCGGTACGCTTTCGGCTTGGATGTCGGAAAACAAGGCTTGCTTTGACAGACTTTTGACTTATTATTCAATCAATCCCGAACAGAAACCAAGGTATGTATATATCCCCAAGGACTCAAAATGGGATAAAACTCAGATTAGTTCAAAGGCTGCCGAATACGGATATTCGGTTCAGGAAAACGAAGTAAGCTACAAGCTTGAAATGAAGTAGCTTAGAACCTTTTGTCAGATTTTGGCTGGAAATTACTTGTTTTTTATTTGAAGTTGTGATATAGTAAATTCGATTGGGCAAAAATGCTTTTGAATTTTTACCGATTTATTAATTCTAACCGAATTTATTTCATAGGAGCGGTTATATATGGATATTATGGAGTTATACAACGATTGGTGTGCAAACGCCAAAGACGACAGCGACCTTATCGACGAACTTAAAAGCATTAAAAATGATGAAAACGAAATTCACGAACGCTTTTATACTTCGCTGAAATTCGGCACGGCCGGATTAAGAGGCGTTATCGGAGCAGGCACAAACAGAATGAACATTTATGTTGTTCGTCAGGCTACTCAGGGACTTGCCAACTATGTTATCAATAAGTACGGCAAGGGTTCTGTTGCGATTTCACACGACAGCAGAATAAAAGCTGACCTGTTTATGATTGAAGCCGCAAGAGTACTTGCCGCAAACGGAATCAAGGTATATATAACTAAAGAGCTTGAACCTACGCCTGTTCTCTCTTATCTTGTGCGCTATTATAAGTGTCAGGCAGGTATTATGGTCACTGCAAGCCATAACCCCGCAAAATACAACGGCTACAAGGCATACGGCGAGGACGGCTGTCAGATGACCGACGCCGCCGCAACCGCTGTTTACGACGAAATCTGCAAGCTTGATATTTTCAACGATGTTAAAATTACCGATTTTGACGAAGCAGTTAAATCGGGTATGATAGAATATGTGGACGACGCAGTTTACGACACATATCTTGAAAAGGTGCTTGAACAGCAGGTCAACCCCGGAATTTGCAAGGGCGCAGGACTTAAGGTTGTTTATACGCCGCTTAACGGCACAGGCAACAAGCTTGTTCGCAGGGTGCTTAATATGATTGGCGTTGAAGAGGTTGAGATAGTTAAGGAGCAGGAGCTTCCCGACGGCAACTTTACCACATGTCCCTATCCCAACCCCGAAATTAAAGAAGCCCTGCAAAAGGGACTTGATTTGTGCGACAAGGTAAAGCCCGACCTTTTGCTTGCAACCGACCCCGACGCCGACAGAGTAGGAATTGCCGTTAAGGATTATGACGGCAGCTACCGCCTTATTTCGGGCAACGAGGACGGCGTTATGCTGACAAATTACATTCTTTCATGCAAAAAGGCAAGCGGAAAGCTTCCCGAAAAGCCTGTTGTGGTTAAAACCATAGTTACTACAAAGCTGATAAACAAGCTGTGCGAAAAATACGACTGCGAACTGAAAAACGTATTGACAGGCTTTAAATATATCGGCGAGGTAATTCTTAATCTTGAGAAAAAGCACGAAGAAAACCGCTATCTGTTTGGATTTGAGGAAAGCTACGGCTATCTTTCGGGCACATATGTAAGAGATAAAGACGCCGTTGTTGCTTCTATGCTCGTCTGTGAAATGGCCGCCTACTACAAAAAGCAGGGTAAATCACTTGCTGAGGTTATTGACGGACTTTATGAGGAATTCGGCTACTATCTCAATCAAACATACGCTTTTGAGTTTGACGGTGCGGCAGGTATGCAAAAAATGGCTGACATTATGTCGGAGATCAGACAGAACCCGCCAAAGGCTGTTGCAGGATATAATGTTGTCAAGATAAGCGACTATCAGCTCAAAAAGGAAACCGACCTTGTAAGCGTCAGGGTTACCGACATTGACCTGCCGACTTCAAATGTAATTGCCCTCAACCTTGAAGGTGACAATGCAGTGATTATCCGTCCGAGCGGTACAGAGCCTAAGATAAAGCTTTATATTACCGCTGTCGGCAAAACACACAGCGACGCTGCTGCAATCTGCGACAACCTCGTTGAAGCAGGCAGAAAGTTGATTGGCTGTTAAAAGTTTAATATTGATAAAAATGATATTAAGCCTCTCTGATATTTCAGAGAGGCTTGAATTTTTGGATAATATAGTTTTTTGTACTCCCCCCTCCTCAACGGGAAGGCTTGAAAGCAACAAAACGGTCAAGACCGTTCACTGCAATAGCGATTAAACATTTCCGTTAAATTGTATGGACAACCCTTGCGGTTGTCCGAGGGCGAACGCTGTTCGCCCCTACAATAGCGATTAAACATTTTCGTTAAATTGTAGGGACAACCCTTGCGGTTGTCCAAGGGCGAACGCTGTTCGCCCCAACAATACTGGTTAAACATTTCCGTTAAATTGTAGGGACAGCCCTTGCGGTTGTCCGCAGGCGAACGCTCTTCGCCCCAACAACCAAAAACAACAAAACGGTCAAGACCGTTCCCTACAATACCAATTAAACATTTCCGTTAAATTGTAGGGACAACCCTTGCGGTTGTCCGTGGGCGAACACTGTTCGCCCCTACAATACCGATTAAACATTTCCGTTAAATTGTAGGGACAGCCCTTGCGGCTGTCCGTGGGCGAAAGCCTTACGCTGATGTTTTCGTGGCTTCCCCTTGAGGGGAAGCTGTCACGAAGTGACTGATGAGGTGGAAACATTCCGACAAATTCTGCGTTTCCACGCCGCTTTGCGGCTACACCTCATCCGACGGCTCCGCCGCCACCTTCCCCTCAAGGGGAAGGCTTGTAAAGCAGATTGTTTCTGCTAAATACATCGCTTGAAAATATGTGCGTTTCCGCACTGAAAATGTAGGGACAGCCCTTGCGGCTGTCCGTGGGCGAACAATGTATTCCCTTGATAAG
>OIYR01000454.1_pt1 | contig 22845 bp, 22 predicted proteins | sample 1588221 | NCBI WGS metagenome assembly OIYR01 (sample SAMN03283292) | human gut metagenome | biome: human-associated habitat; material: feces | host: Homo sapiens | place: Peru | collected 2012
TAGCAGAAATATTTAGAATTTTATACTAAAAATATCTCTAAAACCCTTGCATTTATAATATTTAAGGTGTATAATGCTAAAAGCAAGATAAATATGAGCGAAAGAGTGGAAGTAATTCCACTCTTTATATTATATATAAAGGAGGAATGTTTTTGGCAAGTATTGAAGAAAGAGTTGAAAACTTGTTAGAGAAAACAATTAATGATTTAGGGTATACTTTATATGATGTTGAGTATGCTAAAGAAGCAAAAAATTACTTTTTAAGAATTTTCATAGATAAAGCAGATGGAATCGATTTAAACGATTGCGAAAAAGTAAACAATGCAATTACAGAATTGCTAGACGAAGCAGACTATATAAAAGATATGTATTTTTTAGAAGTTTCTTCACCAGGAATTGAAAGAGTTCTAAGAAAAGATAAGCATTTAAAACAATATATAGGAGAAGAGATTGAAGTTAGTTTATTTAAACCAATAAACGGAAATAAACAAATGCAAGGAATTTTAGAAAGTTTCGATAGCGAAAATATTGCATTAAAATATAATAATGAAACAATTGAAATACCACGAAAAGGTATATCACTTATAAAAACAGTTTATAACTGGGAATAATTTAAAAGGAGGAATAAAAAATGAAAGAAGCTATTGACAATAAAGAATTAGTTATAGCATTAGAAGAATTAGAAAAGGAGAAAGGAATAAAAAAATCTTATTTAATTGAATCTATTGAAACAGCATTACTTACAGCATATAAAAGAAATTTTGATGCTAAAGAAAATGTAAAAGTTGTTATGGATGATGTAACAGGAGCTGCACATATTTACTCTGTGAAAGAAATAGTTGAAACAGTTGAAGATGCAGATACACAAATAAGTTTAGAAGATGCAAAAAAAATAAATAAAACATTAGAGTTAGGAGACAGTGTAGACATAGAACTTGTTCCAAAAAACTTTGGAAGAATAGCAGCACAAACAGCAAAACAAGTTATAGTACAAAAAATTAGAGAAGCAGAAAGAGAAATAGTATATACAGAATATAACGATAGAAAAGGAGAAATTGTTACAGGATTAGTTCAAAAAGCTGATAATCATATTGTAGTATTAGATTTAGGAAAACTAGAAGGAATAATGTTAGCTAAAGATCAAATTCCTACAGAAACTTATAAAGTAAATGATAAAATAAGAGCAGACGAGATAAACAATGAAACTAGAGCTAAAGTTAGGAAAAATAGTAAGGCAATTATACGCGAGATATTAGAATGGGTTTTATGCTTAGTAATAGCATATCTTCTTTATTTAATAATAAATTATTTTATTGGTACTATATCTGGGGTAAAACAGGTTTCAATGCTTCCAACTACTAAAGAAAATGATAGATTAATTATTTCAAGACCTACTATATTTAAAAGAGATTTGAAATATGGTGATATTGTAACTTTTGAGGCTCCACTTGAAGATGATTTAGAAGTTAATGAAAATAATATAGCCTCTTATACTGAAAAAACAGGTATTGATTCATTCTTCTATAACTTTATGGGAATTGGAAAGTCTAGTTATGTAAAAAGAGTTATTGGGCTTCCAGGAGATCATATAGTAATAGGAGATGATGGTTTCGTTTATAGAAATGGTGAAAAATTAGATGAACCATATTTAAATGAGCAAGTAACTAATAAAGATAAATATAACGATGTTGTAGTTCCTGCTGGAACTGTGTTTATGATGGGGGATAATAGATTATCAAGTAAAGATTCAAGATTCTTTGGTTGCGTACCTATTGAAAAAGTAAATGGATACGTTGTAATTAGGGTATGGCCATTAAATAAAATTGGTAAATTATAAAAATAGAGGTGATATATGATGTTTGAGAATATAATGGGACATGATGAAAAAAAGACATATTTTGAAGAGGTTATAAACAAACATAATATATCACATTCTTATATCTTTTTTGGTGAAGATGGAATAGGAAAACTAACATTTGCAAAGGAACTTGCAAAGTATATATTAAATACATCAAATTTAGATAGTTGTCCTGATTTTAAATTGGTTTCAAGGTTAGAAGATAAAAAGGATATCATAATAGAACAAATTAGAAAAGAAATAATTGATGATGTGTATATTGCACCAATTTCAGGTGATCATAAAGTATATATTATTAATGATTCAGATTATATGAATATTGCAGCTCAAAATTCTTTACTTAAAACTTTAGAGGAACCGCCAAAATCTGTTGTTATTATACTAATATGTTCTAATATAAATAAAATACTTACAACAATTCTTTCAAGGACAAATAAAATAAATTTTGAAGGATTAGATAATAAGAGCGTAAACCAATATATAAAAGATAAATTTAATATTAATTTAAGTCCTAATATATTAGAGTACATTAATGGCTCTGTTGGAAAAGCTATAAATATTGTAGAAAATGAACTTATGACGCAGTTTGAAGAAGTAGATAAAATGGTAGATTACGTTATTAAAAAAGATTCAGTATCTGCAATGAAAATTTCACAGAATATAAAATTTGATAACTTAGAATTATTAGAATATTTAGAATATATTTTGTATTCTAACAAAATGTATAACGGCGTTTGTGTTGTAGAAAGAGCTATTTCAAGGCTTAAGCGAAATGGAAATTATGATATAGTAATTGATAATATGATTTTAAAAATAATAGATGAAATATAAGGAGGGAGTATGGAAAATAAAATAATAGCAGTTAGATTTAAAAAGACAGGCAAAATGCAATATTTTGATCCTTTAAAATATAAATTTTCGATTAACGATAGTGTTATAGCAAAGACTGAAAGAGGAGAAGAAATAGGAAGAGTAGTTAAGATATTAGATAAGGATAGTTTAAGTAACAAAATAGAGATAAACAAAATTCTTAGACCTGCTTCAAAAAAAGATTTTGACGAGTTAAAAAAAAGAGAGATTAAAGCAAAAGAAGTAGCAGATTTTTGTAGAAAAGAAGCAAAAAGACTAAAACTTGACATGAAGATTTTGGCCGCCGAATATATATTAGATGGTACTAAACTTACAGTATATTTTTCGGCTGAAGATAGAATTGATTTCAGAGAACTAGTAAAAAGTTTGGCTTCAAAATACAAGACAAGAATAGAGTTAAGGCAAATTGGTCCAAGGGACGAGATAAAATCATATCCCACTCTTGGAATGTGTGGTAGAGAAGTTTGTTGTAGAACTTTTTTACAAGATTTTGATCCTGTTACAATTAAAATGGCAAAAGAACAAGGATTACAAATAAACATGTCAAAACTTTCAGGTGCATGTGGAAAACTTATGTGTTGTTTACGATATGAAGAAGAGGCATATAAAGAAAATTTAAAATATTTACCTAAAGTTGGAAGCTTTGTAAAAGTAAAAGGTGAAAGAGAAGAAGGAAAGGTAGTATCTGTTGATATATTAGGAAAAAAAGTTAAAGTAAAATTTGGCAAAGATAAAGAAGATGAAAGATTTGAAATGTATAATGCAGATATGATTATAAATAACAAAAGTAAAGAAGTTTAGAAAAATAAAATGTATAAGAATTTAAGGGGGAAAAATTTATGGCATATAGAATAACTAATAAATGTATTTCATGTGGTGCATGTGCATTGGAGTGTCCAGTAGGGGCAATATCACAAGGTGAGGATAAATATGTAATAGATCCTGAGAAATGTATTGAATGTGGAGTTTGTAGAAGTGTTTGTCCGGTAGAGGCTCCAGAACCAGAAGAATAGAATAAAAAATGTTACTATATTTATTGATTTTTGTAGCAGATTATGGTATACTTTAAACGTAATTTAATAAAAAAGCGATGATAAAGAGGAGTAAAATACAAATAGAAATAAGAGATGAAAACTCGTGGCTGAAAAGTTTTCTAACACTAATGTATTTGAAGGTAGCTTTGGAGCTGATATACTGAAGTATATATTATGTGTAAGTATATTCCGTAAACAATCGGTTAATTGTAATTAAGAGCATGCATAAGCATGAATTAAGGTGGTACCGCGAACACAGTCTTCGTCCTTAAATTAAGGATAAGACTGTGTTTTTTATATAGTAAAAATAGTAAAAGAAGTGGTGATAAATATGGTAAAAAATATGATTGTATTTATATGTTTGCTTGTGATACTTGTTTGTGTAATCAGTATATTTAATGCAAGAGTTATTGCAAGAAAAAGATTTGAAAATGTTGAAGAAAACAAAGCTACAAAAGTTATAAAAATAGCAGGATATATTGTTAGTGTGTGTATGCTTGGAATAATATACATATATATGAGATAGGGGGAATATAAGTTGGATAAAAATTTTGACTTTAAGAAAAGAGAAAATGAAATATATAAAAATTGGGAGGAAAATGGATATTTTAAACCTGTAATTGATAAAGATAAAAAACCTTTTGTAATATCTATGCCACCTCCAAATGTAACAGCAAAGTTACATATTGGGCATGCATTAGATGATACAATTCAAGATATATTAATTCGTTATCATAGAATGCTTGGAGATCCAACGCTATATGTGCCAGGTACAGATCATGCAAGTATTGCGACAGAAGTTAAAGTTGTAGAAAAATTAAAAAAAGAGGGAAAGTCTAAAGAAAGTCTTGGTAGAGAAAAATTTCTTGAAGAGGCATGGAAATGGAAAGAAGAATATGGCGGAAAAATCGTAGAGCAGCAAAGAAAATTAGGCCTTTCTTGTGATTGGCAAAGAGCAAGATTTACAATGGATGAAGGATGCTCAAAGGCAGTTTTAGAAGTATTTGAAAGATTGTATAACGAAGGAATTATATATAAAGGTGAAAGACTTGTAAATTGGTGCCCTGAGTGTAAAACTCCAATTTCAGATATTGAGGTTGAATATGAAGAACAAAAATCAAATTTATGGCATATACGTTATAAAATAGAAAATAGTGATGATTATGTTGTTGTTGCTACTACAAGACCTGAAACAATGCTTGGAGATACAGCAGTTGCTGTAAATCCAAATGATGATAGATACAAAGATATAGTTGGTAAAAGAGTATTTCTTCCAATTGTAAATAAATATATCCCTGTAGTTGCTGATAGATATGTAGATATGGAATTTGGTACAGGTGTTGTTAAAATTACTCCAGCACATGATCCAAATGACTTTAAAGTTGGAAAAAGACATGATTTAGAGATTATAAATATATTAAATGAAGACGGTACATTAAATGAACAAGCTGGAAAATATGAAGGAATGACAACGTTAGAAGCAAGAGAAGAAATTGTTAAGGAATTAAAAGATATTGGTGCTTTAGTAAAAATTGAACCACATGTACATAATGTAGGATCTTGCTATAGATGTCATCATACAATTGAACCGTATATATCAAATCAATGGTTTGTTAAAATGGAAGAACTTGCAAAACCAGCAATAGAAGCTGTTAAAAATGGTGATATTAAATTTATTCCAAAAAGATTTGAAAAGATATATTTAAATTGGATGGAAAATATTGAAGATTGGTGTATATCAAGACAGTTATGGTGGGGACATAGAATACCTGCGTATTATTGTAAAGAGTGTGGTAAGATTACAGTATCAAAAGAACATATAACGACATGTGAATGTGGAGGAGAAGTTGTTCAAGACGAAGATACGTTAGACACTTGGTTCTCATCAGCATTATGGCCTTTCTCAATACTTGGATGGCCTGATAATACAGAAGATTATAGCTATTTTTATCCAAATTCAGTACTTGTAACAGGTTATGATATTATAACATTCTGGGTTAGTAAAATGATATTTTCAGGGCTTCATTATACAAATAAAATTCCTTTTGAAAATGTATATATACATGGATTAGTTAGAGATTCACAAGGAAGAAAAATGTCTAAATCGCTTGGAAATGGCGTTGATCCTATAGAAGTAATTGAAAATTATGGTACTGATGCACTTAGATTTTCACTTACTCAAAATATATCAGCTGGAAATGATATGAGATATATGCTTGAAAAATTAGAAACTGCTAGAAATTTTGCAAATAAGCTTTGGAATGCAGCTAAATTTGTAAACATGTATATAGATGATATAGCAGTGGAAAATGTTGAAAACTTTTTACCTGCTGACAAATGGATATTAACAAAATTATCAAAACTTGAAAAAGAAGTAAAAGATAATTTAGATAAGTATGAACTTGGTGTGCCGCTTCAAAAATTGTATGACTTTATATGGTCAGATTTTTGTGATTGGTATATAGAAATAGTAAAAACAAGATTATATGATAAGGAAACAAATCCATTTTCATATTCTGTTGCAGTATGGACACTAAATCATGTTTTAGTACAAGTTATTAAAATGCTACATCCATATATGCCATTTATAACTGAAGAAATATATCAAAATTTACATACTGATAAAAATTCAATTATGAAGGATATGTATCCTTGTGATAATTATAACTTTGAAAAAGAAACTGAAATTATAGAATTATTTTTAAATATGATACGTAATATACGTAATGAAAGATTAAATTCAGGTATAAATGGATCAAAAAAAGTAAACGCACAAGTATATTTAAAAAATGAAAAGGATAAAAAATTATTTAAACTTTGCGAAGATTATATAAAAAGACTTGGATATATAGAGAATATAGAGTATATTGATACAGAAGAAAAGGCAAATAACAATTATACCTCTATTACACTTCCAAGAATTAGCATATATTTAGATTTACTAGGAGCAGTTGATTTAGATAAAGAAAATGAAAGATTAAATAATGAAAAAGAAAAAGTTTTAAAGGAATTAAACAGAGCAAAATCTATGTTGTCAAATGAGAAGTTTGTATCTAAGGCACCTGCAAATCTTGTTGAACAAGAAAAAATGAAAGTAATTAAATATGAAGAAATGCTAAATGATATTGAAAAGAGAATAAAAGAACTTAACTCAAAATAATAAGAGGTGAGTTTATGAGAGAAAATGAAAATACTTTTAGAGATAAAAATATAAAAAAAGTAAGTATCATTGGAATATGTGCAAATGTATTTTTGCTTGTTATAAAAGGAATAATAGGATTTATTTCAAATTCGCAGGCGATGATTGCAGATAGCTTAAATAGTGCAGGAGATATATTTGCATCAATAATGTCTTTTATTGGTGCAAAGTTATCTTCAAAACCTAAAGATGATGATCATCCCTATGGCCACGGAAAAGCAGAGTATATTTTTTCGTTTCTAATAAGTATATCTATGATAATTGCTTCAATAATTATGGTAAAAACGTCAATAGAAAGTATAGTTAACAAAAATAGAGTAAATGTTTCAATCTTTCTAGTTTTAGTATGTATAGTAACTATACTAATTAAGTTATTTTTATTTCTTTATGCATATAGAAAAAATAAAGAAACAGAAAGCATACTTATAAAGGCAAGTAAAGAAGATCATAGAAATGATATGTTTGTTACTCTTGGTACTTTAATAGGTATTTTAGCTAGTTATTTTGGTTTCTATTTTATAGATGGAGTAATTGGTATATTAATATCTTTATGGATAATTTTTGTTGGAATAAGGCTTTTAAAAGAATCATATATTATTCTTATGGACACTAGTTTAGACGAAAAAATATATAATGAAATAACAACTATTGTTCAAAATGAAAAAGAAGTCCTACATGTAGATGAAATACTTTCAAAACCTGTTGGAAATAGGTATATAATAATACTTAAAATTTCTATGAATGGAAATTTGACATTAGAAAAAGCTCATAATATTGGTGGAAAAATAAAAGATGATTTAATGAATCAATATGATTTTATATGTGATGTTATTATGCATATAAATCCACATACAGTATAAAAATAAGGTAAGTGATATCTAATCACAAACCTTATTTTATTATTTTAAATATTTGAAATTTTAATAAAATATAAAGTTATATTATAAATATTTTATTTATTTTTCTACAAAACTTTCTATTATATAATTTTGTCCATCAATTCTTCCAGTTACTATTGCTATTTTATCTTCATATTCTTCTGGTTCTCTTTTTGCTAGTTGCCTATATTTTACTTCATATGTATATACATTATTTTCTTTAGATACCAAGTTTTGTGATACAAATATTAATTCACTTCCACTCCATGCAGCCTCGTTTATAGCAACTTTTTCGTTAATATTTATTATGGCATTTGAAGAATCTACTATTCCTTTGAAATTTACTATTTCATCAAATAGAGACTTTGACATAAAACTTTTCCATATTTTTTCATATTCACTATAACTATTGTTTGTTACTATATAAGAGAAAGAATTTTTTGAAGTTTTAGAAGAATTTTTTTCTAAATCTTGATAATCATTAGAAGTTCCTTCCTTTCCCATTATAGCAAGATATTTTCCTTCACATGAGCCAGCTGATTTGATTTTAAGGATAGTTTTAGAGTGTTTTTCATTTAAAGAATCAACATCTATGTTTACTTTATCTTCGACATTACTTACATCTCCATTATTTTCTTTTTTATTGTTATTTAAATCTTCTTTAACCTGTGCCAAATCTTCCTGTATTTTTTGAATTTCTTTTTCCTTATAGTTCAATTTGATAATAAAATAACCACAAGCTGAAACAGCAGCAATAAAAAATACTAGCAATATAACTATTATAACTGCTTTTCCTTCTTTTTTCATAAATTTCACCTCCATATATAATATAATATTATATTATATATATAATATAAATACAATATTTAACTTAGAGCTTTTTTTGTAACTTCTTTCCAATACGCATAGTTTTTCTTATAATTAGCGTTCTAGTAAATATTAAATTAAGTATTATAAATATTATAATTGATCCTATAACAATAAAAGCAATTTTATCTAATATTGGAACTATATATGCAATGTTAAAGAATTTTCCAAGATATGTCACTCCAAATATTAAAAGAGCGGACATAGATAGAGCAATTAGCATTCTAAATATAGAAAAAGGAAATATAGTATCTTCATTTTTTCTAGATTTAGTAAGAGTAAATAGAAGGATTAATCCACATATACTAGTTGCAATTACACATAGACTAGAGTAATGCTCATTACTAATGATATTACATTTATTTAATATAGATATTATAAGAATATTGAGTGCAACTGTAATACCTGTAGGTAATGATTTGGAAATAACATTTCTTAAGAAATTTCCTCTAATACGAGCGTTATTTGGTTCAAGAGCTAGTATAAATGATGGAATTCCAATTGTAACAGTACTAATTAATGTAAGTTGTATCGGAACAAATGGATATGCTTCACCCATAAATAAAAACATAAGAGCAAGTATTGTTGAGTATATTGTTTTTACCAAAAATAAAGATGCAGAACGCTGTATATTATTTATTGTTCTTCTTCCTTCAGCTACAACTTTAGGCATTGATGCAAAATTAGAATCTAAAAGTACTAATTGGGCAACATTTTTTGTAGCGTCACTACCATTTTGCATTGCAATACTACAATCAGCAGCTTTTAATGCTAAAACATCATTTACACCATCACCAGTCATGGCTACAGTTTTTCCCTTGCTTTTTAGTGCAAGTACTAATTCCTTTTTTTGCGTTGGGGTTACACGTCCAAATACAGTGTAATTTGTTGCTATATCCAACATGCTATCTTTATCAGTTATTTTAGACATATCTATATACTTATCATAATTTTTAACTCCAACTTGTTTTGCAATCTTAGATACAGTAATAGGATTATCTCCAGATATTATTTTTATATTAACATCTTGTTTGTAAAAATACTCTAATGTATCCTTTGCCTCCTTTCTAATTTTATCGGTAATAAGAAGTAATCCGATTATATTATTATCTAAAGGTAAATTTTCTTTTTCTATTTTACTTTGGGTATGTGCTAAAACCAGCACTCTGTAATCTTTTGTATATTTATTTATTGTATTTTCATATTTTTTAAAGTTGTTTTTTAAAATAAATTCTGGTGCACCAATAATATATGAACCTTGATTTTCAAATGTAATTGCAGACCATTTATTTTTTGATGAAAAAGCATATTTTTTAACTGGTACAAATTCATTTGTTACATCTTTAAAATAATCTTTTATGGCATTTATAGTAGAGTTTTCATCTTCTGAAAATTTTGCTATGTTTGAAAGAATGTTTTTCATATTAGTATCAGAGTCATTGATTGGAATATAATCTTTTACTTCCATAATTCCTTCAGTAAGAGTACCAGTTTTATCTAAACATAAGGTATCAACTCTTGCCAAGGTTTCTATACAATATAGTTCTTGAACCAAAACTTTAGATTTTGAAAGCCTCACAACACTTACAGCAAGCACAGTACTTGTAAGGAGTACAAGACCTTCTGGTATCATACCAATAATTGCAGCTGCAGTTTTAGTCACGGCACTTTGAAGACTTAAATTCTCTACATTTAATTGAACAATAAAAAGTGCTATACCAATTGGTATAATTGCAGATGTTAAAAAATTAATTATTTTATTTAATGAAGTCATTATTTCAGAATTTACTTTTTTTACATATTTTGCATCTTTAGATATTTTAGCAGTGTAATTTTCTTCACCTACATGTATAACTTTTGCTGCACAATTTCCACTAACAATATAACTTCCTGAAAGTAAAACATCTCCTTCTTTTTTTTCTATACTATCAGGTTCACCTGTAAGAAATGATTCATTTACTTGTACCATACCGTTTAAAATTATACTATCTGTTGCTATTTGGCTTCCTGTTTTAAACTCTAATACATCATCAATTACTATTTCATTTATGGATATTTCTTGTCTTTTTCCATCTCTTATAACATGAGCTTTACTACTTGCAAGAACAGATAATCTGTCTACTACTTTTTTTGAATGAATTTCTTGTATAGTGCTTATTGCTGTATTTATAATTACAACACTTAAAAATATCATATTTTTAAATGATCCTGCCATAAATACTATAATTCCTAAAAATAAATTTAAAAAATTAAATATAGTAAAGAAATTATCAAATAGGATTTTTTTGATACTTTTTGTTGGAACAGAAGTATCATAATTTACTAAGTTTTTTTTCTGCCTTTTTTTCACATCTTCAGATGATAAGCCTTCTTGTATAATTTTATTTTGATCCTCCATAAGAAAAATCTCCTTTTTTACTAAAAAATTATAGCACGGTATAAAGGTAATTGTCAAATTTTGGATAAAAATAAATGTCAAAACTAAAAGAATTTAATATAATATTATATTAAAGTTTAAGTGTAAATAAGAGGAAAGTATGAATAATAGAAGTCATGTTATAAATAAAATAAGTATACTAGGAATAATAATTAATTTATTTTTAATAATTGTAAAATGTTTTACGGGAGTTATATCTGGTAGTAATGCTCTACTTGCTGATAGTTTGCATAGTTTTGAAGATATGACAGCATCTGTGTTATCGTTTATAGGGGCTAAAATTTCGGCAAAAAAACAAAATGACAAGTACTGTTTTGGTTATGGAAAATCAGAATATATTTTTGGACTTTTAATTAGTGTGTTTATGATTGTAACATCCATTATGCTAGTTATATCGTCTATTAAAAATATAATAACAAAGAACGTTGTTGTATTTTCATATATTTCTTTAGTTGTCTGTTTAGTAACAATTATTTTAAAATTTTTTATGTGTATATATTCTAAAATAAAGTATAAAAAAATAAAAAGTATACTTATAAAATCATGTATCCTAGATAGTAGAAATGATGTAGCAATATCTCTTGTTACAATGATTGGAATTATACTTAGTTATTTTGGGATAACTTTTGTTGATAACATAATTGGAATATTAATTGCTTTATGGATAGGGTATACAGGAATTAAATTGTTTATATCTTCATTTGAAATCTTAATGGATAAAAATATTAATAAAGAGTATATTAACAAAATAAAAAATGATATTTTAAAAAATGAAGAAGTTTTAAAAATAGATAAAATATGTGCAAAGCCTATAGGTAGTAAATATATATTGCTAATTGTATTAGCTATTAATGACTCAAAAAATTTAAAGTTTACAGTAGAAGTACTAAAAAGAATTAAAAAAAGTATATTATACAAATATGATGATATTAAAGATGTGTTTATCCAAATTGAATAATAAAGCACCCGAGAAATTAATCTCAGGTGCTTTTGCTTAAGCAAGTTCCCAGTCGTTTGGATTACTGAATGTGGAATTACAGATAATTTTACCCAGAAATTTATCCGCAAGTATAATATGATGTTTTGATGCGGATATGAGTATTTGTTTGTCATCAGGTATACCACTGCGTAAAAAGGATCTATCTCCTCTACATGTTGGAGAGGTTCTTACAACATATTTTCCTCTCCATTTATTTAGAGGATTTCTCTTGGGTTTTAAAGCTTTTTTTAATGTAATCCAATTACGATCGGTAAAGTTTAATGGGAAGATCCTAACTTTGTCACTAAGACAAGGATCTATGTATTTTATACATCCATCCTGTGTAAAGCCAACAAAAATAACAGGTTCATCTGTATAAGACCAATCACCTATATCTGTAGTAGGCTTAGTACGAATAATTTCATGACCTACGAACTTTCTTAAGTGAGTGATAGTTTTCTTTAATGACTTTTTCATTTTAAAATCTCCTTTAAAAATATTTTTTGAGAATACCTACGAATTAATCATTCGATAGTGTATATTAAATTTACAATTATATTATAACACATATATATATATAAGTCAAGTTTTATGTAAATTAATCATTGGGCTTATAAAATATTTTCTAATCTATTGAAAAAATAGTCTAATTGTTGTATAATATGTAAAAATTAAATTAGGAGAAACGATATGAGATTTACAAATAATTATAAAGAAAAATTAAAAAAGATAGTTGCAGAAAAAAATTTAACATATTATATAGATACAATGGGGTGTTCGATGAATGAGAATGACTCAAGTAAATATTCTGGAATTTTAGAAAGTATAGGATTTAAAAGAGAAGAAAATGAAGAAAAAGCAAATTTAATTTTATTTAATACTTGTTGTATAAGAGAAAATGCTGAAAATACATTATTTGGAAGACTTGGAACTTTGAAAAAATATAAAATGAACAATGAGAATGTATATATTGTTGTGGTTGGCTGTATGACACAGCAAAAACATATTATAGAAAAAATAAAAAAATCATATAGATTTGTAGATATAACTTTAGGAACTGGTGCAATGAATAGTTTTCCAAGTAAACTATATGACTTACTTAAGGAAAAAAAGAAAAATATAGAGTTTGTTGAAGTTACAAATGAAATAGAAGAAGAAGTACCTATAAAATATGATAGTAAGTATAAAGCTAGTGTAAGCATAATATATGGTTGTAATAATTTTTGCTCATATTGTATAGTTCCATATGTTAGAGGAAGAGAGAGAAGCAGAAGACCTGAAGATATATTAAATGATGTAAAAAAACTTGCAAAAGAAGGATATAAAGAAATAATGCTATTGGGACAGAATGTAAATTCATATGGAAATGATTTTAAAGATACCAATTATAGCTTTCCAAATTTATTGCAAGATATTGAAAAAATAGATGGAATTGAAATAATTAGGTTCATGTCACCTCATCCAAAGGATTTTAGTGATGAATTAATTGATGTTATAAAAAGTTCAAAAAAAATTGCAAGGCAAATTCATTTACCTTTACAATCTGGAAGTAGTAAGATATTAAAAGAAATGAACAGAAAACATACAAAAGAAGATTATCTTAAAATTGTTAATAAGTTAAAAAATGCAGATGAAAACATTTCCATTTCAACAGACATTATTGTTGGATTTCCGGGTGAAACAGAAGAAGATTTCCTTGATACATTAGATGTTGTAAAAAAAGTTAAGTTTGATCAAATATATATGTTTATTTATTCAAAAAGAGTTGGAACTAGAGCAGAAAAGATGGAAGATAATACACCTGAAGAAGAAAAGGTAAGAAGACTTGAAAGAATAAAAGAGATATATGAGAAATATTTGCCTGAAAATAACAAAAAAATGATTGGAAAAACATATAAAGTATTAGTTGAAGGAGTAAGCAAAAATAATGATAAATTACTTACTGGAAGGACATCACAAAACAAAGTAGTTATATTTGATGGGGATAAATCAAATATAGGGAAAATAGTAAATGTTGAGATAATGAGTGAACATTTATGGTATTTAAAAGGTAAAATAGTGTATTAAAAATGTATAAAATTAGATAATCAAATTAAAAGCTATGATAAAAACATAAAATATCTGACTAATAATCCAAAATAAAAGATAGTGTATACTTTATAAATAAACTATATTTTATAGAGTAAATAATAAAACAAGGATTCATGCTATGAATTATTTAATAACTAATAGTTTAATATATAATTTAAATAACGTAATTAATATCATTTTTGATATAAAATAAGGAGAAAATATTATGTATACAACTACGGTTAAAGTAAGAAAAATATTAAACGGAAAAGTAATTGCAAAAATAATTATACCTTTGATAATATGGATAATATTAATAATTATATCTTTAGGAATGAAAAATGCACTTTTTGTATTTCCAGTTATGGTTATATTATTTTTTTCTATAATACCGATTTGTATTTATATACATAAAATCACTGATGAATTTCGTGGCGAAAAAAGTTTTATAACTAAACAAGTTACATTTAAAACTATAAATGGTGAACTTTATGTTGAAAATATGAAAATGAATGTAAAACAAAATAAATCAAAAACAAAGATATATGTAGAAGATATTAGAAGATTAAAAACAAAATCCGGACGTAATACTAATATATATTGTGCAACATTTATTGGAACTATAGAAGAGCCATATTTAAAAGATTTTATTAAATTTTTAGATGAGAAAGGTGTTAAAATACAAAAATAAATAAAAGAAAATTTAAACTTGTAATAAAAAAATATATTTATAATATACTTTAGTATGAACTTGTACTTAATGGAGGATAGTGTATGGAGAACATAGTCTCAGCAAGAAGACTCAGAAAAAGTATGTTAAAAGATATAAATGGAAAAGTAAATTTTGGGGATATTGGAATATCTGATGTTACAATCAAAAAAAAGATCAAAGAACATGAAAATGATAGTTTTTTTGATGCGGAAGAATCTTATGAAGAAAGAAAAAAAATGGGAAATTTTAAGAAAAAATTTTTCATAAAGTTTTTTATTTCTATAAATATTATTTTTTTATGCTTAATATGTAAATTGATCTTTAAAGAACAAGTATTAAATAACAAATATATTATGTATATAATAAATGAATATAATAAGGATTACACCAAAGCTGGAATTTTAGAAAAAATTGAAAATATATCTAGATATGGTTATGAGGCTGGAAGATATATTATTCCTGAAAAAGCTGTAACTGTTGTATCTGCAAAATATTTACAATATGTAAAACCAAATGTCGTTAATTTAGATTTAAAACAAGAGATATTAAAGATATTTAACAAAAACAATGAACAAGAAAAAAATAGTATAGATAGACAAAAATCAGAGAGTAATCTGTTATCAAGTGAAAATCTAGGAGTAGGTGGAGGAGAACCTTACGAAGAAGCAAAATTAGAGGAAGTAATTAGTGCTATAAGTATAATGGATACAGATATAGATGAAATATTAAAGAAAAATATAAATATTATAGTTCCTGTAAAGGGAACTATAACTTCAAGATATGGAGCAAGAGAACAAATTTTTGAAAATGTTAATCCATATCATACAGGAATTGACATAGCAAATAAAAAAAACACTCAAATTATAAGTGCTACAGATGGTAAAGTTGTAAAAACAGAAAAAATGAATAAATATTATGGTAATAATGTTGAAGTTGAAAAAGATGAAGTTATATTTAAATATGCACATCTAGAAAAAATCCAAGTAAAGGAAAATGATGAAATTAAACAAGGTGATAATATTGGATTAATGGGAAGTACAGGTATGTCGACAGGACCACATTTACATTTTGAAATAAAAATAAATAATAGGACTGTTGATCCAGAAAAAATATTAAAATTTTAATAAAATATGGAGGTAAATATGAGAATAAAAACCCCATTTTTTGATATAAAAATAGACATTATATTTTTGATTGTAATGTTTATTTTTTTTCTGTATAATAAAGTAAGGGTATTTCTATCATCTTTTTTTATATGTTATTTATTTATAATATTTCACGAGGCAGCCCACATGTTTGTCGCAACGTTATGTGGCAAAGAAATTGAAACTTTTAATATAGGAGTGTTTGGAGTAAATATAAATTTTAAAATAAAACATTATAATATAGAAAATAAATATGAATTTAATAAAAGAAATTTAGTGCAAAATATTTTAATTTTTATTATAGGACCTATATCTAATTTTATTTTGGCTCTAATTTTTAAAGATATTAAAATTATATATGATATAAATATGTTTTTGTGTATTTTAAATTTAGTTCCTATATATCCATTAGATGGATATAATATTTTAAAGAATTTATTACTATTTAAGGTAAATTATAGTAAAACATTAAATATAATAAATATATTTAATTATATTTTACTTTTTATTCTATTCTTGTATTCAATTGTTATACTTATAAAAATATATAATCCAAGTTTAATATTGTTTTTAATATATTTAATCATACTAAAAATATCATATAGAAAAAATAATAATATAGCAAAATACTACAATTAAATACATATTAAAATAATGTTTCAAACAAATGACAAAAATATTACAATTTTTTAAAAAAATACTTGATTTTTTCTCTGAAAAATAGTATCATATATGTAGCTTAAATTTGGGGGTGAATATAAGTGGCTATTGGAGATATCATTGTGGGCTTGGACTTAGGGGCAACAAAAGTTAGTTGTGTAATAGGACAAGTTAATAAGTTCAGCGAAATAGAGGTAATTGGGTATGGTTTATCTGATAGTGCAGGAATAAAAAAAGGAAAAATTATTGACCCTCACAGTGTATCAAATGCGGTAAGAAATGCTGTTGGTGCAGCTGAAGAAGTTTCAGACTTAGTAGTTAATTCTACATATGTAAACATTAAGGGAATGAATACTAGGATTGAAAGAATTATTGTAGAAACGAATGTTGAGAAACCAAATGATGGAATGTCAATAAATGATATATATAATGCTTATTCAAAGGTACAAATGGCTGTAAATATGTCCAATAATGAACAGATAATTGATTTATTACCAATTGAATATACAGTAAATGGAAGAAAATATAAGGAGGAACCTATAGGTGCTTTTTGTAAAAGCTTTTTAATTGAAGCACAGGTTGTTATTGCAAATGGTGAATATATTGCTGGTGTTCAAAAAGTTTTAAAGCTATCAGGATTAAAGCTTGATGGATTAATTCTTGAAACTTTAGCTACTTCAAATATTGTATTAATGCCAGAAGAAAAAGATATAGGTGTTTTGCTTGTAGATATTGGGGGTGGACATACTGATATTTCGGTATACAAGAACAATATAATTGAATTTTATACTACACTTCCTGTTGGAGGAGATCATATAACAAATGATATTGCTATGACTTTGGATATTACTTCTGACGAAGCAGAAAAGTTAAAAAGACAATACAATCTAGCTATCATGGCTATGATTGCAAATAATCATGAAGTAAAACTAAATAGTAAAATGACAACAGGTGAAAGTGAAGTCATAAGATGTAGTGAAATTGTACAAATTATTGAGGCTAGAGTAAAAGAGATATATCAATTAATTAAAAAAATGATCTCTGATAATAAATTAAATGGAAAAATTGATTGTATGGTCCTTACAGGTCAAGGAATAAGCAATATTGTTGGAGTTCAAGAATTAGCTATGTTAATATTAAAAATTAATCAGGTTAGAATTTGTAATCCAAAACTTATAAATGTTATTAAACCGCAACATGCAACAGTATTTGGAATGGTAAGATATATAGCAAGTCTTGGAGTAAGTAAACATGTTAATAGCGATGTAGAAATAGTTACAGACCTTACGTTTAGAGAAAAAATAATTGAGGGATTTAGAGGATTAAAAGTTAAAATAAAAGGTGCATATAACAAAACAACAAAAAATAATAAGAAGTAATAAGGAGGAATTTATAGATGGAAAATCAAGAAATGCAAACAGGTACAGCTACAATTAAAGTTGTTGGAGTAGGCGGTGGCGGTGGAAATGTCATAAATAGAATGATAGAATCAGGACTTAGAGGAGTTGAGTTTATTACTGTGAATACAGATAGACAAGCTTTAGGTTTATCAAAGGCAAATAAGAAAATTCAAATAGGTGAAAAATTAACTCGTGGTCTTGGTGCAGGCGCAAATCCAGAGATTGGAAAATGCAGTGCTGAAGAATCTAAGGCTGAAATTGCTGAAGCATTAAAAGGAGCAGATATGGTGTTTGTTACTGCTGGAATGGGTGGAGGAACTGGTACTGGTGCAGCCCCAATTGTTGCTGAAACATCTAGAGAAATGGGAATTCTTACAGTTGCTGTTGTTACAAAGCCATTTCCATTTGAAGGAAAAAGAAGAACATCTCAAGCAGAAGCTGGAATTGATGAATTAAAACAATGTGTAGATACTTTAATAGTTATTCCAAATGAAAAGTTATTACAAGTTGTTGAAAAACAAACATGTCTACAAGATGCATTTGATATGTCCGATAATGTTTTAAAACAGGGTGTACAAGGTATATCTGACCTTATTACTATTCCAGGACTTGTAAATCTAGATTTTGCTGATGTAAAAACCATAATGTTAGATGCGGGTATTGCACATATTGGAACAGGTAAGGCTTCAGGAGAAAATAGAGCACAGGAAGCAGCTAGACAAGCAATACATAGTCCTTTACTTGAAACTTCAATAGAGGGTGCAGGTGGAGTACTTATAAATGTAACTGGTGGAAGAGATTTGGGACTTCTTGAAATTAATGAGGCAGCAGAACTTGTACAAAAATCGGTTGATCCAGAAGCTAATATAATATTTGGTGCTGTTATTGACGAAAATTTAAAAGATGAGATTGTTATCACTGTTATTGCTACAGGTTTCAATAAATCACAAACTTATGCCGATTTTAATAATATGCAACTTGATACTGTAGTAAATGATGTTTTAAATCAAAATAGTATAAAAAATAATTCTACTAGTACAATATCATCTAGAAATGATTACTTATCATCAAATAATGATTATAAAATTAATTTAGACATACCTCCTTTTCTAAGAAGAAATAAAAATGATAATAATTAGTTTCAAAATTTAGTATAGTATAATTAAAATTAGAATAAAGCTAAGATTTTTAGAAGATCTTAGCTTTATTTATTTTTTTTTGTAGATGAAAAGTTGAAAAATCATTTTTTATTCTACATTTTTTTTGTGCTTAAGGAGATATAATAATTGTGGTGATTGGTTAATGCATGAATATATAGAATGTATTTTTGTTGAAAATCTAGTAATAAGCTATATAACCATTTATCAAATGTCTATATTTACAAAAATTAAACTAAAAAAATTAAATATAATTATTGGTAGCCTTATATTAAGTTTTTACGAAACAATTTCATATTATTTTAGCATAAATTCTGTTTTTGATACATTAATAAGACTTTTAGCTATATGTTTTATTTTATATATAATTTTTTTACCTAATTGTTTTAAAACGTATTGTAAAATTTATATTTATTATATATTAGTATCGTTTATACTGGTTGGAATAGTAATTTCACTTACTTTACTTTTTAACATAAATATTTCCAATTGCATTATGAAAATGTTTTTATATATAATATCGGGATTGATATTATATGCTTTTAACAAATTAATGTGGAAAATATGGAAAAGTAAAATTAAAACAGATAACCTTATATATGAAATAAATATAGGTGATATGATAATACCAGCTTTTATTGATACAGGTAATAATGTTAAGGATTTAGTTAGTAATGTTGATGTTATTTTTATAGAAGATAAATATTATGAAAAACTATACTTTCAAAATTATATATTTAAAGATACTAATATATATATATATACTGTAGCTGGAGAGAAAAAAATAAAAGGCTATTTTGTAAAAGATATAATAATTAAAAAAAATAAGAAAAAAATTTGTTTTTTAAGTGAGGTAATATTTGTTTTTGTAAACAGAAGGTTAAGTATTAAAGATGAATATGAAGCATTGATAAGCTACGATACATATTTAGAAAAAATGAAAGGGGTAGAATTATGTTAAAAGTTAATAGTATTAAAAACTTATATTTAAAAATAATGAAAAAAATAGGAATGGAAGAAAATTCAATGTACTATATTGCAGGACCGGATAAGTTGCCTGAACCATTGAAAAAAGATGAAGAAATGTCATTGCTAAGAAAACTTATGAATAAAGATTTGGAAGCTAAAAATGTATTAATAGAAAGGAACTTAAGACTTGTAGTATATATAGCTAAAAAGTTTGAAAATTCAGGAGTTAATATTGAGGATTTAATATCTATAGGAACAATAGGACTTATGAAGGCAGTAAATAGTTTTAATCTAGATAAAAATATAAAACTTGCAACATATGCTTCAAGATGTATAGAAAATGAAATACTTATGTTTTTAAGAAAAAATAATAAAATAAAAACTGAGGTATCAATAGACGAACCTATAAATACGGATAGTGAAGGAAATGATTTGTCACTTGCAGACATATTAGGAACAGATAATGATAGTATATTTAAACATATAGAGGAAAGTGATAATAAAAAAGTATTGGAAGTTGCTATAAGAAAATTAAATGATAGAGAAAAAGCAATAATGCAACTTAGGTATGGATTTAATGGGTATGATGAATTGACACAAAAAGAAGTTGCAGATAAACTTGGAATTTCACAATCATATATTTCTAGAATTGAAAAGAAAGTAATCAATAATTTAAAGAAAGATTTTTTGTTATAAAATAAATAAAAATAACTATAATTAAGAAGATATGTCGAATAGGTATAAATGATAATTCATATGTTAATTATATAAACAAAAGAAAAAGGAGAAGATACATATGAATGTTAAAGTTGAAATAAATGGTCTTGATACATCAAAACTTCCAAAGTTATCTCAAAAAGAGCAAATGGAAATGTTGAGAAATATAAAAAATGGAAGAGTTGAACTTAAAGATAAATTTGTAGAAGCAAATTTAAGGTTGGTTTTGAGTATAATTAAAAAGTTTAATAACAGAGGAGAAAATATAAATGATATATTTCAAGTGGGTGTTGTTGGACTTATAAAAGCAATCGATAATTTTGATATAACACAACCAGTACAATTTAGTACATATGCTGTTCCTATGATAATAGGAGAAATAAAAAGATATTTAAGAGATAATAGTGCTTTTAGAGTAACAAGATCGCTAAGGGATTTGTCATACTTAATAGCTCAAACAAGAGAAAAATATGTTAAAGAACATAATGAAGAGCCAACAATTGATAAAATATGTGAGTTAACTAAAGCAGCAAAAGAAGATGTTATTCTAGCAATAGATAGTACAGTTGCACCAATGTCAATATATGATTGCGTATATAATGATGGAGGCGATCAAATATATTTGTTAGATCAACTTAAAAATGAAAAGGAAGAATCTGAAAATTCAATAGATAAAATTGCAATTGAACAAGTTTTAGAAAAATTAAGTGATAAAGAAAAATATATAATTACAAAGAGATATTTTAATGATAAAACTCAAAGTGAACTTGCAGAAGAACTGGGAGTATCACAGGCTCAAATTTCAAGAATTGAAAAAAATGCATTAGAAAGAATGAAAAAAAGGGTAGAAAAGGGAGTATAGAGGACTAGTTTAACTAGTTCTTTTTTTTTTTATATGTAATATAATGTAAAGAGGTGATAATTTGAATGATAAAAAAGTAGTATTTCTTAGTCCTTCCGCACAAGAATATAATATTGGTTTAGGAGATTTTGGTAGCGAAGAATATAGAATGAATAGAATAGCAGATATAATTGAGAAAAAATTAATAGATGAAGGATATGTTGTATATAGAAATAATCCTAATGAAACTTTAAAACAGATTGTACAGCAAAGTAATAAAATAAACCCTGATATACATGTTGCACTTCATAGTAATGCTAGTGGAACTAACATTAAAGGGCAGGGCCCAGAAATATATGCAAATAGAAAAAATACACCTGGAGATAGACTTGCTAATGAGATATATGAACAGATTATACAGATATATCCTTATCCAGAAAAGGGCAGGGGGGTTTTATATACAAAATCGCTATATGAAATAATAAATACATTTGCTCCTGCTGTATTGCTAGAAATTGCATTTCATGATAATCAAGATGATGTAAATTGGATTTTAAAAAATGAAGAAGAAATAGCAAATGCAACCGTTAAAGGAATAAATAATTATTTTAATTGATGATGTAAAGAGGGTGGTGTTTTGGCAAGAGGTATAGATTTTAAACAAAAAGAAGTTATAAGTTTAAGTGATGGAAAAATATTAGGTTTTGTTGTAGATGTTCAAGCAGATTTTAATTCGGGAGAAATAAACGCAATCATTGTTGCAAAAACAGGAAAACTTTTTAGTGGAATGGTAGGAAAAAATAATGTTACAATTCCATGGAATAAAATAAAAAAAATTGGAGAAGATGTTATTTTAGTTGATTTGTAATAAAAAGTAATTTTTTTTAAAAAAACTGTTGACAAAAAGAAATAAAAATGGTAAACTAATTAAGTCGCAAATAAAACATTAAAAAATGATTACAAACTTATGTAAAAAAGTAATCAAAAAAATAAAAAAGTTTTGAAAAACTGTTGACAAGTTTAATAAAAAATGTTAAACTTAATACAGTCGC
>OIYR01000458.1_pt1 | contig 22754 bp, 24 predicted proteins | sample 1588221 | NCBI WGS metagenome assembly OIYR01 (sample SAMN03283292) | human gut metagenome | biome: human-associated habitat; material: feces | host: Homo sapiens | place: Peru | collected 2012
GGCAAAACGAGCCAAACACCGCAAGCAACCAAAGCGAGCAGAATTTAAGCAAATACCGCGCCCTTTACGCGCGCCCTGTGAGCCAGTGGCAAAAACCAAAGCTTGATGAAAGCGTGGTAAAAGAGTGGCGCGAATTTGAGCCGTTTAAAGAGCCGCCATTTCCTGCAAACAACGCTTACAGCGATATTAAGGCGTTTTTGGGCTTACGACTTTTTAATGACCCGCGCCTTTCAAAAAGTGGGCAAATCTCTTGCCAAAACTGCCACAACCAAGAGCTAGCCTTTACTGACGGCTTAAAGCTTTCTTACGGACACGACAGGCAAAGGGGGAGGCGAAACGCTCCAAATATCCAAATGGCAGCCTTTTTTGACGAGCTTTTTTGGGACGGACGGGCAAAAAGTCTTGAAGAACAAGCACTAGGTCCCATAACCGACCCAAAAGAAATGGCAAATACCCTTGAAAATGCCCAAAACGCCATAAAAAACGCCACAGAATACTACCCACTTTTTGTAGCAGCCTTTGGCGATGAGAGCGAACAAGGGCTTTGGAGAAAGCATTTTCCACAACTTTTTGAGCAAAATGCTACAAAAAGATTGCGTAGCTTTTTAAGAGATGAAATCAAAATTGACAAGAATTTAATCGCTAAATTTCCAAGCCAAGAGCTTGAAAGCGCAAGAAAATTCATCAACATAAACAACATAGCCAAAGCCATAGCTACTTATGAAAGAAGTTTTGTTGTGCCTAAAAATAGCCGTTTTAACGCCTTTTTAAAAGGGGATTATCGTTTTTTGAGCGATAAAGAGCTTTGGGGGCTTGATATATTTCGTAACAAGGGCGAGTGTATGAACTGCCATTACGGAGCAATGTTAAGCGATAATAAATATCATAATATCGGCTTGTCATTCTATGGGCGCAAGTTGCAGGATTTAGGGCGATATGAAGTTACTAAAAACCCAGCCGATGTGGGCAAATTTAAAACCCCAAGCCTTGTGAGCGTCTCTCGTAGCGCGCCTTATATGCACGGCGGACTATTTCCTCATCTCATAGGTGTGATAAATATGTATAATGCAGGCTTTCCTGTGGCTGTGGAAAAAGGAGTTGAAAATGACCCACTTTTGCCAAAAACCGACCCACTCATCAAAAAGCTGAATTTAACAAGAGATGAAATTTTGGCTTTGGAAGCCTTTTTAAAAAGCTTGTAAATGATAGCAATGCCATTTAAAAGGCTTGCAAGGGCGATTTAGCAAAATTTGCTTGTAAAATCAGCACTTGAAAAAGCCATTAACATTTTCGTTTAATGGCTTTTTTGCTTAAATTTTTCGCTTTTATCAGCACATATTTTCTCTTGTCAAACTCGGTGATTTCATACTTTGCAAAGCCTTTTAGCTCATCATAAACCTTTGAGCCTTTGTAAAGCAAAAAAAGCGTATTTTCATCAAAAAAACCATCACAAAGCCCCACAAGCTCGGGCGCACTCATCAAAGCTCTTGAAGTGATGAGTTGAGCTTTAAATTTTAGCTTGTAATGCTCTATTTTTTCTTTGATAACGCTCACATTTTCAAGCCCTAGCTCGCTTTTTACAAGCATTAAAAAGGCTGCTTTTTTTGCATTTGGCTCAAAGAGAGTGAAATTTGACTTTAAAATAAGGGCTAAAAAAAGCGCAGGAAAACCCGCCCCAGAGCCTATATCAACGGCGTTTTTAAAGCCACTTAAATCCTTAAAATCCAAAATTTTAAGACTATCAATAAGCTCTTTTTCAAGGGCTTTAAAATGGCTTATATTATGCACCTTGCCAAAGCTGTGAAAAAGGCTCTCATAAGCGTTTAGCTTAGCTTTAAGCGCCTTTAAATTTGCCTCATCAAATTCGCGCAAAAAGTCTAAATTTTCACGCAAAAGCTCAAAATTCAAAACAAATGCCCCATTTTTTCGTGCTTTACTTGCAAGTAGTCTTTGTTAAAGCTGTTTGCCTCGATGATGACAGGCACGCGGCTCACCACTTGCACGAATTTTAGGCTTTCAAGCTTGCTTGGGTTGTTTGTCAGCAGATTGATTTTGCTGATGCCATAGTGCTTAAAGATGAATTCAACTATCTTGTAATCCCTTTCATCGTCCTTAAAACCGAGCTTTAAATTTGCTTCAACCGTGTCAAGCCCTGTGTCTTGGAGTGCGTAGGCGTTGATTTTGTTTAAAAGCCCTATGCCACGCCCCTCTTGGCGCAGGTAAATCACCATACCGCCATTTGCTTGTATGTAACGCAGGGCAAAGTCCAGCTGCTCGCCACAATCGCACTTCATAGAGTGCAAGGCATCGCCCGTAAGGCACTCTGAGTGAATTCGCACATTTAAAATGTCCTTAATCTCGCCCTTTGTTATACACAAATGCTCTTTTTCGCCATCTTTAAAGACTTGCAGCTTAAATTCGCCCAAGCGACTCGGTAAATTCGCACTTTGTGAAATCTGTATATCCATAAATCCTTATCCTTTACACAAAGAAAACCCAAATTTTAGCATAAAAAAGATAATTAAGGATTTATCAAGTCTTTTTTATCAAACGCGCTTAATTTTGCTTAAAATAGCTTTTTAAAATGCCGATAAGCTCGCTGATTTCTTTTTCTCTTTGCGACTTAGTGCTTGCATCAAGTAGGTGCGATTCTATATGCTCTTTTAAAATCGCTGACATTAGGGCATTTGCCGCGCCTTTTATCGCTGTGGCTTGCTGAAAAATATCAACACAACCTCTATCCTCTAAAATCACTCTTTCCAAGCCTTTAAGTTGCCCGCGCATTCTATTTATGCGGGTAATGCACTTGCGTTTTTTGTCTGTTGTGAGTGTCATTTTAACTCCTTTTTATTAAAATTTAAGCTATACTCGGGTATAGTATCACATTTTTTATTAAATTTAACTTAAAGGATTTAAAGCTATGAATTCGCAAAAATTTTTATTTCACGAGCCACTAGCAAACAAAAATGCTAACGGCAAAAAGCCACATTCTCACACTTGCAACGAGCATTCACACCACGAACACTCACACAGCCATTCGCACGAGCATAGCCATTTTGATGCAAGAAGTGCTGATAAAAAAGTCCTGCTCATCGCCCTTGTGATGACGAGTGCGATGATGATTATTCAGTTTATCTACGCTTTGCGGACAAATTCTTTGGCGCTTTTAAGCGATACCTTGCACATGTTTTCTGATGCCTTTGCGCTGGCACTGAGCTTTTTGGCTATTTTAGCCACGCAAAAATGGCACAGCGAGCAAAAAACCTTTGGTTACTTTCGCCTTGAAATCCTTGTAGCCTTTATCAACGGGCTTACCATACTGCTTGCGGCGGGATTTGTGAGCTATGAAGCCATTGAAAAGCTCATAAAATCGAGTGAAATTGACTCTCAAACTATGATTGTAGTCGCTATCATCGGGCTTTGTGTCAATGCCTTTACGGGATTTTTAATGTTTAAGGGCGGAAATTTAGAAAATATCAACATAAAGTCCGCATTTTTGCACCTTATGAGCGATTTGTTAAGCTCTGTTGCTGTTATCATAGGCGGTGTAGTGGTTTATTTTACGCAGATTTATTATATAGACACTATTTTAGGACTTTTAATCGCTCTTTTGCTCTTGCGCTGGGCGTTTATACTCATCAAACAAAGCGTAAATATCTTGCTTGAAAGCTCTCCCATTGACATAGCTCAGGTAAAGGCTGAAATTTCAAGCCACAAAGCGGTTGTTAGGATTGAGGACTTGCATATTTCGCAGATTACAAACAAAATGTTCGTGGCGACTATGCACTTGCAAGTAAGCGAAAATTCCATTAGCGAATTTGAAACGCTTTCAAAGCAAATTTCTCATCTTTTGTATGAAAAATTCGACATTGGACACTGCACCATTGAACCGAGTTTAGCCCAAAAGTAACAAAGCGTTTAAAAAATGTTGCAAATTCATCAAAACTCTTTGCAAAATTTAAAATAAATGCTAAAATTTAGCTGATAAATTCACTTGAAAGGACACTTATGGCTACGGCGAGATTTTTTAACCGCGAGCTGAGTTGGCTGCGTTTTAACACACGCGTGCTGGACCAGTGCAGCAAGAATTTGCCCTTGCTTGAAAAGCTCAAATTCATCGCCATTTACTGCACGAATTTGGACGAGTTTTATATGGTGCGAGTGGCAGGGCTTAAACAGCTTTTTGCTGCGGGCGTTGGCGGCGATGAGCTGAGTCCTTTGGAGCAGTTAGAGCAAATCCGCACTTACTTGCACAAAGAGCGTTTGATGCTTGAAAAGTATTTTGCCCAAACCATCAGCGAGCTTGAAAAAGAGCGGCTTTTTATCAAAAACTACCAAGATTTAAGCGCGAGTTTGCAAAAAAAATGCGATGCGTATTTTCACTCAAACATACTTGCACTCATCGTTCCTATCGCTGTTGATAGCACTCACCCCTTTCCGCACCTTGTGAATTTGAGCTTTTCGCTTGCGGTAAAGCTGTGCGAAGCCACAAACGCCGAGCTTGTGAAATTTGGTATGATTAAAATCCCAAGCATTTTGCCGCGCTTTTTTGAAGTAAGCTCAAACACCTATGTCCCCATAGAAAGCATACTCCATCACCATATAGAAGAAATTTTTCCCGGCTACAAGCTGCTTGCCTCCGCACCCTTTCGCGTAACGAGAAATGCGGATTTAAGCATAGAAGAAGAAGAGGCTGATGACTTTATGATAATGTTAGAGCAGGGCTTGCAGCTGCGGAAAAAAGGCGCTCTTGTGCGATTGCAAATCCAAAAAGGCATAGACAAGCAGATTTTGGAATTTTTAAATTCACATATGAAAATTCACCCCGATGACATTTATGAGTATAGCACTTTGCTGAATTTGCCGTCCTTGTGGCAGATTGTGGGTAACAAAGCCTTTACGCGCTTGCTTTATCCAGCCTATATGCCAAAACTTTTGCCGCCCTTTTCAGTGGTAGAAAACACTTCAATGTTCGAGCATATCGCCAAAGAGGACATTTTGCTCTTTCACCCTTATGAGAGCTTTGACCCTGTGTATAGCTTTATCAAAGAAGCCAGCACCGACCCAAGCGTCATCTCCATTAGAATGACACTTTACCGCGTGGCAAAGAATTCAAACATAGTTGGGGCTTTGATTGATGCGGCAAATGACGGCAAGCAAGTAACTGTGATGGTTGAGCTGAAAGCGCGTTTTGATGAGGAAAACAACCTACACTGGGCAAAGGCACTTGAAAGTGCGGGCGCGCATGTGATTTATGGTATCACGGGCTTTAAGGTGCACGCCAAAGTGTGCCAAATCATACGCAAAGAGCAAAACGCCCTTAAATTCTATGTGCATTTAGGCACGGGCAATTACAACGCAGGCACGGCGCGAATTTACACTGATGTGAGTTATTTTACAAGCCGAGCGGACTTTGCGGACGATGTAACGACATTTTTTCACATACTCACGGGCTTTAACAAAAAACGCCGTTTAGAAGTGCTTTCGATGAGTCCAAAGCAAATCAAAGAAAACATTTTAAAGATGATAGCGACTGAAACAGCGATGAAAAATGATGGTGTCATCATCGCTAAGATGAATTCGCTTGTGGATAGTGATGTCATCAACGCCTTGTATGAAGCCTCCCAAGCGGGCGTGCAGGTGGATTTAATCATTCGCGGCATTTGTTGCTTAAAGCCCAACGAGCCTTACAGCGCAAATATCCGCGTGCGAAGCATAGTCGGCAAATACCTAGAACACGCAAGAATTTTTTATTTTAAGCACTCTGCGCCGCATTATTTTATATCAAGTGCGGACTGGATGCCACGAAATTTAGAACGCAGGCTTGAACTGATGACGCCCATTTATGATGAAAAGCTCAAAGCCAAACTTTTGCGGATTTTAAAAATGCAGCTTAGCGACAACGAACTAGCCTACAATCTCAAAAATGACGGCGAGTATGAAAGAGTCGGCAAAGCCCCACGCGCAAGGGCTGTGAATTCACAAGAAAAGCTTGAAGAATATGTCAATCAAATCGCTAAAAAAGAAAAAAAGGGCGATGAGGAAGGCAGAGCCTTAAAGCTGGTGTCAAAACTTTTTAAGGAAAGCTAAAATCATCAAAACTTAAATTTGTGAGAATTTGCGTTTTGATTGCGTGTGTTGATTTGGCGGTTTGTTGTTGTGAGCGGATTTTATAGGCATTAAAATGATGATTTGATTTGTAGATTTGTTAGCAAGTAAATCTGCAAGTTTAAAACGAGAATATAGACCGTCAAATTCTTGCTTGATGATGCTTTGAGTTTTATCGATAAGGCACAAGGCATTTTAAAAGGGCGTTTTGTGTTAATCGACTCCGTAAATGATGATAGAGTCATAAATTTTTATGAGCAAAATTCTTTCATCGCCATAGAAAATGACGAAAGCCTTAAAAGCATAAAGATGATAAAGCCTTATTTTGAGTATAGTGAGCTTAAAATTTAGGATTAAAGGGCTTAAAGCCCTTTAATTTAATCAAAAAATTAAAAACAATTTGTCTTACCTAATCATTCAAAGCAATTTGGATTCCAACCTTTAAAATTATCAACACTAGAATAAGTACTTCCAATATCAGAAGCACCATTTTTATTATCAGTCATAACTGTTAAAATCACAAGTTCTCCACTTGGTGTTTTAAGAAAATGATGAGTTGTCGTAAAAACTCCGCTATTTTTAGCAAGACACTCTTTATTTTTTATTCCAAATTCCTTTTGAATTTCACTAAAATTTAAAATTTTAGCGTCAGGATATTTTTCTTTAACAAATTTTTCAGCCTTGCTTGTGCTATCGCCTCCACAAGCACTCAAAAACAAGCCAGCACCGATTAAGGCACTTGCTACGCCTACTTTTGCTACATTTGCAACACTATTTTTGGTAAGATTTTTCATCTTTTGTCCTTTAAAAATAAATTTCGTGTAATTATGCAATTTTTTGGTTAATGAAAAGGCAAAACGCAAAAAATTTAAGCAAATTTGCCAAATTTTTGCTATAATCAAAGGCAAAAAACAAAGGACAAAAATGTGTAAAGATTGCGGTTGCAGTATGAATTTAAACGAACACGGCGAATACTCACACACACACACTCACTCACACGGTGATTTGGGCGAACACAGCCACGAACACACTCATCATCACAGCCAAGACCACGCGCACGAACACGCTCACGCGCATACTCACGGTGAGCATTCTCACGCTCACCCCACGCTTACGGAGCAAAAGACTATCGAGGTTATCGGCAAGATTTTGAGTAAAAATGACGCACAAGCTCAGCACAACAGGGAGCATTTTAATGAAAATGGCGTGCTTTGTCTCAATTTAATGAGTTCGCCGGGCAGTGGCAAAACCACGCTTTTAGAAGCTACAATCAAAGCTTTTAAAGGAAAATTCGGCATTAGCGTGATAGAGGGTGATTTAGAGACTGAAAATGACGCCAAAAGAGTGCGTGAAGCTGGCGCAAACGCTTATCAAATCACCACAGGACAAAGCTGTCATTTGGACGCTTTTATGGTGCATAATGCCTTGCACCATTTAAATTTAGGCGACACGGACTTGCTTTTCATCGAAAATGTCGGCAATCTCGTATGTCCAGCCAGCTACGACTTGGGCGAGCATTTAAATGTCGTGCTTTTAAGCGTAACTGAGGGCGATGACAAGCCAGCCAAATACCCTGTAATGTTTCGCAAGGCTGATTTAGTCATCATCTCAAAGGCTGATTTAGCTGCTCATTTTGACTTTGACACGGAAAAAGCCACAAAAGAGTGCAAAAAGCTCAATCCAAAAGTGGATATCATCGTTTTAGATGCAAAAAGTGGCACAAATTTAGAGCTGTGGCTTAAATTTTTGCAACTTAAAAAGGAGCTTTGCTGATGTGCCTTTCAATCCCGTCTGAAATTTTAGAAATCGATGAGCTAAACAACGCTTTGGTGCAAACTTTGGGCGTGAAAAGGCGTGTGAGCTTGGATTTGATAAGCGAGCCTTGTGAGGTTGGGGATTTTGTGCTTATCCATGTGGGCGTGGCTATGGAAAAAATCGACAAGGAATTTGCGCTTGAAAGCATAAAGACTTACAAGGGCATAGTTGAGGCTATGCAAAATGGCGACATAGCCGAAAACGAGGGCGATTTGGGCTTAAATGAATTTTATCGATGAATTTAGGGACAAGGATACCATTTTAGCCTACGCAAGGCTTATTGAAAAAGAAGCGCAAAGCCCCATAAACATAATGGAAATTTGCGGCGGACACACGCACAGCATTATGAAATTTGCCCTGCCGTCCATCTTGCCAAAAAATGTCAATTTCATACACGGACCGGGCTGCCCTGTGTGCGTGATGCCACGCGCTCGCATTGATATGGCGATAAAGCTTGCAAGTATGCCAAACACCATTTTTTGCACGCTTGGAGACTTGCTGAGAGTGCCAGGAAGCACCATCTCACTGCTTGAACTGCGTGCCAAAGGTGCTGATGTGCGCGCCCTTTACTCGCCCCTTGAAGTGCTGCAAATTGCTACGCAAAATGCCGATAAAAACATAATTTTTTACGCCATAGGCTTTGAAACTACCACGCCGATGAACGCGCTTTTGCTTGAAAAGGTGCTTGAAATGGGGCTGAAAAATGTCTTTTTTCACATAAATCACATAGTCGTGCCAGAGCCTATAAATGCGATAATGCAAAGCGGTGAAGCAAAGATAAATGCCTTTTTAGGACCATCTCATGTAAGTGTCATCACAGGATACAAGATATACGAGCCTTTGGCAGATAAATTCAAAACGCCCATTGTGGTGAGCGGTTTTGAGCCTGTGGATATTATGCAAAGCGTGTTAGAATGCGTTAGGCAGTGCAACGAGGGCAAATTTGAAGTGATAAATCAATACTCCCGTGCCGTTACCAAAGAGGGCAACAAAAAGGCGCAAGAGCTTGTGAAGCGGTATTTTGAGCCTTGTGATTTTGAATTTCGTGGGCTTGGCTTTATCAAAAATGGGGGGCTGAGATTAAGGGCTGAATTTGACGAGCTAAATGCCGAAAAACGCTTTGACTGCGCTGTTGTAAGCAAAAGTGAAAGCAAACTTTGTATATGCGCTCAAATTTTAAAAGGGCTTGCAAAGCCCTATGAATGCAAGGTTTTTGGCAAAGCTTGCACGCCCAAAAGCCCCATAGGCAGCTGTATGGTCTCAGGCGAGGGAGCTTGCGCGGCTTATTATAAGTATGCGAAAGTGAATTGAAAAAGCGCAAAATAAAGCTTAAAAAAGAACTAAAATTTAAATTTTCGGCAAGAATTTAGCGTTTTGAAAGTTTTAAAAAAGATTTTGAAAAAAGCGTTAAAAAAGTTTTTAAAAAGCCTTAAAAAATGTAAAAATTCCCCTTGACATTAGTCCCAAAAAAGACTATAATTAGTCCTTATAAAGACTAAATTTACTTATTTTGCAAGGACAAAACGCGAAAAGATTAGGAAAGTAAGAAAAATAAAAAGAAAGCAAGAAACAAAAAACAAATTAAGTAAAAAGTTAAAAAAACAAGAAAATGCAAAAGTTAAAGCGCAAAAAAGTTAAAAAAGCAAAAATAAAAAAGGACAAAAATGACAAAAATTTCTCGTATTCGCTCGTGGATAATGCTGTGTTTGGCTATCGCGCTTGAAATCGCGGGGCTGAGTTTGCTTCAAGTTTTTGAGGAAAGCCCCGTTTTAAGCAAGGTGATTTTGGTGTGTTTTATGAACGCATCATATTTTCTTATGTCCTTAGCGCTGCGCCAAATTTCAGTAGGTGTGGCGTATGCGGCGTGGGAAATCATCGGCGGCATAGGAGTTTTGTTTGTGAGCTTTGTCTTTTTTAACCCTATTTTAAGCACTCAGCAATACTTCGGCGTGGTACTTGGTTTCATCGGCATAGTTTGCATTATCGTAGGCGAAAAGCACGACACAAGCGCAAATTCCACGCTAAATTTAAAGGCAAAGGACTAAAATGGCGGCGTTTTTACTCATTTGCTTTTCGGGTGTTTTAGACATCTTTTCAAATTTAGCTTTGGCAAAGTCCGATGGCTTTAAAAAGCTGTGGTGGGGGCTTTTGGCTTTGTTGCTTGTGGATAGTTGCTTTGTGGCTCTGGCTTTTGCGCTTGATTTGGGTATGCAGCTGCCCGTTGCTTACACTCTTTGGGGCGCGATAGGCATTTTAGGAACTACGGCTGGGGGATATTATTTTTTTGGACAAAAGCTCAAACCCATAGGCTTTGTAGGCATTGTGCTGGTGCTTTGCGCTGTTTATTTACTGCATTTTGCGTAAGGGCTTGGCTATGCAAATCAGCGAGGCTCAAATCCACGAATTTAACAGGCTTTATTACAAGATAAATGGCTTGTATGCGCGTTTTGAGAACGCAAAAAACATAAATAGCTCGGTGTATAAGGTTTTGCACGCACTTTTCATCAGCGAGCTTCACACGCAAAAAGACATTATGCAAAGCTATGAAATGCCCAAACAAACGATAAACAATGTCATCGCAAACTTGCAAAAGCAAGGCTTTATCGACATTTCATCAAGCCAAAACGACAAGCGCGAAAGGATTTTAAATCTCACAGCTAGGGGCAAAGAGTATGCAAAGGACTACACAAGCGCATACACAGCCTTTGAGATGAAGGTGTATCAAAGTTTGGGCGCGCGAAATTTAAGCAAACTCACTCAAATTTACGCGGATTTTGAAAGGGCTTTTAATGAAGTGTTTAATGCGGAGTTTAGCAAAAAGGACTAAATTTGCGCCTTTGCAAAAGTGCGCGAAAGCCTTGCAACAGCCACTACTTAAATTTTTGCAAAAAAAGCCTTTAAACAAAGTATCTTTTGACAATCAAATTCCAAAAACCTAAATTCAGCACAAGGCTAAAATCTCCACCCAGCCTGCAAATTCGCCTTTATGCCTTTAAAATCGGTGTTTTTCAGCACAATTTCAGTGTGAATCTTGCCGTAATAATCAACGCTTGGATAATAATTTATAAAAAAGTTAGCAAGCCCACGCCTGACGAAGTTGCCGTTGGTGTGATTTGCAAATTCGCTTTTAAGGTTTGCTATTATATCTTGCCTTGTTTGCGGGGCGTTGGTGTTTTTAGTGAGTGCTTGACTTTGACTTTGCCAATGGTCAAGCAAGGCAGAAGCCGTGTAAAGCCAGCAATAATTCGTGTAGCCCTGAAAAAGCGAAGGTCCCCAGCCTTTTTGCTCGCTCACTCCGCTCGCCCAAAAACTCGCTCCAAAGAGTTGGCAAACACTAGAACTAAGCAGCAAAATCTTTGCGATACCTTTCACACACACTCCTTAAACTACTCAATTTTAGCGATTTTTGTTTGCCTTGTCAATGTTTTTGTGATTTTAAAATACCTTTCAAAGCATAAATTTTTTATTCAAAAAACTCAAAAAATTTAAATTCAGCAAGACAAATTTTACAAAAATCAAATTTAAGAAAAATCAAACATATTTAAAAATTTCTTTGCTCTGTCGGTTTTGGGTGAGCTGAAAAACTCATCAGGCTTTGAAATTTCTACGATTTGCCCATCGTCCATAAAGACAACTCTGTCCGCAACCGAGCGCGCAAAGCCCATTTCGTGCGTAACGATGAGCATAGTCATACCCTCGCGCGCTAAATTCAGCATCACATCAAGCACCTCACGCACGATTTCAGGGTCAAGCGCAGCCGTTACTTCGTCAAAAAGCATTAGTTCAGGATTCATACAAAGGCTTCGCACTATGGCTATGCGTTGCTTTTGCCCGCCGCTTAACTCTTTGGGATAAGCGTGAATTTTGTGCGCTAAACCAACCTTTTCAAGCCAAAATTTAGCCTCTTTTAAAACCTCATCTTTTGGGCGTGCTTGCGCTTTCATCGGGGCTAAAAGTATGTTTTCCTCAACACTTAAATGCTCAAAAAGCTCATAAGATTGAAACACCATACCTACTTTTTGGCGGATTTTAATCCACTCTTTAAAATCCTTGTCGATTTTTAGCCCGTCTATGTAAATAGCCCCACTTGCAATGCTTTCAAGCCCATTTATACAACGCAAAAGCGTGGATTTACCGCATCCGCTTGGTCCTAAAATCACCACAACCTCGCTTTTTGCAACCTCCAAATTTATGTCTTTTAGCACCTCGTGAGTGCCGTAGAATTTGCGTAAGTGTTCTAGCTTTAAGATATTCATTTTACCCCCATTTTAGCTCTAATTTCTTTGAGATAAGCGACAGCGGATAGCACAAGATAAAATACACAAAAAAGATAAGCCCATACACTGCAAAGGGCGCAAGCGTTTCTTTGTGGTGCAGTTCGATGATTTGCTGTCCTACCTTGACAAGCTCCACAGCACCGATGAGAAAGGCAAAAGTGGTGCTTTTTATCATTCTTGTGAGTAAATTTATGCTCGCTGGCGTGAGACGGCGCGTGGCTTGTGGAATGATGACATAAAGATAAATTTGCCACCATTTAAGCCCCAAGCTCGCAGCGGTTTCAAACTGATGCTTTGGTATGCTAGCAAGCGCGCCACGCACTAAATCCATCATCTCAAACACGCCCCAAATGCTAAACACCACGATGGACGCGCTCACAGCACTTAAATTCAGCCCAAACCACCGCGACAAGCCAAAATACATAACAAAAAGCCACACTATCAAAGGCATAACACGGACAAATTCAAGGCAAAAGCGACAAAAGGCGTAAGTGAGCGGATTTTTAAGGCTCATCAAAACGCCCATAAAAAGCCCGCCAAAAGATGACACCACTATGGCGACAACTGAAATTTCAAGGCTTATGTAAAGTCCGTTTAAGAGCCGTAGCCAAGTATTAGGCTCTGCAAAAATCTCAAACATAGACAAACCTTTTTTCAAGGCGGCTCAAAAAAAGAGACAGCGGCAAGATGATGATAAGATAGCTCATAAAGAGCATAAAAAGCAACTCGTCCGTTTTGTAGGTGAGCGAATTTATGCTCGTCATCGTTTGCACCAAGTCAGGCAGGGCGATGATGCTCACCACAGAAGTTTCTTTAAACAAAAAAATCGCATTTGCGCTAAGGCTAGGCATAGCCACGCCCAAAGCTTGCGGCAAGATGACAAAGCGAAAGTTTTGCCACTCGTTAAGCCCTAGCGACAAGCCCGCTTCAAATTGCTGTTTTTTCACCGCTTCAATGCCCGCGCGCAAACTCTCAGCCATATACGAGCCGCCCAAGAACGAAAGCCCCACAACAGCGCACTCAAAAGAGCTTAAATTCACGCCAAGCCGCCCCAAGCCATAGTAAAGGAAAAAAAGCTGTATCAGCAAGGGCGTGTTGCGCGAAAGCTCTATGTAAGCCTTGCAGAGCTTGTTTAGGGCGTTAAATTTAAAATAAGCAGCCAGCACGCAAGCTATGCCGATAAACAGCGAAAACAAAAGCCCTAGCGCAAAGACTTGCAAGGTGAGCAAGCCCGCTTTTGCAAAGGCTGGGGCGTAAGTGATGATAAAGTTAAAGTCCATTTCGCTGTGTCCTTTTGGGCGTTTGATGATAAGCGCTTTTACTTTTAAAGTATCATTATATCTTAAATTTATCTTTGATTTGTAAATTTTTGGAGCAAAATGCGTTTTGTTGAATTTTCGCCTTTTTCGGCAAAAAGCTTGAAAAAATTTTTAAAAAATTCAAAAAATTTATAAAATTTAGAAATTTTTTTGCAAATTTTTCGCTAAAATTTGACAAATTTTTGCTTTTGAAAGTGTTTTTTGTATATATGGAAAATAAATTCAACAAAGCACATAAAAAGTATAAATTTTTTTGGCTTTTTGCCGATATAGCGTTAAAGTCAATATCTTATGCGGAAAGGGGGAATTCGTAGATGATAGAAGCTATTGAAGCGAGTAAATCAGTGAGCTTAAAAGCTGTTAAAAGCAAGGGCGATAAAGTCGCACCGCTCAATCTTACATCAAGCAAGGTTGAAGAAGTGCAAATGCCAAGCTTAGTGCAAGCTGTCGAGCAAAATGCCGAGTCGGCACAAGAGCAACGAGAGCAAGTTCAACAAGCCACAGCCGAGCTAAATAAACAGATGAATATACTCAACACCAACATAGCCTTTGCACTCAGCGATGAAACCGAGCGTATGTATATACAAGTGCTTGCAAAGGACACGGGCGAGTTGATTCGTGAGTTTCCTATCGAGCAAGTGCGGGCTTTGACAGGGTATTTGAAAAACGCCGTAGGGCTATTATTCGACAAGGAGAGCTAAAATGGCAACAGGTTCATTAGCGAGTTTGGGACTCGGTTCAGAAAATGTCTTATCCTCAGAAACATTAGAAAAGCTTAAAAAAGCTGAGGAAAGCACAAGGATTAAGCCGTATGAAACAAAGATAGAAGCCAACACTACTAAGCAAAAGGCGCTCACAGAGCTTACCACAAAGCTTGCTGCCTTTCAAACCGCTGTTTCATCACTAGGCGATGCAACCGCTTTTTCAAAAAGAAAGGTAACTCCAAGCGTAACAGGCGACAGCGCAGCGGCGACACTCACAGCAAGCAACGGCGTGAGCGTGCAAAATTTAAGCGTAAAGGTTGATAAAATCGCCCAAAAAGATGTTTTTCAAAGCAAGGGACTTGTCAAAGACACAGATAGAGTTTTAACCGCAAATCAACAGGCGGGAAGCTTTATCATAAGACAAAACGGCAAAGATTACAAAATCAGTGTCGATTCAAATATGACTTATGAGGGCTTAGCCGAGCGAATCAACTCCGTAACAAGCGGCAATGTCATCGCTAAAATCGTCTCCACAGGCGAAGCTGGCACGCCATATCGCCTTACGCTTTCGAGCAAGGAAACGGGCGCTGATAATGCGATAACTTTTAGAGCGGACGATGCGAAGGGCAAAGCTATACTCTCAAATTTTGGTTGGAATTTAAAAGAAAAAGATATCGCTGAGGCTGATTTAAAGGGGTATTCATTTAGTGGTGGCACAAAGGCGGGTAGCGTAACAAGTTTAAGCGACAACTTAACAACAGATGTTAAATTTACGCTTTTTGCGGGAACTGAAAAGTTTGAAATAAATTTCAACAAAACCAAATCAGACGGTAGCGCGGCAACTTATCAAGACCTTATCAGTGAAGTAAATACCAAAACAGGTGGCAAGGTTAAAATGACAGCCGCGACTGATGGAAGTGGCAAGAATCAAATTTTTAATTTCGTAGCGGGCGATAACGCCACAAGCTCGACAAAAATCACTCTTTTTGACGGCATAAGCACAACAGACACAAGTGACAACAAAACTTACACAAGCGATAGTGATACTACAACATTTTTTCAAAACACGCTTGGCATAGACATAACAAAAAGCTATGATTTAGACGATGCAAATGGCGAATATCATCTTAAAAAGGCGCAAAATGCTGAATTTACGCTTGATGGCGTGAAAATGTATCGCTCGACAAATGAGATAAAGGACATAGGCGCGGGTATAACGCTGAATTTACTCAAAGCGGGCGATATAAATTTCGATATCAAGCAAGACACTGATGGGCTTAAAGAGACTATGGAAGAGCTTGTTGAAAAGTATAACGAGCTTATGAACTACCTTGATGAAGTAACAGCTTATAACACCGAAACAAAGGTTTCAGGGGATTTAGCCGATGTAAGAGAGGTGAAAACGCTTCGTTCTAGCATTATGTCAATGCTTTTTGACTCTCAATCAGTTGAAGGAAAAAGCACAGATGAAAACGGCAACACGACTAAAACAAGCGTTTTTGTCTCAATGCTTGACTATGGACTTTCGCTCAATGAGGCAAACAAGCTTTTGAAATTTGACAGCTCTAAATTTGAAAAGAAAATCGCCGAGGATATAGACTTTGCCGAGCGCTTTTTCTCAGGCACAAGTGGCTTTGAGGAAGTAAATGTCATCGGCAAGGCTGTAACGCTAGATAAGGACATTGAATTTAAAAATAAGGATTTTAAAATCACCTTTGGCGATAAGAGCTACGACTTAACCAAAAAAGCCGATGGCAGCGACTTTGAGTTAAAGGGCGCAGACGAGAAAGAAAGGGCAAAAAACTTGCTTGACCACATAAACAGCTTTGGCATAAGTGGCTTAAAAGTAACAATGCAAGAGCTTAATATAACAGAAAATGGCGTGCCAAAAACAGGCTACGCGCTTAAATTTAAAAGTGATGATGGCTCAGACTTTGAAATTTCAGGCGATAAAGACATTTTAGACAAGCTAGGACTTGAAGCGCAAAAGATAAATCCTGAGGTAAAAAAAGGCACGGGCATTTTTTCTGAGCTTAAAAGCACTCTACAAAGCTATACGAGATTAAGCACCTCAGATAAGCTTAAAGGCTCTTTGACATTATATGGCGAAAGGCTTACCGCGCTTAACAAAACCTTGAATGAGGAAAAAACAAAAGACCAAGCCAAAATCGACAATTATTATGAAGCGATGTTTAGTCGCTGGGTGCAATATGATAGTATCATCGCTAGTATCAAAACGCAAGGTAATGCTATCACGCAAATGATAAATGCGGCGCAAAATTCAAAAAAATAAGTAAAGGATAAGCGTGATGCAAGCAAACACTGAAATTTACAACGCCTACTCGCAAAATCAAGTAGGCATCGAGTCTCCACAAAGACTCATCGAAATGCTGTATGAGGGGCTTTTGCGCTTTTGCTCGCGTATGAAAGTCTTTATCAAAAAAGACGACATAGAACAACGCCTTTACTACTGCAAGCGGGCTACGGCGATTTTTATCGAGCTGATAAACAGCCTTGATTATGAGCGCGGCGGCGATGTGGCTTACTATCTTAACGGGCTTTATTTGCAAGAAATCAAGCTTTTATCACAAGCGAATTTACGCAACGATGAAGCCAAAGTCGATGAAGTCATCAATGTCGTGCGTTGCTTGCTTGAAGCGTGGCGTGAAATTCACCCTGATTTAAACCAAAAGGCAAATGTTTTGGATTTGCGCGATGATGCGCAAGGTGGCGAGCTAAATACAACAAACGCCAAAGAAAGCCAAAAGGACGAGCTTGCAAGAGTGGCTCAATAAACTCAAAATCGCCCTAGCTGAGGACGATGTGGATACGATAGAACAGCTTTTTGCGCAACAAATCCAAAGTAACGCTACGCTAGATGAGTTGCAACAAGCTTTGTTTCTCACAAATGAAGCCTTAAAGCTTATGGAAAGAGAAAAAAAACAACTCGCTGGCGTGATAAATAAAATCAAAACCGCAAGGGAATTTTTTAAGGCGTAAAACGCTTGAAAATTCAAATGGAATTTAGGAATTTTTGACATAAAAGCACTTAAAATTCAAGTAAAATGAGGAATTTTAGGTGCGAAAGTGCTTGAAATCTAAGTAAATTTAGAAATTTTAAGGCACAAAAGCTTTTACAATTTATAAAATTCAGCTCTTTTTTAAATGCTGTTTTTGCGCTGTGTTTCTCATCGCAAATAAATCATAATGTGAAATTTGTTTTGTTTGTCATTGTGAGCTTTGATAAAGTCAAAGCGTGGCGCAACTATAAAAATAACGAATTTTGCCGTGCCGTCCATCATCGCAAGTTTTGATAAAGTCCAAGAATGGCATAGCAAAGGAAACAGTGAGCGTTTGTTGCATCGTCATTGCGGGCTTTGCGAGCGTGGCAATCCATAGAGCTAAATTTGCGTTTAATTTAACGCCAAATTCAACTTTGCCACCAAAATAACGCCGTTTCAAAGCCAAAAAAAGCATAGCGATAAGCCGAGTTCTGTCGTGAATGCTCATTTATCTAGCTTTGTTTTCGCAAACAAAATCAAGCGAAGGGTTAAAACAAAGACACCAACCACCCCTTCTTGCTGCGGATTGGGTTTGCAGAGCCGAATTTGTTGCCAAAATCGCTGGTGGGCTTTTACCCCGCCGTTTCACCTTTGCCGCAAGCTCGCACTCACGGCAGTTTGCTTTCTGTTGCACTTTCCCTTAGGTCGCCCTAGTCATCTGTTAGATGAAATCCCTGTCTTTTGCAGCTCGGACTTTCCTCTTCGTTTAAGAAGCGAGCATTTGCTATGCTTTGGCGCAATTATACACAAAAATTTTTACAAATTTTCACATTTTCATCAAATTTTAAAACATTTTTTGCTAGAATTTGCGCTGAAATTTACAAATTTTTTGCGAAAAGGACGAAAAATGGCGACTTATGCTATGGGAGATTTGAAAAAGGGGCTTAAAATCGAGCTTGACGGCGTGCCGTTTAAGATTGTGGAGTATCAGCACGTAAAGCCGGGCAAGGGTCCAGCCTTTGTGCGTATCAAAATCAAGTCGTTTTTGGACGGCAAGGTGCTTGAAAAGACGATTCACGCTGGAGACAAGTGCGAAGCACCGAATTTAGAGGACAAGCAAATGCAATACCTTTACGATGACGGCGAGAACTGCCAGTTTATGGACACGGCAACTTACGAGCAAGTAGCTATCAGCGATGATGATGTTGGAGATGCCAAAAAATGGATGCTTGATGGAATGATGGTTGATGTGATGTTTCACAACGGCAAGGCTATCGGCGTGGAAGTGCCGCAAGTCGTGGAGCTTAAAATAGTAGAAACAGCACCAAATTTCAAGGGCGACACGCAAGGCTCAAACAAAAAGCCAGCCACGCTTGAAACGGGCGCGGTGGTGCAAATCCCGTTTCACATTTTAGAGGGCGAGGTGATTCGCGTGGATACTGTGCGCGGCGAGTATATAGAAAAGGCAAACAAATAAAGGACAGCAAGGCTATTTTGTGGCGTTTATATCCCCTCGTGTGAGATTGCTATCTTTGAGTCGAATGGGTTGCGGGGCGACATTTTCGGGCAAAGTTGGGATTTGCGGAATTTGGAGTTTTTGGATATTTTGGATTTGGATATCATCAACATTTGCGTTGTTTGTCGTGTCGTTTAAAAGTGTGTTGATGTCGGGCAATGGCGGGATTTTAGGCACTTGAACGCTTAAATTTTGCTCATTTACTACCTTTTTAATCTCTTCTTTTTTCTTTTCATCACTTTCTTCTAAAAAGCTCTTAAATTCCTTTATATCGAACTTTTCTATGCCTTTAAGAGATAAAATATAGATATTTTTTAGCCCTAGTTGGTATTTTTTGTTGATGAATTTGATTAAAGTATCCTTAAAGCGCATTTTGCCAAGCTCCGTGAAAATGTCCTCGTAAAAAAAGCTTGCGATGACGGTGTTTGTGGAGTCTAAAAGCCTGTTTTCGTTCGCGCGTAAATTTTCGCCCTCAAATTCTATGGACAGCTCGATTTTTTTGAGCGTGTTTTCAGCTGCCTTGCTGTAAAGCTCCGTGCGTAAATGCTCTATTTTCAAGCTATCCGCACACACAAACAAGGGCAAAAGTCCTATTAAAAGCCATTTTGTCATTTTGTGTCCCTTTCTTTTAAATTCACAAACTCACTTTGAGCGTAAAATTCAAGCACACTTTTGTCAAATTTAAGCGCGCCCGCAAAATACGAGCGAAACTTGTCCGTGCGCGAGTAAAAAATCCGCAAATTCTTTGGCTCCACAGCCCTAGAAAGCGCGACATAAAGCTGTCCGTTCTCAAAAATGTTGTCTATATCGCACACCAACCGCTCTATGCTCATACCCTGCGACTTGTGTATGGTGATGGCATAAGCTAGCTTTATGGGAAACTGCGAAAAGCTCGCTAAAAGCTCATTTTCTTCGCTAAAATCTTCAAGCAAGAAAGTGTATCGCGCAAGCTTTATCTGCACGCCGTTGCTTTTGGTGATTTTGATAAACGCCTTGCCGTCCTCATTTTCAACGGCGGTGATTTCGCCCTGCTCGCCGTTATAATACCCAGCTTCGTAGTTATTCACACAAAAAATCACCTTCGCCCCCACTTTCAAGCGCAACTCATCAAGCACGCTCAAACTTTTTATCCATTTTTCAAAGGCTTTATCGTCCAAATTCTCATCGATTTTATCACGCAAAGCCTTAAAAACGAGTAATTTTCCGTCAATTTTAGCAAGTTTTTGCTCATTTATCAAATCCGCCTTTTTGTTTATACCGCAAAGCAAGGTAAATTCATCACTTATGGCGTTTAGCTCGCCAGCTTTGATACACATTTTTTCAAAATAAGCTAAAATTTCATCACTCACAACGCCCTTTCTCATCAAAGAAAGATACTCATAAAACCGCTTGTTGCTCGTGCGTTTGGCGACATTTAAAAGCACATTTTTAAATTTAAAATCCGCCCACGAAAGCGATGAAAAGGCATAATACCCCTTAAAAAGCGAATTTATCGTCTTTTGCTCTTGCTTTAAGACAGGGGGCAACTGAAAAAAATCCCCCACCACAAGCACCCTGCCCGCAAAGTCGCTGTGCCTTAATCTGTAAGCGATTAAATCAAAAATTTCCGCACTCACCATAGAAATTTCATCAATGATGAGCAAATCAAGGCTTTTTAGCACTTTGCGAAGCTTTTGAAGCTTGTCTTTTTGCTTTTTATCCAAAAGCACCAGCTCGTGCAAATTCGCACAAAGTGCAAGCGCAAAAAAGCTGTGTAAGGTAACGCCGCCCACATTAAAGGCTGAAATCGCCGTAGAGCCAAGTGAGATGACATTTTTGCCCGCCTTTTTGTAGGCAAGTTTAAGCTCGTTTGTAAGATAGGACTTGCCAACGCCAGCCCCACCGCTTAAAAAGACATTGTCATTTTCTAAAATTTTTTCAAGCTGATTAACCAAATTCATTTTATAATTATAACGATTTTTCTTTATTTTGGGGTTTGTATGCGGTGTTTTTTTGCGTTTTTTTTAGCTTTTTTGTTCTGCGCTTGTGCGGGCAAACCTAGCCCTTATGCGACTTTGACGCTCAAACAAAGCACGAGCATTTTAGGCGCGGTAAAAAATTCATATCAACTTGATGATAAGGCTTACAAGGCTAAATTCTTTGCAGCGTGGCATTTTAAGGGGCGAAATTTAGACAAAAAGGCTGTTTTTTGGGCTTTTGATGGCTATTTAAATGGGCGGTATTATTTTTTTAACAAGCAAATTATCCCGCAAAGTTTTTTTGCCAAAGCTATCGCAAACGCCAACACACAGGCGTTTTTGACGCTCAAACAAAAGGCTATCATCACGCAAAACAGCTTTTTGAAAAACCTGCCCGTGCAAACGGCGATTTTAAAAGACCCTTTCAAGCAAGGCGAGGGCGTTCCCTTTGATTATGCTCTTGATAGCGTGCTGAATTTCGGCTCACCCGTGCTTATCTCGCACTTTACGCGTGATAAAAAATTCGCCTTTGTGCTGAGCGAAACGGGCTGGGGGTTTGTGCTAGCAGCGCATTTAGAGCCGCTTTCAAACGCGCAGGCTAGGCGTTATGAAAGCTCAAATTTCATCACGCCCCTAACAGAACGGCTTGCCGTGCATAATGAGCAAGGCGACTTTGTCTTTGAAGCGCGTGTTGGAGCGATTTATGCTTATGATGAGCTGTCAAATGGGCGTTACAAAGGGCAAGCTGGCTCGGTGAGTTATGAAATTTCGGCTCAAAATGCTGAGTCTTTTCCGCTTATGTGGGACGATTTTAATGTCAAAGCCTTGATAAATGAGCTTTTAAACCGCCCTTATGGCTGGGGTGGGTATGATTTTGAACGCGATTGCTCAGCGCTTACAAGGGACTTTTTCGCGGCTTTTGGGGCGTATTTGCCGCGCAACTCTCTGGCTCAAAGCGAGTTTTCAGGCTGGACGCGCTTTGACATAAGCCACTTAAACAACGAGCAAAAGCTCAAATTCATCGCCCGCTACGCCAAACCTTACGAGACTTTGCTCTATCTTAAAGGGCATATTATGCTTTTTGTGGGCGTTACAAAGGGCAAAAATGCCGCATTTCACGCTGCGTGGGGCATTCGCACCAAGGATGACGGGCGCGCACTCATCACCAAAAGCGCACTCACCACGCTTGACATAGGCAAAAACGACAGCGGCGTGGCAAAAAGCGACTTGCTTTTATCGCGCCTTGAAAGTATCAGCATTTACAGGCTCTCACCCCAAGAATGGCAACGCATAGAACGAGCTTTGAGTAAATTCTAGCGGATACTTCGCTATGCTTAAAATGACAAAGTCCGCTGTCATTGCGAGCTGTTTTCGCAAAAATGGCGTGGCAATCCACGATAAAATAACGCTTAAATTTATGGATTGCCACGCTTGCAAAACTTGCTCGCAATGACGGAAATTGTAAAAAATTTGCTTTTTAAAGGAGAGAATTTGTCTTTTCTATTTGCCATTTTTAAGCTAAAATTTGCTTGTTTGGGTTTTGTTTGCTTTATCTTAAATGTATCTTAAACAGCACGGGCAAAAAGGCTTAACGCAAGGTAAAAGGCTGAATTTTGACAAATGTCTAAATTTTAGGCTTAAAATGGCTTTTTAAAAGTTATTAAGATAAATTTTTGTGAAATTGAAAATAAACAAAAAAAAAAAAACGCAAAATTCAGCTTATTTTTACGAAAATCCGTTACAATTACCCTGCGATTTTGTAAGATAAATTCGCAAACTAACTTCATACAAAAGGAGAGACGATGAAAAAATCATTGTTGAGTTTGGCTGCCGCTACGGTGGCTTTGTTTGCCTTTACAGGTTGTAGTGGTATGGCTACGGTTGGCAATGGCGCAAATGGTCTTGTCTATACAGATACGACTATACCGCTTTCTGCAAATCGTGCTGGTAGTGCAAAACAAGGCACAGCGGTTTGCACAAGTATTTTGTCTTTGGTGGCTATCGGGGATTGCTCTGCTGAGGCTGCGGCTAAAAATGGCGGCATTAGCACTATTC
>OIYR01000460.1_pt1 | contig 22700 bp, 20 predicted proteins | sample 1588221 | NCBI WGS metagenome assembly OIYR01 (sample SAMN03283292) | human gut metagenome | biome: human-associated habitat; material: feces | host: Homo sapiens | place: Peru | collected 2012
TTTAAATTCTCAAAAATAGCTCAAAAATTTAGTATAAAATCAAATGCACTTTTTGCGAGCCGTGCACCCCAAAAACGGTGATAAGCTCAATGTCGGCTGTGCGTGATGGTCCTGCGATAAACAAAATGTTGTTTGGCAAAGTTTTGTTAGAATTTAACGCATTACTTGATTTAGCCGTTTGAGCCTTGTCGCACTCTTTTTTCACAAGTGCAAAGGCTTCGCTCATACTGCGCACGATTTGCTCTTTTTTCAGCAAAATGATACAAAGCGTGGGCGCAAGAGATAGCATTCTGGGCTGTTCTTTGCTGCTGATGACACACACCACGCCGTGTGAGCTTACGCCACAGCTTGCGTTGATGATAGAAAATTCGCTGTGAAAGACTTCTTTTCGCAAACTTTCAACTTCCTTGTCAAAGCAAATTTTTTCGCTGGCGTTGATTTTGCTTAAATCAAGCCCTAAATTTGACGGATAAATCAGCTTTTCGTAGCCATAGCCCGCTACAATCTCGTTGATTTTAGCCTCCAAATGCGCCTTGTCGCTTTCTTCCACGATGAATTTGTTATCCATCATTTTTTGCTTCATTTCACTCAGCATTTCGCCGCTACTTTTTATATGCACCGCTGGGTCAGCACTTGGCACTCGTTTGAATTCAGCGTCCTTGTAGCCCTTTTTAAGCCCCGCTAAAATCGTCTCTTTGCTTCGCTTTGAAATTTCAACTCTGTTCTCACTCATAGCGCACCCCTTGAATTTTTTGCACCTCATCGTAAAGATTGTGCTTGATTTGCGGCAAATCCTTGTAAGCACTCCATTTTTTCACCACAGGCAAAGCACCCTTAATGCCGTGCAAAATGCCGTTAAAATAATGCGCCTTTGAAAGCGCAAACCGCCACAAGCCCCCACTTGTCGCTATACCCTCAAAGCGTTTAAAGATAAAGCTTTCGGCAAAGCTGTGCTGCACCTTGTTTTTGCCAAGTGGCAAGTCCTTGCCTTGTCCTACTTTATTGCTTCTTAAAATGCGGATTAAATCAGCTAGCGGGATTTCCACAGGACACACCTCGCTGCAACGCCCACACAGCGAGCAAAAGCTCAAAATGTCGCTGGTTTCATCTATGCCAAAGAGATTTGGGCTTACCACTTCGCCGATGGGACCGGGATATATCGTTTGGTAAGCGTGTCCGCCGATTTTGTCATACACAGGGCAAAAATTCATACACGCCCCGCACCTTATGCAACGCAAGGCTTCGTAGTAGTTTGCGCTTTGTAGCATATCGCTTCTGTGGTGATTTAAAAGCACGATATGCACTTCTTTTGGTCCATCAAGCTCATCTTTGCGCGGTCCTGTGATGATATTGTTGTAGGTTGGGATAAACTGCCCTGTGGCACTTGGCGTGAGCAAGCACACCATAGTCGCCGCGTCCTCAAAGCTTTCAAGCACTTTTTCCACGCCGCAAATGGCTATGTGTATGTCTGGGGCTGTGGTGCACATTCTGCCGTTGCCCTCATTTTCGATAAGCCAAATCGCACCTTCTTCTGAAAGGGCGAAATTCACGCCGCTTAAACCCATTTGCAAGCCTTCAAATTGATTTCTCAAATGCACTCTTGCTATGGCGTTGAGCTTTTCAGGCTCGCTTTCAAGGGGCGCGCCTAATTTGTCTTTGAAAATTTCGCCGATTTCATAGCGGTTTTTGTGGATAGCAGGCACGACTATATGCACGGGTGCTTCGTGGTTAAGCTGTATGATAAGCTCGCCTAAATCCGTTTCAATGGCTTGCAAACCCTTGCTTTCTAGGTAGTGATTAAGTCCCACTTCCTCGCTAGCCATTGACTTGCCTTTGAGAATTTTGCTGATATTTTTTTCTACCATTAGCTGGTAGATAATCTCACAAGCATCGGTGTCGCTATCAGCCCAATGCACCTGCATTCCGTTTTTGGTAGCGTTTTTTTCAAACTCCAACAAACGCTCATCAAGGCTCATCAAAGCGTTGTTTTTAGCTTGCTTTGCCTTGTCGCGCAAGCCTTGCCAATCGTTGAATTTATCTTCGATAACTTTCAAGCGATTTCTTTGCAAGGTGTGCATCGCGTTTGTTAAATTCTGGCGTAATTGCTCGTCATTGAGCTTTTGATGCACGATTTTTTCGTGCGGCATTTTGTGTGTGTTACTCATAAGCTCGCTCCTTCTAGGCGTTTGATTAAAAAGTCATACAAGTGAATGCCCTTTATATCAAGCCCCATTCTACTCATAGTGCCGTTTATGTTAAGCAAACAGCCTCCATCGCCACTGATGACATATTTTGCTCCGCTGTTTTGTATGTCTTTTACCTTTTCCACAGCCATAGCGTTTGAAATTTCAGGCTCTTTTACCGAAAAGGTCCCGCCAAAGCCGCAGCACTCTTCTTCGTGTGTAAGCTCTACTAGCTCGACATTTTTGAGCCTTTTGAGTAAATTTTTGCTAGCATTTATGCTTTTTTGCACTCTTAAAGCGTGGCAGTTGCTGTGCCAAGTAACTTTGACAGGCTCGCCCTTGTCCTCGTAGCTTACATTAAGGGTTTTGTCAAGGTATTGTGAAAGTTCTATGACGCGTGAGCTGAATTTTACCACTTTTTCGTAGTTTTTATCGTCCTTAAAAAGCCCCAAATAATCGTGGCTCATCATACCCGCGCACGAACCGCTAGGCACGATGATAGGATAATCCTCATCAAAAAGCTCAGCATTATACAAAGCCACAGCCTTGCTTTCGTTAAAATAGCCCGTGTTAAAAGAAGGCTGTCCGCAACAGGTTTGGTTTTTTTTGAAAATCACCTCAACGCCCTCTTTACGCAAGAGTTTTATGCCATTGAGCACCATTTCTTGCATAGCCGCAGAGCCTAAACAGGTAGCGTAAAAATAAACAGTTTTTTGCATTTTTTCTCCTTTTTGGCGGCTTGTCTTTGAGCGAATTTCGTGGGAGCTTGAAAAAAGCTCAAATCACGCACGCACAAGTGCGCTCATTTCGCTTTTTTCTACGCAACCCACGAACTTCATCTCAAATTCTGCGCCTTTGTCCTCTTTCGTTAAAAAACATTTCGTCATTGCAAGAATTTGTCATAAGCAAATTCGTGGCAATCCATAATAAATTTCACGCTCTCACCGTGAATTCACCTTAAAAGCCCCAAAAATTCGGGGTAAAATTATTTCGCCAAAGGCACTACATCAGGGATTATGCCGTTTAAGAACAGAGCAATTATCGCCGTCCAAACGCCTATAATCAAGATAAAGCCTATGGAGTATTTGAGCGTAAATCTAAACAGCTCGCTTTCTCTTCCTACCAAGCCCACCGCAGCGCACGCTATGGCGATACTTTGCGGGCTTATCATCTTGCCAACAACACCACCTACGGAGTTTGCCGCTAAAAACAACGCTTCTTTAATGCCAAGTTGTTGCGCGCTTACTTGTTGGAGTGTGCCAAAGAGCAAGTTTGAGCTAGTATCACTTCCCGTGATGAAAACGCCAAGCCAGCCGACAATGGGGCTGAAAAAGGCAAAGGCGTTGCCAGACTCTGCAAATGCGCGTCCTAGCGTTTCGCTCATTCCGCTGTTGCGTGAGATAAAGGCAAAAGCCACAACCAAACCGATAGTGATACAAGGTATAGCCATTTCTTTAAGCGTGTCGCCAAGTGCTTCTTCTACGACATTTAGCTTAATGCGTAAGAAAAGTATAGTAAGCACAGCTGCTAGTAAAATCGCCGTTCCGCCTTGCAAGGCGATGAGATTGAATGCTAAATCCAAATTTACAGCGTTGCCAGCGGCGTTTTGGATAGCTGATTCCATATTTTTAAACACCATTGTTACTTGCGTGTAGTCAAACACAGAGCCTTTTTTAAAGAATGCCTTAAACCAATCTTGCGTCCAAACGACAATACAAGCAATGAGCAAAATAAAAGGCAACCACGCTTTAAACACCACGCCAAGCGAGAGTTTTGAGTGATTTGTAAAGTCCTTGACATCATCAAGGCGAAATACATTTTTAACCTTCCAAAATTTCAAAAAGATTGTGGTGCAAGCAAGCGAAACAACCGCTGATGCGATGTCAGGAAGCTCTGCGCCAAGAAAATTTGAGCTTAAAAACTGAGTGCCTGTAAAGCTCACAGCTGCAACTAAAATCGCTGGGAAAGTTTCTTTTACGCCCTTAACGCCGTCCATCAAAAAGACGATGAAAAAAGGCACGGTTAAGCTCAAAGGCACGAGCATTCGCCCTACCATAGCAGAAACTTGATGTTGCTCAACGCCCACAAGGTTTGACATAGCAATGATAGGAATTCCAACCGCTCCAAAAGCCACAGGCGCGGTATTTGCGATGAGACAAAGCCCCGCTGCATAGAGTGGTTTAAGCCCTAAGCCCATAAGCAAGGCTGCTGTGATTGCCACAGGTCCGCCAAAGCCGATAGCCCCTTCTAAAAACGAGCCAAAGCAAAAGCCGATTAAAATGACTTGAATTCTATGGTCTGGCGTGATGCTCATAACGCTTTCTTTGATAATCTCAAAACTACCTGATTTCACAGAGAGTTTATACAAGAAAATCGCCGCGATGATAATCCACGCGATAGGCCACATACCTTGCGCGAAGCCGTGGATAAAGCTCGCTCCTATAAGTGAAAAGGGCATATCGTAGGCAAAAAGTGCCACAAGTGTCGCCACAATCACGGTGATAAAGCCCGCCACATAGCCTCTCATCTTAAAGACAAGCAAGCAAATCAAAAAGCACGCTATGGGCAAAAAAGCCACAAGCGCACTCAGCCAGATATTGCCAAGCGGGTCGAAAACTTGGGTGTAGTTCATAGTGTCTCCTTAGAGTTTGAATTGTTTTGCACTTTTCATTTTAACTTTTATTTTTTGCTTTTGTGCTTAAAATTTGAAAAAATTTATAAAATTTTCTTTGGGTGTGTAAAATCAACTCACTTTTATTCAAACTCACCATTTGAGGATAAATTCACTGCCCTCGCCGAGTTTTGAGTGGCAAGAAATTTCTATGTGGTATTCTTTGCAAATGCTTTTCACTAGGCTAAGTCCTATGCCAAAGCCGCCTTGGTCGCTGTTAAAGCGGGCGTAGCGCTCAAAGATTTTTGTGAGATTTTTTTCATCTATGCCGTATCCGCTGTCTTTTATGCTTAATGCGCGCCCCTTTAAATTCACGCTTACAAAACCGCCTTTTTTGTTGTATTTGATGGCGTTTGAGATGAGATTGTCAAGCATTTTGTTGATTTTGCTTTTGCTGGCTAAAATGGTGCTATCGCCTTGCAAATCAACGCTCAAAGCGATTTGCTTACGCTCAAAAAAGAGTCTAAAATACTCCAAACGCTCCCTTATCGCCTCTTTCATCACTATGCGCTCTTCTTCGTTTGAAATCGTGTCAGGAAAAGTTAGGAAAATCAAATCAGAATAAGTCTGCGAAAGCGTCTTTGCGGCGAGTTTCATTCGCGCAAATTTCGTGGTGTCAATGTTTTGCTGCTTTTCAAGCTGCTCTATGCTTAGCAAAATCACACTCAAAGGCGTGTTTATCTCGTGCGTGAAATCCTTGATGAAAGAATTTAACATTGTGATTTTGCTTTCAAGCGGTTTGAGCGCGATTTTTACCAAAAAGCGCGACACTAATGCGATGAGTGCGAAACTTGCAAGCGCGCTTAAAAGCACTTGTAGGCGGATTAAAAGCAAGTCGTGGCTTACATTTTCGCCCTCGATAAAGGTGTATAAATAGCCCTTTTGAAAGGCAGCTGGCGGGGCAAGGTATCGCTTGTTTTGCGCTGCAAGGTGGCGTTCTTTTCGCACTTGGCGTTCGTCTAAATTTGCACGGCGTTCGTAAAAATCGCGCCTTTCGTGCAGGGCGTGCTTTTCGTCCAAAATGTCTTTTTCGTTAAATTCTTTTTCAAAGCCGTTTTTTTCGCTCTCATCGGTGCTTGAATTTTGGCTTAAATTTAGAGCTTTTTCGCCATTTTTTTGAGTGTTATTTTGTTCTTTTTTTTCATCATCTTTGCTTGGAAATTCCACAAATTCACGCGCCTCATCGCCAAAGCCTGCACGCCCTAAAAAATACCCCGAAGTCCTCATCAAACCCGTGTAATACACGCTATTTTTGTAAATCCCGCGAAATTTGCCTCTGTATCTGTCCTCATCAAGTGCCTTTATTTCAGCGTTTTCAAGCTCAAAGGACAGAGTCGAGCAAAGGACACTTTCGCTGTCAATGAGCGCGAATTTAATGTTTGAAGCGTTGCTTATGTCTTGGCAGGATTGTTTTAGCGGGGTGTAGCGGGCATTAAGCACGCTTAAAACTATGGTGCGGTGCGTATCTCTTAATGCTCTGCTTTTTTCAACAACTAGCTCATCGTAAAGTTTGTCATACCACAGCACGAAAAATATAGCCAAAAAAACGCCCGTTGTGGTAAGATAAATCAGCAAAATCGAGCGCGTAACCCATTTAGCCTCGGACATAGCTATACCCTCGTCCCCTTTGATTGACTATGCAATCCTTGCCAAGCAATTTTCGTAAATTTTTTACATAAGCGCGCAAAGATAGCTCGCTAGGCTCTTCATCATACTCCCAAAGCTCGTCAAAGATTTTTTCAACGCTTAAAAATTCGTTTTTGTGCTTTAAAAGCAAGGTTAAAAGCCCTATTTCTTTGCTTGGCAAGATGATAGCCTTGTCGTTTTGATACAAAATGTGTGAATTTAGGGCAAATTTAAAGCCATTTCCTAAATTTTCGTACTCTTCATTTTGGTGCGCAAAAGCCCTTTTTAGGATATTTTCCACGCGCAAGGACAGCTCGCTCAACTCAAAGGGCTTTTTGATATAATCATCACAGCCTGAGTTAAAGCCCTCTTTTAAATCGCTAGCCGTGTTTAGCGAAGTGAGAAAGATAGCAGGCGTCATTTTGCCACTTTGGCGCAACTCTTTAAGCAACGAAAAGCCGTCCCCTAGCGGCACTTTGACATCTAAAATCCACAAATCATAGTTTTTTTCATAAGCTAAATCAAGCCCTTGCTGCGCATCTGTTGCCAAATCCACGCTGTAACCCTCGCCGCTTAAATGTTCCTCCACAATCTCGCTTAAATTTATATCATCTTCAAGCAAAAGAATTTTTGCCGCCATTTTCGCCCCTTTTTTGTAAATTTTTTATTATTTTAACACTAAAACATTTACAAAAAACATTTTTGTGCTATAATAGGCTTGTAAATTTTAAGTGAATGGAGAAAGATTTGCTACCAAAATGGTCTGATGAATACAGCATTGATAACCCGATGATAGACGAGCAGCACAAAAAGCTTTTTGATATGGCAGGCGATGTCGAAGCCATAGTCGATAGGTCGGTAACCAAAGGCGAGATTAAAGATTTGCTGACGGATTTTTTCCACTATATGAAAGAGCATTTTTCTGATGAAGAAAAATATATGGAAGAGATAAACTACCCAGAGTTAGAGCCACACCGCAAAATTCACAAAGAAATTATCCAAAGTATGGTGCATTTAATCAGCACTATAAAAACGACAAATGATTTAAAAGAACGCCTTTATCTCATCTCGAAAAAATGGCTTTTGGAACACATTTTATTTGAGGATATGAAAATCACCGAGTATTTACGCACCTTGCCGATTTTGGGTGAGGGCGGCTTTGGCGATGAAGTTATCTATATAGATGATGAAACCGAGCAACACCAAGGATACTACTATACTTGTGGTTGTGAAGACAAAATCCACGATGTCTCCCTTGATGTGCATCGCAAAATTCAAATCTCCGAAAAAGATGTGCGTTGCAAAGAGTGCGACAAAAAAATCGTCTTTCTCAAAAAAGAAGATGTGCTGTAAAATGCCTAAATTCTTATGTAAAAGCCTTTTTTTGCTTTTTATAAGCCTTGCTTTTAGCTTTGCAAAGCCACTTGTAAGCGTAAGCGTCCCGCCGCAAAAGTATTTTGTGGAAAAAATCGCCGCTAACACCCTTGACATAAATGTCATAATCCCAGCAGGCGTTGATGAGCACAACTTTGATTTCAAGCCAGCCACGATGAAAAAGCTTGAAAAAAGCGACATTTACTTCACCATAGGGCTTGAATTTGAGCGGGTTTTTGCGGATAAATTTCAAAGCAATTTTAAAAATTTGCAAGTCATCGACACGGGCAAGGATTTGCGAAATTTAGCCACTTCGCACGAACACAGCCAAAACGCCCACGCTCATTTGAGTGGCGAAAATTCACAGCTTAACGAGAAAAACTCTCACACGCACCACGCTTACGAACACGCTCAAAGCACGCACGCAAGCGACCCGCACATTTGGCTTGACCCGATTTTAGTGAAAATTCAAGCAAGCACCATAGCCAAAGCCCTAATCGCCAAGTATCCGCAAAACAAAGCCTTGTATGAGGCAAATTTAGCTCAATTTCAAGCCGAACTTGACGCTTTAAACGCCGAAATTTCAGCCCTTTTTGAAAAGAGCAAAAACAAAAAATTCATCATTTATCACCCAAGTTTGGGGTATTTTGCCGCTCGTTATCATTTGGTGCAAATTCCTGTGGAGATTGAGGGCAAAGAGCCAAAAACAAAGGATTTGCAAAGGCTTATGAGCGTGGCAAAAAAAGAAAACATTAAAACTATTTTCGTGCAAAAAGGCTTTTCTCAAAATGCGGCAAAGTCCCTTGCCAAAGAGCTTAATGCAAGAGTTGTGGAGCTAAATCATTTAAGCGAAAATTATGCCAAAAATTTACGCCAAATCGCAAAGACAATCGCTCAAAGCGAGTGAAAAAGGGGATTGAATGCAAATTTTAAGCATACAAAATTTAAATTTCGCCTATGAAAACAAGCCTGTACTTGAAAATGTGAATTTAAACTACGACAGTAAAGATTTTTTGGGCATTATAGGACCAAATGGAGGCGGCAAATCTACCCTTTTAAAGCTGATTTTAGGACTTTTAAAAAGCAAGAGAGTGCATTTGAGCCTTAAAAAAGGCGCGCTAGGCTATGTCCCGCAGAATTTAAACGCGAATGATGATTTTCCTATTTGCACGCTCGAACTCGTTTTGATGGGGCTTTTGGGGGCAAAAAAATTCGGTTTTTACAGCAAAAAGGACAAAGAAAAAGCTATCAAAGCCCTTGAAAAAGTAGGTTTGAGCGGATTTGCGCAAACAAAAATCAGCGAGTTAAGCGGAGGACAACGCCAAAAAGCCTTTATCGCAAGGGCTTTGGTGAGCAAATGTCAGCTTTTAATCCTCGATGAACCAACGGCAAGTTTAGACTCAAAAAGTGCTGTGGAGATTTTTGAGCTTTTAAACGCCTTGCATAAAGAGGGCGTGGGCATCATCGTAGTGTGCCACGACATAAATTTAGTGCTTGGCTATGCCGATAAAATCGCCTATCTTAACAAAGAACTCATCTTGCACGACAATGACAAGCAAAAAGGCGCGCTCATCAAGCATTTAAGCACCACGCACCAGCACTTTTGCGCTGTGGAGATGAGCTTGCAAGAATGCGAACACCACTCACTTAATAAGGGCTGAAATAGCCTTAAAATGAGAATTTTTACTATCTTTTAAAAGAGCAAACACAACGCTCTCACTTGGCAAAACGCTTAAATTTTCAGTCGCCAAAAGAGAGTGAAAAAAGTTAAGTGCCATTTCATAGCTTTTGCCACTGCGCGAGCTGATACAATCGCCCACCACAACGCATTCATAGCCCAAATTTACAGCCTGCACTACGCTTTGAAGCACGCAAATGTGAGCTTCTATCCCAAAAATTACAAGGGTTTCGCACCCGCTACTTGCGATAAATTCACGCATAGCCCTATCGCCAAATATCCCAAAGCTCGTTTTTTCAAGCACTTTTGCGTTTTGAGGAATTTTTATTTGCTCGCAAGTTTTGCCAAGTCCCTTTGGATACTGCTCACTCACAAGGCTTTGCGCGCCTAAAATTTCAGCAGTTTGCAAAAGCAAATTTGCATTTTTTATCACCTCATCTTTGTGCGCCATAAAGGGCAAAAGCCTTTCTTGTATGTCTATGCAAACAAAGAGCGTATTTTTGGTATCAAGTAGCATTGAGCGTCCTTTTGTGTTTAATTTCATAAATTCTAGCCTAAAATCCGCATAAATTTTGCAAATTTTGCCCTTGAATTTACAAAATTTACCTTGCAAGGTTACAAATTTTTACAATCTTTAAGCCAAATCCACAAATTTAAGGCTGATTTTAGCCCTTAAAAGGCGTTGAAATTTAAAGATTTTTTGTATAATGCTGGGCAAGATTATGTTGTAAAGTGTTGTTATGCTTGAAATTTTACATTATTCATTCTTTCAAAATGCCCTTGTCGCCGCGCTTTTGGTAAGTGTTGCGTGCGGGATTATCGGTTCGCTTGTGATGATAAACCGCCTTTTTTCGATGGCTGGGGGCATTACGCACGCGGCATTTGGGGGCATAGGCGTTGCTTTTTATTTTTCTTTGCCCGTGCTTGCAAGCGTGAGTGGCTTTACGCTCGCGCTAGCCTTGCTCGTGGCGTTTTTAAGCAAACGATACCCGCACCGAAGTGATAGTATCATCGCTGTGATTTGGGCGTTTGGAATGGCTTTTGGACTCATACTCATCGATATGAGCGCGGGCTATCAAAGCGATATGATGGGCTATTTGTTTGGCTCGATTTTAGCCCTTTCGCAAGCGGATTTGTGGCTAATGCTTGGCATTGACACCCTTTTCATCGCCCTTGTCATCGCATTTTACAGGCAATTTGTCGCCATTAGCTTTGACAAGGAATTTGCCCTTTTGCGCGGGGTGAGCGTGAATTTTTTTTATTATTTGCTCATCGCTATGATAGCCTTTTGCGTGGTGATTTGCATTCGCGCTGTGGGGCTAATCCTCATCATAGCCTTGCTTAGCGTGCCTTGTTTTATCGCAGAAGCCTACACTAAAAGGCTTGGAACGATGATGATTTTATCTTGCGTTTTGAGCGCAATTTTTTGCATTTTGGGGCTGGTGCTAAGCTATGTGCTGAATTTAAGTGGCTCGGCAAGCATTATAATGGTAGCGTGCGTGGGCTTTGCGCTGGCTTTACTCTTTAAAAAACGCTAAATTTAAGCTTTGGTTTTGAAAAATTTGCTTTTGAGTGTGTGGTGCGCGTGATTTTAAGACTTTTAAACAAGTGCGCCAACATTCTAAAATCTTAAAAACAAGCACAGCAAGCCAAAAACGCGACACAAAATTCAAGGCAAATTTATGAAAGATTGATTGAAAAATGCTAGAATTTGATTTTATTTTGAAATTTGACACTCACAAAGGGGCAAGATGGTAAAAATCGGCATTTGCGGTTCGCTTGGGCGAATGGGGCAAGAGATAAGGCAGTGCTTGGAAAGTGAAGCTCAAAAGGACACGGCGCAGGATAAAAGCGACACACAAAGCAAAGATAGCACAGCGCAAAGCAAAGCGGGCGATAAAAATGCCGCTGTTTTGGGCTTTGCTTACGATAAGGGCGGGGATTTGGGCGAGCTTTTTAAAAATTCAAGCGTGATTATTGATTTTTCGGCTTTAAACGCTACAAAGGCTTTGCTTGACTTTGCGCTTAACGCTCCAAAACCCCTTGTCATAGGCACGACAGGGCTTGATGAAAGCACTTATGCGCTCATCAAAAAGGCGAGCGAAAAAATGCCTGTTTTTTACGCGACAAATATGTCATTAGGCGTTGCGGTGCTCAATTTACTCGCCAAACAAGCCGCCACGCTCTTAAAGGGCTTTGACATAGAACTTGTAGAAATGCACCACCGCCACAAAAAAGACGCTCCAAGCGGCACAGCGATGACACTAGCTCAAACCCTTGCCAAAGCGCGAAATTTAGACTTAAACAAGGTGAGAGTAAGCGGCAGAGACGGGCTTGTGGGCGAAAGAAAAAAAGATGAAATAGCCGTGATGAGCCTAAGGGGTGGGGATATAGTCGGCAAACACACAGTAGGCTTTTACGAAAATGGCGAATTTTTAGAGCTTTCACACAGCGCTACTTCACGCGCTACCTTTGCCAAAGGCGCTGTAACTATCGCTAAATGGCTTGTGAGCCAAAAAAATGGGCTTTATAGTATGAATGACTTTTTAGGAATGTGAAATGTGCGCTGTTGTGGGAGTTATAAATTCAAGCAGGGCAAGTGCTTACGCTTATTACGCGCTTTTTGCTATGCAGCACCGCGGACAAGAAGCAAGCGGCATAAGCGTGAGTGATGGCGATAAAATCACCACTTTAAAGGGCAAGGGCGAAGTAAATCAAGTGTTTAGCGACTTAAAAGCCTTGCAAGAGCTAAACGGTGAGCTTGCCATAGGGCATAACCGCTACTCCACCGCTGGGGGTGCGAGTTTAAGCGACTCTCAACCTATCTTTGCCACCTGTGCTTTGGGCGACATAGCCTTAGCACACAATGGAAATTTGGTAAATAAAGATGAAATTCGCCAAAAACTCATCGCTGATGGGGCTATTTTTCGCTCAAATATGGACACGGAAAATGTCATTCACCTAATCGCTAAAAGCAAGAAAAGCACGCTTAAAGAAAGGCTCATAGAAAGCCTTAAAGACTGCGTTGGGGCTTACTGCTTTGTAATGGCGAGTAAAAATCAGCTCTTCATCGTGCGCGATAGATTTGGCGTAAGACCCTTGTCTTTGGGGCGTTTAAAGGACGGAGGCTACATAGTAGCGAGTGAAAGCTGTGCTTTTGACTTAATCGAGGCTGAATTTATCCGCGATGTAAGGGCTGGTGAAATGCTTATTTTCACGCAAGGACAAAGCGAATTTGAAAGCATTATGCTCTTTGAAAGCCAAGCACCACGCATTTGCGCCTTTGAGTATATTTATTTTGCGCGCCCTGATAGCATTATCGAGGGCAAGAGTGTGTATGAGGTGCGGAAAAAAATGGGCGAAATTTTAGCGCGAAAATTTAAATCAAACCCCAAATTTAAGGCTGATTTTGTAGTCGGCGTGCCAGATAGTGGCGTAAGCGCAGCACTTGGCTTTGCAAACGCACTTGGTATCCCGCTTGAAATGGCTATCGTGCGTAATCACTATGTAGGACGCACCTTCATCGAACCCACGCAAGAGCTTAGGAATTTAAAGGTTAAATTAAAGTTAAATCCTATGAGCAAAGTGCTTGCGGGCAAAGAAATAGTCGTGGTTGATGATAGCATAGTGCGTGGCACAACTTCTAAAAAAATCATCTCTTTGTTACGCCACGCAGGAGCGCGTAAAATTCACTTTGCAGTGGCTTGTCCTGAGATAAAATTCCCCGATATTTACGGCATCGACACGCCAACCTTTGAAGAGCTTATCAGCGCGAACAAAAGCGCGAACGAGGTTTGCGAGTATATCGGTGCTGATAGTTTGAGCTTTTTAAGCATAGATGAGCTTAAAGAAAGCATAGGCAAAGAGCGCGAATACTCACTCATTAGCTTTGATGGAGATTATTTTATCAAAGAGTGAATTTTGAGTGTAAATTTAAGTTTTTAAAATGCTGATTTTGCGCCTTACTTGTCGTTGTAGGTGAGTTTGTAGGTATAAGCTTGCTCGTCATTGCGAGCCATTTAAAAATGGCGTGGCAATCCATAAAAATTTCAAATATCATTACACTCAACATTGACAAATATCCCAAAGCCAAAAATTTGCAAAATTTATAAATTTTTAGGCAAATGAGTGTAAAAATTTTTTCTCAAAGTGTCGATTTAGCCGTAAAGTTTTGATAAAAATTCGCCCAAGGCGTGATTTTTAAAGACTAGCGCACAAATCTTTAAATAAAAAAGCGAATTTTAAGCAAAATTTAAAGATTTGCAAGTATAATGCGCTGTTTGATTAAGACTTTAAACCACTTTATAAAGGAAAAGTATGAAAAACGCTAGCCTTGCTACGAGACTTACCTCGTTCATCGTCTTAGTTTTTGTCGTCATTTTAGGTGCTAGCTCGATTGTGAGCTACAACAACACCTCTTCAACCGTTACCGAGCTTTTCAAAAGCATACAAAAAGGTGCTTTAAGCGCTTCTTACACAACCATCAACATAACGATGAATGTAGAAGCCACACAGCACTTAAAAGCCCTTGCGGACAAACTCATCTCGCTTGATAAAGAAGATGTCATCTCACAAAGGGAACTTTTAAGCACTACTGAAAATCTCATCAAATACCCATCAATGTTTATCGTCTATGAAGACGGACGGCACATTTTGCAGGATTTTGACGCGGCAAATCCTAACCCAAGATTGTCAGACAACTGGGACAGCGCAGGCGGAGACTGGCGCGAACGCTCGTGGTATAAGGACACAAAGGCTGCTAAAAAGAGCATAGTTACAGCTACTTATGAATCCAAAAGCGGCTTGCACGCGGGCAAGCACCTTTCAACCATCACTTATCCTTTGATAAGAAATGGCGAATTTATCGGCGTTTTGGGTATAGATGTTTTCACCGATGAGTTTCAACAACGCTTTGTGAATTTCGAGCGCCCTGAGCTACCAAGTATGGACATTTATATGACAGATAGTTTGGGCAAAATCTTTTCACACAAAGACCCTGCTATCGTGGCAAATCCTGAGCCTTATCCGCAAGAAGTGGAGCTAAAACGCATTTTGGAGAGTGAAAAAGAAGGCGAATTTACTTATTTGGACTCGCACGGCAAAGAAAGGCTGGGGTATTTTAAGCAATTCCCCTTTGGTTGGACTATCGTAGCAAGTGCGTTAGAGAGTGATTACACAAGCGCGACAAACAAGCATTTTATCTACAATATCATCGTTACGCTGATTTTAGCGGCTATCGGTGCTGTGGTGCTGTTTTTCATCATCAAAGCCCAAGTGCTTTCAAGGCTTTATCAAATTTCAAATCACTTGCTGAATTTCTTTGATTTTCTCAATCACAAAACCGACATTCCGCCAAAAGAGCTTAAAGCTAAATCCCTTGACGAGCTGGGTAAAATGACGGCGGCTATCAACGACAATATCAAAATCGTAGAGCAAAATTTAGACAAAGACACCAAACTCGTCAAAGAGTCCCTAGAAGTCATCAACTATACAAGAGAAGGACACGCGACAAAGCGCATAACGCTGACTGGCTCAAATCCGCAGCTTAACACCTTGCGAGATGCGGTAAATCAGCTTTTAGAGCTGCTTTCAACCGCCATAGGCAACGATTTAGCCGAGCTTAACCGCGTGTTTGACAGCTTTACAAAACTTGATTTCAGCACAGAAGTGAAAAACGCCTCAGGGCGCGTGGAGCAAGTAACAAACGCGCTTGGCACGGAAATCGTAAAAATGCTTAAAACCTCATCTGACTTTGCCGTTTCATTAAGCAATGAAAGCTCAAAGCTCGCCACAGCAGTGGGCGCGCTCACTCAATCGTCAAATTCACAAGCAAGCTCGCTTGAAGAAACCGCTGCGGCTTTGGAGCAGATCACCTCATCGATGCAAAATGTCTCCACAAAGACGACAGAAGTCATCACTCAAAGCGAGGAAATCAAAAATGTAACAGGCATTATCGCCGACATAGCCGAGCAAATCAACCTGCTTGCGCTTAATGCCGCCATAGAAGCAGCAAGGGCTGGCGAACACGGACGAGGCTTCGCGGTAGTCGCTGATGAGGTGCGAAAACTTGCTGAACGCACTCAAAAGTCTCTTAGCGAAATCGAAGCGAACACAAATCTACTCGTGCAAAGCATCAACGATATGGCTGAAAGTATCAAGGAACAAACCGCTGGTATCACGCAAATCAACGATGCAGTGGCGCAAATAGAAAGCGTAACGCAAGACAATGTCAAAATCGCTAATGACTCATCAATCATCAGCGAAAGCGTAAATTCTATCGCTAAAAACATTTTAGAAGACGCGCAGAAAAAGAAATTTTAAGGCTTGAAATTCGTTTGAAAACGCTTTGCGAGGCTTTGTGGCTAATAAATTTTGCCACTTGCCTTGCGGGGCTTTTTACGCTTAACAACATTTATTTGCCACTTGCCTTGCGGGGCTATGTTTAACAAACTCTACCACAAAAACAAAGCGCAAAGCCTTGAATTTTGTCATATTGACAAATCTGTCATACTGACAAATTAATAAGAATTTATACCCATAAATCAACACTTTTGAGCAAAAAGAGCGATAAATTTACCCCAAACGCTTTTGTTTGAATTTTGCAAATTTTTAGCAAAATGCCCTAAATTTAGCGCGATTTTATAGGATTTCGCGTAGGGTGTTTGCCTTGCTCATCCACGATTTAAGGGCTTTTTCGTCATTATTTGCTATCATTTGTTTGCAAAATTCTAGCTCTTTTTGAAAATGCTCTATGCTTGAAATGAGGTTGTTTTTATTTTGGCTAAAAATGCTCTCCCACATTGCTGGGCTTGACTTTGCGATACGACTCATTCCGCGAAATGAACCGCCTGCTAAATGCACTATGTCCTTTTTATCCTCTTCTTTCATCACAAAATTTGCCAGCGCAAAGCTTATGGCGTGGGGCAAATGCGAGATAATGGCTGCGTGATGGTCGTGTGAGGTGCTGTCCATAAAGACGATTTTCATTCCAAGATGAGAAAAAATCTCAACAGCCCGTTTTTGATGAGTATCATCAGCCGTTTCGCTGTCGCACAGCACGCACACCGCACCGCTGTAAAGCTCTTTAAAAGCTGCACTTGCACTGCTGTTTTCCGTGCCACACATAGGGTGAGCGTAGATGATATGGGGCTTTAAAGCCTTTGGAGTGGCTTTGACTATCTTTGTTTTGGTGCTGCCAAGCTCAATGAGCGTGGTGCTTTGGGGCAGGTTTTCAAGCTCTTTGACAAGAGAAACTATCGCATCAACAGGCGTTGCAAGCACTATTATGTCGCATTTTGCTAGCTCTTGCGGGTTAAATTCACTCATTAACTCGTGGATTAAGCCAAGTTTTAGGGCTAAATTTGCATTTTCTTTGTCTATATCATAACCCAAAACGCAGGAAATAAATTTATTTTCTTTAAGGCAAAGTCCCAAACTACCGCCCATTAAGCCAAGCCCGACAATCGCTACTTTCATCATTTATCCTTTGCAAACTTTTTATTAAAGTTTTTAGGCTATTATACAAATTTATTTTTGAATTTTAGGTAAAAATTGATGAAAAAAATACTGAGCTTTTGCTTGTGCCTTTCTTTTGCTTGTGCTTTACCCTTGACGAAAGTTGAATTTGATGGGCTTAGTCAGCTTTCAGATGAAACGGCACTTCGCATTACAGGACTTAAAGTTGGCGAGGAATTCGATGCTGTCAAAATCAATCAAGCGATTTTGAACCTATACGCGCAAAATTACTTTGATGATATTGCTGTGGAACAAAGCGGCACAGCACTTAAATTCATACTCAAACAAAGGCGAAGTATCGCGCGTATCAACATAACAGGTGTTGCGTCAAATGACAAAAAGCAAATCGATGAAGTATTAAACATAAAACAAGGCAATCTCTACGATGAGGGCGTTGTCAAAGAAGCGGCTGAGCGCATAAGAATGTATTATGAGGTGCGAGGCTACTTTGATACTATCGTTGAGTATTCTACTGAGCCACTCACAAATTCATCGGGCTTGCAACTGAATTTTGAAGTCAATCGTGGCGAAAATATCATCATCAAAAATGTGCATTTAAGTGGGGCGCAAAAGCTTAGATATGGTGATGTCGAGCCTGTTATAGCCAACAAAGAAAGAGAATTTATGGGCTGGATGTGGGGGCGCAATGATGGCGAACTTCGCGCCTTTGAGCTTTCAAACGACAGCGCGAGGATAAGTGATGAGTATATGAAAAGAGGCTATTTAGATGTCAAGGTTTCTCCGCCTTTTTTAAGGGCTGATATGGACACTTATACGGCGGATTTGAGTTATTTTATCAAAGAGGGCGAGCGTTACAAAATCACGGGCATTAGCATAGAAAATCCCGTCTTTGACAACGAGGCAAACGAAAAAAAAGTAAAAAAACTTAAAAGCAAAGTCGGCAAAATCGCAAATGTTGAAAAAATCCGCGCCGACATAGAAAGCATACAAACAGATACCGCAAATTTAGGCTATGCCTTTGCGCGCGTGTATCCTGACATACAAAAAAACGAATACACACAAGAAGCAAACATAGTTTTTCGCGTAATGCCAAATGAAAAAGTCTATATAAGAAATGTCATCATCACGGGCAACTCACGCACAAACGACAGAGTAGTGCGTAGAGAGCTTTATCTCACTGAGGGTGAGCTTTATCATAAAAGCGATTTAAGGGAGTCTAGCAACGCTTTGCGTAGAACTTCTTATTTTGATGATGTCATTGTCAAGGAAGAACGCGTTGATGACACGCACCTTGATATCATCGTTGAGGTGAAAGAAGCTAGCACGGGCAGCATTTCAGGCGGTATAGGCTATGGCTCAACGGACGGGCTTTTGCTCAATGCTTCACTTTCTGATAGCAATATCTTTGGCACGGGCTTGCGAAGTGTCATTAGCGTGGATAGGAGCGAAACCTATCTTTCAGGGCGTATAGGGCTTACCAACCCACGCCTTTTTGACAGCCATTACAGCCTTGGCGGTAGCGTGTATGCAAATGAATACAGCTGGAACACCTATGAAAACAAAACGCGCGGTTTTGACTTAACGCTTGGGCGTTCGTTTTGGCGGTATTTTAGCACAGGACTTACTTACAACCTAGAAACTAACGATATCTCGTGGATAAGCTATCGTTTGCAAGCCATAGGTTATCGCACAGGTAAATCCTTAAAAAGCTCCATAACGCCATTTATCGGCTTTAACAACACTGATGATTATTATCTGCCCCGTTCTGGCTTTATCATCAGCACAAATTTAGAAATCGCTGGGGCTGGCGGGGACGAAAAATTTATTTCATCAAGCTCGAATTTCAACTGGTATCAAGGCTTAAAGGACTATATAGGGCTTGATTTAATCTTTCGCTATAAGGCTCGCTTTTATAAGCTTTGGGACACAGGCTATTTGCCCGTCAATCAGCGCATATTTTTGGGCGGCATAGGCTCGTTGCGTGGCTTTTCAAGTAGAACAGTAAGCCCAAAAAATGAATACGGCGATGAATACGGCGGCACAATCGCCTTTGCGAATTCAGTGGAGCTTAGCTTTCCTATTATCAACCGCGTGAAATTGCGCGGTGCGCTTTTCTTTGACTATGGAGCTATCGATGAAAAGGTGTTTTTCGACCAAGACAGCATTCAAAGATATAGCGTAGGCGTGTCGCTTGAATGGATAACGCCTATGGGACCGCTGCAATTTGTCTTTGCCAAACCGCTCAACCCAAAAGACGGCGATGACATAGAAAACTTTGAATTCACAATGGGAACGAGATTTTAGCACGAAAGTAGGGAAAAAATTTGCGAAATTTACAAAAAAATTTAAGAATGTGCTATAATTTTGCTTTTAAACCAAAAAGAGGATAAAATGAATTTTTTAGACTTTTTTTCAGGCGTTCGCCGCAAGCAAGCCGAGCCAAATGAAGCTCCAAACCACTGGATAAAGTGCAAAAACTGCAACGCGCTTATGTATTTTAAAGAAATTCAAGCGTGTTTGAGCGTTTGCCCTAAATGTGGCTACCACTTACGCATCACCCCGCAAGAACGCATTGAAATGCTGTGCGATGAGGGTTCTTTTGTCGAATTTGACGCAAATTTAGAAGCCATTGACCCTTTGAAATTCGTAGATAGCAAATCCTACAAAAAAAGACTTGAAGAAAACACCCAAAAAACAGGGCGCAAAAGCGCAGCCATAAGCGGAGAGTGCCTCATCGATGGGCGCAAGGTTCAGCTTGTCATTTTTGATTTTGCCTTTATGGGCGGCTCACTTGGCTCTGTGGAGGGCGAAAAGGTTGTCCGCGCCGTGCAAAGAGCCATAAAAACGCAAACTCCGCTTATCATCATCAGCGCATCAGGCGGTGCGAGAATGCAAGAAAGCACCTTTTCGCTTATGCAAATGAGCAAAACAAGCGCGGCTTTGAAGCTTTTAAGCGAAGAAAAACTGCCCTTTATCAGCGTTTTAACAGACCCGACAATGGGCGGAGTGAGCGCGAGTTTTGCCTTTTTGGGCGACATTATCATCGCTGAACCGGGCGCTTTGGTAGGCTTTGCAGGCGCAAGAGTGATAAAGCAAACTATCGGGACTGACTTGCCTGAGGGCTTTCAAAAGGCTGAATTTTTGCTTGAACACGGACTCATCGATGCTATCGTCCCAAGAAGCGAACACAAAAAATTCATCAGCCACTTTTTAGGGCTTTTTGCAAGGAAGTAGCGTGCGAATTTCACTCTTTTGTATCCAAAAAAATGCGGCTGAATTTGCGCCCTTAAACGACAAATTTGCTAAACTTGTTTCAAACTACGCAAAATTAGAGCAGCTTTGCGTTTTTAACGCTAAAATCAACGCCGCGCAAAAGCAAGGACAACTTGCCGCACAGCAAAGCTATGCTGAGCATTTAAAGCCTTATAAAAAGGGCTTTTGCGTGGTTTTAGATGAGGGCGGCAAAGAATTTACAAGCGTGGAATTTGCAAATTTACTCAAAGATAAAGGCGAAATTTCTTTTTTTATAGGCGGGGCTTTTGGCTTTGACAAGGGCTTTTTGAGCGAGTTTGACTTGGTGCTTTCGTTAAGCAAACTTACTTTGGCGCACCAAATGGCGAAAATTTTGCTTTTGGAGCAGCTTTATCGGGGCTTTTGTATCTTACACAAACACCCTTATCACAAATAAGGCAAAGTATGGAAAAAACAGAGTTAGATAAATTTAAAGAGATTTTAGAGACGAGAAAAAGGGCGATTTTAGCCCAGCTTAATGACAACGCTCAGGATTTGCAGGGCTTGCAAGACAGCGCACCAAGCGATAGTGCTGATTTTAGCACTATCAACACCAGCTCACAAATCGAGCAGACTATTGCTGAGAATTTGAAAGAAGAATTAAGCGAAATCGCCCTTTCTTTAAACAAAATTCATCAAAACAAATTCGGCATTTGCGAGCTTTGCGAGGGAGATATTGATTTAAATCGCCTTAAAATCAAGCCCCACGCGAGGTATTGCATAAATTGCCGCGAAATCATCGAAAAGGAAAAGAAATGAAAGTCAAACTTTTTGTCTTTGCCAGCATCACCTATATGATAGTGCTTGGCGCATTTATTTTTACCATAAATGCCGAAAACTACACGCTTGAACTTGGCTCATACAGCCTAACCTTGCCCATAGTCATTTGGTTTTTGCTGCCTGTTTTTGTGCTTTTTGTCGTGGCGCTCGTGCATATGAGCTTTTATGGGCTTTTGCGCTACCTAAAATACAAGCATTTTTTTGACGATGCGGACAAATTTGAAGCCCTTGCCTGCGAAGTGCTTTTGCAAAAGCCAAACCGCACGACTTTTAAAACCCAAGAATTCAAAAACGCCGCCGAACTTTGCAAGAGCGTTAAAACGCGCAAAAAAATCCCTAATTTTGCTAAATTTAACGAAGCTATCGAACTTTTAAACGAGCTTGATGAGGGCAAAAGCGTGAATTTAAGGAAGTTTAAGCTTGATGAGGACAACGCCTTGTGCGTGCAAAATGAAAACAACCGCATTAAAAACGACTTAAACTACGCCTTTTCGCGCATAAAAGGCAAAAAAGAATTTGAAGATGAAAGCGATTTGCTCGCCTTTGAAACGCTTTTGCAAAACGGCGATATGGCGCAAATTCAAAGCGTAAAGCTCACAAAAGACGCTTCCCAAAGGCTAGGACTCATAGAACGCTTTGAAAAAGGCACTTTGCAAATGAGCGGGGCTGAATTTGAAAGCCTTTTAAACGCGGGCGGCTTTGATGAAAAGGACTTTTTAAACGCGGCGAAAATGAGCGTGAAAAAACTCAACCCAGACGCGCTCATAGCGGTGTTTAAGCGGCTTAAAAACACTTACCCAGAAGCCCTGCGCGCTTATCTTTATATCTTAGCTGAATTTTCGCTTTTTGATGAGCTTAGGCTTGAAATCGGCAACGACAAAACGCATTTTAACGACTTTAAAATCGTCCTTTTAGCGCGTGAAAAAAATCAAAAAGTTGATTTAAACAAGCTTATTTGCTGATGATAGACTTTTCGCAAAAGCCCTTGTTTCTAGCGCCGATGGCAGGTTTTAGCGACTTGCCCTTTCGTGCTGTGGTGAAAAAATTTGGAGCGGATTTTACCATAAGCGAGATGATAAGTGCGAACGCGCTTGTTTTTGAGAGCAAAAAGAGCCTTAAAATGCTCCAAAAGCACGAGAGCGAAAGCCCTTTCATCGCACAAATCGCGGGCAGCGATGAGAGCGTCATCAAAAAAGCCGTTTTGCTTTTAAACGGGCTTGAATTCATAGACGGCATTGATTTTAACTGCGGCTGCCCTATGCCAAAGGTCGTGCGGCAAAACGCTGGGGCTGCCTTGCTTGAAAATTTAGAGCTTTTAAAAAGGCTAGTAAGTGCCATAAAAACGCACAGCACAAAAAAAAGCGTGAGCGTGAAATTCAGGCTTGGCTTTAAGGACAAAAAGGCTGAGCTTATCGCAAGGGCTTGCGAGGAAGCGGGGGCTGACTTTGTGGCGATTCACGGGCGCACCGCAAAGCAGCTTTACAGCGGAAAGGCTGATTATGAGAGTATCGCGCTTGCTAAAAAGGCGGTTAAAATCCCTATCATCGCAAACGGCGACATAAATGCTGATAATTTCAAAGCCGCACAAGAAAGCACAAAGGCTGATGCACTGATGATAGGG
>OIYR01000468.1_pt1 | contig 22601 bp, 19 predicted proteins | sample 1588221 | NCBI WGS metagenome assembly OIYR01 (sample SAMN03283292) | human gut metagenome | biome: human-associated habitat; material: feces | host: Homo sapiens | place: Peru | collected 2012
CCAGCGTATGCAGTTGGCGCGGGCGGTGCGCAACCGCACCACCGGTGTTTTATATGTGCTAGATGAACCCTCTATCGGCTTACACCCGTCTAATATCGTGGGCTTAAAAGGGGTTATGCGGGATTTAATTGCGGACGGCAACTCCGTCGTGCTGGTGGACCACGATACCCAAATTTTATCCGCGGCCGATTGGTTTGTGGAAATGGGGCCCCAAGCCGGCGCCAACGGCGGCTATGTAATTGCCCAAGGCACATTGGCGGATATCAGTTGCAATAAAAATTCCAAAATCGGGCCGTTTTTAACCGGAAAAATGCCGGAAAATGTATGGAAAAAAGTGCCGGCGGAACAGTTGTTTGCGCAAGGCAAAATCCGTTTATCTACGGGGCCCATTCATACGGTAAAACCGTTGGAAATAGAAATACCCAAAGGGCGGCTTACGGCGGTAAGCGGTGTGTCCGGCTCCGGCAAAACCACGCTGGTGTTGGAAAGTTTAGTGCCCGCTTTAGAGGCGCATGTGCGCCATGCGCCGCTTCCTCCCCATGTGCGCGCCGTACAAGCGCAAGGTATTGAACAGGTAAAGCTGATTGATGCCACCCCTATTGGGATTAATGTGCGTTCCACCGTGGCAACGTATGCCAATGTGCATGACGAACTGCGCAAACTGTTTGCCCGCTTGCCGGATGCCAAACAGCGAGGGTATAAAGCGGGGGATTTTTCCTACAATACCGGCCGTTTGCGTTGTGCGGAGTGTGACGGAACAGGAGAAATCAGTTTGGATGTGCAATTTTTGCCGGATGTGGACGTGCCTTGCCCCACTTGCCGCGGGGCGCGCTATGCACGGGAAGCGTTTGATGTAAAATATACCAACCAACGCGGGGAAAGTTTTTCACTGCCGGAGCTGATGGCTATGGACGTTTCCACTGCGTTGAAAGCGTGCGCGGATTGGAAATTGGTGCACCAACGCTTGCAAATCTTGCAAGACTTAGGGTTGGGATATTTAACATTGGGTGAAGCAACCCCCAGCCTTTCCGGCGGAGAGGCCCAGCGCTTAAAATTGGCTAGTGAAATGGGCAAGCCGCAACATTCCACCGTGTTTGTGTTTGACGAGCCTACCATCGGCCTGCATCCGTTAGACGTGCGCACGCTATTGGGGGTGTTCCAAATGCTCATTCAAAACGGCGCAACGGTGATAGTGATTGAACACGATTTGGACGTTTTACGCCACGCGGATTATCTGATTGATATGGGGCCGTCCGGCGGCAATGCGGGGGGAACTGTAGTGGCGTGCGGCCCTGTGGAAGTGATTAAACAATGCCCGCAGAGCCTAACGGGACGGTATTTATAAAGGAAGGCTTTTTGTGATGCTACCATTACCGCAAGAATTTATAGCTTATACTTCCGCCCTGTTTGGGGCGGAGCGTTGGGCCAAATATGAACAGGCACTCACGCAGAAAGCGGCCGTCAGTGTGCGTTTCAACCCGTGGAAATGTACGGGGAAAATGGGGATTTTATAGTGTTCCAAAAGGGTCCACTAACAATATATACTTTTTGTTCAAATTTTGCTCATTTTGCTCAAAAAGTGTCGACGAGAAAGTATAAGAAAAAACCCGCTCTCGACGGAGAACGGGTATATTTTAAGACGTGCGCCCAACAGGAATCGAACTGCTAGATAGTCCTAACATTCATTTACTTGACTTTGCTCCCGATAGTAAGCGGTAATAGAAATGGGCCAAAAGCCCACTAAACCAATATACTATCGGGAGTTTTTATGAAGAAAAAATCTAAACAAGTAGTTGTAAAAGTTGCCAAGCAAAAAATCGCAGATGTAGCTGAACCGACACCCAAAGAACGGGATGGCCGCTTACCCGCTGTTGGGGCTGTCATCACAAAAAAGTACCATGGACAAAACTTGGAAGTAAAAGTGTTGGAAACTGGTTTTGAATACCAAGGCAAAACCTACAAAAGCATATCCCGCGTGGCTATGGAAATCGTCAAACGGCCTATCAGCGGATATGTATTCTTTGGATTGTCCAAATGATGCCGCGCGTGCTGCCACCCGTTAAAAACCGGTTTGTAAAGGGGCGTTCTGGTAATCCGCTTGGACGCCCCAAGAAAATGAGTGAAATAGAACTCTTACAGACTGCCATTAAGTTTTTTGATGAATTAGCCAAGGCCTACTACTTCAAAGGAAACTCGGCCCATAAGATAAACCGCATTCGGAAGGTGCTAAATGAGAAATAAATGCTATCTTCCCAAAAGTTTTGAGGAGTTAAAAGCCTTGCCAGACGAAAAACTACAATTTTATTGGGATATATTCTATCGGTATCCGTTAAGAGGGCGAAAAGGCAAATATAGACCCTTGTGGTATGTTATCCAATGCGAGTTGTATAGTTGTAAACTGGCAGAAAAGTATATAACTCGTCTTGATAAATATGCTAATAACCCCGAAAAATACATTCAGCGGGCCCATAAATGTAAATATAATTTAGCGATAGGAACTATCCTAACCAAAAAATACAAAGGACAGATTTATCAAGTAATAGTGAAAAGCGAGAAAGAATATGAGTGGGGAAACACCATTTATCCCAATTTAACCGCCATAGCGCAGAAGATAACCCGGGGTCACGTCAGTGGCCCCAAATTCTGGGGGTTGATCTAACTTATATTTTGTCCCAAAGTTAAAAAATACATATCCAACAGTTTCATCGGTGGATAATGAGGATATTTTTTAGCTAAACTTTTTATTTCTTTATAGTGCTTATGGTAAAAATTTACTAATTGGTTGTAGCTCGTTGGCGACATACGATGAATGATCTTAGACTTTTTAAGTCCTGCTTTGACGAAGCGATCATATGCGGGAATATTACCCAATACCCCCATTAGAATTTTTGAAATTAGGGTTTCGGATACTTGATTTTTTGAAACAATAGAGGGTCTGATATTATGATGTTTCTTTAAATAGAAGTCTTGTAATTCATTAACCAACTGGAATAATAGGCTGATTTCTGAATCTTGTAAAATCTTTTTTTCCCTTAATATGCGGTATCTTTGAGAAAAGATGATTTTTAAAGGTTCAATATGAATTGTATATGTATATTGTAATAAGAAGGAACTGCCACGATACATTCCCCAACTTGCAAGATAAAAGGCCAACATAAGAGAGGCTAGATCCCAATTTTTTTGTTTAAATTTATGTTGAAAAAAATCAAAACAATGTTCCCAAGATTTATAACGTCCGTCGGGTAAAATCTGATCTCGTTTAATAAAATCTTCTACTACTTTTGTGATTGTCATTCTTGACTTTTCTCCCGTTAGTAAGCATTACTGTGTATAGGAGAATTATAACAAATATGCCAAAAGTTAATTGTGCTATATACACTCGTAAATCTACAGAACACGGTCTAGATATGGAGTTTAACTCGCTCCAAAATCAGGAGGAGGCGTGTAAGGCCTATATCCTCTCCCAAGCATTCAATAACTGGGAATATACCAAAACCTATTCGGATGGCGGCATTAGTGGCGGGACCATGGAGCGCCCCGGCTTAAAAACACTCCTTAACGATATCCGAGCGGGACAAATACAGGTAGTAGTCGTCTATAAAGTGGACCGCCTTTCGCGCTCTATTATTGATTTCCACAAAATGATGCAAGAGTTTGATAAATACGGTTGCAACTTTGTGTCCATTACCCAATCCTTTGACACGAGTAATTCTATGGGGAAACTGACGCTTAATATGCTCTTGTCCTTTGCCCAATTTGAGCGGGAGGTATCAGCCGAGCGTGTACGAGATAAAATCGCCGCTAGCAAGGCCAAGGGGCTGTGGATGGGGGGAACTCCGCCATTGGGCTATGACCTTAAAGACAAGCAACTTATCCCTAATCCGCAAGAAGCCGAAGTCGTCAACTTAATTTTTAACAAGTATTTAGAACTGGGCAATATACAAGCCACAGCCGATTGGATGAATCAGCAAGGTTATCGCAGTAAATGCTGGCAAACGGCGTCTGGGGATAAACGTGGCGGGCATTTGTTCCGGTACGGGTCTATACAACGAATCCTTGGAAATCCTGTCTATATAGGCAAAATGCCGCATTTGGCGGCTAATAAGGTCTATGTCGGCAAACAAGCGGCTCTTGTACCTTGTGAAATTTTTGAACAGGTGCAATCCAAAATAGGGAATTCTAAGAACGGATTACGGGAATATCGCTCATATATCCGTCAAAAGGCTTTATTGGCGGATAAATTGTTTGATGATAAAGGAAATCCTTACAAATTGACCAGTACGACTAAAAAGGGGCAGAAATTCCAGTATTACTTTGTTAGAAATGGGATTCATATTCCGGTGGTGCAACTGGACGGTTTTGTATTGGATACAATTTGTCGGGCTGATTTGAGCTGTTTGGATTTACAGGCAGACAGTCGTTATATTGGCTTTAATGAAGCTAAAACGTGCCTAAAACGGGCGGTTTGTATAAAAACGGGTACAGACTGCCATTTACAACTTGAACTAGATAAAAACTTGTTTTTGGATATTTGCCGGAAGAATCCCACACAGGAACAGCGGCAAAATGATTTACTTGTGCCGGATATAGGGGAACATACAATCACCTTGTGGGCTACTTTTTATATAGATAACGTATCCTCTACGCGGCTACAAAATGGCACTGCCAATAATATTTTGACGGTACGGCAATTCAACGAGAGTTTAGTGCGGGGCCTAGCCCGCGCGTGGCAGTGTAAGAAGATGATAGGACGCGGCATGACTTCCCGCGAATGGGAAAAGGCAAGTGGAATGAATAAGCGCACTTTTGCTCGGTATTTGAATTTGTGCTACTTGTCTCCTCGTATAGTGGCGGATATTTTAGAGTACAGAAACCCGCGAAATATGAGTTTAAAAGAACTGATGAATTTGGCTGAAGGAAATGTGGATTTTTTGGAACAAGAAAAAGTGTGGAAAAGTATTATAAAATGACTTTATGAATACAAAGACTTTTTTCTCAAAATTTCCCACTTTTGCTAGGCTTTGGGCCAAGTACCAAAAGAAGATCGCTCCGTTACCCCTCGGGTGGACTGTGATGAGTGATTATTGTTTGGACAATCGCCAAAAACATGATTGTATTACTTTTACAATTAGTCCAGTATTAGGGCAAATTGAACCCGTAGCTAAATTCTTTAATGAAAAATTGCCGCGGGATATTAAACAAATTCGTCATTTTTCACAAGATGAATGTACTTTCCTTCGCCAAGCCCCTTTTTTTAGTTTAGTATTTCTAATTAAAGAGAAAAAGAGTCTGGTTAATATGGATTTATTAAAGGAAGATATACAAAACTTGCAAACAAATTCTGTCATTCCTGCAAAATTTGCTTTGCGATTTAAAAAATTTGAGCAAACTTTCAAAAGTAAGAATTTGCCTAGAAAAACGTTAGAAAACTTATCTTTGGTTTCATTCATATTTGGAAAAATTGTGGAGTTTCTATGTGTAAAACATTATACTGAAGAAATTCATTGGTTTCCTGACCGAGATAATATTATGCAAATTGGGGATGGTATAATTAAAGAACTTTCAAATATACAATGTACAAATTCTATTGCGGGGCGTGTGAAACCTCCGAAAATTAGGATTGGTATTGAAAATCTAACAACACATCAATTTGTATTTAATCCTTATACCCGTTATCCTGATATTATAACTGGGATTTTTTCATCTATTGATTTTGATAATCAACGTGCAGATAAAGAAAAACATGTTCAGGGGCTAAAAGAGTTTGTACTTGATAATCCCCGTATTGTAATATTTAGGCTTGAGCCAGATAAAATTTCGTGTATTAATCTTCGAAAACGATAGAGTGACGTTGTGGATCCTCCCAATTTGCCCACCGGAGAAAAAGGCCCCAAAAGGGCCTTTTTTGCGGTCTATAAATACTGCTCTAAAACCCAAATGGATAAAAATCAGACTAAAACGCCGACGAGAGAGGGGAAAATTAGACAACAAAAAAGCCGCTTACTTAAAAGCGGCTTTCTAAATGGTCGGGCACGGAGTAGTGACTGTGGGTGCATCTTAGAACGCGTACGGAGGGTACCCTGTTTATCAGGCAAAAAACAGGGAATTTTGCCCATTTTGGGACAGTTTTGCGGATTATGGAGACACATCTCTATAAAATGCTTCGTCGGAGAAGTTTAGATAAAAACACTCCAAATTCCCTAAAATGGATAACAGGGAAAAAACAGGGGAAAATAGAGAATAAATTGCGTTTTGATTAATAGTGCTGGGATTTTAATCTTAATAATTTGAAAATAGGGGCCTCTAATGAATATTAAGGGGCTAGATTAAACTCTAACCCCTATTTTTAGTTTTTTCCGGCAATATAAAATCCCTTATAAGTATGTGATGGGTATGCGCTGAACATTTTGGGTAATAAAAAGCGGGTTTGTGGCCATACAAAGTACCGCGCCTGTCCCTTGTTTCAGTTGTAGTTTTTCCAAAATGGAAAAATGCCGGATATCTTCTTTCGTCGGATTCGTTTTCTTTTTTATTTCCACCGGATAAAAAGTGCCGTTTTCTTCCAGTAATACATCTATTTCTTGCCCCTCTTTATCCCTGTAATAATAAATATTCGGCTGTTTGCTGTTATGCCAATAACTTTTCAAAATCTCACTCACTGCATACGTTTCAAACATAGCCCCGCTCATAGCACCCTCACGCAGGGTTTCCGGGGTTTTCCATCCGGTTAAATAACTTGCAAGTCCCGTATCCAAGAAATACACTTTCGGCGTTTTAATAAAACGCTTCCCTATATTGTTGGAATAAGGAGATAAAATATAAATCAAATTAGATGCTTGCAAAACAGACAGCCACTCCTTTAAGGTTGGAGCCGATACATCCACATCATCTGCCATCGCTTTATAGTTGAGCATTTGCCCTGTCCGCGCCGCCAAAGAACGCATAAATTTTAGAAAATCCAATTCTTTATGAATGGTACTTAATGTTCGTATATCCCGCTCTATGTATGTTTGCAGATAGGATTCATAAAAAGTTTCCCAGTGTATATTATCCGCAGGATATAATTTGGGGTAAGAGCCTTTCCAAATGCGCTCATACACTTTGATAATGTCGGCCTCGGGCGCATTAACAGCCTGTGTTTTAATGTATTGCTCCGTTGGCAAGAAAGGCAGTGCAGACCTGTTGCCGTCTTTTTCGGTTTGTGACAGCCCTTGCAGTTGCAGAATTCCCACTCTGCCTGCCAAACTTTCCGTCACATTCTTCATTAAATGGAACTGCTGGGCGCCCGTCAGCCAGAACATACCGGGTTGTTGGTGTTTGTCAATTTGTATTTTAATGTATGGCAGCAGTTGCGGGGCATATTGTATTTCATCAATAAGTACGGGTGCAGGGAAGTTCTGTAAGAACATGGCGGGGTCGTTTTGTGCCAATGCCCGATTATCCAAAGAATCCAAAGATACATAGGTGCGGGAATTAGACTCACAATTTTTTAAGGTAGTGGTCTTGCCCACTTGGCGCGGCCCCGTCACTAACACCGCAGGGAAAAACTGACTCATTTGCAAAATACTCTTCTCTAAGGTTCTTTTTATGTAAGTCATATATGCTCCAGACCAAAATAAAGTATAACTTTGTATTAGCCAAAACAAGAGGGATGGGTCAACTATTTTTAGGCAAAAGTTAGGCAATAAGACTGTTTAATTTTTGACATTCGTGTCAATGCTGAATTGTAATCAATGTCAAAATATTCTTCCCATACTTTTCATAAGGAAATATAGGAATTACGAGCCTAATTGCTGATAATTCCTATTTTGGGGTAATTATTTAGAGCGGTTGCGGTTATAGGCTTCCAACGCTTCTTTTAGCCCGCAGGTGCTACATATCTCTGTTTGGTTATCTTTGCGGCTAATTGCTGGATAACCTACCAAGTATCGGCCACAGTTTGGGCAAATGCGTCTTTTTCTCATAAAAACTCCTTATTTCCCTTGGTGCAGATAGGTCATTACTGCGTAAACATTTTTTATTCGCTCGGCGGTGCCATCTATCCCGTACAGACTTCCCATGATGAGGTTTCGGTCCGAGATATCAATTCCTTCCTGTGCGTCTTTTACGCTCTTGGAGAGGTCTTTTACTAACCCTTGCAACACTTCGTAGGAATGTTTTATTACTTCTAATCGCTCTTTTTCGGTCATATTATGCTCCTTTTTAATCCTGTATTTTGTGGCAAATATTTGCTCCTAAAACCACTCCTAAATGGCTCCCATTATCCCAATGAACCATTATGGTCCCCATATCGTCCACACCTTGTACGGTTCCTTGTGTGCCAAGGGGCGGAGTTTGCACATCGTCCATTTGAACAAGCTCCACGCGCGAGCCTTTGGGATATGCGGCGCGGAGTATTTTTACTAATACTGCGAGGGGTTTTTCTTGGCGGCCCATTCTGTTATCTCCTTGTGGAAAAATATATAACCAGAAATTGGGTACTCCGTAATGGCCATAGCTAGGCCGGAAAGGGATTTATAGCACTTTCTTTCCCAATACAAACCGTCTGATTTTACTTCTATCAGCAGGTCTTTGCCCTTAAACTTTTTAATAAATGTGGTCCCAATGGCGGGTAATCTCGGGTTATTTGGCTTTTTAAGTATGGTAGGGTTGGCAATTACGCTCTCTAAAGAGGCTTTAATAGGCGTGGCTTTGGCGGCGCAACGGACGCTTTTTTGTTCTTTTTTAGAAACCCCGACTTTACACGCGCAAACCGCGGTCTTTTTAGGGGTTTTAGTGACTTTTTTCTTCATAATTCTCTCCTATAAGTTTTAGGTTTTACCGAGGTGCTTTTCCTCGTATGTACATATACGCTCTTATAGGGGTGAGAAGTCAAGCAGTAAATAGCGCCGTTTTTCAACAAAAATATATCACATTGTATCCAACGCTTTCTATTTAGTATAGTTAAAAATATATACTTTTATTAGGACTTTTTATGGATAACGCCACCAAACAAAAACTCTGGAAAACCGCCGACCAACTCCGCTCCAATATGGATGCCGCCGAATATAAACACGTTGTACTCGGCCTTATCTTTTTGAAATACATTTCGGATTCTTTCTCTGCCTTGCGCAAGAAAATGCAAGAGGACGATTACTACAAAAATAATCCGCAATACATTGACGAGGACATGCGCGACTACTGCACGGAGCACAACGCATTTTGGGTTCCTAACGAGGCCCGCTGGGAATTTTTGCGCGACAATGCGCCGCAGCCCAACATTGGCAAACTCATTGACGACGCCATGTTATCCATTGAAAAAGAAAACCCTAAACTTAAAAACATTTTGAACAAAAACTATGCTCGCCTTTCCTTGCCGCAAGGCCGCTTGGCGGATTTAATAAACACCGTCTCTACGATTGGTTTTGAAAACGGACAAACCGCACCGGACGCGCTGGGCGAAGTGTACGAATACTTTTTAGGTATGTTTGCGGATGCGGAAGGCAAGCGCGGCGGCCAATTCTACACAGCGGCTTCTGTGGTTAAAACAATGGTGGCTATCATGGCCCCGACCGAAAACCACAAAGTCTATGACCCTTGTTGTGGTTCGGGCGGTATGTTCGTACAGAGCGAACGCTTCGTCCAACTCCACCAAGGCACAGGCAACCTGTCTATTTACGGGCAAGAAAGCAACCCGACGACTTGGCGTTTAGCCGCTATGAATTTGGCTATTCGCGGCATAGAGTTTAATTTAGGGCAAGAGCCGGCTGATACCTTTCACAATGACCAACACCCCAATTTACGCGCCGATTATATTTTGGCAAACCCGCCGTTTAACATTTCCGATTGGGGCGGCGAGAAACTGACCAAAGACCCGCGTTGGCAATACGGTATTCCGCCTTCGGGTAATGCTAACTACGCGTGGATTCAGCACATGCTCTCGCACCTGGCTCCCACAGGTGTAATGGGGACGGTACTTGCCAACGGCTCTATGAGTTCCAATACCGGCGGCGAAGGAGAAATCCGCCAACGCTTACTGGAAAATGATTTAGTGGAATGTATGGTGGCTTTACCGGGGCAGTTATTCTTTAATACGCAAATTCCGGTATGTTTATGGTTCTTGCGCAAGCAGAAAAAACGCAAAGGCGAAGTGCTATTTATTGATGCCCGCAACCTGGGCTTTATGGCCGATAGAACACGCCGTGAATTTACAGAGGCTGATATTGCTAAAATTGCCGATACTTACCACGCTTGGCGCGGTGATGAATTTGCACCCGAAGGTAAAGCGTATGCGGACGTAAAGGGCTTTTGTAAGTCCGCCACGTTGGCCGAAATCAAAGCCAACGATTACGTCCTCACCCCCGGCCGCTATGTAGGCGTAGCCGATACTGCCGAAGATGACGAGGCCTTTTCTGCCAAAATGGCACGGCTGACAAAAGATTTACAAGACCAAATGACTCAAAGCACCTTGTTAGACGCCCAGATTAAAGAGAATTTGGAAAAAATAACAAGGAGATAAATAATATGCAAAATGAATGTGTATATAAACATAAATGCAATATTTCAAAGATTCTGATCGTTGCGGTTGTATCTTTTTTCGCGGTATGTGCTATTATGTTTTTCATAATATTTCAATATCAGCGAAAGCTAAATCAAACTTTTCAAAACTCAATTAAAAAAACTACGGAAATGATTTCTGATATTAAAATTGAAAATCAAAAGAACAAGCAAATTGTTATATCGGATGAGTTAGCAAGAGCTGTTACAAAGGCAAGTCAGGGCGAATACGAAAATTTTTTGCGTGATTATTATGAAACTCAAAATAATTGGCTGAATATATGGTTAACCATTATGGCGCTAGTTTTAGGTTTTCTAGGGTTGATAGTACCTCTGTGTTTTCTTAAATTCTATGAGTCAAAGAAAGAAGAATTCAATATTGTTATTAGAGAAGTGGAAAAGAAAAAAGAAACCATGACACAAGATTTGGAAGAGGTAAAAAAATATGTGGAAAAAGCAAAAGAAAGCGAAAAACGTGTTGAGGTTAACAGATATTTTATTTCAGCGATGCGCGAAGGTAGTAAAAAAAATTATTTAACAGCGTTAGAACGCATTAACAAAGCCCTAGATTTAGCTCCTAAGAACACAAATTTAATATCAACAAAGGCAGATATTTTAAGCGATCTACGACGGTTTCAAGAGGCAATTCCGTTATACGAACAAGTTATCAAAGAAAGACCTTCTGCTGGGATTTATAATAATTACGCAGACGCATTGGCTGAAATTAAAGATTTTGACAGAGCGATTGAAATGTTTTCCAAGGCCATTTTTATGACTGCGGGAGAGGATTATCGCCTGTTTTGTAATAGGGGAACTGCTTTTATGGAAAAAGGAGATACTGAAAAAGCTTTGGCCGATTTTAACAAGGCACTTCAACTTGTGCCCATAAATAAATCACCTGAGGGGATATTGTATAACTTGGTTGAATGCCATTTAAAACGAGGAAATTTCAGTGACGCTTTAATTACTTTAAAAAATTTCTTAAAAAATTCTAAAACACCATTTATTTACGATGATGATAAATCTGTTTGGTTGAATTGTTTAAAGGGTGGTTCAGAACAAAAAGAAGTGACCGAAATTGTAAGTCTAATAAATGACTTAAAAATTAAAAATAGAATTAATGATGAATTGGAAAAAGTGTAAATTAGGAGATGTTGCTACTACAACTACTACAAAAATTGGTTGTAGTGATATAACGTCTAACTACATTTCAACTGAAAATATGTTGCCCAATAAAGGGGGCGTTGTTGCCGCTTCTTCATTTCCAAGTACCGGCAACGTTTCTACATATCAACAAGGGGATATATTAATTTCAAATATCAGACCCTATTTCAAAAAAATTTGGCGGGCAACATGTAATGGGACTGCTTCAAATGATGTTATCATTTTTTGCGCTAACGAAGGCGTAGATAACCTATACTTGTACTATCTCCTTGCGGATGACCGATTTTTTGCGTATGTTATGACTGGGGCAAAAGGGACAAAAATGCCTCGTGGCGATAAAAAGCAAATGTTACAGTATCCTGTCAATTTACCGCCGTTGGAGGAGCAAAAGAGGATTGCGGATATTTTAGGGGCGTTTGACGATAAAATTGAACTTCTGCAAAAGCAAAATAAAACGCTGGAAGATATGGCAAAGGCCCTCTTTAAGAGTTGGTTTGTGGATTTTGACGTCGTCCGCGCCAAACAAAAAGGCCTTCCCAAAGCCGACATCATGCGTGAGTATCACTTGACGGAGGAACTTTACGATTTATTTCCGTCCAGTTTTGCTGATTCCCCGCTTGGCCCCATCCCCTCCAGCTGGGAAGTGAAAACATTAGGAGATGTTGTGGTTTGTCATGATTCTAAACGCGTTCCTCTTTCAAACAGAGAGCGTTCCGAGAAACAAGGTCCATATCCCTACTATGGAGCAACATCCATTATGGACCATGTCGAAAATTATTTATTTGACGGAATATTCCTTTTGTTAGGAGAAGATGGCTCAGTCGTTAAACCCGATGGCACACCGTTTTTACAGTATGTTTTCGGGAAAATATGGGTTAATAATCATGCGCATGTGTTACAAGGAAAAGGAAATATTAGAACGGAATACTTATATCTCTTTTTATCTGATGTACAAATCCAGCCCTACGTTACTGGCGCTGTGCAGGCTAAATTAAATCAAAAAAATATGAATAGCATTCCCTTATGCGTGGCTAACGAGGAAATTATTAAAATTTTTCAAGGGAATATAGATATCGTGTTTACGAAAATACGAGCCAATTTAAAACAAATACAAACATTGACGGAGTTGCGCGACACGCTTTTACCGCGTTTAATTTCCGGCAAAATAAGAGTGTAAGTATGGCTAGAAAGAATATTTTTGAATTGTTATCTGAAAAATATAATATTGTTAAGGAAATGAATAAAATCGCGGAGTTATTTGCAGGAGTAAAGATATCCTATGGTGATTATTTTACCCAGCGTGCGCCACAGCAATACAGCATTGAGCAAATTTTTGAGTGGAATTGTTTCCCAAAATGGAAACAACGTGGGCCATATCTTTCTTGTGCAGAAATGAAAGCCGATTTAAATATTCCTAATTCCTTTTCTAATAATATGGATGATATTATTAAAGGATTAGAATATTATATTAACATTTTGCGCTTAGTAACAGTAAATTTTTCCCGTAATCCGAACATTTCTTATCCGCCGGCATATCTTATGTTGTTAAAAAACATAGATATTCTGCTAGAACACTTGAACTATGAAGAACAGGTTTTTGCCCAAGATGAAAAAGTAATTTTAGTGCCAAAAAATCCGGCGGCTACGGCTGTTGCAGAAATAACGGATAAAGAGCATATTGCTTTTGCTATTCTTAAATATAACCATAACTCTTTGAAAGGTAATATCGCTGAAAAGAAAAGCCTTTTGCTTTCTATTGCTAATGAATATGAGCCTTTATTAAAGAATCCGATTAATGGCTTTTCGGACTATTTTGATAAAGCAAATTGCTTGCTTAATAATTTGAATTTAAGACATAACAATTTAGAGGGAAGGGATAAACGCGAAATTGTTTGTGAAATGCCAGCAGAAGAATTGGAAAAATGGTACGACGAATTGTATCAACTTCTTTTATTTTGTGTTTTGATTAAAGATAATATAAAGCGGAAAAAAGAAATAGATGATTTAGTAAAAAAAATTAATTAACCTATGACCTTATTAAACGAACAAGACCTTGAAAATTATTGTATGGAGTACTTCCGGCAAATCGGTTATCAAACTGTGTTTGGGCCGGATATTTTGCCCGAAGGTGTTAATCCGTTGCGGGGGGATGTTAGCCAAGTTATTTTGCCCCAAAACGTCAAAAACGCGCTTGTCCGCTTAAATCCGGGCGTGCCGCAAGCGGTACTGGACGAGGCATACCAACTGCTAGCCAATCCGTCCGAAGCCACGTTAATCGCCCGCAACGAAACCATTTATCATTACCTTACAGACGGTATTAAAATCTGCCACAAAACCGCTACGGGCGAAGATACAGCCTCCGATGTAAAAATTGTGGATTTTAACAACCCCGAGAATAACGAATTTCTAGCCGTCAACCAATTTGCTGTTCAAGGCCCTGTCAACTTGCGCCGCCCGGATATTGTAGTGTTTTTGAATGGTCTGCCTATTGCCGTAGTGGAACTCAAAAACCCGTCTAATGAAAAAACGGATGTTTCGGCCGCGTATAACCAAATCCAAACCTATAAAACGGACATCCCCGATTTGTTCAATTATAATTTAGCGTGTATTTTGTCCGACGGTGTAGTGGCGCGGATTGGCTCACTTTCTGCCAATGAAGAGCGTTATATGCCGTGGCGCACCTTACACGGAGAAAAACGCACCCAAGAAACCGAACACGAAGCCGAAATTTTAATCAAAGGATTTTTTGACAAAGCCCAACTATTGGATTTTTTGCAATACTTTGTGGTGTTTGAAGCCGATAAGTCCAAAACGATTAAAAAGATTGCGGGCTACCACCAGTTTTTTGCAGGGCGCAAGACGGTAGAAAGTGTTTTGCGTGCCTTAAATGCGCATAGCAACAAAGGCGGCGTGGTGTGGCATACTACCGGCTCGGGCAAGAGTTTATCCATGGTGTGTATTGCGCACAAAATTATGCGCTCGCCCGCTATGAAAAACCCCACGATTGTGATGGTGACCGACCGCAACGAACTAGACACCCAACTTTTTAACACGTTTGCCCAATGTGTGCCCGAACTAGCCCCTGTGGCCGCCGAAAGCCGCGAAACATTACAAACACTCCTTAAAAATAAACCGAGCGGCGGCGTGATTTTTACCACCATGCAGAAATTCTTGCCGGAAAACGGCGCGGATACCTACCCAATGCTTTCGGACCGTTCCAACATTGTGGTAATTTCCGACGAGGCCCACCGCACCCAATATGGTTTTGGGGCTAATTTCAAAACAGGTAAACTTAAATACGGCTATGCCAAATACTTGCGTGACGGACTGCCCAATGCGTGCTTTGTAGGTTTTACGGGAACGCCTGTATCCGAAGGGGACCGGGATACGCAGGCCGTGTTTGGCGAATATGTAGATATATATGATATGCAAGACGCCATCCGCGACGGCGCCACCGTGCCGATTTATTACGAAGCACGGCATATCCAATTAAATACGCGCGAGGCCATCCTGCAACATTTAGACGAAAAAGCCGCCCAGTTGATGAAAGATATGGATGATAACGAAAAGGCACAGGCTGAGTGGATTACCGTTGAAAAACTGGCTGGACTGCCGGAACGGCTTGAATTATTGGCCGCTGATATTGTGGCACATTTTGAAAAGCGGCTTAAATCGTTAGACGGCAAAGGTATGATTGTGTGTATGAGCCGCAAAATAGCGGTGGATTTGTATGACCAAATTGTGAAAATTCGCCCGCAATGGCACTCGGACGACCCGAAAAAAGGGTTTATCAAAGTAATTATGACAGGCAGTGCCGCTGACCCCGCCAATTTTCAACCGCATATTTACAACGACGCCGTAAAAACCGAAATTGAAAACCGTATGAAAGACCCCAACGACCCCATGAAATTGGTGATTGTGTGCGATATGTGGCTGACGGGATTTGATGTGCCTAGTTTGCACACGATGTATATGGATAAACCTATCCGAGCCCATAACTTGATACAGGCCATTAGCCGTGTAAACCGCGTGTTTACAGGCAAAACGGCAGGGCTTGTGGTGGATTATATCGGTATGGCTCGGGCATTGGAACAAGCGGTGCGTGATTATACCCAAGGCGGTGGGCGCGGGGATGTGGCTGCGGATATTAAACGCGCTTATGAACTGTTGCAGTCTTATATGGATGTTTGCCGTGCGTTTTTGAAAGGGTTTGATTACAGCCGTTTTGAGATGGAAGCGTACGATTTGGTGCCGCTTGCTTGGGATTATATTTTGGCGCATGCTCCCAATCGGGAAACGGCTCAAAAAGATTTTTGTGATAATGTGCTCGCCGCTCAAAAAGCATACGGTTTGTGCCAAAGTTTGCCGGAAGCCGCAAAACTGACGGATGAGTTAGCATTCTTTGGGCTTATTCGTTCGGCTATGAATAAGAAAATAAATACAGCACACAAATTAAAAGATTGGAAATCTATATTAGACACATTAGTTTCTCAAGCCGTAATTACCGCAAAGCCGATTGATATTTTTGAAGCCGCAGGGATGGATAAACCGAATTTATCACTTGTAGATGAACAATTTTTAGACAAAATAAAACAAATGCCGCAAAAGAACTTGGCCGCAGAACTGCTTAAACGATTATTGGAAGGGAAAATTAAGAGCCAGTTTAAGTTAAACTTGCCGCAATTACGCAAATTTTCGGAAAAACTAAAGGAAACGGTTAATAAGTATAATAACGGTTCTCTGCAAACTAGCCAAGTGATTGAAGAATTGCTTACCTTGGCCAAAGAGATGAACGCGGCCGTAAAACAGGGCGAAGATTTGGGCCTTTCCGAGAAAGAATTGGCATTTTATAACGCACTAGAAGAGAATGAATCGGCCGTGCGGGAACTAGGGGATGATGTCCTAAAACAAATCGCACAGGAATTGACCAATTACCTGCGCAAATCCGTAAAGGTGGATTGGAGCAAGCGCGAGAGCGTGAAAGCCCAAATTATGCTCCACGTTAAGCGTATTTTGCGTAAGTACAACTATCCTCCGGACCAGCGGCAAGCCGCCACAGAGCGCGTTTTAGAGCAGGCAGAACTTATTAGTGATGAGTTGGTGAAATGATTTAAGCCCCGCAAATGCGGGGCTTTTAATAGGGGAATGAAAATATGAGTTTTGAATTATTAGATCAAAATACACATAGACGCATTACAATTTCAAGAAATAAGATAAGTAAACTTTATGAACAATTCAAGCAAATGCTGGGAGTGCAATATTATGAGCAAGCACACAAAATCACCTTTGGATTTTTAGTTTCAGAATATGTATTAAAACTGAAAACTCCTTCCAAAACGGTAGATTCAGATACAATATTCCTATGTGGACGCAGGCTACTTGAGGTCTTTATTATACTGAAATACATTACTCAAACAAATACTTTTCCCAAAATGATGGAATATTGTCAACGAGACAGATATGATTATCTAGAGGGTTGTAATGCTCGTGTTATTGCTGATGAAAAGTTTTTCCCTGCATTAAAAGATTTAGATAATTACGCATTAGAAAATAAACAAGAACAGGCAGAAATTCTAAAACAATATGAGGGAAAGAAACCTAAAGCAATGGAAACAATGAAAGATATGGCTACGGCTATTGGTTATAAGGAAGAATATAACTATTTCTATAAATTTACTTCTAAGATATTACATTTTTGCCCTTTTAGTCTAAATGGAGATGCCTATTTTGAACATGTTGTTCATAAAAGGGTATTTCTGATTCGTCTTGCTAAATATTTGGAAGAAATCGAGAAAGAACTAGAAAATATCTACCAAAGCATCCCAAAATAGAGCGAAATACATACCCAAAATCGCATCTTTTCGGTTAGTGTGGATTTTGTACCAAATCCAACTACCGACGAGCAGAAGTCCGTTATAGTGTACCATCCTTTTGGTGTACATTTTAGGACATTTTTAATTCCTTTTTACTTCTCAAAGGTTGGGGTTTAAAGGTGCACCAAACTAGCATATAAAAAGAGTTCTTATTGAAAATCATACCCAAACCTGCCATATTTTAGTCTATGCCACTTGTATTCCAAATTATGGTAACATAAATAAAAGGACTTTTTGAGATTTAACTGTGCCCCAAGATACTGACATTATCATTTAGCAAACCGAAGATAGAAGTTACATTGGCCGATAAAACTGTATGGCTGACCCAAGCAGTTATTCCAGTCAAGTAAAGCTAATATTAGTGAGCGCATTAAGCATATCTTCGAAGAGGGAGAATTGCATGAAACGGCAACTGTTCGGAAATTCCGAATAGTTCAAAAAGAGGGGAATAGACAAATCGAGCGCGAAGTTACTTATTACAATTTAGATGTAATTCCAGCCGTAGGCTATAGAGTGCGGACTGTGCAAGATACACTTTTCGTATATGGGCTACCTAAATGTTACGGGAATATCTTGTTAAAGGGTTCACATTAAACGATGATTTCCTAAAAAATATGGGCGGTGGAAAATATTGGCAAGAGTTTTTGCCCCTGTGCAGTAATGCGGATTATATATTTTCTCTTTTAGTGCGTTTGTGGGTAGAATGTATTATACTTTCCACGTTTTAACCGTGCAGGAATAAATATGTGTTTGTGTCGGCCTGTTTTATGCTGGAACTATTCAAAATTTATCTGATGTTTGCCCTGTTGCCGGCCCCCAAAAAGGCAACCGCGGACCCCAAAATGCTCTAACCTTAATTTTCCGGCGGTCCGTCCGATAGGAGCCTGTTATGGTTGAGAAAATCAAAATCCGCGGTGCGCGGGTGCATAATCTCAAAAATATAGATGTAGATATCCCCTTAAATAAAATAGTGGGTATTGCCGGTGTTTCCGGTTCCGGCAAATCTTCTTTGGCATTAGGCGTGTTGTATGCGGAAGGCTCGCGACGGTATTTGGAGGCGCTTTCCACCTATACCCGCCGCCGTATGACCCAAGCCGCCCGCCCGCAAGTGGAAGAAGTTTTATATGTGCCCGCCGCGTTGGCCTTGCACCAGCGCCCTGCCGTGGCCGGCTTGCGCAGCACTTTTGGCACGGGTACGGAACTGCTAAACAGTTTGCGGTTGATGTTTTCCCGCTTAGCCAGCCACCGCTGCCCCAATGGGCATTATGTGGCGCCTTCACTGGCAGTAGCGGCCGGAAAAATGCTTCGCTGCCCAACATGCGGTGTGGAGTTTTATGCCCCCAGTGCCGAAGAACTGGCTTTTAACAGCCAAGGCGCCTGCCCTACTTGCGACGGTACCGGTACGGTATGGAATGTAGATATGGCTACCTTAGTGCCGGATGAAAATTTAACCATAGACCAAGGCGCCGTGGCTCCGTGGAACAGCCTAATGTGGTCTTTAATGACGGACGTTTGCCGCGCCATGGGCGTGCGGACGGATGTGCCGTTTAAGGATTTATCCCCACGGGAAAAAGAAATTGTGTATCACGGTCCGGCAGAAAAAAAGCGCATTTTTTATAAAGCCAAAAAAACAAATCAAGCGGGCGAGTTGGATTTTACCTTTTACAATGCCGTTTATACGGTAAAAAATGCGTTGGCAAAGGTAAAGGACGAGCAAGGCATGAAACGGGTGGAAAAGTTTTTGAAACAGGAGCCTTGTCCGGATTGCGGCGGTTCGCGCTTGAGTGCTGCGGCTCGCGCCCCGCGTGTAGGCGGCCTAAACTTGGCGGACGTTTGCCAAAAAACATTGGTGGATTTAACCGCGTGGGTGGCGGCCGTTCCCGCTACTATGCCTGCTGAAATGCGCGAAATGGCGCAAAACATTACGGAGGCCTTTTTGTCCGCCTCCCGCCGCCTGATGGATTTGGGCCTAGGGTATTTGACTCTAGACCGCGCCTCCGCCACCTTGTCCACCGGAGAACGCCAGCGTATGCAGTTGGCGCGGGCGGTGCGCAACCGCACCACCGGCGTTCTGTATGTGCTGGATGAACCCTCTATTGGGCTGCACCCCGCCAACATCACCGGCCTGACCGGCGTGATGCAGGACCTGATCCACGACGGCAACTCGGTCATTCTGGTGGACCATGATACCCAGATTCTATCCGAAGCCGATTGGCTGATCGAGATGGGGCCGCAGGCCGGTGCGGGCGGCGGCCAGGTGATTGCCCAGGGCAGCATCCCGGCCATTGAAGCAAACGCTGCTTCCCGCATTGGGCCGTTCCTGGCGGGCAAAGCGCAGTGCCTGCGACCCCAGGCCCCGCAAAGCAAGTCGTTCGCGCTGGGGCGCATTCAGCTTTCCACCAACGCCATCCACACCGTAAAGCCGCTGGAAATCGAGATTCCCAAGGGGCGGCTGACCGTGGTGACCGGGGTTTCCGGCTCCGGCAAGACCACCCTTGTGCTGGAAAGCCTGGTTCCCGGCCTGAACGCCGCCATCCACGGCCAAAAGCTGCCGGAGCATGTACGCTCTATTGTGCCGGACGGCATCACCCAGGTCAAGCTGATCGATGCCGCACCCATTGGCATCAATGTGCGCTCCACCGTGGCCACCTATGCCAATGTGCATGACGAGCTGCGCAAAAAGTTTGCCGCCACCCCGGATGCCAGGCAGGCCGGGTATAAAGCGGGCGATTTTTCCTACAACACGGGCAAGCTGCGCTGCCCCGTGTGCGATGGCACCGGCAGCATCAGCCTGGATGTACAGTTTTTGCCGGATGTGGAGATTCCCTGCCCCGAATGCCGCGGTTCCCGCTATGCCAAGGATGCCGGGCAGATTTTTTACACCAGCAAAGCCGGGGTAAAATATTCCCTGCCGCAGCTGATGGATATGGATGTAAACACCGCGCTGACCGCCTGTGCCGACTGGCCGGTGGTGCGCCAGCGGCTGACTGTTTTACAGGAACTCGGCCTTGGCTACCTGACCCTTGGCGAGGAAACGCCCGGCCTTTCCGGCGGCGAGGCCCAGCGCCTGAAGCTGGCCAGCGAGATGGGCAAAGCCCAGTCGGACTCCCTGTTCGTCTTTGATGAGCCCACCATCGGCCTGCACCCCGCCGATGTGCAGGTTCTGCTCGGCGTGTTCCAGACCCTGATTGAGCACGGAGCCACCGTCATCGTCATTGAGCATGACCTGGATGTGATCCGCAACGCGGACTACATCATTGATATGGGCCCGGGCGGCGGTGCCCAGGGCGGCACGGTGGTGGCTGCCGGCACGCCAGATACCATCCGCCATACTCCCGCCAGCCAGACTGGCCGCTTTATCTGATTTTATCGCCTTATAAACAGCACATCCCCCAGCAGCGCCGTATTGGGCGGCCCGCCGGGGGATGTGCTTTGCTTTTATTCGGTTTTATCTGCTTCCTGCTTCTGCTTTTCTTTTAACTCTTTTTGCAGCTCCGCTTCCACGCGGTCAAAGCGCTCCAAAAAGCTATGTTCCTGCCCTTCGGTCTTGTAGCCGGGCATGGTATCCAGCGCAACGCCATGGATGCTGCGGAAAATGCTGTTCTCAATGTTGGGGTTATCCCGCTTTAGGCGGCGCAGCAGCACCTTGACTTCCTGCCGCTTGGAGCCACCGCCGCCGTTGTCGCAGGTGGTACAGTTTTCGGTAAAGCGGCAGGCGCACTGGATGAATTCCAGGTCGTTATAGCGTTTCCAGGCAATGATATCTTCCTCCCGCACGCAGTACAGCGGACGGATCAGCACCATGCCGGGAAAGTTGGTGCTGTGCAGCTTGGGCGGCATAGCCTGCAGCTGGGAGCCATAGAACATGCTCATCACGGTTGTTTCAATCACATCATTAAAATGGTGGCCCAGCGCAATTTTGTTGCAGCCCAGCTCCTGGGCCTTCTTGTACAGGTAGCCGCGGCGCATGCGGGCGCACAGGTAACAGGGGGATTTATCGCTGTTGTTGGCGACCGCAAACACATCCGTCTCAAAAATTGTGATGGGGATATTCAGCAGTGCGGCGTTGCTTTCGATCTTCTGGCGGTTGATCTCATTATAGCCGGGGTCCATCACCAAAAACACCAACTCAAAGGGCACATCGCTGTGGCGCTGCAGCTCCTGCATCAGTTTAGCCATCAGCATGCTGTCCTTGCCGCCGGAAATGCACACGGCAATTTTATCTCCCGCCTGCACCAGTTCATAGCGCTTGACCGCCACAATAAAAGGGGTCCACAGCTCTTTGCGGTATTTTTTGATAATGCTGCGTTCAATCAGCTGGCAGGGTTCCATCTGGCGTTCCAATGGTCATTTCTCCTTTTGCAAATCCTTCATACAGCGGTCAAACGCTGCCAAAAATCCGTTCAGTTCCTCTTCGGTGGTCAGGTGGCTCAGGCTGATGCGCCATGAGCTGAGCGCATTTTTGCGGTCCCGGCTGACGGCAAACACTGCGCGGGAGGGCAGGCCGTCCGACGAGCAGGCTGATTTGACCGAGACGCAGACGCCTCTGGCGTCCAGCTCCCGCTGGAACACGGTGCCTTTTACGTTCTGCACGCTCAGGTTCAAAATCTGCGGCACGGCGCTTTCCGGGCTGTTGATGCGCACTTTGGGGTAGTTTGCCAGTTCGGTGCGCAGGCGGGCGTTCAGGGTGCGCACCCGCTCCACCCGCTCCGGCAGCTCGGTCATGGCCTTGTCCAGTGCCAGTGCCAGCGAGCAGGCCAGCGCCACGGTGGGGGTGCCGCTGCGGTAGATGGTGGTGCTCTCGCCGCCGTGGATGAGCGGCTCCAGCGCAAGGCCGCGCCGCTTGACCAGCACGCCGATGCCGTTCAGCCCGTAGAACTTGTGGGCGGTCAGGCTCATGGTGTCGATGCCCTCAAACGCAGGGAGGGGCAGTTTGCCCACCGCCTGGGTGGCGTCCACATGCAGGTGGCAGTGGGGCCGATCCTTCAGCAGGGCGGCGATCTGTGCCACAGGCTGCACCACGCCCAG
>OIYR01000469.1_pt1 | contig 22598 bp, 33 predicted proteins | sample 1588221 | NCBI WGS metagenome assembly OIYR01 (sample SAMN03283292) | human gut metagenome | biome: human-associated habitat; material: feces | host: Homo sapiens | place: Peru | collected 2012
CAGATGAAGATATTATAAAAGTATGTAAGCAAGCACAAATTCATGATGATATTATAAAAATGGAAAATATGGATTAATAGACTTTAAAGGAAAAGAAATAACAAAACCTATTTATGATGAAATTGATGGGTTGCCATATAAAGAGGGAGAACTATTAGTAAAACAAAATGATAAATATGGTGTTATAAATATAAAAGGAAGTAAATTAATTAATATAGAATATGAAAATGAAAAATCAAGGAGATATCAAATGAAAAACAAGGAAAAACAATATGAAAAAATTATTTTTAATAATATTAAGTGCATTTCTTTTAACAGGATGTAGCTTAAAAAAAGACAATTTAGAAAATGCTACTATTTATACAACAATTTACCCAGTTAAATATTTAACGGAATTCATGTACAAAGACTACGGAACAATTGAAAGTATTTATCCTGGTGGTGCAGATATATTTAACTACGAACTTACAAACAAACAAATAAATAAATATGCTAAGGCAGACCTTTTCATCTACAATGGATTAAGTAATGAAAAAACAATAGCCAAAAATCTTATTAATAAAAATAAAAACTTACTCATAATTGATGTATCAAATGGATTAGCTTATAAAAATGGTGTCAAAGAATTATGGATGAGTCCAAACAATTATTTAATGCTTGCCAAAAATATTAAAGATTATTTAAAAGAATATTTAGAAAGTCAAATAATTTCTGAATATGTAGAAAAAAAATATCAAGAGTTATCAGAAATATTATCTTTAAAAGATGCTGATCTAAGAGCAATTGGTAAGGAAGCAAAAGCTAAAGGAACAAACACTCTCGTAGTAAGTGACAATGTATTCAAATTTTTAGAAAATTATGGATTTAATATTGTTTCACTAGATGAAGAAACATTAACTGAAGGAACATTAAATTCTATAAAAAGCAATTTCAAAAAAGAAACATACAAAACAATATTAGTTTTAGATAATAATTATACAGAAAACATAAAAACAATCGTAAATGATTACAAAGCTAAAACAATTGATGTTAAATCTATGATCAATGTAGAAACAGACAATACTGATGATTATTTAACAGTAATGCAAGATTTTATAGATAATATTGAAAATATTTGCATAAGTTGATTGACAAGAACCTACTTTTATATTAAAATATAGAAGTAGCTTATGGAGCAGTACTCAAGAGGCTGAAGAGGGATCCCTGCTAAGGATTTAGGTCGGCGAATGCTGGCGCGGAGGTTCAAATCCTCTCTGCTCCGCCATTTAAGCAATTAAAAAACTTCCATATTTGGAAGTTTTTTTCATGATTTAATAAAAATAAAATGATTATAAAAACAAATTGTAAAAAAGTATATTTCATGATATGTTTGACAAAACAAAAACCTCGAAATATCGAGGATTATTAACTAAATGGTGACCCGTACGGGAACAAAATTAACTCCAAGTGTCCTTATTATAAGGGACTTTTTTCTTTTTTACCGCCATTTTTTACCGCAGTTTCATTAATTGCATTTTTTCAAAAAATTAAAGCACCAAAAAATGACCCAGTCAATTTGACTGAGTCTTTTTTAATATGGAAAGCTAAAGTGTCTTAAACATTTTAAAGTTTTTGGTCCGATGCATCCGTCTATCTCATCATCATATAATCCATCAGCTTTGCATCTTTTTTGGAACTCAATAACCCACGATTTAAGGTAATTACCGAAAAAATCACCATCATCGTTTTTACCAACTAATTTTATTCTTGCACTCTCTTTTGAGTTTCCAAAATATCCATAAAAATTATTAGCAAAGAATAAACAAATTTTATTTACGTTTGGACCTTTATCACCATATTTTAAATATCCTCTAACTCCTAGAAAGTTATCTGATGTACTAGGCTTTGTTGGTTCTGGTTTAACTTCTTTTTCATAAGTTAAATATGGGCTTTTGAACCATTTAGTCCAAGTAGCTCTTTTACCATCACAACCTTTACCATTGCCTTTAAAATATGTCTTGTAAATTCTACCTTTCTTACCATCAAATTTTGCCACAGTACTTTCGATTACTTTACCATTTCCAACGTAAATCCCCATGTGTCCTTTCATATAAACTAGTACACCAGGTTGTTCTGGAATAGTTGAAATGTCACCTTTTTCTTTAGCTTCTGCTAATAGACCTTCGCAAGATAGGTCTTTTTGTGTCTTACCATAATATCTAGCATTATTTGTACTATAATCATGCCACATGAAGCATTTAAAAAGACCACAGCAATCGAATTGTCTTGTCCCGTCTGCATCATATCTTCCAATGCCTCCACTTTTATATCTATTTTTCTTTTCATATTGTTCTTCAGCCCACTTTACTAGGTCTGAAGCTTTTGTAAAATCGTACATATTTATTCTCCTTTTATTATTTTTTCTAAATTGTGAAATACATCATAAGTTCCACCAGCTATAACGCCACTTAAAGCAATTGCAACTTTAAAATCTTTAGTAATTGCCCATTCAATGCACGCAACAATTAATCCAATTAAAATATTTTGAATTGGTATTAAATTGTTGTTTACCCATGTAGATTTTTTGGCAACAACACCAAATATCCATGTTATAAATATAGTTACTACCGTTACTATGTTTGCTAATTCCATTTTTTCCACCTCCAATCATCATAAAAAGCACTCAATACGAGTGCTTTAATTCTTTTATTTCTTCTTTAACATATTTTAGATCATCTTCTAAATGATAAGTTCGCTCTACTACCGTATTGTGTTTTTCGACTTTCTTTTCAAGTTGTTCAACACGATAAGTTATTAAAGCTGTACTTTTCTTATTAGAAGATATTGTTGCAATTACAGTGGGTATTGCAGTGCAAAATCCACCTATAATAGCTATAATAATTGCTTCCATTTTTTATCCTTTCTTTTATTCAATTACTTGTTCAATTGTTACGTTTACAGTCCTACCATTGTATGTTTGTAACGTAGCAGTTAAATTACTTTGATTAACATATGCATTCAAATAAATTACGTCCCCCTCTTGAACATCCGCCAAAATCGTTTGACAAGTTGTTTTGACCATTTGTTTTACTACTGGGATATAATTAAAACCGACATTTATGGCGTGTGCCAAATTAGCCTCATTTTTGCAAATATAACATCCATATAATCCAACGTCGTTAACTTCTTCTAATAAACATCCACTAACTTTTATTTTTGAAACGCCAGCACCAATTTTAATACCTCCATTTTGGAGAGTAAATTTATTGCCAACACTTGATAAGATTTTATCGAGTTGAATAGTTGTGTTACCAGTTATTTCTATATTACTATTTAGGCCAACTGTAATTATGCTTGGCTTAATTTCATTTATTGCATTTTCCGTATTATCTTGCATTAAATTTAAGTTTTCAGCACTAGCTGGAATTGCTCCAGGTTCTCCTTTGCTTTTAAAATTAATTTTTTCCATTTAAAATGGTTATTTAGTTTTTATTATGCTATTCTCTTATAATTAGCGAAATAATTATTTTAATCTAACTAAATGTTTTCCAATCGTCATAAGTACCATTATTTATGCTACTTCTCCATTTTACAGTTGTATTATTAAAACCAACTTGAATTGCAAAGTTTGAACCTTGAGATAATGGAATACATATTAACATACCATAACCTCCAATCCAACCTGTACAACTATTATCTACACCACATAAGCAATGATATTTTATTGTAGATATATCAACATTAACAAGTCTGTCAATACGAATTAGATTTCTTAATTCTTTTCCCATTGCTGCACTTAGAACTTTTTGTTTGTCATCAGTAGTTAAATCATTAACTATATCAACAATATTAATTTTTTCATTTGAAATTTCATTAAAATTATAATTCAAATTATCTGCATTAATAGGTATTGTACCAGCTTCGCCCTTATTTTTAAATTTTTTTAAAGCCATGTATTCGGCTTTTCATTGCTCTTATTTCCACTTACCTATTGCAAATATTGAAGCTACGAATTTGGCTGAATCATGTCTGCCTATTCTACCCATTCCGATATTCTGAATACTGGAGGTAGTTATGACAGGAAAATCCCAGTCGACTCGCCAACCAGCACCTTGTTTAAACTTTAAATCAATTAGTACTTCTGGTGACTCTTGGAAAATTTTGGGAAAATTAATCGGGGTTGCATAATTTCCAACATATAAACCACTATTGCCCCAGTTTTCTGTAACAGCTAAAGTAATAGTTACATTTTGATATGTAATCATAGTACCATCATTGAATTTAATCCATCTTCCTGATTCATTACTGCCACTTTCGCTTATGCTTCTATTGTCTAAATCGGTAAAGTTGAAATTTATATTTTCTGCCTTCAAAGGTATTGCACCAGCTTCGCCTTTATTTGAAAAAGTTTTTAGCATAATGCACCTCGAACAGAAAAAGAGCAATGAATTAAGCCATTGCCCCCTTTCTTCTTAGAGATGCGATTAAAACTAAATAACCGCACCTCCCTTCGCAAGGTATAAAGTACCTTTGTTTGTTTGTTTGTTTGTTTGTTTGTTTGTTTGTTTGTTTGTTTGTAAGATTATCGCATTCTTACGAATGCTTGTCAATACTTTTGAACAAACATTTTCAATCAGTTTACTCACTTTTCATCAGTCCTTTCTTTGAGTTTTTTTGATTATTTTCATTTGATAAACTTTCGTTATATTTATATATATCTTCTTCATCGATTCTGTTTAACTCAGCATATACTTTTTCAATTTCGCTTTTCAAAACATATACTGGTAATTTTGAAGAATTAACTAACTCTATCAATTTTTCACTAAATTCTTTTATTCTTATTGTGAATGGTTTTTCCATATATTTTTCCTCCTTTATGAAAATGCAACCAAAAGACCATTATAAAAAGTCATTGAATGACCACCAGCAGTTAATGTCTTTTTACCTTCAACTGCAGTGTAACAAGAAGAACTAGTATCTTTTCCGAGGTAAATTCGAATGAGATTTTTATTAAAAATGTTTAAATAACCATAAAAATTAGTATTTGCTTTCATCCAAGCAGTAGAGTTCACAACTAGTCCCTGATTTCCAACAGTCAATCCAGAACACGATGGATTTTTAGTATAACTTCCATTACTGACTTGCATACGCAAATAGTAAGTGTTATTACCGATATTTAAAGATCCACCGCTAATTCTATTTGCTGACATTGTTCCAGATGTTATTTTTGAAGCACTTATATTTGGTATTCTGTCTGCATTTAAGGTTCCAGCAGTAATTTTTTCTGCATTAATTGTTTGTGCCGAAAAATTACTTGTTGTTATTACATCACTAGCTAACCTTGATGAGTTAATAGTACCAGTTGTTATGTTATCTGCATTTATTTTTTGAGCAGAAAAATTACCCGTTGTTATTACGTCTGCTGCTAACCTAGACGTTGAGATTGTTCCAGTTGTTATATTTGACCCATTTATAGTAGTACTTCCAGCACTAGCTAACTTATCATTAGTAAACTTTGCAATTGCGTTTATGTCTAATTTATCAGATTTTATTAATGTTTCACTTGTATCGCCGTTGATTTTCATTAATATTTGTGCCGCAGTATAATCTTCATTGTTAACTTTCTTTCCGATTTCTAAATTAATACTTTTAGTTGCACTACTCATTTCAATCTTTGTTGCAAATTGAGTTGTATAGATATTTGATGCCATTAACTGAACATACAAATACGCATTTGAATATCCAGGCAATGAAACTGTGTAATTTCCTGCTGAGAGTGCTATAGTAGGAAAATCATAATTAATAGTTTCTTCTGTTGTTTTAATTGCATTTTTATTAGTTTCTTTTATATACTCAACTCTTTTTATTATTGAACACGTTTGACTATCATAATTAAGAATAAATTCATCATAATTATTAGCATCATAATATAATAAATCATCTGGCAATTCATAATCAACCACTTCATTTGTATCTGTGTTAGTAAACCTTATTATTCTGTTATTTAAGTATAAGTCGTCAGCTGGATACAAGTAATCACTAGGATACAAATATGAAATGTCCTCTGTAGTTGGATGAATTTTAATTGCAATTGGTTCACTTTCATTAACCTCAACTAAATTAACTGAAGCATATTCACTTTCTCCACTAGTTGTAATATCAGCAATATCACTAATTTTTGAATTAATTTCATCAGTTTTTAATATTAATTCTTTGTAACCTTCAATCAAATTTGTATTTATTTTACCGGTTGTTATAAAATCCGCCACTATAGAACCATCCATAGTAATTGCAGTTTCATATCTACCATCAATTCCTGTAGAGGAATACCCTAACCCGTTAATATTCCATCTCCATACCTTTTTTGCTGTTTTTGGATCATTTGTATCCATAATGTACAATTCACTATTAGTTTTATATACATAACCACCCATAGCATTTTTTATTAAATCACTTGCTTTTGTAATTGCACCTTCGAGAATAGAATCTGGATTTATTTTTTTAATTTTTTCGTCTACAATAGAAGTTACTCTTTTAAAAAGATTCTTTAAATTGTTTTTAAAATTTCCAAATTCAATTTTTACATACTTATTTAAAATGCAATCATATTGTAATGAAATTACATTCGTAGTTAAATCTATTTTACATTTTGGATGTTTAACGTAAATTATATCACCAACATCAGAAACATTTTTTATATCAGCTTCTACAGTATAATTAATTTTGGGAATTTTATTTTCATCCAAATAACTTAGAGCTTGTTTTCTTAAATCATTAACAAGAGCATTAGTATATTTATCTTTATCTAAAACATCATTTGTTTTATAATCATCTTCAGAAATACTTTCTTGTGAAAAAGAAACAACTTTCGTATATGGAATGTCATACAATTTTTCATCTACTTCTAAATAAACTTCTGGAAGTAAAATTCCATCCTTACCAACTGGCAGAATTTTTGTTACTACATCATTCCAATTTTCCTTTTTGTCAATATTAATTAAGTTCTTTCCAGATGAAATAACTACTCCTCTGTCTTGACCAATAATACTTTTAATTTCAATAACAAAATTATCTCTAACTAAATGTCCACCCCATCTATCTATTACATTTGCTATTGCAGCTTCTAACGAAGATCGAACGCATCTGTACGAATTGATTGATATAATATCAGATTGAAATGTAAAAGGCGTAGTATCATCACAAGCATTATTTAAATGATTCAATGCATCACTACAATTTTTATCTACAACATAGCTATCTTTTATAATATAATTTCTTGTATCAAAATAAAGGTGCAAAGCTTTAACACTAACATTTTTTTTATTTATTTCCAAGTCATGTATCCTAAAACCTTGATAACCCCATGGAGTATTTGTTCTAATAATATTTCCAACTTGATAATATTCAATAAAATCAATTGAATCTTTAACCTCAAGATAATAATCGCCATTATCAGCCTTTGTAATCAATGCTTTTTGAGGTTTTAAAATTTTAAGTCCATTATTAGCAAATTCTTTTTCATTTGCATCATAAACACTAATCATTATAACCACCTCGATTTCGGATTAACAATTATTTTTGTTAATGTTCCGTTCCAAGTAATTTTATTATTTCCAGGCACCAACTTTGGAAATTCACCAATCATATTTCTATTTTTCAAAGATGTATTTTTATATGCTTCTTGATTCATAGAATCAATTACAATAAATTCACTATCTATATTAACAGAGAATGTTTTTACACCATTAATTGATAATTCAACTAATCCACTTCCATACATAGTAATAATTGGATTAGAAACTGCTAATCCTTGATTATTAACTATTAATTCATCTTCAGTAGTTATATTCAATTCAACATTATTTTCATTTAATTTATACTTATAAGGTTGTACGTGAAATTTTATACTTGCTGTCTTAAAATTTATTAACTTATCAAAATCAATTGAATCTATTATTTGTGCATAATAGTATTTATCCGATTCATTAGATAAAGTCAAAATTCCACTGCCACTAAAATACTTGATTACTTCATCAATATCATAATTTCTAGTTAATCCAATTGAAATTGTTTTAGTATAGCTTTTATAACCTAAGCTTTGAATAATATCTCCATCAGCACCATCGATTTCAATTATTTCCGTTCTAGTTTGAGGTTTAGAAATAGGTGGTAAAGATAATATTATTAAGCCAGGAACATCACTACTTTTTTTTCCATTCCAAATAACATAATTCATGAATAAACCACCCTTTCTACATTTTTAATAACTAATTCACCAAATTTATCCCCATCAACTTTAAAAGCCATTCCTTCTAAAGCTTCTTGTAATGCTGATACTAATAATTGATTATTTTCAATTTCAGACATTTTTGTCATATTCGAACTATTATTTTTCAAATCCAAGTTAGATGAGAACTCTAAATCAGTCGGTAGTGACTTTTGTATAGTTCCATTTACATTTTCCATCTCATTTTCAAATCCAATACCAATTCCTTTAGCTAAATTTGTACCAATTTCATCTCTAAAAACAGTAGATGGACTATGAATACCAAAAATACTTTTAATTCCATTTAAAACTGACTTACCAAATCCCTTAATTTTATCTAAAATCCAACCAGTTGTATCTTTTATACCGTTCCATATTCCCTTAACTAGATTTTTTCCTATTTCTGGCATGTTCTTAATACCACTTACAAGACCATCTTTTATTTTTTTAATTATTTCAACACCTCTTTGAATAAGTTGACTATAATAATTAGCTATTCCCAAAAATAAGGATGTAAATACTTTAGGTATTGCTGCTACCAGGTTAGGAATTGATTTTACAATTCCCCAGGCTAGTTTTACAATCAATTCTACACCAGCTTCAATTATTTTTGGAAGATTATTTGATATTGCCATTACAATTTTATCTATTATTTCAGGTATTCTATCAATCAAATCAGGTAATGCTTCAATCAAACCATCAGCAAGGCCAATTAATAATTGAATACCAGCATCAATTATTAAATCAATATTATCAAGCAACGTATCAACAATAAGTAGTACAGTATCAACGATTTGTGGGATTAATGTTGGCAAAGATTCTGCTATCCCTTGAACTAAGGACAATATAATCTGAAGTCCCAGTTGAATAATCTGTGGCAACATCTTAACTATACCCTTTGTTATGACTCCAATAGCATTATTAATACTAGCTAATATATCTGGAAATTGACTTACCATACCATCAATTAAATTTTGAATAAGATCAATACCCATAGGGACTATATTATCAAGTAACATTCCAAGGCAATCAGTTATTAAAAGACTTATTCCATCAAATGTTTCTTCAACTCTCGGTAATATATTGTCTGCAGCAGTTTTTACACTATCAACAAAATTATTAACAAGAGTATTCCAGTCTGCGTTTTCATCGGCAATTCCAGTTAATAAATTACCCCAGGCAGACTTCATAGAAGCTACAGAACCTTGTATAGTTGTGCTCGCTTCTTTTGCTGTTGTTCCCGTAACTCCCAATTCTCCTTGAATAATATGGATTGCATTGTAAATATCACTTAGATTAGAAATATTGTATTTAACACCGCTTATTTTTTGAGCATCTTTTAGTAATCTTTCCATTTCAGATTTAGTACCGCCATAGCCTAATTTAAGATTATCTAACATCGTATAATTTTGTTTGGCAAAACCTTGATATGCACTTTGAATCATTGACATATCAGTTCCCATCTTATTAGCATTGTCCGCCATATCAGTAATTGCCATATCAGCTACTTCTGCACTTTTTGATGTATCATTTTTTAGACTTTGTAACAAACTTGCTGAAAAAGATGTAACGGTTTCCATATAATCGTTAGCAGAAAGTCCAGCAGTTTTATAAGCATTATTGGCATAATTTTCAACAATTCCTGAACTGTCTTTAAATAATGTTTCAACACCACCAATTAATTGTTCATAATTAGCATAACTGTCTATAGCTGACTTTCCAGTGTTCAAAAGAGCTGAGCCAACAGATTTAACAACTCCAACCAATCCTTTAAAACCAGATATTATTCCTTCACTTATTAGATTGCTTTTTATTAAGTCTCCTAATTTTATAGCACCATTCCCAGTTTCTTGCATTTCATTTTTCATTTCTTTTAATTCTTTAGTTGATTTGTCAGTTGCATCTTCCATTTGTCTTAATTGATTTTCAGCATTATTTAATTGTGTCTTAAAAGTCTTTACTTTTTCATTATTTGAACCATATTCTTTTTCAGCTTGTGTCAGAGCTATTCTTAATTCAGATATTTTTTCTTTTTGCTCTTGAACAGCTTTATTAGTATTTTCATAAGATTCTTTAGTTTGTTTTAAAGATTTGTCACCAGATGAAAATTGTGTATTTGTTAATTTTAGTTCACTTGACATTAATCTTAGATTTGATGTAATATCTTTTATTGCTTTCCTATACTCACTTTCACCTTGCAGTTTAACTGTTCCACCAAATGAGCTTGCCATATTATTTCCTCCTTTCTTTTATAACCATTCATCATCTTTTTCTTCTGCTTTTTCTAATTCTGCATAAGTATATTTCTTTTCTAAATCACGATAAGCTTTATACCACTCCCATAATTTATTAAATTTTCTTAAAGTCATGCGAAAAACCTCTTTTTCCGTATAATGTAATTTTGTTACACCAATAAATGAAAACCACGAGAAATCAATCTTTTCGTTCTTTTCTTTCTCGTGGATTACTCGTTTTTTTGTATATCTGATTTAGTGGAATCAATTACAACCTGGTTTATTTCACTAGTAGCTTTAGAAATCCCCATTTCTGTTACTATTCTGCCAACTTGCTTATCGGTTAAAAATGGAGTTTTAATTTCTTTTGTTTCATTATCAATATCAATTGCTTCATTAAGCATTAATTTAATACCAAATATTAAAGCTTTAATATTAATTTCTTTTGTTTCATAAACTACTCTTTCTTCATTTTCACCTTCTGGATTTTTAATAACTTTAGTAATCACATTACCATATTTATCTCTTTTTGGAATTTTTTCGCCATTTTCATCATAAATGAATCCATCTGTCAATTCCCCCCATTTTTCGAATGTTTCATATTCATTTTGAATTTCTTGCATTACGTTAAGATTAAAAACTACTTTATAATCTTTACCACCTGCAGTAATAATTGCTTCTTTTTCTTTCATTTCTTCACCTTCCATATATAATAAAAAAGGGTAAAGAAAAGACATATTTGTCTAATCTCTACCCTTTCTTCTACCAGATTTTTTCACTGTTTCTTCAAAAGAATAAATTAGTTACTAGAATTTGTTAGCAATGATGTTAAATAATCATTTGCTTCAGCATAAGTATTAAATGTTTTGGTTCTTGACCATTCACCATTTTTCTTTTTCATTACTGATCCTTCAATTGACACAGTAGTAAATTCTACAGATTCACCCTTTGTTTTTTCATCAGGCATACTGTCCTTAAATTTTACTTTATTTAAAAATTCTACTTTGTACTTATAAGCTCCATTGACAATTTTTGTTAAAATTCTACCAAAAGCAATATAAGGTGCAACATCGGTATCCTTTCTAATAACTTCACCATAACTAGTATTTTTTTCATAATAAGTTGTACCACTTGTAAATGTTGACCCAGTCAATTTAGTATACTCACTACCTGATTTAGTGTAGTAAACTTTACCACTTGTTGGTGTCTTATCAGTGGTTACAACATATTCTTCGCTAATGGAGTGACCTAGTAATGGAGCTAAGACTGCATCGTCATCATCATCAATTGAAATAGTTACTGTACCTTTATTAAATGTATAATCACTTTCAATAAGTGTATCATCACCGAAAAGTTCAGCACTATTTAGTTCAAGAGATACTTTGCAATCAATTGCTTTTCCCAATGATTTTGGCCCTGTAACATTTTCATCAGCATCTAGTGGTGAATATTTAAAGTTTTTTAAACCTATTCTTGCCATATTATTTCCTCCTTATTTTTTCAAATGTCATTACAAAATGGTGATATTGAGTATCCTCTTCATATAAATCTTCATTATCACCAGTCCAAAAATAATCATTTGCTTCTAATATGTCTTTTAATTTTTGTACTATATCTATATAATTTCCTTTAGTATATATATTAAACTCTACTGAATTGATCGTGTAAATGATTTTATCATCAGCATTAAAACCAGGAACATTACCATCGTTAAACCAAACTACATAATCAGTTGCATGCCCTGAATATTTTTTAAATACAACAGGAATATTTTTTTTATTTATAGTAATTTTCCCTTGAAAAATTTTTTCTATATCCTCATTCATAACTAATTACTCCTTTGGTAAATATTTACTTTCTTCTTTTTTCATAGCTTCTTCAATACTTCTTTTATCAAATGACTTTTTGAGAAAAGGTTTTCTTGCTTCTCCTCTAGATGTTCCATGTTCTCTAGCATTTGCAATTAATGGAGCTGGTTTTTTCTTATCTCCACGCAAATATCCATAAATACCTATTTTGGTATTTATGGAACCATCTGATGTTTTATAAGTTTTAGTAATTTTTAAACATTTTTCTAAATCAGAAGAATCTTTAAAAGATTTTTTCATATTTGAAATTACATTTTTATAAACTACTTTAGCTCCAGCTTTTGTCATATTTCCTAGCATCTCTTCACAACTAGATTCAAGTTTTTCAAAACTTGATATTATATCTGCTGGAATCTCTGCCTTGAAACTTGCCATTTATTTTCTTATTAATTTAGCTTGCATTTCTAACTCGACATTGTTTTCATTCACATTATTTAAATATTCTATTGAATATCTTTTATCGTTATAAATGATTAGCATATCTCTTGTTATCAAAGTTAATGGATATCTTATTGTAAAATTGGTTGTTGCTTTTTCAAAATCACTATCATTTTGAATCAATGTATATCCTCTTGTGGTTTTTACACTAGCATAAGCTTTCAAAATTGTCTTTTCAGACGGTTCTGAAAAACCAGCTTTATCAAAAGATTTTTCAACCGCAATAATTTCAATAAGCTTATTATACTTTCCAGGATTAATCATAACAATAAATTCCTTGAATGCAAATCGAGTATTGATTGCACAACTTTATTAACATTTGTGTTATCAATGTAGTAAGCTCTATCATCATACATACTTTGACATAACACAAAAACGACAATGACAAGATCTGGATACTTATCTAAATCTTCTATTTTATCATAACCAGTATATTTACGTATATACTCTTTAGAAACATTTAATATAGTCTTCAAATATTTTTCTTCTTTCTCTGAAGTTTCAGAGATTCTCAAGTAATCAATTATATCACTGACTACTATTTCACTTATTTTTGTAAGCATCAATTAATTCCTCCTTTCAGGAGTGCCTGAACAATTAAGTTGACTACTTATTTTCTTCTTCATTTCCAACAATTTCAGTATCTTCTTCATTTTTGTTGGAATCATCATCTGACACATTTTCAGTTGATTCTTTTGTATTGTCAATACTTTCTTCTTTGTTTGAATCATCTTCTGCTACATTTTCATTTGATTCCATAGATAAAGTTTCTAGTTCAGATATTTTAGCAATAAGATTTTTATTTTCTTCTTCTAACTCGGCAACTCTACTAACTAAAGTTTCATTTGTTTTTTCTAAACTAGAAATAATTTTATCTTTTTCTCTAATACTTACATTTGAAGTTTTAGCATTAACAATGTATCCAGCTTCTAAAAGGGAAGCTGCTTCTTCTTTATTAAGATTAATTATCTTCCCTTTTGCAGCCGAAATTTTACTATTTGCAAAACCCTTAAGAACTAAATACATTAGTTGCTGCCTGCTTGTGTAGCAGATTTTTTAATAGTTAATTTTGCTAATTTTTGAGTATGTTCTACTCTGGCATCAGCTTGAAGCCATCCAACAACACCAGTTGCATGTTGTGTAGCATACTTTTCTTTTAAAACTTGGATTTCTAATCCTTTTGATATTTTTAAAGCTATACCACTAAAGTTTCCAAAAATGATTGGTGATTTTTGTTCAGCAATTTCTTCCATATTATCAGAAACATAAACTGGATAACCAAGAACTTGTCCATCAAATTCACCTGTTGGATCAGGCACAAATAATGGTCTGTCATTGCCATCTTTCATAGTTTCTAATACTGTTTGAGTTTCTTGACTCATAACCCAAATAGAACCTTTTCTGAAAGCTTGAATTACTTTATTTTTTAGTTTAACTAAATCATCATAAGCAATTACACCAGCTGCAGCAGTAGTTACTACTTGACCAGCAGGAATATCTTTACATCCTTGGATTTTATTAGTGCTACCATTTAATACTTGACCTTCTAAGAATATTTTTATATATTCAGCAATAATGTTAATTACTACATTTACTAAATCAATGTCAGTATTATTTACTAAAGAATTACCAATTTTTGCTAAGGCTCCAATTAAATAATCATCTAAAGTTACTGAAGTGAATTTTCCAGCTTTTTCAACTAATTCTGTAAAATCTTCTCCATAAGCAACAGTAATGTCTGCATCGCTTGCACCTTTGCCATACACAGGTATTTCTAATTTACCCTTTGTATTATATTTAGTGGCTTTTTCAAGAATTGGTGACATATTAACAGCAGCCTTAATTATTTTGTTAGCAATTGTTGTTGGAACAATTACACCATTTTGACCTTGTGAAAAGTTAGATTCACCAGCTCTTTCATTCAAAACATTGGTTCTGATAAAATTAGCAAATTCTTTTACATCTCTTTCTTCTGCTTTTAAAGCTCTTTCTTCATTATTTTTTGAATCATCATCTTCTTTTGAATCATCATCAATTAATTCTCTACTTTTTTCAAAAGCATCAATTGTCTTATTAATAGCATCAACTTGGCTTTTTAAAGTATCGAATAATTTCATTTCGTCTTCTGTAAAAGCTCTTTCTTCTGCTTTTACTCCATCTAATAGTCCTTGCATTTTTGCTTGAACTTCTGCTTTTTCTTCATTTAATTTTTTGATATTCATATTTTTTCCTCCTTCATATTTTTTAATATCAATTCATATTTTGAATAATCTATTTTGTCAATCTTTTCAGATTGTTCAGGCCTATCTTTTGTTCTTACTTCTTGATAACCACCTTTAATAACTTTTACTTGTTTGCTCAAGTCAAAATTAACGTTTCCATCAATTATTGAATATGGTATTTTATATAACTCATAATTTTCATCAACAACTCCATATATGAAGTTATTATCAAAATCTTCAAGCCAACCATTAGTAAATGTTTTACTAAATGCTAATGATAATATTTCTCTTTTTTGAGTCATAGTCATATCAGCAAAGTTAATGTTATTTTCTTCATAAGAAAAAGAGTTTTCATCAAACTCTTCACTTCTATATTCTAACAATCTAGGCTTGTCATCACGCATTTCAATACTCGTTCCTATATATGCTGGAATTTTTTTATCATCAATAATGGAAACCTCAATTAAATCAATATCTTTAACACTTCTCTTTGTGATTCCATCTTCTCCTACTTCCTCATCTTGTTCATTACAATAAAACCCAAAAGACCAACCTCGTAGAAGTTTCTTTTTCGCTTTAGAAATTACATTTTCATCAGTAATCTCTACGGTTGCTCTTAATCCAATATTATCTTCTACTAAAATAGCTGTTCCATCTTTTGTGTTTGCAAGTTCCTTATCATAATCATGATCTAATAAAACTTTAATAGAAGGATTTTTCTCAATGGCTCTACTAAAAACATTGGGCATAATTCTTTCTATAAAATATCCATTTTTATCACATAACGTTTTAGAATATCTCTCAACAGCATTTACATAACCATCAATTATAACTTTATCATTTCTCACTTGAATTTTCATTTGTATCACCTCCTTTTTCCAAATCGACTATGGATCCCGTATTAGGAGTAAAATATGTTCTATTTTTTGTATCATAAAGAACATCTGCTAATGTCATGCTAATAACATCCAATCCATCTACACTATCATAATCTTCTGCATTTCTGATTTCATTTTTTGATATCCAACCGGTATCAGAAGCAATTTTATAAGCTTCATATCTTTCTTTCAAAGAACCTCTTGTAATGTTTTTTGTGTCAAATGCAAAATAAAAAGAACCTTTTTCAGATTCTAATAATAAATTCTTGTTTAGTGCTGTTTCAATAGCACTTATAATTGGCATCACTCCAAATTTAATAGTGTTATTGTAGTCATCATGAATATGAAAAACATCTTTTATATCATCTTTCAAAGTCTTTTTTCTTTCATTTATTTGTAATTCTACACTTGATGAAGAAGCTTCTTGAAATTTCAATCCATTATTTAAAACAATGGCACTTTCTTCATTATTACCACCAAAATACTGATTCCACGCATCTTTTAATGTTTTTAATTCCTCACTTCCTAATTTTCTTTCAGAAACAAGAAAACCTTTTTTTGCACCGCCTTTTTTTACTAATCCTAATTCATAAAGAATTGTTGAAAAAGCTGTTTCAATGGATTTAGTAATTTCTTCTATAGCACTTACACTTTTTATTCCATCTTTTGTTCTTCTTAATATTGTAATAAATTGATAAGATTCATATTCTTTAGCATCTACTGAGTATTTAACATCTTTATATATCGGATCAAAATTACTTTGAAAATGCACATGAATTGGATCAATATATCTTAAAGAATTAACAGTATTTTTCTTTTTATCAATAAATACATAAGCACCTTTTTCTACTAAATAATCATGAACTATTGCTTTTTTCATTTGAAATGGATCAAGCAAATCCATAGTGTCTATATTTAAGAGATATAATCTTTTATCATCAAGAACTTCAGTGACTTTTTTGTTTCCATCAATAACCTCTGACCTATATAATTTAATTGGTAACATTGATACCATGTTAGATAATAGGTCTACAGCACTTGATATTGCTGGAATTGATAAAGCATCATCACTTGTAAGATTTTGACCAGAAAGTAATTTTTTTAAGATTAAATCATCAACAACATCTGTGTTTTCTTTTGTTTCTGATATCACTTCTCTTTTTTCTAAAAACAAATCAATTAATGCCATTATCTTCACCTCTTTTCTATAACGAAAAACAAGCCATTTCAGCTTGTCTTATCTCATTACTACTTCACTAGTTTACATTATAGCACAATTTTGGTGTGAATTATGTGAATTATGCAAGTTGTACAAAAAAATTACCATTTTCTAAAAAGACATCTTGTTGTAATAGGTACATACTATTTATGAGTGCAACTACCATATCTATTTTTCCGCTAGATTTCTTCTTATTTACATATCTATTCATATTTGTGTCATAAACACATCTAGCATTTTGAAAATTTATTTCCAGGAGTTTGTTTTCTTCATATTTAAATTTTCCATCAATTATTTTTTCATACAGAAGTTTAGTTGGTGGATGCAATGTATCTGAATGTTGACGAATTTGTACGGTGTTAAATCTTTCATCCCATTTCTGTGCTGAGGATAAAGCATTATATCTATCATACCCAACTGCCATTACAACGACATCATACTTTTTTTCAATATCAAAAACAAAATCTTCTATTACTTTATAATCAACTGTTCTATCGCCACAAGCTATACATTTCATAGTTTTTATAAATTCAAAATAATTTATTTTTTCAAACTGATTTTTTTCTTCTATTCTTCCTTCTGGTATAAAAGAAATACAATCAGCTAAAATTGTTCCATCATCATTACTTGTTATTGCTACAGCACAGTTATCATCAGACATTGATAAGTCAACTCCAATATAAACTTCTCTACCGGCCCAATCTATTTTATCAGTTCTGCATCTTTGAACTTCAGTTACATCTATAAAACTTTCTGTTCCTGCTCCTTGATAAATTATATTACAATGTTTAGTTAAAAAGTTTTCTCTTTTACTTTCAATTTCAATAGCCTTTGCCCTTTTATCCAATAAGTCTTTATAAACCGCTGGAATTTCTAATGCAAGTGGATTAGATTGAAGAATTATATTATCATCAAATGACCAGTCTTTTGATTCATCAGGTTCATACAACAAAGCAAACACTGTTTCATCTTCTATCAAACCTTCTAACACTTTTTTAGCATATTTTACTTCATCCTCCATGGGGTTATCAAATGTTGGATATTTTGTGGAAATTATAAAACCCAACTTATTTATGATCAGCAATTGCCCCGAACGCATCGCTTCAATCGGATATGCTTGCGGAAGTGCACCTACTTCATCTGCTACAAAAACATTTGGTTCTTTACCATCCATTCTGTCTTTCGAATAATTTAGCGGAATATAAACACTATCGGTAAGTGTATGTCTAATACAATCCCTTAATAATTTAAATTCACCTTCTTCAAAAATTTCGGCATTTGTCTTTATTAAAGGCTCAATTGCTTTTTTTACTTCTTTAGCTAATGCTCCGTCTGGTGCAACAGAATAAAATTGAGAATACATAGGTTCAAGATAGAACAACAATAAAATTATAAAAGCTACAATAAATGTTTTTCCATTTTTTCTACAGATTTCTAATATAACTGTTTCATATCTTCTTTTTTTAGTATTGTTTCTATAAACAGTACACAAACTTGCCACTATTATTAACCATTGATAACCAGCAAGTGAATCATAAATTCTTTTACCAGCTTTTATTCCTTTTGCCATTACCAAAATTTTGCATATTTTATCAATTTTCTTTAATCTTTTAAAGTCAATTATATACTTCTCTGAATCATTATTAACAATTTTTAAAAATTCCTCGCATTGAATCTTTACATATTTCGGAGGGATAAATTTTTTATTGCCATTTAATTCATAAAACAATTTTGGTGGTTCCAATTGCCCACTTACAATCTCACGTGCATAAATATAAGCTGGATGATTTAATATATAATCATTCATCATCATTTAAGATATCCATTAAAGTTTTTTTCTTTGTGGGCTGTGTGTTTATTGATATCTTAGCTCTAGCTTGAGGTGATAAAGATAGTTCATTACAACATCTGAAAAAATCTTTTGAATACATATCTCGAGCTGATTTCAATGTTGAGATCAAGCTTACATTTAACTTATCCTTAATTTTTCCATCATCATCAACTACCTTACTAGCTTCATTAATTGCTTTTTCTAAGCTTTCTAGTCGTTCAATTGTTATAGCAGTTTGATTTAAAAGATAAGTATCTAAATTACTCAAAATATCTTTATTAAGATTTTTTAAAATATCTTTAAAAATATTTTTTTGTCTTTTATTTAAATACGAAAAAGGCTTAATATTATCATTAGAACCTCTTAAATTTTTTTCAGATTCTTCTCTTGCTTTTCTTTCTTCTTTACTCATTTTCATTGAGTTTGTTTCTATTGATTTAGCTGGCCTTGTCATTTTTTTCATCTCCTTATTTCATATCAACCACCCGAAATTTTCATTTTAGGCATAATTTGCACATTTAGGTGAGTGGTAGGTTTCAAAATTCTTAAAAATAACGAACTCAAGGTATAGGGGGGATATCAGATTTCTCTACCCCATCGTGTATTTCTTTTAAATTACAATTTTCATCTGTTAGTTTAACTAAAATACTTCTAGGTATTCTGTTATTGTCTGCTAACTTATGATGATAGCAGCATAAGGTAATTAAATTATCATCATCTAATCTTTTAGAAATATCTTCTTCTAACGGAACTATATGATGCACTTCAAGTTTATTAAAATTATAAATTTGATAAGTATTATAAATATTTGCTATGCAGCATCTACATAAATTTTTATCACGATTTCTAATGTAATTACTTTTTTGATGCCATTTAGATGAGTTTCTAAATCTATCTGCATCAGTTCTACCTCTTACTTGACGATTTTTATAACATTTTTTATTTACATCATGAATACAACCACATCTATTACAGCTCTTAAACATTTAATATCCCTCCAAACTTAAACGAGAAGAATAATTTTGTGGTGAAAATATATTTTAATCTTCTCGTTTAAATTAGAAAACAACAATATTTGAATATTGTTGCTTTCTATGTATACGAGGTTTTTAGTGAATATTCATTCACTAATTTATAGTATATCACTAATTCCATGTGAAATATGTGAAAAATTATTGTTTTATAATATTTACTATTTCACATTGTTGATAATATCTATTCTTGTATTTCAATTGCAACTGTTTCTTAGTCTTTTTTAATTCATCTTTTAAAACTGATCTATACTCGTTAGATATTAATTTGTTTTTGTTATTATAGAACGTAGTAGCCAATTCAATATTATTTTTTATATTTCTTCTATCAAGTCTTATTTTTTTTAATTGTTTAACCAATCTATAACTTTGAAAAGCATTTATTTTGTTATTTTCAATATAATGTAATAAATCTTGTGTCTTTTGATCTTCTAAACTCAATAAATTAGATAATGAATTACAATATTTGTCTATGTCATCTAATGCAATTAACACATTTTCTATTTCTTTGTCTAAGTCCATAATTTATCATCTCCCATTGTTTCTTCTTTTACTAATTCATAACTATCCGTTAAATATCTTCTTTTAAGTAATATAGTTGAATTAGGGTTTATCATTGCTCTAACAATTTTACTATGTAAACCCTTGCTTTTTTTATCATAATCAACATCTATTCGTATTACTTGATATAAAAATTTATATTTATCAGTATATGTTTCTTCTATGTATCTAATTTTCTTTTTCATCTGATACTCCTATTGTTTCTTTGTATTTTTGTAAAATTTCTTCCATTTTAAGCAATTTTATTCTTTTTATATATAAATCTATATCTTCGGCTGTTAAAGAATTTGCAAATATATCTTCTTTTTGTTTCTTTATTTCATCTTCTAAATATTTTATAAACTCTTTTTGTTGAGTTAATAATCCACAATAATTTAATGCTACTTGTTGTATATTTGTAAAACCACATTTCTTTATAAAATTATTTACTTCTTCAAGTTGTTTATTTAATTTTCTTAATTTATCACAATTGCTAGGACACTCAATATCCTGTTCCGTCATTTCTTGTATTTTTATACTTGCTTCATGCAATTGCTTTTTTAATTCTTGATTTTTTTCTTCAATCATTTCAACATAGCCTTGTATAGTTTCTATATCTTCTTTAGGTAATTTTTGAACTACTGATATTAAGTTCATTTTGCTTAACATTCTACTCATTTATCCCACCCTAATTCTTCTATTTGTTTATTTATTGCTTTGTCTAAACGAGTATGTTTTGTATATTTAGTTTCATAATTCCAATAAATATTAACTCTATGTATTTCAACAGTTTTATTTTTAATATCAAAGGCAACAAACCTTAACCAACCGCTTTCACTATCATAAGCATCATAACTAAAGCCATATGCTCTTTCTTCATAATAAAAACCTAATTTTTCAAACATTTCTTTAGCGGTCATTTACTCATCACTCTCTACTTTCTCTCGATATATTACTATCGACCTTATTGTTACAATTCCAGCTATATATCCACCTTTTTTCTCTAACTCTTTTCTAAATTGTTTTAAATTTTCTTCATACACAGCACCACAATAGCCATTTATAGTAGTAACTTTTGGTTTGTATTTATTTGCATTTTTATCTTTAATCTTTAACATCACTTACACCTCTTTCTAGTTCTTGCATTTTATCTAAAATTGAAACAAACCATTCAGTATCTATAAACACATCTTCTGGTATTTCATTTTTGATATATTCTTTTAACTTATTCCAATTATTCTCTAATCTATTGCATACTTCTTCTCTAGCACTTATTTTTATTTTTAATGTTTGTAATTCTTCTATATAATCTTTTAGTGTTTCATCTAAAGCCTCGACTTTTGTTAATATTGTATATTTATCTTCATAAAAAGGCTTATCTTCTCTTGATAAACATTCATCACTATTAGGGCAATATATAGTCTTATATTTTATGCAATTTTTACACATTCTTGATTTCATTCTGACACCTTCCTTAATCAAATATACCTTTTTTATATTCAACAAAATTATTAGTTATTAGATCTTCGAAATAATTTCCTTGAACTTCCATAAATGGACTCTCTCCGTATGGTGTTATAAGTTTAATTTCTCTAGTTTTTCGGCTTATAAGTATTGCTAAAAATCTATCTATTGGTTTTGTATAAAATTTATCTGGGAAAACAGCAAACGAGAAACCATATTTTACATAATCTTTTTTAAATTCTTCCCATTTTTCTTTTTTTATAAAAGCTTTCATTTAACCACCTCAACACTTAATATTTTTAAAACATAATATAGTTGACCTGGTATCGCTCCCCAAGCAAGATTACCATAATCTTTTTTTATTACACAAATAACTTTTAGAGTAGGACTATTTTTTGAGTAACCATTTCTTAAAAGAATATAATAACCATAACCTGTACTTTCACAAAAATTTACTTTTTTATTTAAGCGACTATCATAATATGGTTTTATTTCTCGATATTCTTCTTTTTTTTCTCCACTAAGTATCATGTCAAACCATTTCTTTTTTGTTGGTAATACAAGCATTTCTAGCACCTCATTTCCTATATATTGAATTTTACAAAATGACATAATTCTGTTAAATTCA
>OIYR01000470.1_pt1 | contig 22545 bp, 21 predicted proteins | sample 1588221 | NCBI WGS metagenome assembly OIYR01 (sample SAMN03283292) | human gut metagenome | biome: human-associated habitat; material: feces | host: Homo sapiens | place: Peru | collected 2012
CCACAACATATTTACGGCTGTCAATGGCTTCTGACCAATAGGTCAGATAGCGGATTAGTACGTCATGAGGCAATGCCTTCAGCTCTTCTACGAATTTCTGTATTTTCTTGTCTACAACCAAATCGTAATAATCGCCTTCGGCGTTATAGATGAAATCGAATGACTCTTTGTGCATATTTTATTTATTCTGTCATTTATGCTTCTTTGTGCAAAGAAGATAATAGTTATTCGTCTATATTGTTAATCTCGAAAATCTACTTCTTGATTATCTTCAAGCCATTTGTCAGAAGCTAAGTAGATTTTCGCTTTACCGATGTTGTTCAAGATCATATGTTTCCAAATAAGGTTCTGGAACTATGGTAGGATTTTGGGGTTGGGGCGTTTGCTCTTTTACTATTCATTTGTTTGAAATTCATGACAAAACCTTACGAAGCACATCCGAAAGTTCTTCAAAATCGACAGGTTTATATACTATCGTAATATCATCTGTATTCAGTTGCATTTCGTTCAGTTTTTCTTCGACTTTATTGTTGCCTGTTAGCACAACAACCTTGTTCAAATCAAACCGATTTTCATCACTGATTTTTTTGATGATATTAAAACCATCAAGTTGTGTGTTTTTAGCTAATGTTATATCAACGAAGATTGCGGAATACTCATTTCGCAGGTCATCAAAAGATACATCTTGCGACTTAGCTTTTACTTTAAAACGAAGTTGGTCTTCAAATGCATAAATGTTAGCTAATTCAAACGAACCTTTTATTGTATTCCATTCATCCTCAAATATTAGAATTGTCTTGGTATTCATGTACTTTATATTTTAATGTTAGACATATTATATTCTTTTTAGTTTCTGATTGTTCAATTGAAGCATGCAAGTCAACATGAAGTCCACTTGCAATTGATTTGATTATAAATATTCCATGACCAGAATTTTTTCCTTCTATAACAGCATCCTTTGATTTACTGTTGATGTTACTAACTAACTTTTTTATCGCATCGTCTGATATTTCTTGGAGATTATAATCATTGGCGAACGATACTACTAGTTCATCATCTATTAATGAGATAGAAATTGAATAAAAATCATGTTTATATTTACGCATATTGTTAATCCAATCTGTAAACATGATTTTCGATTCTACAAGGTTGGTGGCTACGTACATATTGGATGCGTTGATAATGCTGTCTTCTACATTAACTGTTCCTTCCAAAAGACGCTCAGCAATTTCCGAAACTACAATAAAAATCTTTGTTATGCTGATATTTTTAACTATTGATTCAGCAAAAGGATTGTTGCTCTTTTCTAACAGATAGTTGGCAGTTGATAATATTTCTTTTAGGTCAGAATTCGCTTGTTTTACCTCACGTTTCATCCGCTTGTCCATCTTTACTTTTATCGGCATAGGTAAAGTATCAGCTTTTTGATAATAGGCTATTAAATTAGTCAGAGGAGTCATCTTGTTTCTAATGAAATGCATAATCCTTACGGCTTTATTGACATACAAGACATTATCTTTAATTTCATCAAATTTGCGATTTCTGATTTCTGATATTCGATATTCGGAATTTAGCAACACTGCCATTTTAGAAAAGACAATAGAGCATATATGACGAAAACGTAATAAAGCAAAATTTTTATCGTTAGTTGTCTCACAGATAAATACATAATCTAAATCCCCTTGCGGTAGGTAAAAGAAATGAACTTTTGTCTTTTGTGGATTTCCCATCTTCATATATTTCATTTCCTTTAGATATTCTAATCGTTGGGGATTCATCTTAAAGGTGCGTTTCCACATAAAACAAGATGAATTTACTAACCACAACACTTCTCCTTTTAATATATAAGCACAAATTCTTATAATACCTCCATTGCCATTTTTAAAAAAGAAATTATTCAAATCCCTGATAATATTATTGTATATCTTATGCGGCTTTTCTATTTGTTCCTTATTAATAAAATATGTGTCAATGTGTGTCGTTATATTTTTTACAACAGACCATTCTCTATATTTTATCCATGCTAATATATATATACCCCACAGTGTAAAAATAGGATATAAAATCCATTTTTCTAAAGGATGCATATTAATTAGAAGTGTGCCAGTTACGAGTATCATTAGCAATGAACTATGATTATTCTTGCCCGAAAAATTTATAGCATTAATTAGTGGTAATAATATAAATAGGAAAGTCAGAGGATGATTTATTTCTCTATTAAATACGACCAAATTTATGTAGGTAAAGTCAATGATGAGACGCATCATTGACCATTCTCGCTTTTTTAAGAAAAGATAGCAGATGAAATATACAACAGAAACTATATAACATATTTGTTCTGTTAGAAAACCGTTACAATGTCTTACAATAGCTAAAGAATAAGCAATAAGTAGAACTCTAAATAATATTGATTGAAGCATTTTTATTTCAATGTTATATAATCCTCTATCTTCTTCATTATAAAGTTTGCAACCAAAACGAAGAACATTAATTTTCCAAAACAATAAAATGCCATACCTACAATTCCAACTGGAATTATGGTCGGACTTAAGTCACTTTCTCCTGTCAATAATCCTAATGTATTCAAGAAATAATTATTTGTCTCGTTGTCAGAGAAAGATTTTAACTCAATATCATATATTCTCATCCAATTGAAATACGCTGGATGTATACACGCAAAAACTATCAATAGGTATGTGACATAAGCAAGTAATAAAGCCCATATATTTGAACTAATAAACAGCCTTATTGATTTACTATACTCCTTATTCTCCCAGGCGGTTTTATATTCAAGTATGGCGATTCTGTTATTTAATCCGGCTATTTCTATTCCGCGCTTATAACATATTCGTCGAATGTAGTAGTATATGGACAACTTGCGATTATTATCTAATCCTTTGCAAACTACAAACATTTTTTCATCCCTTATTTCGTCATATCCGTAATCCAAATCATCAACAGCTTTGATATAATTCTTGATGAAAAATTTTACGTCTATATACAATGGCCTTGAATAGTTATCTAATCCAAAAATGACTTTCATACGGATCAAATTGTATAATATCTGACAGTCGTTTTGACATTGTTCACCATTGATTTTGTCATATTCTTTTTGGATTCGAAGTTTTTTTTGTTCTTCAGTCATAAATATTATGAATTTATCCTATTTTGCATTCTCCACATACCGATATACATTCCTTTTCGTTCATCCATCAATAATCCCTTGCCTCCTTCTATATATCTATTTATTGGCTCTGATTGTTTCAGTGTTTCCATATCCCAAACAGATAGTATTCCAATCAATTCATACATCTCAAACCTTATTTCGCTTGCTTCATTCTCGTTTATACTGTTTAATGATACAGAATAAATGATACGCTCCAACATTACTTTCAGATCCGTAAAATTGTTTCCACTTATAATACCATTGTATATCAGTTTACAAATTATATCCAAGTATTGATAGGTTTGGTTTCCCTGCGATACTTTTGTATAACTTATAATTTCCTTTATGATTTCACTAAAATCTGTATTATCATGGAATTGACATAAAGCTAATGCAGCATCTTCTTTGACTTCTGATCTGGAAGCCATCAACATTCCACCAATTTCTTGTAAAAGCAAGTCGTGTCCTTTCTCATTAGTAATTCTGTTCAATGCGACAATGGCTTGCATCAATGGAATATTGTATTTAGTTCGGGTTCCTTCATATTCTTCTACAATCTTCTGTAAAGAACTTGCTGTTTCTTTCTTTATACCGATAGTTGCAAGTTGAATCAACATAATATTAATGGTATTGAACATTGGTTCTGTGAAATATCTCATTCCACCAAGAAATGTCATGGAATCATCTTTTAGCAAATCTGTTTTGTTTTCTGATAGAAATTTGCAGATATTTTCAGCCAATACTTCTGCTTCTTCAGACTCTATATAGGAGTAAAAGGCACTTAGCAAAGATAAATCTTCATTAAAAGAACTAATTGTTACTGATGAGCCGTTGTATCGATAATTCTCAGACTTAAATTCTTGTACCTTCATTTTTATTTCGTCCTTAGGATTTTTACTATCCTTCAAAGGGTTGTATGGCAGTAAATTGAACGAATAGAATGCATTTCCTTTATATTCTGCCTTACGTCGCCATTCAAATATAGCATCGTCAAGCATGGTCTTGTTCTTTTCATTTAAATGACGATGATAAAGCTTTATCAGTCTATCATATGCCCAATCTCTTATATTTGATCTGTAATCGTTGTCATCGATTTCTTCAGTCAATCCCTTTTTGATTATTTCAACAATGTCATCTGTCGCCAGATAGTCTGTTCCAAACAAGTCGGGCATCAAGATCTTCGATTGTATTCTATCATTTTTGCTACACAATGGTAATCTGAACATTTCTGGGGCAATAGTTCCTGTAGCTTGCGGTGAAAGAGAGTTGTATATTGTTACCAATAAGTCATTGAATTTATCTATTTTTCCCTTCTCTATGATTTCTGTTTTTACAAGGTGCAAAACTTTCATTATGTCTGTATCATCCAATGTTACACAAAACTTGACAAGCAACGGGATTATTGTGAATACAACTCTTTGGTAAGCACACTGATCTTTTTGTGCAATGGCTCTGTTACAGATTTTGTAAAAATCTGAAAATATTTTCTTTACACAACCATTCTCATCAATGCCAATTATAACGGTTTTGTCTATGACAGCATCTATAAAGAATCGATTTGAACTTCTTATTATATTGGCGATAACATATTGTGGACTATATGATATTAAGGCTTCAAACACTTTCAGCAAAGTGTCTTTATTTATACTATAGTTAGGCAGTCCCATAGGCATACCTATTGACTCATAAAGTAACAATAGACGCTTGGCATAAAGGTATTCATCAACAAATCCACTGCGTCCACTATGCCATGACTGAGTATGGTTGTTTATATTGAATCCTACAATCTCTTCGTGTGTAGGCTTGTTTTTGATATTATTTAGTTTATTTAAGAATAAGCGTTCCAACTCTAAACTTTCATTTATTCCCTCATCATATTCTAACAATCCCCAATGATCTCGCTCCCAATCATATAGTTTAATTCTTCTGCAAACTATTCTTTGAGCAGAAATCAGTATCTGGCGATTCTGAAGGTTGGCTGTTAACATTCTTCTTCTCAGGTCAACCAATATTGGTATTAGATATTTGGCTGCGTCTTTACGCCCATTAACTTCTGCAATAATTGATGCTTTCCACAATGAGGATTTTATATCAGAACGCCTTATATTCCAGTCTTCAAGCATTCGCCTTACATTTATATAATTCAATTCATAAAGGCTTGCAAGACATTTTTCAAAATAGAACTTGTTTTGAGTTCTCTCATCCATCAATTCATAAAAATCCTCTAATTCTCGGCATAAAGATACAAAATGTTTCTTGTCACATTTCTGCCGATATATTGATAGAAGCGAGACTTCCAAAGATAGCATCAAATCCACATATAAAGGAGGTTGCTTGTCCCAATACAATTTGATGTCTTCTAAAGCAGTTATATACCATGAGGCACCTTTGGGCGTAAAGGACACATCTAGTCTGAAATCCAATTCATATAAGAATTTTACTAGTGTTTCTTCTTTAATACCTGTAAAATCTAAATTCATATTGGGAAATATGGATTCCGTGTCGTCGAAATCTGCATAATAAGCATGAGGAACGACAATCCAGTCAGGGTATTTCTTTCTGATGTTTTCTAATTCTTCTGAACATTTTTTCAAAGTGACATCAAAATCTTTTTCGTTTTTCTTATTCCATACATCATGAAGAATCTTACTTGCTTCAAATATAGAGCTTTTTGTTTCCTTTGGTTTCTTAGAATATGAATCCGTTTCTGTCTTGTCATCAACTAAGTATGTAAGAAGAAAGTCCAATGCCTCTTGTATATCACAGAATGTTTCTCCATTCTTCAGACATCCATCTAAATTGATGACATTTATATTCAATTGGTTTAGAAGGGAAATATTGGAGATATGTATATTCTTGTCATATGCAATCATATATACAGGAGTTTGGTTGTTGCCCATCACATCCCTTAACCATCCTAACCATGAAAGAAAATTAGGGTCATTGCCAGAGAACCCTATCAGACAGAATAGGTTTTCTACCAACGCCTGTCTCACGGTATTTACCATTTCTGGATGCAACTTGGGATATGTTCTGTAATCTTCTTCTGTTATAATATATGGATGTGTATGACGGAAACTTCCATGCAGTTTTATGATGCGTGGTGATACGCTGTACAACAAGGATTCTTTGTTTTCTACCAACGTATATGAACTTGCTGCAGAAGAATTTTCAAGCAATGTATCATAGTTGGTTGTGAATACATCGTGCCATGGAACAGACAACAAAGCCTCATGCAAGTAACTTGGCTTTAAGTTACTTGGTGATAAGGTATTTTCTATTAACTCATCTAAGACTTTCTTGCCGAAAGTAGCTTCAATCATGGATGCAAGTCTTATTGGAGATACAAACTTCAAGTCTGAATCTGTTGGCTCTTGACAGTAAAGTTTTTTGTAGAAGATTTTAGCCAATTCATTCCAATCTTTCATTCCTGCTTTATCTGTCGTCTTCCCATTTTTACTAAAACCAGCACCAACCATTACAGATGCTTGACCTGTAAAAACAAATCTCCTGATATGTTCCAAACGTGTCTTTATGTTAGCATTGAGTTTAGACTTGTATTCTTCAAAAAGAGTCTCTTCCATAGCTTTAAATGTTTCTAATCTTTATTTATTTCAACGTTTCACTTCCATCCTCTCCATACTTGCCATCCTTTGCCTCATAGATAACAGATGGTTCTAGTACTTCAACGGTATGCCATGCTCCTTTGGGTATAACGCAGCCATAGTTGCCAACAGTCGGATCAAGATGTATGCGTTCAACTTCTCGGAATCGTCTTTCATTAGTTACATTCATAGCATCCATACCTCTGTCAAATGACGAAGTATCTTCTTTTTTCAAAGATGACAAAAACGGATTCACCTCCTCATAGATGATTTCCACAAGTTTTCCACACAAAAGAAGTACATTCTCTGTGCTGTTAGGATGCCTATGGATTGGCACAACTGTTCCAGGCAGCAGCGCGTTCAGCATACGCTGACTAGTATCAGCCGAAGATGTGCGCAAATCAAAACTCTGACGCAATCTTGGGTTCATTGTGGCTTGCTCAAAGAGCTTACCTAAAAAGTCTTTATCAAATTCCATAGTCATTAATCATTTGGTAGGTGATGCGCCTTTCTTGGGACAAACAAATATTTGCAGAATTGCCAAAAGGCAGATATTAATCTTCTCATCGTTCTGTGACAATAACCTTAAATGTTTGGAATATAAGTTTGATGTCATACCAAAACGAGCTATTCTTCACATACTCCAAGTACAATTTTATCTTCTCCTGCATAATCACATGAATATAGTAATCCTCAGGATCCTCTGCCTTCTCCATCAGTTCGTTCTCGTTGCGGAACTTGATACTTGCAGGGTCGGTGATACCAGGACGAACATCCAATACGTGCATCTGTTCTGGTGTCCAGTAATCCACATAGTGACGCACCTCAGGACGTGGACCAACTAAACTCATATCTCCAATAAATACGTTTATAAGCTGTGGGAGTTCATCAAACTTATATTTACGGATATAATATCCAGAACGTGTCACGCGAGGATCACGACCACCAATGGTCACTAATGAACCCTTATCTGCTCCTACACGCATGGAACGGAACTTGAATATTCGGAAATCCTTATTTCTACGTCCCACACGCACTTGTCTATAAAACACGGGACCTTTAGAATCAAATTTAATCCAAATAGCCAATATTAGAAACAATGGACTTAAAACAATTAATCCACAACCAGAAGCAACTATGTCAAATAATCTTTTCATACTTTTAGGGTAAGAAAAACCTGAAGATAAAGGTATAGTCTTCATCTTCAGGTCTATGATAACTAATGATTAAAGTTCAGATACAATCTCTACAAAATTCTCTATTACATATTCCAAATCCTCGTCCGTCATCTTAGTATTCAACGGCAGAGTGATTTCATTGACAAACATATTATATGCATTAGGGAAATCCTTGATATCGAAGCCCAATTTCTTATAGGCAGTCATCATAGGCAGCGGTTTGTAGTGAACGTTGGTAGCAATGCCACGCTCCGCCATCTTCTCAATCACCTTGTTTGTCTCTTCACGAGTCTTGCCCAACAGACGAACCAAATACAAGTGACCAGATGAAGTATGCTCCTCATCATAATGATTCAGCACAGCCACGTTCAAAGGTTTCAATGCCTCGTCATAACGCTCAATTATCTTGCGTCTGCGCTCCAACATACCATTATAGCGCTGCATCTGCACCAGTCCGATAGCAGCCACCACATCCGTCATATTACACTTATACCAAGTGCCGATGATGTCATATTCCCAAGCTCCGAGCTTAGTCTTAGCCAATGCATCCTTGTTCTGACCATGCAGACTCAACAGCTGTGCCTTGCGGTAAAGATTCTCGTTCCAAGTCTCTCCCTCAATCTCAGGCACACCACTAAACGTGTTATCCACGTTCTTGTCCAGTTCCTTCACCACCTTCTCATTACCAAAAGGCAGGTTCCATGACAAAGCACCACCCTCAGCAGTAGTGAAGTTCTTCACAGCATGGAAAGAGAAAGACGAGAAGTCGGCAATAGCTCCCACCATCTTTCCCTTACGCGATGCACCAAAGGCATGAGCGGCATCACAGCAAATGGCAATACGACCAAGCATCTTCTGCAAGTCAGTCTTAGGAGTAAAGATATCCTTCTTTCCTTCCACGATACTATACAGTCTGTCATAGTCGCAAGGAATACCAGCCAAGTCTACAGGAATAATAGCCTTAGTATTAGGAGTGATAGCCTTCTCCACTGCCTCATAGTCCATCTCCAGACAATCCTTCTGTACATCCACAAACACTAACTTGGCACCCACATGCTCCACGATAGAAGCACTTGCTGTATAGGTATAAGCAGGCACAATCACCTCATCGCCCTCACCAACGCCCAGCAGTCTAAGAGCCATCTCACCACAAGCAGTTTGCGAGTTAAGGCATACAGCCTTCTGCACACCAACAAACTCAGCAACTTCTTTCTCTAACTTCTTTGTGCGTGGTCCAGTTGTAATCCAACCAGACAAAATAGCATCACGCACTTCTGCAGCCTCAGCCTCCGTCATATCAGGCGGAGAGAAAGGCACATTACGCAATTTCATTGTCATAATATGATTATAAAATGTTTAATTGATTAAATTATTTATTTAGATAAGTTCAATTCTACTATCTTTATTGCTGAAATTCTGCACTTTACAGATGAGCAAGAAAATACGTCATCCAAACATCCATAAGGTTTGAGTGTAAATAAAATTTATGAGTAATTCATGGATAATTTATGGAAATTCGTTTTTGAAAATGACACGATAGTCTATTGTAAAGGCGGTAAATATTATAATGTCTATTTACGATTCCACACACTCTTTTTTCCCCACTTCCAATTCACCCAAGAGCGAATTCTCAACAAGAATCCCATTAAGTGATTTTCTTTGCTATACACCAACTGATACTTCCAACGGTTCTTGAAGTATCGTTTTATCTTACTTGGCAAAGAATGTACATCCACAGATGTTGGATTTAGAATTTCAGCTAATATCCGTTCTTCTATATCCTTATACCTTGGCCAGTCAGGGAAACAATCAGAAGGAATACCAATATGGTCCATACATATTCCATTCAAGCAGCATAGGAATTTGAAATAACCTCCTTCAATAGCCAATGCCTTAACCTTCTCCCAATCTATCTGATTAGTATCAGAGTTAAGGTTTGCATTTTTCACCACCAAAGCATAGTCAACTATTTGCCTTAGATTAGCTCCACCATACACAAAGTGTCCAGCAAAATGTAAGGGTAAAAAAACAACATTAAACATTGTAGAAGGCAACCAACAACCCGTTTCCTCATCAAGATGAAGATTTCTTTCAAGGTCATCCTTTAAGAACTCTTCCACCTTCAACAGCGAGAGGTGTTCTTGCTCACAAATCATAGAAGCATGGTTCTCTACGTGAATACCATTAATGCTATATACACTATGCTTCTCCTCATTTTGTTTTACCTCAAAGCCCTTCTCCTTTATCAGTTCATCAGCATACTGTCCTTTGCCACAGAAGTAAACATCCAAATCGCCACTCCCTCTATGTTTTGGAATAGGATACAACTTCGACAATCCATACCCCTTCATCAACACCATCTTCAAACCATGTTTAGAGAAGAAGGAAGCAAGTTCTTTTATGAACACCTTTTGTCGTTCATACTCTTTCTCTAAAGTCATCACACTGCCAATCCACTTTATCAATACATTTCGTGGTGGCATAGCTCCATTAGATTTTAATCTATCAAGAGCATCTAAACATAATCCAAGAACCGATTGCTGTCCTGCTTGTTGCATAAAACCACGCCAATCTTCATCCGATAAAGAAGACAAAGAAGCTGCGTCGTTATGCTTGGGAGATATACTATAACGCAAGAGTGATAAAAAACTCTGTTCTGTCATATATAGCTTATGTGACATCACACATTCTTCTTGACATACCACATTTTCTTCCATCCATTACCCACTACGTTCATCAATGTCCAGAACGTAGCCATCACAGGATTCATCTCTTCTGCCACATGAAACAGTGGATAATGTGCCCAAATGCGTTTCCACAAAGGCTTGGGAGTGATGCTCACCTTGCGTCGGCGATACCTTGCCAAGTTCTCCTTCAGCAGATAGCAAGGAGCCTTTCTTACAACCTTTAGCCACAGGGCGGTATCATTATTCTTACGTACATCCTTTATCTGCACCAGTCCTATCCGCTCTCTGTCGTACATCACAGCCAAGCATCCTGGCCAACAGCACATAAACATAGCCAACTTGCTCACTTTCTTTATTCCCGACACATACACGCCCAAGTCCTTGCCGTCCTCACTCATCTCTGTATATTCATGATAAGAGAAGGGATAACCATTCTCTACCATAAACTTCAGTTGATGCTCCAATTTCTCAGGCAACCACAAGTCATCAGAGTCAAGAAAGGCAATCCACTTGCCCTTTGCCTTGCGCAAAGCATTGTTGCGGGTTATTGCAGCCCCAGAGTTCTTAGGATTACATTCATACTTAATACGCTTGTCAGTCTCCAAAAACGGCTTTACAACCTCCAACGTATTGTCCTTAGAACAGTCGTCTTGAATGAGAAGTTCCCAGTTCTGGTAAGTCTGTGCCTGTATACTTTTGATTGTTTCTGCTATAAAAGCAGCACACGCCCAAGTGGGAGTGATGATAGATACTAATCCGTAGTCTTGCATAATAGAATTATATTTGAAGTTCCCCATCGCAGTATTGCTCTGCGCTATGTCGCCGTTCGAATGGGGATAATAACAAAAGAAAAAGGGAGCACTAGTAAACCTCTATTCCTTTAGAGATTTCCATATAGAGAATCCACATATTGATATACATATAACAATTAGTGAAACCATACAAACTACTTTCAAAAAGTTGAAAGGCATATTATATATCATTACTCCTGCAAAAAGCACCTCCAAGATATAGCATCCACAAAGCAAATACAAACAAATCAGCTGCGTACTACCCCAATCTAAATTCTTAGGCATTTCTGGGTTATTCCACATTTTACTAACGTTGTTAAAACATAATTTGCTATTATCCAAAGCAAACTTTCTGTGCTCGTTAATATAACGACTAACTTTTACAAAATATGTTCTGTTCTTGCAAATACCTAAAATAGATATTAATGTGAAAGCCGCGGACAAAACCAACAACACAAATATACCAACCAAATAATAAGATTTTAAGATAGATAAAGCATTCGATTTGTTCGCCTCAAAAAAGATAGTCCAACAAGCTCCTAATGAAACCAATATTTGTCCAAAAGAAAACTTTGTCAAGTTCCAATTTACGTCGTCATAATGACGAAGCATATAAAATGCTTGCTGAAAATCGTTTATTAACAGTTGCTTAGGGTATTGACTATCATCATTCTTATGGTCTTCCTTTTTCTCCCAAGGTTTGAATTCTGTTATTTCTTTGACAGTTTGCTGCCAATTACCCTTAAAGCACAATGCCCTATCATCAACGTAGACATCTGCTATAGGCTTTCCTCCTTTTGCATTTTGAGGTTGATAAGGATTCTCGTTGATGGCGTCAAATTCTATTTTATTATCCGACAAGAATTTGGTCAATATACTTTTATTAGCCCTTGTCGTATAGATTATAATATACCATCCTTTCTCATGCAAGATTTTTGTAGCATCCGAAGCGCCAGGCAAGAGATGCCCGAAATGCTCCTCTCCTTGCCATTCTTCATAATGAATAAGGGTGCCATCTAAATCTATACATACTGTCTTATTAGTCATCATATCTATTTTTCTATCTTATCAGAGGAGATAAATACAGAAGCAGTTTTCCAACCTCGATCTGGGGCATTCTTTCCATAATGCAATGTACTTCCACTTGTACTAAATTGCTTGAAATTTTTCTCATTCATCAAGTTTATAAGTCTCTGCGAAGGATGATGCCCTAAATCATCTGAAGCACATGAATAATAAAGTGCTCTACTTCCAACGAAAGCATCCATGATGGCAGGATTAACATTCTTTCGGCTACCATGATGCGGCATTTTTATAATCGAACAGTCATTTAATTTTATATTATTATCATGAGCATATTTTATCGCTTTACTCAATCCTTCCTTGCCAGCGTCACCTGTAAACAAAACCTTTGTACCCTCATACTCAAATAAAATAATCAAGCTGGACTCATTTATGGGAGACGTACTCTCGCTATCGTCCCATTTTATTTTACCCTTCACATAAGGTTCAAATGCTATCGCACCATTTCCACCTTGAGTTTGAGGAAGATTTTTCACAAGTTTTCCTTGTGGTGGTGTCTTTTCACAATTAGCAATACAAGTTTTGTAAAAGTCTGACGTAGGGCCTAATATCGTTATTGAGGCTTTATTAAAAGTATACGTTCCTACTTCCAATTTAGTCTGGCTTATATTTAAAGTCTCATCTGCAAGTTCCTTCGCCTTTTCAAAAGCATCCCCCAACTTGTCCTTTAACGAATTCTTGGTTATTCTGCCATCCTTAAACCAAGAAGGCGTAATTTCTTCCCAAGGTCTATGCATCATAATCATACCAATTTTGACCTCATCATCTTTTGCCATTTCTACCAATCCTGAAACATGATCTAAGTCCGGATGAGACAGAACAACTAAATCTATATGTAGTTTGCCATTTATCTCGCAATTATAATATTTTCGAAGAAAAGGTTTCAACGTATCTTTCCACGTACCTGCATAACCACCATCTACAATAATGACAGTTTGCTTCTCTTTTCCTTTCACCAAGTCACCGTATCGCATAGCAATACAATCACCACTCTTCTTTTCAGAACCTACTGGTAATAAATCTATTTCAAATGCCATAATTGAAAAATTGATAATATAAATCTCTTAATACTTTAATTGAAAACCACTAATACAGTTTGCCCACTATCTTTCAATAAGTTAACCACTTTTACGATTTTTCCCTGTTCCGCCCGATGGTATCGCACCATATCGCTCCATGCGACCACTTGTGCGGACGGATATACCATTACTTATTTCTTTTTCAAAGGGAAATCCTTTATGCTGAACTTCTCACCAAGCATCTTATTGAATTCAGGAGTATAGAAGTCCATGAAACCACCCTGCGAGGTGAAGGTCAATTCGCCAAAGTATATTTTTCCGTCTATGTTGTATAAGTCAACACGAAGTTCGGGTAAACCTTTCGACTGCTTTTCTGCTATCTCCACCATTTTATCGAAGTTCTTTGGCTTAGGAATGATGTCTCCTCTTAGATAGTCAGACTTGAATACTGAGAATTCTGGATGAGCATTCCTGTTCATATCGTAAACCATCACATAAGTACTGTTACCGTTAGCATTTCTTTCATTGCAAACATTTGTTAGATTTTAATATTCTGGCAGGATTTCCTACTACAACTACATTATCTGGTACATCATGTGTAACTATAGCACCTGCTCCAACTATAGAGTTATTACCTATTTTTACATTTCCAATTAACTGTGCATGTGTGCCAATCACAACATTGTCTCCTATTATCGGCAATCCTTTATGCCCGGCTCTTCCTCCCATTGTAACACCATGAAGTATTTTACAGTTTTTGCCAATCTTCACATCTGGATGAAAAACACACCCTAAAGCATCATGAGGAAAAACAGTACCTTTTCCTATCTGCATTTGTGGAGGAACATCAGCGGAAAAAATAATCCTTACCAATCCACGTAGCATTTGGGCTATTACGTTCAAGTGATGATTGTACAGCCAATGTTCCATTCTATATATTGTACTTATTCTATCCATTTTTCTTTATTATTTCTTGATAAAACATTATTGAATCTCTTGCCACATTATCCCAAGAATATTTTTCTGCAGTCTTTCTACATTCTTCAACATACTTATTAGGATTGACAGACAGTTCATTATAAGCATTCTTAATGGTCTGGGCAATAGATTCTGCAGTCAAATTTATAACCCAACCACAATGATTTACTTTTATAAGTTCAGCCATATTTGTCATTGGTGTCACCATACAAGGGCAACCATAAGACAAAGCCTCAAGAATTGTCATTGGCATACCCTCTGATCTTGATGGCAGAATGTTCATTGAAGCTTTCTTTAATACTTCAGCTTTTTCATTACCAGTAACAAAGCCATGATATTTTACGAAATCACCATATTCAAGCAGTAATTTATAAGTATCATCATACTTATTGCCATAGAAATTAAATTCTATTTTATCTTCCCATCCTTCACATTGCAATTTCTTAACAGCCTCCAATAACACATCTATTCCCTTTCCATAATAGTCAATACGTGATAAGAATGTTATATTCATCTTTTTCTGAACTACACGATTGGGAATTATATCATTAGGAACGTTTACCCCATTGGGCAATATTGTATAGTTTTTATTTATTCTCTTAAATACAGACTTTTTGTATTCATTTTCGCTAAGGTATACTACTGCCTTAGCCTTATGAATAAACCAATTAAACAACAGCAGATTTGCTATTTTCTTTTTTAGCCATCCCTTCTTCGCATTATCTCTTGATGCTCCACCATGAAACACCAATACATAAGGGATGTTCCTTTTTCTCAATAAGTGGGAAAAAGTTATCTGCTGTATTTCGTACAGAGAATTAAACACAACGATATCAGGCTTGTAACTTTCAAGTAAAGTCTTAAATTCTTTTGTTGTAGGTGTGTAATATATAAATTGTTCATCTACTACAGACTGCTTTGTTGTAATAGCAATCTTTACATTATTATTCAACTTTATTTGAGCATTTGCCAAACAAGTTACCGCCTCATATATACCATTTAATTTGCCACTTCTACCGAAGTAGGCCATATGTAGAATCTTCATTTTATATAGAATTTAATAAATCATCAAATATTTTTCATCCCAACAAAATGTATATGGGAAAACACTATTCCAATCAGGTCTCAAAGCAATTATTATTAATGTATATAGAAAAACAGCTATAAGTACCAATTTACCCCAAAACTTCTTGTTGTTATGTGACATAGCAGATAAAGCGTTAGGTATAATCAGCAGTACAAAGCTTGAATAGTATAATACTATTCGGTCTAATATATTTACTTTTAAACATAATATAGATAGAGAGACTACAACCATTTGAAAGACTAATAAATGCCCTAGAAGATCTTTTTCATAAGAGTTATCTTCTCTTGGTAATTTAGAGTATGATTGATAACTTATATAAAGAAATAAAATAGATAGCAACAGCTGTAGAATACTTGCAATTCTCACACCACCCTCAAAATATATACCATCTTGATAATGTTCATAATATGGGAAATAGCTGAAAACTGTGTCTAAAATATTTCCAAAGAATAAATACACTATAATTGTTGAGCCGACAAATATTTTTATAGTTTTCTTTGATGGTTTCAAACGTAAAATAAATGGGCACAAAATAAAGAATATCGCAGACGAATGAAATAGTGAAGCAACTATAGTTGTAATTATAAATAATATATATCTTTTATTTAATGCAAAATCAAAACTTAAAAATAAAATAGCAATAGCAAGACTCTGTCGCAATGCTGACATTGAAAAGCTAAATAAAGTATAAGCGAAAAATATTAAAACAGAAACCCACGGCATTGAGCTGTATTTACTAATAAAACGCCATAGTAAAATGTAAAATATTAAAGAATATACAATAAAAAGAGCCTGCGGTTCATGGAATATTTTCCATATTATTTGACTAAAGTACAAATAACCTAATTCATATCTTGTACCAGCAATCACAGTGTCGGTTCCCATTTCAAAAATTCTTAAATATTCATGGGTGTCGTTTCCTACTGTCGAAGCTTTAAACGCTGACATCACAAACAATATAAGCAAACAGATACTAAAACCTATTTTATTTCTCTTATTTGTGTTACTCCATAATGAATTCTTTGATGTCATTATTAAAATAACTAAGAGTAAAAAGAAAACTAATATATAATGTAGCATCTTATTTTTTTTTCAAAATTTTAAATACACTTACAACTTCATATTTGTGAAGTGCAATAATAAAAATAATAGAAAAAACAGACAACCAAAGTCCCATTTGTAAATTTATAGATAGTGTTATTGCTTGAGCTAAACAAACTATTAATGAGACACAGAATTGTTTGTAATTTATAGGAAGATATATGTAATTTCGTACATCCTTTATTCTAATCATTACAATAACAAAATAACTTAATGCATTAGCAATAAGAGCACCTGTTACCCCAATAAAAGGTATTGTACAAATACATAGTCCCACATTTATACCTGCTCCCCAAAAAGTCGACTTCATTGCTTTGACATTATCCTTTACTACAGAATAAAAAGTTCCTAAAAAAGTCGAATAACAACCAAGTAAAGCAGAGAAAAGGAGCATTGGAGTGTAAATCCATGCATTATAGAACTCTCCCTGCAAAACTATTTTTGATATATATGGAACTAAAACTATTAATATAGAACATGCCAATAAGCATAAAAAAGAATATTTTCTAAATACACTTTCAAAGAAACTTGAGGTTTTAGAGTTTTGATATTCTCTTACAGAAGCAATCTGCCATGATTGTTGAAAAACAGATGTCACGATATTTAAAAGGGCAGGTAATTTACTTGCACTTGAAAATAAACCAGCTATTGACAGACCACAAAAACCAGCTATTACATATCTTGATGAAATATTAGTAAACCACCATGACAGCATATTGGGAATTAAAGGTAAACAATATGACAACATCATAATTATTACAGTCTTTTTAACTTTGGTCCTTTTTATTTCTCTAAGAATATTTACTCGAAGAATTAGAAAAGTAATAGATGCTATATCTGAAATCACAAAAGACAACAAGTAGCCATTTACTCCTAATTTCATTTTGTACACAAGTATGTATGTCGATAAAAGCAATATTATCGCTCCTATTATACCATTTAAAGAAAAAGTCCACAATTTTCCCTCAGCTCTTGTGTACTGAGAGAATAATATTCTTAATGCTTCAACAATATACCATAATACAAAATAATACCAATAAATATCTATGTTAATAAAAATTGAAAACAGTAAAACTCCCAATATCACAACTATAATACCTCCTAATAAAACATAAAAGCCATTTGACAAAAAACTACTTTTATCAGCATTCTTATCCAACATATATCTAAATACAGCATCAGAAACACTTAATGTTAGTATAGGAACAATTAGTTGTAATGTATTATTTAATAAATCTGCCAATCCAAACTCATCTGCACTTAATGATATCGTATAAATAGGCATTAAAACAAAATATAGGATTTTTACAGTGAAATTTCCAACAGCAAAAATTAATGTATCAGAAATAAGACTTTTATATTTACCCATATCAGAAATCAAATTGTTCTTTCCATTTTTTTATCAAGTCAAAATTCAATCCGGTTATTTGAGTTCTATAAGATGAATTTATAAAACTATCTAACTGTATTCCTATATTTTCACGTTTGATAACAGGTAATCGATATTGCTTTGACATATTTTCAGCTCTATAATCTATTGCGATAATCAAACTTCTACATGCATGTTGTAAAGCTCTAATACCCCCATGCAAGCGATTTCCTACATAATCAATACCATTGAGGCTAAGTATTTTATCATAAGCATAAAGGTTTGGCGTTACTATTTTTACATCAAAATCACCTAATTTTCGTAGATAATCATAATCAGTAGGTGTCTGAGGCCAAAAATAAATTTCTTCATAATTATTACAAAGAATTTCTATCATCAATTTGTCATTCTCAAAATCTGGCTGATAACCTGTTAATGTAAAGAGGACTTTTTTATTCTTTTCTGTTGGAATTTTTTTGCAGAATTCATCCGTAAAGCCCCACAATGTAGGACAACCTGTATTTAAAGCTTTATATCCCATATTCTCCAACATTTTCTTAGTAAATTCATCTCGTGTACTGTGAATGTAGTTTTTATTCAGAACTTTGTTATATAACAGTTTTGTATATAAATTTACACTTTTACTGTTAATACCAGCTCCTACTCCCAATAATATTGTATTTTTAAAAAACGAAGCATTCCAAGGATATATATTCCATTGAGGTAATGGGCGCATCATATTAGTATATAATGCATTTGTTCCACAAAGAAACTTGTAGTCTGAATTTACTAAAAGGTCTAATTTGCGAGGGACAAGCAACTGCTGCCACCATGAATAAGGAGGTGTATGTGTTGGAAATTTGCAAATGTAATTTCTTTCATACAACTCAGTCCAATTCATACGTATAGAATCATTAATGATCTCATCACCAATATTTTGTGTGGCGACAGATGTATCTAATAATAATACTCTTTTCATAAGTTTTTGATTTTTTGTTTGTTAAAATAATCGATATAAATAATTATATAATTGACTTTTATCTAATGTATCAAGTTACATATCTAATACTTTATACTTACTATGCCTACTCTTATATTCCGGCACAATCTCCTTCATCTTCTTTACGATAGCCATATCGTCATAAAGAAGTGAAATCTTATACAAGTCCTTTTCGTTTTTAAGAGCAAGATCATAAGGATATTCCCTTACTGCTGCCACCTTTATTTTAGGATGAACAGTTGGTTTGGTTTGTTCTGCATCATTCAGAACCTCCTCATAAAGTTTCTCTCCATCACGAAGTCCTGTATATTTGATTTCAATGTTCTTTGCTCCAGACAGGTCTATCATACGCTGGGCAAGGTCAGCAATGCGAACTGGCTCACCCATATCAAAGACAAAGATTTCTCCACCCTTGCCCATTGTGCCAGCTTCGAGCACAAGACGACAAGCCTCTGGGATAAGCATAAAGAAACGAATAATGTCTTTATGGGTAACTGTAACTGGACCACCTTTTCTAATCTGTTCCTTAAAGATAGGAATAACACTACCGTTTGAACCAAGAACATTACCAAAACGGGTGGTAACAAATTGTGTCACACCCTTCACTTCACCATCCTGTATAGCTTTGTTGAAGGCCTGACAGTATATCTCACAGATTCGCTTACTGCAACCCATAACATTCGTCGGATTAACAGCCTTATCCGTTGAAATCATCACAAACTTATTGGTGCCATACTTCACAGCCAAGTCAGCAATGACACGTGTGCCATAAACGTTGTTCTGTATTGCCATTGCAGGATTGTCCTCCATCATAGGCACATGCTTATAGGCAGCAGCATGGAACACAAACTCAGGTTTGTGAACTGAGAATATCTCTTCCATATGCGATTTGTTTGTAATGGAACCAACAATAGTCCACACCTTCAAGTCGCTATGATTACGTGCCATAAACAGACGCACATCATGCATAGGAGTCTCAGCCTGATCAACCAAGACAAGTTCAGCAGGTTTGAACGAAGCTACCTGACGAGCCATTTCCGATCCGATACTTCCTGCTGCACCTGTGATAAGAATTCTTCTACCTGTAAGCATATCCTTGATGGCATTCATATCCACCTCTATCTTGTCACGTGGAAGCAGGTCCTCAATGTCCACCTCATGCAACTGAGTATGAGAAAGAGGTGATTTTCCATCCCATTCCTCAGCCGATGGCATCATCATTATCTTTATCTTGGCAGCAATAAGGGCGTTAATCAAACTTGTACGATGTGTAAAGCGTTCGGTTTGGAGTGGTGACACCAATAGAACTTTCACATCATTCTGTTTCATTGTCTCCACAATAGTGTCATCGTCAAAGTACACCCTTTCTCCCAACAGTCTTGATGAAGTTATGTTTTTGTCAGCAGAAATGAAACCTGCAATGCTGTAATGAGAAGGCGACTGAGAACGAACGCTCTTTGCCAACGCTACACCTCCTTGCATACAACCATATATAAACGCAACAGGCGTGTCGTGACCTTTACCGTAATTGTCATGAAGTATTTTCACCATTATACGGAGTGCCCACATAAACATAGTTGCAGTTATAAATATCTGCGCCCCACTAAAGAATCGAGGAACAAGCAGATAAGGAGTCAAACCACATTTCACTTGCACCTGATGAAGTACACATACGGCAAAACTGGCTGTAAATGTGGAATAGGCAACACGATGCAAATCAATAAACGACGAGAAGCGCAATACTCCATTAAACGTGTGGAACAATATGAATGCAATCATATATACTGCGAAACATATTCCTATTCCCAATGATACCCTGCTAATATTCTCAACAAGATTTTGGAAACCATGCTGTAGATAGTATACAAAATAGCCTGACGCTATCACTGTAATACTATCATATACTAAGATACACCAATAAGGCAATGTCCCTCTTGAGAATATCCATTTACTAATTTTTTGAAGTAAATTCATACTATTCTATTATTTTTCTGTACAACTATTTACTATCAATTTTCGTTATGGCGCTTGTATAAGTGCCTACATATTGGGTTATCATTACTTCCTGCTTTCATTACTACAATTTCAGTCTAATTGCCTTGTTCATCATAGAAACACTCAATGGCAGAGCCATAAATACACACAACATTTTTAGATGTATCTGTATGGCGATGAATGGCAGACGATGCGCTGTGCGCAATGTTGAATGTTGTAATCGGCTTTGCCGCTTGCCAGAGCAAGAATTGTCGGCTTTGCCGATTATATAATTAAAACCTTACTAAATAATACCGAATCTCTTCTTTTCCTTACTAGTAAGAGTCTCGGTTGTTTTGAGAATATCAAAAATACCATGAAGGTCAGAGTCAGTAAGCGTACCGAAGTACTCTCCTTTCATTAGTTTCTCCAACGGAATGGAGAAGAGCATACCACAATCTACATAACTGTCATACTTCAAAAATTCAGGATAATCGGTCTGATGAAGGAGATACTGGGCAGAGAGGAATGAGGCAGAATAGGCTGACTTAGGACTCATCTTGGTATTTACCAATACGGAACCATAGCAAACCTTCTTTATCTTATCGACACCTATGATTACCAATTTCTTGGGTTTCTGCTTTCTTCCATCCTTAAACACCAACCCCTCATCTATAGAAATGATGGTTCTGATTAATGAACCTATCTCCAACTTCTCTTCTGTAACTTGACGGAGATTGTAAAGATAAGCCTTTTGCAATTCCCTTAAATCCATGACAAAGCCTTTTGAACAGACTGGCGCTCACGGATAACTGCCAACATAGCCTTGCTGGCACCAGCAGCGTCAGCCATGTCATACATAGTAATCTTGATGTCCTCACCCGTTTTGTCAGCTTGACGCTTCGCTCGTTTCCAAGCTTTATCCTCGTGGGATTTGTCCGACAAGTCAAAAGAATCTACATCCTTACATTTGTCAATCCATTTATCAAGCATCTTGACGTCTGCAACTGAAAGTTCGTCCATATCGCAAACTGCATTCTTTGAAGCCAAAATAAGTTGATGACCTTCCTTAGATAGTTCTATATCCAAAGAAGCGGCAAAGTCTTTCAATTCAGAAGAAATTTCGGTCTTTCCTTCTACACCACGCAAGACCTTATAGGTCAACGTTGGAACTGGTCCATGCTTTCTTGCCACAAAAGTATCATAGACGATTGGCAAGCCATACTCTTTCAGCTGATTCTGCTGGGCAAAATACATTACCTTGAAAAGGTGGATATAATCCACTCCTTCTGGAAATGCCTTCAGAATGTAAAGCACCACAGCCTTTATCTTTAATATTTGCTCTATTGTCTTCATTATCGTATTTTTCTTGAATTTAACAAAAATACAACTTTATTACTAAAGCGACAAGGATTTATCGGATTTTAACGTATCTTATTCCTTAGGTAAATCTGTAAGCACTCAATTGCTTCCAACCCCTTATAAACAGGGGCTGGAGAGCCATTGA
>OIYR01000471.1_pt1 | contig 22513 bp, 18 predicted proteins | sample 1588221 | NCBI WGS metagenome assembly OIYR01 (sample SAMN03283292) | human gut metagenome | biome: human-associated habitat; material: feces | host: Homo sapiens | place: Peru | collected 2012
GTCAAGGCTCCTGGATATGGTGACAGACGTAAGGAAATGCTTAAGGATATCGCAATTCTTACAGGTGGTCAGGTTATTTCTGAGGAACTTGGACTTGAACTTAAGGATACAACAATGGATATGCTTGGTAGAGCTAAGTCTGTTAAGGTTCAGAAAGAGAACACAGTTATCGTTGATGGCGAAGGTGCTAAGGAAGATATCGATGCAAGAGTTGCACAGATTAAGGCACAGCTTGAAGAAACAACATCTGAATTTGATAAAGAAAAGTTACAGGAAAGACTAGCTAAGCTTGCAGGTGGTGTAGCTGTTATCAGAGTTGGTGCTGCAACAGAAACAGAGATGAAGGAAGCTAAGCTTCGTATGGAAGATGCTCTTAATGCAACAAGAGCTGCTGTTGAAGAAGGTGTAGTATCAGGTGGTGGTTCTGCTTACATCCATGCTTCTAAGAAGGTTGCAGAGCTTGTTAAGTCACTTAGTGGAGATGAGAAGATTGGTGCTCAGATTATCTTAAAGGCACTTGAAGCTCCATTATTCCACATTGCATACAATGCTGGTCTTGAAGGTGCTGTTATCATTAACAAGGTAAGAGAGTCTGAAGTTGGTACAGGATTCGATGCATACAAGGAAGAATATGTTAATATGATTGATGCTGGTATCCTTGATCCAGCTAAGGTTACAAGAAGCGCATTACAGAATGCTACAAGCGTTGCTTCAACACTTCTTACAACAGAATCAGTTGTTGCTAACATTAAGGAAGATGCTCCAGCTATGCCAGCAGGTGGTGCAGGTATGGGCGGAATGATGTAATTCCACGATATAATTAAAACTTACAGCCCGGTGGGTAATTTCCCGCCGGGCATATTGCTTTAAAGAAAGGTTATTGAATTATGATAGAAGGAACAGTAGAGCAGATTGTGAAAGTTACCGCTCCTAAGATTTCGATTTTTTACAGAGTAATACTTGTAATTGCATGCCTTGTTGCTGCAACAACAATTGTACAGACAGGCTGGTTAGGTGTAATAGTACTTGTTGCATTTATATTCTTTACAGTATTTGTGTTTGAGTATTATAATGCTGAATATGAATATTCATATGTTGATGGCAGCCTGACAATAGATAAGATTATGGCTAAGTCAGTAAGAAAGAATGTTGGAAGCTTTGACCTTACAAGAGCAACTTTAGTTGCTAAGGTAAACAGCCAGGAAGCTTTAGGCAAAGCAAGACAGCAGTTAAGAACATATAATTGTTCATCAGGAGTAGATGATCCTGAAGATATTGTAATATACACATATGACAATGACAGCAATGAGATGATAAGACTGTTTATGCTTCCTAATGATTCAATGAAAGAAGCAATAGTAAGCGCTGTTGGTAATGGGGTTTCACATTTATAAAAAATGTTTGACTTTTAGCGACAGTTTTGTTATATTCTCTTGTAACATATTTATAATCTGACAGAGATGTCAGCAACTTGTAGAAACATCCGGATTAATTTATTTATTCGGATTTTTTCTATATAACAGTACACAACAGAAAGCGAGGATTTTAGCAAAATGGGTAAAATTATTGGTGAAGGCATTACATTTGACGACGTACTTTTAGTTCCACAGTATTCAGAAGTAACACCTAATATGATTGACCTCTCAACACAGCTCACTAAGAATATTAAGCTTAATATTCCTTTAATGAGTGCAGGTATGGACACAGTTACAGAACACAGAATGGCAATCGCAATGGCTAGACAGGGTGGTATTGGTATTATCCACAAGAATATGTCAGTTGAAGCTCAGGCAGAGGAAGTAGATAAGGTGAAGAGATCCGAGAATGGAGTCATCACAGATCCGTTTTCCCTGTCCCCGGAGCATACACTGGCAGATGCGGATGCGTTAATGGCGAAGTTCCGTATATCCGGTGTTCCGATTACCGAGGGACGTAAGCTGGTCGGTATTATTACGAACCGTGATCTGAAGTTTGAAACAGACTTTACGAAGAAGATCAAAGAGTCCATGACCAGCGAAGGTCTGATTACGGCTCCCGAAGGAATCACTCTGGAAGAGGCAAAAAAGATTCTTGCCAAGGCAAGAAAGGAAAAGCTTCCCATTGTTGACGCCGATTACAATCTGAAGGGTCTTATCACCATCAAGGATATTGAAAAGACTATCAAGTATCCGTTGGCTGCCAAGGATTCACAGGGAAGACTGTTGTGCGGTGCTGCAGTCGGCATTACAGCCAACTGTCTTGAACGTGTGGCTGCGCTTGTTGAAGCCAAGGTTGATGTTGTTGTTTTGGACTCCGCACATGGTCATTCACAGAATGTATTAAACTGTGTCAAGATGATCAAAGAAGCATATCCGGAGTTGCAGGTGATTGCAGGTAATGTTGCAACAGCCGAAGGTACAAAGGCTCTGATCGAAGCCGGTGCAGATGCGGTTAAGGTTGGTATCGGACCCGGTTCTATCTGTACAACACGTGTCGTAGCCGGTGTAGGCGTTCCGCAGCTCAGCGCTGTATACGACGTTTACTCTGCTCTGAAGGGTACAGGTGTTCCTTTGATTGCTGACGGTGGCTTGCGCTACTCAGGCGACGTTGTCAAGGCTATTGCCGCTGGTGGTAGTTCGGTAATGATTGGCTCGCTCGTAGCTGGTACCGAGGAGAGCCCTGGTGACACCATCATCTTCAACGGACGTAAGTTCAAGAGCTATCGTGGTATGGGTTCGCTTGAGGCAATGGAGAATGGTTCTAAGGACCGCTACTTCCAGGCCGGAACAGCCGACGTGAAGAAGCTCGTTCCGGAGGGTATCGCTGGACGCGTACCTTACAAGGGAACCGTTCAGGAGGTTATCTATCAGCTCATCGGTGGTTTGCGCTCAGGTATGGGCTACTGCGGTGCCGGAACAATCGAGGCAATGCACAACGCCAAGTTCACACGCATCACCAACGCTGGTGTGCTTGAGAGCCATCCGCACGACATCACCATCACAAGCGAGGCTCCTAACTACTCACGTCCGCAGTAATCACGCTGTGGCATGTTGATAAAGACTACGCTACGCCCTTGACAATAGGGCAAAAGCATAAAAGGCAATGGCTTGTGTCGCTGGCTGTATAAGGCAGCGACACGGACCATTGCTTTCACCAGTTATAATGTAACTATAAATCAAGGAGAAATCTCCACATTCATATAAAATGAAGATAAAATCACTGTTGGTCGCTATGTCGCTCATGGCAGGCAGCGCATTTGCTCAGACCGCCGACCCGATAATAATGACCATCGGTGGCAAGAACATCAAACGGTCGGAGTTTGAGTATGCCTATAACAAGAATGCCGCTGAGACAACGATAGACAAGAAGAGCATAGATGAATATGTCGACCTGTTTGTCAACTACAAGCTGAAGGTAATAGCCGCAGAAGAGGCAGGCATTGATACCACAGCAGCATTCCGCAAGGAATTTCTCATGTATCGCGACCAGCAGATACGTCCTACGTTCATCGTCGACGACGACATAGAGCGCGAGGCACGTAACATATACAAGCAGACACAGACACGAATCGACGCCGAGGGCGGACTGGTGCATCCGTTGCACATTCTCGTTGCGCTGTCGCAGCAGGCTGACGCCCAGCAGCAGCGCGCCGCATCTCTCAAGGCAGATTCTATATATAAAGCCCTGGTGGCAGGCGCCGACTTCGGCGACATGGCACGCCGACTGTCTGACGACAAGGCTTCGGGCTTGCGTGGAGGCGACCTGGCGTGGATACAACGCGGACAGACGATAAAGGAGTTTGAAGACCAGGCTTACGCCTTGAAGAAGGGCGAGATGTCGAAACCGTTTCTCACGCCGCTCGGCTACCATATAATAAAGGTGGCGGACAAGGGCAACTTCTTCCCATACGACTCAGTAAGAGCCGACATACGACGGTTCATCGAAAGCCGCGGACTGCGCGAGCGCATCATATCGGAGCGCATCGACTCCATAGCCAAGCTCTCGAAGCCGGCACTCACACCCGAACAGGTGATAGAACGCCGTGCCGAGGAACTGGAAGAGAAGTCGCCGGAGATGAGCGGACTGATACGCGAGTATCACGACGGACTCCTGCTGTACGAAATATCAAACCGCACAGTGTGGGAACGCGCCGCCAACGACACCAAGGCACAACAAGCCTACTTCAAGAAGAACCGCAAGAAATATGCGTGGGCTGAACCGCGATTCAAGGGAGTGGCATTCTATACACGCAATCAGGCAGATGCCGAGGCTGTGAGAAAACTGCTGCGCTCTACGCCATTCGACAAGTGGGCAGAGGCACTGAAGACACAGTTCAACGACTCTACAGAACGCATCAAGGCCACAATAGGCATCTTTGCCAAGGGCGACAATTCCACGGTTGACCGCGCTGAGTATGGTGTTGACAAGACAAAAGCGAAATCAGCTATTGATAATGTATATAAAGTTGAAGGAACTTTCGGCAAGAAGATAAAGCGTCCGCAGACATATGTCGATGTACGCGAACTGGTAGTGTCCGACCTTCAGGAGCAGCTCGAACATAAATGGGTGGCTGATTTGCGACGCAAATATGCTGTGCATGTCAACCGTGAGGTGCTTAATACTGTCAACAAGCATTGATAAAATGCCGTCAATACTGTATAGAGAGATATAAGTAAGGAAATAGATCAAAACAAAAAGAGATAAATGAAAAAAACAAAATCAATATTGATAGCTCTTGTAGCCGTGTTGCTTTGTGCTGGTATTGGAGCCAATGCACAGCGTGGCAAGGGTCATATGGTTGACGCCAAGTCGCAGACTGATACGGCAGCTGTTGCCATTTCTGATACGGCAAACGCCCGTGCTGTAAATGCTGATTTCAAGGCACCTGAGCACAGTGTGGTAGACGAGGTGATATGGGTTGTAGGCGATGAGCCTATACTCAAGTCGGATGTCGAGATGACACGACTCCAAGGTGAGGCTGAAGGTGTTACGTGGCACGGCGACCCCGACTGTGCTATCCCCGAGCAGATAGCTGTGCAGAAGCTCTTTCTTCATCAGGCTGCAATCGACTCAATTGAAGTTACTGAGGGTGAGATTGCACAGAACATTGACATGCAGATAAACCGCTGGATACAGCAGGCTGGCTCGAAGGAGAAACTCGAGGAATACAAGAGAATGACTGTGGCACAGATGCGCTCACAGTTGCACGATGATTTCAAGAACAATCAGCTTATTCAGCAGATGAAGGAGAAGTTGGTGAGCGATATAACGGTTACACCGTCTGACGTTCGCAACTACTTCCGCGATATGCCTGAGGACAGCATTCCTTTCGTTCCAACCGAGGTTGAGGTAGAGATCATTACCCGTCAGCCTAAGATTGAACAAGACGAGATAAATCGTGTGAAGAACGACTTGCGCGACTATACCGACCGTGTAAATAAGGGCGAGGCTTCTTTCGGTACACTGGCACGTCTTTATTCAGAGGATCCGGGTTCGGCACGTCAGGGTGGAGAGATGGACTATGTAGGTCGTGGTATGCTCGACCCCGCATTTGCAAGCGTAGCATTCAACCTGACCGACCCGAAGAAGATTTCGAAGATTGTAGAGTCGGAGTATGGTTTCCATATTATCCAGCTCATCGACAAGCGTGGTGACAAAATCAAGGTGCGCCACATACTGCGCATTCCACGTGTGTCTACCGAGGCTGTCGACTCAATGCGCACACGTCTTGACTCGCTTGCAACAGACATACGTGCAGCAAAGGTGACCTTTGAGGAGGCTGCTTCGGTTGTGTCTGACGATAAGGATACACGCAACAATCACGGTCTTATGTCGTATAACAGTCAGGACGGACGCACATCGAAGTTCCAGATGAAGGACCTCCCAACCGAGGTGGCTCGCGAGGTAGAAAACATGGAAGTGGGCGATGTGAGCAAGGCGTTCCAGATGATTAACGAAAAAGGCAAGACTGTGGCAGCCATCGTAAAGCTTAAGAGCCGTACCCCAGCCCACCGTGCCACAATCACCGAAGACTATCAGGTGATGAAGAATGTGGTGCTACAGAAACAACGTGCCGACTTCTTGCACCAGTGGGTGGTAAACAAGATTAAGACTACATATGTCAAGATGAACGACCGTTGCAAGAAGTGCAAGTTTGAGTACGAGGGTTGGATAAAGTAGTGTCTCTCATCCCGTATAGTTATGCTTTAAAAGGCTTATTGTTTAATGGCAATGAATGAAAATAATCATACAAGTATAAAGTGGCATAGAGTCGTCGTAATGACGATTCTATGCCTTTTTGGCTTTAGTCTTATAACAACAGTTGCGGCTCCTGACAAAAAGAAGAAGCGCCAGAAAACCGACGAACGTGTGTATCTGAAGCACGCTGATGAGTTGACTTACGACCAGTGGGGAGCTGTACCAGGAGCACAGATACTCCGAGGTAAGGTACACTTTACCCATGCCGGATCGCAATTGTGGTGCGACAGTGCCTACTTCTTTCAGGTAGAAAATTCGGTTATGGCTTTCGGACATGTCCGCTTTAAGCAGGGCGATACCCTGTCGCTCACTTGCGACCGTGCCGACTACAATGGTGCCGAACAGATGATGCATGCCCGCAATAATGTGGTTCTCAAGCATCGTAAGCAGACATTGTATACCGACTCGCTCGATTACGACCGCTTGTACAACCTCGCTTATTTCTTTGAGGGTGGAAAACTGGTTGACGGTAAAGACCGGCTTGTCAGCGACTGGGGTGCATACAGCACAGCAACACGCGAGGCTTCGTTCTACTATGGAGTGGAGATGTTCTCTGGTCAGAACCATATTACTACTGATACGTTGCATTATGATACTCGTACGTCGGTAGCACATGTGGTAGGGCCGTCGACCATAACATCCAAGGGTACGATAATACACACTACCGATGCTTACACCAACTCGCGTACCGACCGCTCGCAGCTGTTCGGACGCTCTACAATCGTTGATGGTGACAAGACAATTACGGGCGATTCGCTCTTTCATGACAACTCTAACGGCGACAACGAGGGATTTGGCAACGTAGTGTATATCGACAAGAAGAACAAGAACGAGCTACATGCCAACCGTCTGTTTTATAACGAGAAGACCGGATATGGATATGGTACCGACCGCGCCATGTTGCTCGACTACTCGCAGCGTGACACACTGTGGATGCATGCCGACTCATTGAAGATTTTCACTTTCCACATCAATACCGACTCGGTTTATCGTAAGGTGCATGCCTTTCCGCATGTGCGAGCCTATCGTCAGGACGTGCAGGCTGTGTGCGACTCGCTCGTATTCAGCTCGCTCGACTCGTGTATGACAATGTATCGCGACCCGATTGCATGGAATCTGAACCGCCAGATACTTGGCGAAGAGATAAAGGTATACTTTGCCGATTCTACTGTTCGCAAAGCCGAGGTCATCGATCAGGCTCTGTCAGTGGAATTGGTTGACGGTAAAAACCGCTTCAATCAGGTGTCTTCAAAGCGTATGGACACTTATTTCACCGATGGAGCGGTACGCCGTACAGATGCTGTAGGCAATGTGATGACAATATATTACAATGCCGATTCGAAAGATTCTGTACTCACCGAACTCAATTATCTTGAGACAGATACTATGCGGATGTTTATCTCGGCTGATCGTCAGCTTGAACGTATATGGACATCAAAGGCTTCAGGTACAATGTATCCCATCACCCAGGTGCCGCCTGACAAGTTGCGCCTTGGCGCGTTCGAATGGTTCGACTATATACGTCCGCTCGACAAGAACGATATATTTGAGTGGCGAGGCAAAAAGGGTGGCTCGCAATTGAAGGCTATACCGCGTCGTGAGGCACCATTGCAGAAATTAGAATAATATAAAAAGCATGTATTTTTTCAACCGCCGCCCACGCGGCTTTCACTATACGATGCGCTTCAGCAATGAGCGCCGCGACCTGATTGACAGTCTGCGTCGTGGCGTTCCGCCAGATGTGTTGGCGCAACGCTCGCTTGAAGAGGAAGCACAGCATGCCAGTCGTGGACGAAGCCGCCGACATGGCAGAGGATTGCTCCTCATGATAGGAGTCATGATAGTGGTAATACTTGCTTTCCTACTTGCTGTTATATTAATCAAACTGTAAAACCCTATGAGTGATATAATACAACTGTTGCCCGATTCAGTGGCCAATCAGATTGCGGCAGGCGAGGTGATACAGCGTCCTGCAAGTGTCATTAAGGAACTTGTCGAGAACTCGATAGACGCAGGAGCTACGTCTATACAGGTAGTGTGCGTTGATTCGGGGCGCACTTCGATACAGGTGATAGATAACGGTAAGGGAATGTCGGAGACCGACGCCCGACTCTCGTTCGAGCGCCACGCTACAAGTAAGATACGCAAGGCCGACGACCTTTTCAATCTGCACACGATGGGATTTCGCGGTGAGGCGCTTGCCTCGATAGCCGCCGTGGCACAGGTTACACTCAAGACACGCATGGCCGACGACGACCTTGGCACACAGCTGTCGCTGGCAGGGTCGCGCTTTGTGTCGCAAGAGGCATGTTCGTGTGCAGTGGGCAGCAATTTTATGGTGGAAAACCTCTTCTATAATGTTCCCGTGAGGCGCAAGTTCCTAAAGTCGAATGCTACAGAACTCAACAATATCGTTACTGCCTTTGAGCGAATAGCCCTTGTCAATCCCGACGTGGCATTCACGCTCTATAACAACGACAACGAGTTGTACAATCTGAAGGCTGCCGGTCTGCGTCAGCGCATAGTAGACGTGTTTGGCAAGAAGATAAACCAACACCTCTTGCCCATTGACATCGATACCACTATGTGTAAGTTGACGGGATTTATAGGCAAACCCGAGTCGGCACGACGTAAGGGAGCTCGCCAATACTTCTTCGTCAACGGTCGTTATATGAAGCATCCCTATTTCCATAAGGCAGTGATGACAGCCTACGAGCGACTTGTGCCCGAAGGCGATCAGGTGCCGTATTTCATATATTTTACAGTCAAACCGGAGGACATTGATGTAAATATTCATCCCACCAAGACAGAGATAAAGTTTGAGAACGAGCCTACAATATGGCAGATTCTTGCAGCGGCAGTGAAAGATGCTGTAGGAATGTTCAGCGACGTAACAGCCATTGAGTTTGACACCGAGGGACAGCCTGAAATCCCCGCATTGGGGTCGGCAGAAGAAGTGCGTGCACCCAAGTTGCAGTACAATCCCTCGTACAATCCGTTCAACGAACCGTCAGCACGCCGTTCGGCTCCGTCGGAGTGGGAACGAATGTTCGACGGATTGGAGAGCAGCACGTCACGTCAGCGTCAGACCTCGCTGTTCGATGGCAGCAACGACGTGATAGTAGGGTCGAAGGCCAACAAGAGCATAATGGAACCAATGCCCGACATACCCGACCTTCAGCCCGTAGCCACACAAAGTAGCCAGCCTATACCATCAGTCAACATTTCGACACCTTCAGCCGATGTGCCTATTGTTTCAAGTATGGCTCAGACAGAAGTTCCGTCTGCATTGTCAGCATCACCGATAGAGGATAAATCGCCAGTACATTATCAATATAAGGGACAGTATATAATGACAGCCGTTAAGTCGGGACTGATGATTGTCGACCAGCACCGTGCTCATATGCGCATATTGTATGAGCGATACACCGAGCAGATAAAAGCTCACAAGTCGGCTACCCAGAAGTTGATGTTTCCGGAGACAGTGCAGTTTGCCCAGTCGGAAGATGTCATTATGCAGCAACTGTTGCCCGATCTGAAGTCGGTAGGTTTCGACCTAAGTGAAATTGGAGGCGGTGTGTATTCCATCTGTGGAGTTCCTTCAGGACTTGACGGTCTCGACTACGTGTCGCTTGTGCAGGACATTGTAGCCTCGTCGGCCGACAATACCAGTTCGGCACTTGATAATGCTACTCATACCGTGGCATTATGTTTGGCTCGCAGTGCCGCTGTGGCTTATGGTCAGGTGCTTGGCAATGAAGAGATGGAAAATATCGTAAACGACCTCTTTGCGTGCTCCAACTTCAACTATGCACCAGATGGTAGCAAGATACTTTCTATTCTGCGGCAGACTGAAATACAGCGTATGCTTGGTTAGAGAAAAAATGAATGTTTGGAATAATATTCGCTATTTATCTTTTTTAGCCATTCTGACAATAATATTGTCAAAATAGTATGCTTATTTGGTTTTTATTAGTAACTTTGCACAAAATTAGAGATGAAATATGCTCTTTAGCATTAATTCAAAAGGAAAAAAGGGAAAAGATAAGATTGTTAAATTAATAAAGGTTATGAAAAAGCTATTTTTAGTCCTGGCAATGTGTGGTCTGTCAATGAGTTCAATGGCTCAGGAGACAACAGATCCCGTACAGAAGTACAGCGTTGCAACAAACTCATTCTGGAGCAATTGGTTTATTCAGGCAGGTGTTGACTGGAACGCTTTCTATTCAAACGAAGAGCATGGTGCTGGACTTTCACGCAGTCCGTTCAAGAGTTTCCGTTCTGCTCCTGGATTGTCTGTAGCAGTAGGTAAGTGGTTCACACCGGGTCTTGGTCTTCGTACTAAGTTATCTGGCGTTTGGGGTCGTACAGTAATCGACGAGAACAAGCACTCTAACAAGTACTGGACACTCAACGAGAACATACTCTTCAACCTCAGCAATATGATTTACGGTTACAATCCGACACGTGTTTGGAACTTCATTCCTTTCGTAGGTGGTGGTATCAGCCGTAACTGTGACTACAATTGCTATGCAATGAACCTCTCTGCAGGTATCCTCAACACATTCCGCGTAAGCAATAAGGTTGCTGTCAACTTCGAGCTTGGTTGGAACTGGGCTGAGAATGATTTTGACGGTCTGACAAGCGGTGTAGACAACCGCGGTTGGGATTGCCACGACAACAAGCTCTATGCTGAAGTTGGTCTTACATTCAACCTTGGTAAGGGCACTTGGAGCAAGACTCCTGACGTAGACGCTATCAAGGCTCTCTCACAGAGCCAGATTGATGCCCTCAACGCACAGCTCAACGATGCTAATGCAGAGAACGCTCGTCTGAAGAACCTTCTTTCTGTGAAGAAGGAAGAGCCGGCTCCTATCGTTAAGAACTACAGCAACACTCCGTTGTCAGTATTCTTCAACATCAACAAGTCTGACATTGCTTCACGCAAGGACCTCGTTAACATCCAGTCGCTTGCCGACTATGCTAAGGAGAACAACTCAAACCTCGTAGTAACAGGTTATGCTGACAGCGCTACTGGTGCAGCTGATTACAACCAGAGTCTCTCTGAGCGTCGTGCTGAGACTGTAGCTGGCGAGCTTGTTAAGATGGGTGTTAACCGCGACAAGATTTCTACACAGGGTAAGGGTGGTGTAAGCGACCTCTCACCGGTTTCTTACAACCGTCGTGCTACAGTTAAGATTGCTGAGTAATTCGGCAACGCTTAGCTATACAAGACGTAATAGTCAAAAAAAACAAATATTATGGGTGCTTTCCGCAAGGAAGGCACCTTTTTTTATGTCTATAGGTTCTATAATTGGTTGTTTTAAGCTCCATAATTGAAAAAAGATATGTAAATTTGCGTAAAATAAATCAACATTCGAATGAGATACTTACAAATGATGCGCCGATTCGTGGCTCTTGTGTCAGAACCGTTGCGTTGCAATGCCCCTTTTTTTATGTTCATGTATGTCCTTGGATGTATATGCGCCTGGGCGACATTGCCTGATGTTCGAGGAGCACATCTGTACAAGAACCTGTTTCCCGAACTCTTTCTCGATGTATATATGCTTGCCTTGGTGCTCACGTTGCTGCCCCGTCGTGTGCGCCCATGGGTGCGTGGCATATTCTATTTTATATTGTATGTGGTGGCGTTGGTCGATGTCTATTGCTTCGTCAAGTTCCATTCGTCGCTCACACCTACGATGCTATTGCTTGTAGGCGAGACCGACACGCGCGAGGCGGGCGAGTTCTTGCGCTCGTGTGTATCGCCCGACATATTGTTCAGCAACGTGGGATGGGTGGTGTTGCTTATGTTCATACATCTGCTTGTGACGTTGCAGCTGCGCTTTCCTCACTTCGTTCCGAAGAACTGGTGCCGGCTGTTATGGTCGTTGCTCGACCGTTTTGGTCTGATGTTTAAACGAGTGCGCCCCGTTAGTCAATGGACTGTGTTCCTATTGCTTATTGGTTCGGTGGCATCAAGCTCTTACAACAAGGCTGCCTTTATCAAGCTGATGTCGGGCCGTACTATCGGTGATGTAGAACATACGCTGACGGAGAAGCGTCATGCCAACCTTTACCAGCCTATCTACCGTCTGGTGTTCAGCCTTTATGCCAATACGCTCACCGCAAAGCAGGTTGACCGTTTGGTGTCGAGAGTAGACAAGGTGAAGGTCGACTCTTGTTCGTTCCGCTCGCCAAATATCGTGCTTATCATAGGCGAGAGCTACAACCGCCATCACTCTGCACAGTATGGCTACAGCATGCCTACTACGCCACGCCAGCAGAAGCTTGAGAAGCAGGGCAGACTTGTGAAATATACCGACGTAGTGAGTCCGTGGAATCTTACGAGCTTTGTCTTCAAGCATATTTTCTCGCTCTACACCGTAGGCGACAAGGGCGAGTGGTGCGACTATCCGCTTTTCCCTGCTGTGTTCCGCAAGGCAGGCTATCACGTTACCTTTATCACCAACCAGTTCCTGCCAAAGGCGGGCGAGGCTGTGTACGACTTCAGTGGCGGTTTCTTCTTGAACAATCCGAAGCTGAGTGCGGCACAGTTTGACACCCGCAACACCAAGTTGCACGAGTTTGATGAGGACCTTCTCAAGGATTATGACGAGCTACAGGGACAGAACGGCGAAAACAATCTCATCATATTCCATCTTTTGGGTCAGCATGTGGCATATCGTCAGCGCTCGCCAAGGAATCGCAAGCACTTCCACGGCAACGACTACAAGGAACTCAAGCCAAATCTCAACGCCCGCGAGCGTCAGATTCTTGCCGACTACGATAATGCCATACTCTACAACGACTCTGTCGTGACCGAGATAGTGAAGAAGTTTGAGAACGACGATGCCATTGTGCTCTATGTTCCCGACCATGGCGAGGAATGCTACGAGGGCGATATGCACTTCTTCTGCCGAATGCACTCTGCCAAGGTAGACGCCCGTCTTGCTCACGCCGAGTTTGACATACCGATGTGGATATGGTGTTCGCGCAAGTACATACGCCGTCGTCCGGAAATATTCCACGAGATAATGGCATCGCGCAACCGTCGATATATGACCGATGCTCTTCCACATCTGCTACTGTATCTTGCCGGAATTTCGTGTCCCGAATATCAGGACAGGCTCAATCTGCTGTCACCGCACTACGACGAGTCACGTCCGCGAATACTCAAGAATTCAGCCGACTACGACAAGTTGAATTAGAATAACTCAAAACTCAAAATTCAAGAACATGCTCACCCGCACCGAATGTTCCGCACTGCGCGGACTTGCCATCATAGGAATTTTCCTTCACAACTATTGCCACTGGCTTGGCTTTGCCGTGAAGGAGAACGAATATACCTTCACCATATCGAAGAGTTCGCAGCTTATTCAGGCGATTATGTCGCCCGACTGGAATCTGCCCATCCATCTGCTCTCGTTCTTCGGCCATTATGGCGTGCCTGTTTTTCTCTTTCTCTCAGCCTACGGACTGGTTATGAAATATGAGAACCGTGGCGGCCGCAAGCCGTCGGCAAAGCAGACCGCCTTTCTGCCGTTTGTAAGCCATCATTATGTCAAGCTATTCAAGATGATGATAGTAGGTTTTGTCATCTTCACCATGGTGGATGCCATTACACCAGGTCGTCACAACTATCAGGTGATGGACATACTCGGTCAGCTGTTAATGTTCAACAACATGATGCCCGACCCCGACCACGTAATCTGGCCCGGACCATACTGGTTCTTCGGACTCATGATGCAATTATACATAGTCTATCGACTGCTGCTATGGCGTAAGGGCGACATATTCCCGTTGTTGCTCATTGTTATATGCTGGGCTATGCAGGCATTCTGCGATCCCGAGGGCGACACGCTCAATCGCGTGCGCTACAACTTCATGGGTGGAGTGCTGCCGTTCTGCGCCGGACTGCTCTATGCCCGTCGTGGCAAGCAGATGAGCCATGCCTTCTGGGTGACACAGACCATTGTGAGCATCGTGCTCGTATTCTTTTTCAGCTTCAACTTCCAGATGTGGCTGTGGGCACCGCTCTTCGTGTGCTCCGCATCAGTAGGAATAGCTAAGCTCACGCCTGCCAGGATAAACAAGTGGATAGCCTGGATGGGATCAATATCGGCAGCCCTCTTCGTGCTGCATCCCATCACACGCAAGATATTCATCCCCATATCGCGCCACGGCGACGTATATACGGGATTGCTGCTCTATATCGTAGCGTCAATAGCATTGGCATGGTTCTATCATAACTTCAAGTTGCGCAATGAAGATACCCGACATTGAATTAGGTAACATATCACGATTTCGTGCTGAGCAGATGGGAGCCGCAATGCTCTTCGTCATACTCTTCCACGTTGCTCTCGACCGTGGCGACCCGTTCTACGGGTTGCGGCGTTGTGGCAATGTGGGTGTCGACATATTCCTGTTTCTGAGTGGAGTAGGGCTGTGGTTCTCGTGGGTGAAGACACCCGACGTGCGCCGCTTCTACCGCCGTCGCCTGCTGCGCATAGTGCCCACATGGCTTGTCGTTGCTACGGCGTTCTATCTGCCCGACTATCTTGGGGCGCGTCGCTTCTCGCGCAGCATTGTCGACCTCATAGGCGACATCACCATCAACTGGGACTTCTGGCTTCACGACGAGCTTACGTTCTGGTACGTACCAGCCATCATGGCTCTCTATCTCGTAGCCCCATGGTATATGCGCCTTGTGCAGAACCGCCCCATCTACCGATGGTTGCCATTGCTGATGGTGGTGTGGTGTGTCATGGTGCAGTGGGTGCTGCCCATACATCATGCGGTGGGCCATCTGGAGATATTCTGGAGTCGTGTGCCCATCTTCTTTATCGGCATCAACTTCGGCGAACTGGTGCGCACACGCCGTCAGTTGCCCGGCGAGTCAGTCTGGCTGCTGCTACTGACATTCCTGATGACATTCGGCACGTGCCTCTATCTTGAGCAAGCGCGTCACGGCCACTTCCCGCTCTTCGTTGAGCGAATGCTTTACATACCCTTCACTGTGTGTACGGTGCTCGTGATGAACCGCATCTTCCGCCGCACGCCGCAGTGGGTGAACAGTGCGTTCCGCTTTGTTGGAGCCTTGAGTCTGGAGGCTTATCTCATCCACATCCACTTCGTGCTTGTGTATGTGCAGCCCTATCATATGGGCTATTGGCCCACCTTCCTCATCACCGTAGCCATAACGCTGCCCATAGCATGGCTGTTGCAGCGCGCCATAGGCTTCGTGTCTGCCCGATTATAGACAAACAATTAAAAAACTAACAAATATGATAAACAGCATCCTGCGCCTTACGCGCCCTAAGCAATGGTTAAAGAACTTCTTCGTCTTTATCCCGATGTTTTTTGGTGGCGAACTGTTCGACCTGCACAGCGTGTGGCTCGCTGTGCTGACGTTCTTCGCCTTCAGTCTGATAGCCTCGTCGATATACTGCTACAACGACATAGTCGATGTAGATGCCGACCGCCATCATCCCGTCAAGTGCTTGCGTCCGATAGCTTCGGGCGAAGTCAGCATACGCATGGGCTATATACTCATGATTCTGACGTTCTGCCTCGGTATGGGTGTATTGTTCCTGCTCCCCCCCGAAGTGATGAGTCAGGTCATGGCAGTCATCGTGTTCTACTATGTGCTCAACCTTGCCTATTGCTCCAAGTTGAAGCAGTTTGCCATACTCGACGTGTGTATAGTAGCCTTCGGATTTGTGCTGCGCATACTGGCAGGAGGTTTCGCCTGCGAGTTGGCGCTGAGCAACTGGATTGTCATCATGACCTTCCTGCTCACGCTGTTCATGTCGTTTGCCAAGCGACGCGACGACGTGCTGCGCATGAACGAGACAGGCGAGGCACCGCGCAAGAATACCGTGCGCTACAATCTCACCTTCATCAACCAGGCCATCACCATCACCGCTTCTGTGACACTCGTATGCTACATCATGTACTGCGTGTCGCCCGAGGTGAGCGAGCGTTTTGACACGCCATATCTATACCTCACGTTCGTATTCGTGCTGCTGGGACTGCTGCGCTACATCCAGATAGCCGTAGTCGACGAGAAGAGTGGCGACCCCACCAAGATAATCCTGCGCGACCACTTCTCGCAGATTATAGTAGTGGCGTGGATTCTGTCGTTCCTCCTTATGATATACGTGATATGATGCGACGACTGTATCTGTTTGATTTCGACGGAACGCTTACCTCCGCCGACACCCTTCTGTGCTTCATACGCTATGCTTGCGGCAAGTGGCGCTTTGTGTTGGGATTTGTGCTGTTCAGTCCGATACTGGTGTTGATGAAGTTGCATCTGTATGCCAACTGGCGAGCCAAGCAGCACCTCTTTTCATGGTATTTCCGCGGAATGAAGCTCAGCGAATTCGACGACCTGTGTCGTCGTTTTGCTGCCGACAACAAGCATCTGATGCGACCGCTGGCTCTCGAAAAGTTGCACGAGCTGTTTACCCGTAACTGTATTGTGGCAATAGTCAGTGCGAGCATCGACAACTGGGTGCGTCCGTTCTTCTACCAGCTCATAGTAGGAAGTTGTTCTGATTTTCGTGTGATAGGCACCAAGGTAGAGGTAGACGACGACGGACTACTCACCGGCCGCTTCCTCACCAACAACTGCTACGGTGCGGAGAAGGTGCGTCGTGTACTTGCCGAATATCCCGACCTTGCCGGCAATCGCTCCTCGTACATAGTAGAAGCCTATGGCGACAGTCGTGGCGACCGCGAACTGCTTGCCTTTGCCGACACAGCTTGCTTCCGTCCCTTTGTCGAAAGGTAAAAACCGGATAATATAATGTATACAGACATTCAGAATAAATTTGACGGTAAGATGGGCGAGGTGTTGCGCTTCGCCATAGTAGGCGTCGCAGCCACACTGATACAGTACGTAGTATATTTCGTGCTGGTGCTGTGGCTCAACCCAACGCTTGCCATGACCATAGCCTATGCCGTCAGCTTCGCCTTCAACTTTGTAGCCTCCACACGCTACACGTTCCGCGTAAAGGCTTCGGCACGTCGTGGAGCCGGTTTCGCCCTAAGCCATGCCGTCAACTATGTGCTTCAGATGCTCACGCTCAATCTGTTCATCTGGTTGGGACTGTCAAAGCAATGGGCACCCATACCGATGTTTGCCGTATGCGTGCCAGTCAACTTTGTGCTGGTGAGATACTTTTTAAAGGTAAAAAAGTAAAAGAGTAAAAAGGTAAAACGAATAAAACGCTACAATTGATATTGATATGAATATAAAAGACAACCCCCTGGTTAGGATTTTCACGTCGCTCTTCCGCATAAAGCGTGAGGAACGCGCGCTGGCAATAGTGTTGTTGCTGGTGTTCTTGACATTGGATGCACTCGTCGTGTGCAAGTATTACGACGTGTTCACACCGCTCAACGCCCACTATTGGCATCTGTTCATATCCAAGTTCCACATTTCGGGCTTCGACCCCATCACCTATTCGGTGGTGAGCGATTGGACGGCAGGCTATAATGTCTATCGTCATCCGCTATTGGCGTTCTATATGTACGTACCATATCTTATCAATCAGGCATTGATATGGGCTACGGGCATCAATTGTGCCATATTTATTGTTGCTGCCATACAGATGTTTTCGGCTTTCTACTCAGCCATATTCCTCTATCGCATCTGTCGTGAGATAGTGGGCGTGAGCCGTACCGACTCCACTCTGCTCACCTTTTTCTTCTTCGGTTTCGCCTTCGTCATGCTCTCGTCGATGGTGCCCGACCACTTCATCATATCCATGATGCTGTTGCTGCTTGCCCTCTACGTCAGCGGAAAGCTGATGATACGCCGCCGCAAGCTCACTATCTGGCAGTCGGCACTCTACTTCTTCCTCACCGCCGGAACGTCGCTCAACAACGGACTGAAGATATACCTGTCGAATCTGTTTGTCAACGGATTTCGCATATTCCGCCCCAAGTTTCTCTTCCTTGCCATTCTTCTGCCTGCCGCACTCACATGGGGAGCGGCACGTATGAGCTACGACCACATCGTATGGCCGCGTGATGTGGCTGCCAAGGCGGCACGTGCCAAGGCAAAGGCAGCCAAAGAGGCAAAGAAGAAGGCTGAAGCTGCCGAACGCCACCGCCAGGACTCCATTCGCATAGCATCGTTCACCGTGGAGCAGATGGACTCGTTGCGCCGCGACTCTGTGCAGCGCGACTCCATAGCCAAGGCTAAGCCGAAGCCCGTACGTCGCTGCAAGAACGGCAAGCCGATAGCCAATGGCGAGTTCATCGGCTGGACCGACATCACAACGTCGCGTTCGGAGTCGATAGTAGAGAACCTTCTGGGCGAGTCGATACAGCTGCATCAAGACCATGTGCTGGGCGATGTGCTCAAGTCGCGCCCTATGATAGTACACTATCGCCACTGGTACAACTACGCCGTAGAGGGACTTATAGCCCTTCTGTTCGTGCTCGGAGTATGGGCAGGACGCCGCTCGCGTTTCATGTGGCTTGTCATGTCTTACTTCGCTCTCGACATGGTGCTGCATATAGGATTGGGATTCGGCATCAACGAGGTGTACATCATGTCGGCACACTGGATTTACGCCATACCTATAGCCGTGGCATTCCTGCTAAAGAACGTGGGTCGCCGCCGCTACCAGCTTGCGCTGAAAGGCGTGCTTGCATTGCTCGCCGTGTGGCTGTGGGCGTGGAACGTGACGCTCACCGTAGGCTATCTGTACTAACAGTAACACATAATACTCATCGCTGACAAACATGTTGATAAGAAAAGAAGAACGCCCCGTGGCACTCGTTGCCGCAATAGTGTTCACCCTGCTCAACGCATTGCTCATATATGCCCATTACGACTCCTTTACACGTGGAGCACATGTGGGTTTCTGGTCGGTGTTCTACAACCACCTGAACATGTCGGGCTACGACGTATTCTCGCTGATATTCATCTCGTGCATGCGTCTGCACTGGAACTCGTTGCGCCATCCGCTCTTCGTGCTCCTGCTGCTGCCGCTCTACTGGATCAACCATCAGCTCATGCCACCCACCGAGTTCAACTTCGCACCGTTTCTCATGGCGGCGCTGCTCATTGTGTGCGACGTGGCAGGAGCGATACTTCTGCACCGCATATTACGCGAGATAGTAGGCTGCGAGCGTTCGGATGCCGCCATGCTCACCGCCCTGTTCTATGGCATAGCGCACGTAATGGTGGCAACGATGGTGCCCGACCATTTCGCCCTGTCGCTGCCTCTGCTCATGCTTACGCTCTACATCACAGGCAAGCACTTGCAGCGAGGCACCCGTATGCCGCTGTGGCAGTCGGCACTTCTGTATTTCTTCACCGCCGGCGTCACGCTCACCAATGGTGTCAAGGTGGCGCTGGCAGCGTGGATAGCCAACGGAAAGCGCGTCTTCACGGTGCGCAGCATCCTGTCGTTCGTGGTGCCTACTGTCATACTCGGAGCCATATATATAGGTACGCAGAACATCATCATAGCCCCGCAGGAGCGTAGCATCAAGCGCATTGAGGCGCATGTGGCTAAGAAAGATCCTGCACGTATAGAGCGGTTGAAGAAGCACGACGAGTTTGTGCGCCGTCAAAACGGCGAGGCAATGACCAAGAAGGTGCCCCTGCTTGAATGGAGCGACATGACCACATCGCGCTGGCAGTCGGTAGTACACAATCTTATGGGCGAGTCGTTGCAGCTGCATCGCGACCACCTTATGGAGGATGTGCAACAGAAGCGTCCCGTATTCGTGGGCTATCGTTCCTTTATTAATTACGTAGTTGAGGCTGTGCTCGTACTCCTGCTCATAGCGGGTGCGTGGGTGGCGCGTCGCGAACGCTTCTTCCTCGTAGTAGCCTCGTGGTTTGTTTTTGACATGACGATGCACCTTGGATTCGGATTCGGACTCAACGAGGTGTACATCATGACCGCCCACTGGGCATTCATCTTCCCTATAGGTGCCGCCTATCTGCTGCGCCGCAGCCCCTCGGGAGCGCTTCGACTGCTCGTTGCTGCGCTGACGGTATGGCTATGGGCATGGAACGGAACTATAATCGTAGGCTATCTTGTATAGACAACATACCAATAAAAACAATGCGAATCTTACATCTAATTACCCATTTTGATCTTGGCGGTGCCGAGCGTGTGGCTGCCAATATAGCCGCGTCGACCACAGAAGGCATGGAATATCATGTAGTGGAGATACTGCGTGGCAGATCCGACTATACCCCCAAGTTTATCTCTGAATTGCGTGCTGCCGGCGTGCAATGCCATCGTTCGTGGATGCCCGACATCAGTTGGCACTTCCTTGTGGAGCGCATAGCAGCCCTGCTGTTCCCCCTGCGCATGCTTTATATCATGCTGCGCCTGCGTCCCGACGTCGTCCACACCCACACCGAGACCCCCGACCTCGCTCTGTACGTAAGTGTCAGACTAATGCCGTGGCTGTTTCGCCACACACGCATAGTGCGCACCATACACAACACAAGACTGTGGACCGGACTGCCACGCACAGCCCGATGGGTGGAGCGTATGTTTGTGAAGCGTCAGTCGAACGTAGCCATATCCGATTCGGTGCGCGATGCCTATGCCGAGCGCTTCGGCAGCGTGCCGCCGATTATACACAATGGGGTGAGCGAAGTGCCGCAGCAACCGTGGTCGCAGTTGTGTCAGGGCAAGGTCAATATCCTTTTTGCCGGACGACTTGAACCACAGAAGGGCGTGCGCGTGCTGTGCGATGTGCTGCGTATGCTGTCTGCCGACTCGCGATTCTTCTTCACCATAGCGGGCGACGGTTCGGAGCGCCCTCTTGTAGAGCAGACCATAGCCGGCGACGAAAACTCGCGTCCGCTCACCAACGCCCGACTCGTGCCGCCGATATACGGACTGGCAGGCTGTCTGGCGTCGTTCGACTATCTGTTCATGCCCTCAGAGTTTGAGGGGCTGAGCATGCTCTCGATGGAGGCAAGCATGAATCGTCTGCCAGTAATAGCCAACGACGCGCCCGGTCTGCGCGATACGCTGCCTCCCGACTGGCCCCTTATGGCGCATGCCAACGATACCGACGACTATCGCCGCATATTCGGCCGCCTGTGCGATGACGCTTTCCACACACGCATAGCCGACAGGGCGCAGCAGTATGCACGTGCCAATTTCTCTATACGTGGCATGCAGCAACGATACGAGGAGTTTTATGCCCGGTCAAGGCATTGAGCGCAAAAGCCGTGCTTTCATAACATTTAACTCCATAAAGGCAAGAAAATCAATCAAAAAAGCGTAACTTTGCACCCTATAGTAAAATTTAAGACAGATATCAGAATAACAAAATACAGAAAAAATGGCACAAGAAGACGTTTTCAAGAAAATTGTGAGTCATTGCAAGGAGTACGGTTTTGTATTCCCAAGTAGCGAAATCTATGACGGACTGGGCGCAGTATACGACTACGGACAGAACGGCGTTGAGCTGAAGAACAACATCAAGCAGTACTGGTGGCAGAGCATGGTGCTCCTGCACGAGAACATCGTGGGCATTGACTCAGCCATATTCATGCATCCTACTATATGGAAGGCCAGCGGACACGTTGACGCTTTCAACGACCCCCTCATCGACAACCGCGACTCAAAGAAGCGCTACCGTGCCGACGTTCTCATCGAGGACCAGATAGCCAAGTATGATGAGAAGATTGAGAAGGAGATTGCCAAGGCCCGCAAGCGTTTCGGCGACTCGTTCGACGAGGCTCAGTTCCGTGCCACCAACGCACGCGTAATCGAGCACCAGCAGAAGCGCGACGCTCTGCACGAGCGTTACACTGTGGCTATGCAGGGTCCTGACCTTGCCGAGCTGAAGCAGATTATTGAGGACGAGGAAATCGTTGACCCAATCAGCGGAACAAAGAACTGGACAGACGTACGCCAGTTCAACCTCATGTTCTCTACCGAGATGGGTTCTACTTCTGACGGCGCAATGAAGGTATATCTGCGTCCGGAGACCGCTCAGGGCATCTTCGTCAACTATCTGAACGTTCAGAAGACCGGTCGTATGAAGATTCCTTTCGGTATCGCACAGATCGGTAAGGCTTTCCGTAACGAGATTGTTGCACGCCAGTTCATCTTCCGTATGCGCGAGTTTGAGCAGATGGAGATGCAGTTCTTCGTACAGCCGGGCACCGAACTCGAATACTTCCAGAAGTGGAAGGAGACACGTATGAAGTGGCACCAGACTCTCGGCTTCGGCGCAGAGAACTACCGCTTCCACGATCACGAGAAACTTG
>OIYR01000478.1_pt1 | contig 22387 bp, 17 predicted proteins | sample 1588221 | NCBI WGS metagenome assembly OIYR01 (sample SAMN03283292) | human gut metagenome | biome: human-associated habitat; material: feces | host: Homo sapiens | place: Peru | collected 2012
TTTTACAACTTCCTTTTCCTACTGGTACCACTACTCCTCCTGTTGTTACTTTTGCTACCTTTTCATCACTACTTGTCCATTTTAAATTCTTACTTGCTTCTTTTGGTTGTACCGTTGCCGTTAACTCTAATGCTCTTGGTTCATTAAATGTATAACTTGTTTTATTTAAACTTATCTTTTCTGCTTTTATATCTACCTTTATATTACAACTTACTGATAAATTTGTTCCATCAACTGTTGTAGCTGTTATTTTACATGTCCCACTTCCTACTGCTGTTACTGTTCCGTCATTTTTTACCTTTGCTACTTTTTCATCACTACTACTCCATTTTAAATTCTTACTTGCTTCTTTTGGTGATACAGTAGCTGTTAATTTTACACTTCCTGCTTTACTAAATATATAACTTGTTTTATCCATGCTAATATCTTCTGTTTTTATATCCACTATCACTTCACATGTCCCTACACTGTTATATCCATCTTTCGTTGTTGCTGTTATTTTACATGTTCCACTTCCTACTGCTGTTACTGTTCCATTTTCATCTACTGTTGCTATATTTGTATTACTACTCTTCCATGTCACATCTTGAAATGCACTTTCTTGTGGTAATACCATTGCTGTTAATTTTTTCTTTAAATTTGTTTTATTTGTAAACGATATATTTTTTTCACTTAGTTTTACTCCTGTTGATTTTATTGCTACTGTTACATTACAGCTTGAAGTTAAGTTTGTTCCATCAACTGTTGTTGCTGTTATTTTACATATTCCATTTCCTACTGGAGTTATATTTCCACTTCCATCTACTTTTGCTACTTTTGTATCACTACTCTTGTATGTTGCTCCTGGAAATGCCTGTACTGGTTCTACTGTTGCTCTAACATTTTCTTTTTGTTTTGTACTTGTAATTGTTACACTATTTTTTTCTAGATATATTTTACTTGCTGGCACCCCTACATCTACTATGCATTCTGCTGTTAAATTTGTACCATCTATTGTTGTTGCTCTTATTCTACATCTTCCATATTTTAATGGCGTTATATTTCCATTACTATCTACTGTTGCTACTTTTTCATTATTACTTGTCCACTTTACGTTTTGTTTTGCTACACTTGGTACAAAGCTAGGTGTTAACTTCATTTTTTCTACTGTCGTAAATTTATATTCTGTCTTATCTAGTGATATTTCCTCTGCTTTTACATCTACTGTTACATTACATGTACCAACACTGTTATATCCGTCTGTTGTTGTTGCTGTTATTTTACATGTTCCTCTTCCTTTAGCTGTTACATTTCCTTCATTATCTACTGTTGCTATATTTGTATCGCTACTCTTCCATGTCACATCTTGAAATGCACTATCTTGTGGTAACACTGTTGCTGTTAATTTCTTTGTTAAATTATTTTTATTTGTAAACGTAATATCACTATCACTTAATTTTACTCCTGTTGATTTTACATCTACAACCACATTTTGTTTCAACGTTACCTTTGGTCCATCCTTATATTTTACATCTATATTAACAAATGTTGTACCATTTTTCTTTGGCTTTTCATTTAAATATTCATCTACTGAAACTACATCTGAATTTCCCACTGAATATGACGATATTGCAACTAATGATTTAAATACATTATCATCTGCAAGTTCAACTTTTTCAGTTTGATTTCTGCTCTTAAACGTAATTGTTGGTTGTTTTAGTGCCTCATTATATCTTACTATATTACCACTATACTTTTTCCAACCATTTTTATCGTATCCTTCCAATCCATTTTTTACGTATATTTTCATGTCACTTGGACAATTAGAAAAAGCTTCATTATCCAATGTTACGTTATTACCAAAACATAATACCTTTTTTAAGCTGATACAATAAAAAGCCTCGAATCCTATACTTGTTACACTATTTGGTATCGTTATATTTGTTAAGCTACTACAATCCAAAAAAGCCCAATCCCCTATACTTGTTACACTATTTGGTATAGTTATATTTGTTAAGCTGCTACACTTCTTAAAAGCCCAATCCCCTATACTAGTTACACTATTTGGTATTGTTATATTTGTTAAACTGCTACAATTATTAAAAGCCTCATCCTCTATACTAGTTACGCTATTTGGTATTGTATAACTAGTACTTTTCTTTTCTTCTGGATATTTTATAATTTCAGTTTTATCTTTATTAAATAGCACTCCATCTTCAGAGCTATATACTTTGTTATCATTGGATACATCTATATTTGTTAAACTGCTACAATCAGCAAAAGCCTGTTTCCCTATACTAGTTACACTATCTGGTATTGTTACTCTTGTTAAATTTTTACAGCCACTAAAAGCCCAATCCCCTATACTAGTTACACTATTTGGTATCGTTATATTTGTTAAGCTTGTACACTTCTCAAAAACCAAATACTCTATACTAGTTACACTATTTGGTATAGTTATATTTGTTAAGCTACTACAATTAGCAAAAGCCCTAATCCCTATACTAGTTATACTATTCGGTATCGTTATATTTGTTAAGCTTGTACATGCATCAAAAGCATGCCAAGCTATACTAGTTACACTATTTGGGATTGTTATATTTGTTAAACTGCTACAATCCTCAAAAGCACAAGCCCCTATACTAGTTACACTATTTGGTATTGTATAACTAGTATCTTTTTTTCCTTCTGGATATCGTATAATTTTAGTTTTATCTTTATTAAATAGCACTCCATCTTTAGAACTATACACTTTGTTGTCATTGGATACATTTATATTTGTTAAGCTTCTACAATTATAAAAAGCACGATCTCCTATCCTTGTAACTTTCCTTCCATCAATTTCACTTGGTATTGTTATACTACCTGATACATTCTCATTACAGTCAGTAATACTTATTGTTCCATCATCTTGAACTTCATATGTTAAGTCGCCATACGTTGCCGCTTTTGCATTTTTATTTACAGATATTAACATAATAAATGCAAATATTATTAGTGTGTATTTTAAAAACTTTTTCATATCTCCTACCTCTTTTATATCTACTAATGTTAAAAATGCATTTTTTAACAAATTGCATTTCTAACGTTTAAATTATATATTAGGTAAGAAAATAATTCAATATAATTTAGTAATTTTTATGTTATTTTTTTGTTACGTTTTTATTAGATTTTAATTTTGCTATATAAATTTAAAAATTTACTAGAACAAAAGTGACTTCGTCACTCCACCACTAACTACTTTTTTGCAGTTAGTGATATTTTTAAAGATGTTGTATTTAAGTTTCCACCTATCTCTAGGCCGCTCTTTTCTTTAACGGTCGTTGTTCTAGGCCTCTATCCATCGTAATTTCTTGGTTTGGACTACTTTTTTTATATATTTTCTTAATATATTTAAACTTCTGTTTATATTTACATTTATTTTTATTCCTTTATTTGTTACAAATATTCCTCTACTTATTCTTCTCTTTTTATTGTAATTTTCTTTTATAATTTCTTCTCTAGAATTTTAGATTATAATGGTGAATTCATTACTTACTACTATGATAGACATGATAATGGAAAAAGAGTTGAAGTAAAAATTTATGCTTTTGATTTCATTAAAAAAATCATTATTCATATTCCTAAAAAAGCTTTTACATGGTTATATATTATGGGATTTATGTCATAAAAAATTCTGTAACAAGTCATTTTAAAAAGATTAAAGAAAAACTTACCAAACCACACAAATGAATTGATAAATTTTCTGCACACTTTAAGTACAATCCTTTAAAATGTGCTTGTGGAAACACTTTAAAATTTCAATTCATAGTTCAACCAAAGTTCCAAAAACTTTTTGAACTATGCTTTCCTAATCTCCTCTAATGAGTAGATTAAAAATAGTTTATCATATTCTTATTTAGTTATTAAGTAAACTAAAGTGTTTCCTTTAAAATTTATATATTTTTTAGCTAGCATACTCCGTATGTTCTATTACCATGCCATAAAAATTTTGGCATGGTAATTTTTATATTATGCTTAAAATTGATTTTATCTATAATAAAAAAATGGAGAAAATTCTCCATTTTTTTATTATAGATACTTAATTTTGGTAATATCAAGCAATATAATACTATTTATAATTCTGCAACATCATTTGTAACCTTAACGATTATTTGAATAATTGTTGAAGCACCAAATACAAGTACAGCTCCTAATACTAGTATTACTAGCTGTTTCTTGATATCAGCTTTAGCATCAGCAGAAGCAAACATATATCTTACACCTGCAAATACTATTGCCGCTACCGCCAAAATTTGTAAAATTAAAGTTACAGTACTCCAAATATTTTTTGTTGTACCTTTAAGTGTATTTGATGGAGTACCACCTGAAAGGTTACTAAAATCAGTACTAATTGGCTCATTACTAGCAGCAAAAATAAAGTTAGATGAAATCAACATAACAGCTAACATCAAAACGGGTAATATTCTTAGAAATATTTTTTTAGACTTTTTCATAATTTCCTCCTTATGTTTTCATACATAAATTAATTATATCAATAAATTAAAAAAATGCAATAGTTTTTTTATAAAATTTTCAAATTTATTGACAATTACGTATTTATAATTAAAACTATATGTAGACAATTAATTGTTTTTATGGTAATATTTTAAATAATTAAGGAGGTAAAAATGAAAAGAAAAAAAATAATATCATACATATCACTTATATTCATTTTATTTATATTTATACTAAGTATTGTTCCAAAATCTTTTCAAAATGATACTTTATTTGACATTTCACTTGGAGATAAATATATAAACCAAGGTTTATCTACTTCAGATAATTACTCGATACATGAAAATTTGGAATATACACCACAACACTTTATGGTAAATATCATAACTTATCTAATATATAATTTTTCAGGTTTTTTTGGACTATATATTTGGTGCATTATTCTTACATGCATTTTAACAGTTTTACTGTACTATGCAAATAAGCTTTTTGTTAAAAAAAATTTAATTTCTTACTTATTTTTATATGCTGAGCTATTTGTTTTTATTCAATTTATATCAATAAGGGCTCAAATGTATAGTTATATATTTTTTCTACTAGAATTAATATTTATAGAGAAATTTTTAAGAAGTAAAAAATATTTATATTTAGTATTACTAAGTGTTTTACCACTAGCTATAATTAATTTTCATGCTGGAACTATTTATTTTTATTTTATAATAATTTTTGTATATTTACTTAATTATATTAATATAAAAGCAAGTAAAATAGAATATAACAAAGATTATGTAACGAATTTGAAATATTTATTTATACCAATAATTATCGGCATCTTATTTATGTTTGTAAACCCATTTGGTGTTAAACAAATATTATATTGTGCAAAAACTTTAACTAATTCATTTATAAATCAATATATAAGTGAATTTCAACCAATGACAATTAGAAATTCCTCAGGCATATTCTTCTTTAGTTACCTATTTATGATTACGTTTTCTCTTATTTTTACAAAGAAAAAAATAAGACTAGAAAGGATACTACTCTTACTTGGAACAACATTTATGACACTAATGACCTTAAGGCATTTTTCATTATTTATAATATTTACAATTCCTTGTTTAGAATATATCGAAGAAATGGTTGAAAATATCAAAAACTCGTCATACAAAGGTGTAACCCAAAAAGGAAAAAAAGTGTTAAAATATATGATGATTGTTATATATATTGCATTTTTTATAATAGCAGGAATTACAAAATTTGTAAAAAATTATTACTCTGGCTATTTGCCAAAATCTGAATACCCTATCGACTCTGTAAATTACATTAAAGAAAATATAGGTTGTGATAAAAGAATATTTAATGATTACACATATGGTAGTTTATTAATGTTTAAGAATATAAAATGTTTTATAGACTCTAGATGTGATTTGTATACTAAAGAATATAACAAAAATTGCTCAGTTGCCGAGGATTATATAAATGCAAGCAAATGTACAAAAAATTATGAAGAGATTCTTAACAAGTATAACATCGAATATTTGTTAATTGGTAAAGAATCACCTATAGCCAAAAACATATTTAACAATCCAAAATATGAAAAGTTATTTGAAGATAAAATATCATTAGTTATTAAAGTTAATAACTAAAATATTGTATAAATTATTTGAAAAAAATATATTAAAATTCACATATTATTATATAAGTAACCTATCCTCTATAGTTTAAATACATATACTATAGAGGATATTTTAATTTTTCTAATTTTTTTACTTTTATGGAATTTTCAATATATTTTGAATCTTGTAAATTTTCCTCTTTTTTTGTCAATCTTTTTTTCTTTACTTTAATCCTAAAATATTGTATAATTAGTATATATTTTTAGGAGTGATAATTTGATAAAAAAAATTTATATTTCGTTTATTATATTTTTATCTTTATTTAGTATATTTTTTTCTAATAAATCTGAAGAAAAAACAAATACAATTAATAATAATAGTTTATTTTTCCCAATTAATTCAAAAATATTTTCATCGTATTATGGTTACAGAGATTTAAATGGCAAGAGCAATTTCCATGATGGTATTGATATACCAGCAACTCCCGGAACCAATATATATTCTTGTAATAATGGTGTAATAATTAACTCGGGCTTCTTAAATGGATATGGAAATAGTATAGTTATACTACATAATGATGGAACAAAATCACTATATGGACACCTTGCAGAAAATTATATTGTTTCAAACGGAAAATATGTAAAAAAAGGAGAGCATATAGGATACGTTGGTCCAAAATATTTAACTGATGGAAGATTAAATGGTTATACAACTGGACCTCACCTTCATTTTACAATTTTTCTATCCAATGGTAAAACTACAAATCCCTTAAATTTTGAATATACATAGAAAAAGTAGGATTATTTATATTTATAACCCTACTTGAAAATATTTTTAATATAATTTACTGTTCAACTTCTTCATTTTTTTCATTATTTTCTTTTTCATCTAAAACTGAAAATTTTGATACTGATAACTCATAAGCAACTTTTTCTAAAATAGAACCATCTAATTGTTTCTTTTCATACTTTCTTGACTGTATTCTACCACTTAATTTTACCATTGTACCAGTACATATATTTTCGCAAAACTTAGCATTTCTTCCCCAAAGAATACAAGGAATATAGTCAGATTTTTTATATGTTCTATTAACAGCAATAAGTAAATCCGTAATTTCTCTTCCAAGAGGAGTTTTTCTATATATAGGTGGCTTACATACATACCCTATAAAAGTAGCATCATTTAACGTAATTATGCTTTCATCATCAATTATGTCAATTTCTTTTGTAAATATTGTAAGAACTAATCTACTTTTTCCGTTATCTGTTGGTTCATTATATGACCTAAATTGTCCTGAAATATAAACTAAATCACCAACGTTTAGATTATCTAATTGAATTATTCTCTCAGATATTATAACTGGTAATCTATCAGAATAAGAACTAAGTCTATTTGTTTCAATATTAAACTTATAAAATTTTTCATCATAAATTTCATGACTGAATTCTGGCTTAGAAGCTATTCTTCCACCTATTTTCACTATATTATTTTCTAATTCGTTTTCCATTCAAAAACTTCCTCCTTTGAAACTTATATATTACTATTCCTATGTAAAAATAAAAAAATAATTACTAATATGGGAACATTATACCATAATATTTCATTTTTGTAAATACCTTATGTAAACATTTACATACGTAGATTTACTTTTATATAAGAATCATGTGCCCTATGTAACTTTTTTGTAATATTTTTAACGTTATAAAAAGAAAATATTATCTATTATCCGCTACCTCTTTAGTAAGTATCGTCCACGTATTACACCCTACTATTCCATCTGCACTTAATCCTTTTTTTCTTTGATAATTAACAACAGCATTTCTAGTTTTACTTCCAAAAATACCATCAATATTTAAATCACTATACCCTAAAAAATTTAGAGCATCCTGTAAAACTGCAACATAAACTCCTTTACTTCCCTGTCTTATTGTCGGATATCCACCTCTTGCACATGCTGGATTTTTTGCCCTTGTATCTATGTGTACCCAAGTAGGTGTTAAACTTTCTGGCTCAACATAGGTGTACAATTTGTAATTAGTCGCAATTTCTCTTAATTTACTCCTTTGCTCGTTATTTAATTTTTGACCAACATCAAGGGCAACTCCAGCATAATGTTGACTCATATCAGAATGCCCACCTTCTCGTATTCTTTTGAATCCGTAACCTACAGGTATTGATTTTCCATATAACTCCCTTAATCTATTAAAAGCTTCTATAGTCCTCCTATCAGTCCATAAAATATCTGAATTTGAAGATCCTCTAAATTCCCTTACTGTCAAATATCTGTCTTTAGAATATGGCATTGGATCATTTAACTCTCTATTATACGTCTCCATTTTATTTATTGTCGGATTGTACACTAATATTTTCATAACGCTTTCTCCTTTCCATAATTTAGTATAGAACAAAAGTGATTTTATCACTCCACCACTAAGTACTTTTTTTGTAGTTAGTGGTATTTTTAAAGATGTTGTATTTAAGTTTCTACCTATTTCTAGGCCACCATTTTCTTTAACAGTTGTAGTTCTCGGCCATTATCCATTTTGCTTTTACATATTCTATTACAACTTTTGATACTCTGTGCATGTACGTATTTATATAACTTCTTTATTTTTTTGGTATTTTTATATTTTTTACTTTTTTTTCATTTTCATCTCTATTTGTTGTAATTTTTTTATTTATGTATTTATTTTTACTTTTGGCTTCCTTTCCTGATATTAATATACTGTTTGAATTATCTTTATTTATTTTTAATATATAATTTTTTTGGAGAAATTTAATGTTTCACTATCATATTTTTATTTAGTTCTTAAGTAAATTTAAGTGTTTCTTTTAAAATTTATATATTTCTTAAAGAGCATACTCCGTACGCTCTATTACCATGCTATAAAAATTATGACATGATAATTTCTATATTATACTTAAAATCGACTTTTCCTGTAATAAAAAAAATAGTTTTAAAGGTAAGAAAAACTTTATAATATCATACAACTTTATTTTTTTTATTTGACATAGTTATTTTTTTTCTATATAATATACACATGTACAAACGAGGAAGTGATATTGTGGATTTTAATATATTTTTTATGTATCTTTTTATTTATAGTTTTATTGGTTGGATATGTGAAGTTATATTTTGTAAAGTTGTGCACGGAAAATGGACAAATAGAGGCTTTTTAACAGGTCCTTACTGTCCAATATATGGTTTTGGTTCAATATTTATTTTACTACTGTTAAAACCATTTTCATCAAATCCACTACTTATATTTCTACTATCAATTATTATAACTACAACTCTTGAATACATAACCAGTTTTGCAATGGAAAAAATTTTTAATGCCAAATGGTGGGACTACTCTAATGAGCCTCTAAATATAAATGGAAGAGTTTGTATTGGAACAGCTATTCCGTTTGGCATTTTAGGTTTACTTTTAGTATATTTTATTCATCCCTATGTTACACTAGGTATAAATTTAATACCAAATTTTTTAATTAACTACATAATTGGTGGTCTTGTTTCATTAGTGCTTTTAGATATAGCCACAACCCTTAGCACATTATTTAATATTAAAGATAAACTTAAAGAAGCAAAATTATTGGCTGAAAAAATTTCCGAAAATGGAAAAGATAAAGCCAAAAATAGTGAAGTTATCAAGCAATTAGAAGAGGTTAAAAATTCAATTATTAATACAACAAATATATTTCATGATAGAATAATTAATGCCTTTCCAAAACTGGAATTCAAAAAATACAAAATACAATTTGGTGAACTAAAAGAAAGTATTACAAAAAAGAAGCAATTAAAAAAACAAAAAAGAAAAAATAAAGATGAAAAAGCTAATTAATAGGTTATTTTTTAACCTATTTTTTTATTATAACTTTTACTTTATTCACCTATCTATTTGATTATTCATATATTATTATATGAGAATTTATTCTCTAAAATATAAAGGAGGAAAAATTTAATGAATAATTATATAAATTGTTCAAACGAATGTACTACTTCAACAAATTGTTGTCAATACAATTCACCTTGTCCATGTAAAACTTGTTGCATATGTCCAAAAGGACCAACAGGGCCAACAGGGATACAGGGACCTATTGGTCCTACTGGGCCACAAGGTGTACAAGGATTTCAAGGAATTCAAGGACCAACAGGTAACACTGGTGTAACTGGAGCCACTGGTCCTACTGGTGTAACTGGAGCCACTGGTCCTACTGGGGTAACTGGTCCTACTGGACCTACTGGGCCTACTGGACCTACTGGGCCTACCGGACCTACTGGACCTACTGGGCCTACCGGACCTACTGGACCTACTGGACCTACTGGGGATGCTGGACCTGCTGGAAGAGATGGCCTTGACGGTAAAAGTGTAAATATTCTAGGAAGTTATCCAACTTATGATGATCTTATTGCTGAAAATCCCGTTGGAAATATAAATGAATCTTATTTGGTTAATGGTGATCTATACGTTTGGTCAGATACAGAAAACAAATGGATAAACGTAGGAAAAGTACAAGGACCAAAGGGTGATAAAGGTGACAGTGGTCTAGAATCTATACGAGCAGCTTATCTTGTAACATTTAATAATGGAACTACTTATGATGGATTAGCAGTAAATACAGACGAAAGACTTCCAATAGACAGAAAGGAACTAGATTCTTCAAATCTAATAACTCTTGACTCAAATGAAGAAACAATAAAATTTAATAAAATTGGATACTACAAAATTAGCTTTATAGTTTCATCAAGAGTTTTAGAAACTGATCCAGGATTTAATCCTAAAAGTGACTTTATTTCAATTGGATTTAGACTAACAAATACAGACAATATATATGTTGGAGGTAGCAAATGGGTATATAATGACGAATATATAACAATTTCTTCTCAAGGTATAATATCCGTTGAAAATACAGATAATATATATGAACTTGTAAATGTGGGAAATCAGACAATATTTTTAAATACACCTGATTTAAACGATATAGAATCAAATTCTTACTTTACTAATGCTTTAGTTAACATTGTTATTGAATATTTAGGAACTCAGATTTAATTTATTAACTACGAAGATGGAACGAACAAAAGTGACTTTGTCCCCCACTAACTACTTTTGTAGTTAGTGGAATTTTTTAAGATCTTGTATTTAGATTTCAACTTATTCATGTTTTTCAACTCCTATAGAAAAAATGAGTGAAATTTTTCACTCATTTTTAGTTTGAAATTTTTTACATTCTCATTTTTTTCTATAACTAGTTTTCTTCTCTTTTGGCTATCTCTCTTGCAACAAGTATACCACTTGCTCCAGCTTGTGAAAGTCCACGAGTAACTCCAGCTCCATCTCCTATTGCAAAAAAATTTTTATACTTTGTTTCAAGGTGTGGGCTTAATTCAGGTTTAGCACTATAAAATTTTACTTCAACTCCATATAATAGAGTATCTGCATTTGCCGTGCCCGGAGCTAACTTATCAAGTGCATATATCATTTCAATGATATTATCTAAATGTCTTTTTGGAAGTACAAAACTTAGATCGCCAGGTTCTGCTAAAAGTGTCGGTTTAGTAAAACTTTGACTCAACCTATGATGTGTAGTTCTCTCAAATTTAATTAAATCCCCAAATCTTTGGACAAGTACCCTATTTCCAAGTAAATTGGGAAATGAAGCTATACTTTTTCCATACTGATATGGATTATTAAATGGTTCGGTAAACCTATTACTTACTAAAAGTGCAAAATTTGTATTTTCACTTCTTAACTTTTCATCAGCATAACTATGCCCATTAACTGTTATAAGGCCATCTACGTTTTCAGCAACAACATATCCATATGGGTTCATACAAAATGTACGAACTATATCTCCATATTTTTTTGTTCTATACTTAAGCTTCGCCTCATAAATATTCTTGGTTATATCTTCAAATATTTCAGCTGGAAGCTCAACCCTCACCCCTATATCTACTTGATTATTTATTAATGGGATACTATTTTTTTTACACTGATTAGAAAACCACTCTGCACCAGATCTACCAGGTGCAGCAATTAGGTACTTACTCTCCAAGATTTCGCCCTTTTCAAGTATTAAACAATAACCATCTTTTTGTATGTTAATTTCCTCTACCTTAGTATTACACATAATATCAAGATTACTACACGAACCTGTTTTATTACTTAAATAAGTATATATCTTTTTTAATATTTTTAGGTTATTTTCAGTACCTAAATGTTTTACAGTTGCGTGCAATAAGTGAAGATCATGTTGAAGAGCCCTCTTCTCTATTTTTTTAGCTTCAGATGTATCTGTCGAAAAAGTTTCATTAGTTGCCCCATATAACATGTTTATTTCATCAACATAATCAATGAGATCTAAAACCTCTTCATTAGAAATGTAGTCATTTAACCAACCTCCAAATTCGGTTGTTTTGTTATATTTTCCATCAGAAAAGTTTCCAGCTCCACCAAATCCTTTCATAATACTACACTGAATACAATTCATACAATTTGTATTACTTGAAATCATTGGACATATCCGTTTATCAATTGTATTTCCTTGCTCAATAAGTGCAATACTTAAATTGGTTTTTTTTGATAATTCGTATGCAGCCATATATCCAGAAATTCCGGCCCCAATTATTGCCACATCAAATTTTTTCATAAAAAATTCACTCCCTTTTAACATTTACAATTTTAAGATGGTGTAAGTAATTACACCATCTCATTTGTTTTTAGTTGCTTTTATACCTATGTCTGAGTATACTTTCTCTTTTTACAAAAGATTTATGACAATCATGTTCAAACTGATGTAAAAGTTCCTTAGCTTGAGAAAATTTATCTTTTTCAACATAAATTTCAATCTCATCATTTTCAATGTTATTGAACCAATACGTTGAACCACCATTATTTGCCTTAATATATTTACAAATGGCTTTAGCCTTATCTAAACATATAGGTTTAATGGTTCTTAGTAAAGTAATTTCCTTATTTACTTCCAATATTTCGTATTCATTTTGGGGATAATCTGCCATATTAATATTCCTCCATTCAAAATTAATTATAAATATTGATAAAATATTTTCCACGCTTATCGATTATATCATCATTTTTAAAAAATGTCAACGTATATATACATACTATATTACATAAACTAAAAATATTATTGAATATTTTTAGTTTATATGTTAAAATATTTTTTAATTTGGAGGATGCTCTTATGGAGAAAACATCAAACACAAAAAATACAAAATTTACAAATAAACATAAATTTTACAAGCTATTTTGGATCTTTTTTATTGGTTGTATTGCAGGAGTTATAATTGAAACTTTATGGTGTTTATGTACAACACATCATTTAGAAAGCAGAACGGCACTTGTAATAGGTCCATTCAATCCTATATATGGTTGTGGTGCCGTACTTATGACTGTAATATATATTTTGCTAAAGAATAAGAATAATTTTATAATATTCATTTCTTGCTCTATAATAGGAGGTTTATTTGAATCTTTATGTAGCTGCATACAAGAAATACTTTTTGGAACAGTATCTTGGTATTATGAATCAAATTCATTAGGCATAATGGGACAAAGAACTAGTATTGTATATTGCCTTTTTTGGGGACTTTTAGGAATACTATGGATTCGATATATATACCCTATTCTTGAAAAAGGTATAGAAAAAATACCCATTAAAACAGGTATTGTTTTAACAGGTATTTTATTAATTTTTTTGATATTTGATATATTACTTTCTTCTGCGGCAGTATATAGACAAAAGGAAAGAAGAAATAATATACCCGCAAATAATCAAATAAGAGTATATTTAGATAATAGGTATAACGACGAGATTTTAAAAAAAATTTATCCAAATATGACAATCAGAAAATAGTATATACTTATATATGGGGTATGCATACATTTCATCCCCCATATATTTATTTTATTTTAAATATTCTAATAGAATTAAATATAGCAAGCAATGATACCCCAACATCTGCAAATATAGCTTCCCACATTGTTGAAATTCCAATTGCACTAAGTAATAATACTGCAACTTTTATACTAAGAGCAAATACAATATTTTGTATAACCACTGTTTTAGTTTTTCTTGCAATTTTCAAACATTTTATTATTTTATATGGTTCATCAGTCATTAAAACAACATCGGATGTATCAATTGCAATATCTGACCCATTTCCCATTGATATTCCTACGTCAGCACTTGCAAGAACAGGCGAATCATTTATTCCGTCACCAACAAATACAACTTTACCTTTTGATTTTTCTTTTAGTTTTTCAACAATCTCTACTTTAGTTTGAGGTAGTAACTCTGAATAAACTTCATCAAATTTTACTTTCTTTGCTACGTCATCTGCAACATTTTTCTTGTCACCTGTAAGAAGCACTGCATTTTTTATTCCACTTTTTCTTCTCAAAATATCGGAAAGATCTAATACATTTTCTTTTAATTCATCAGAAAGAATTACATTTCCGACATAATTGTTATCTACGGCTAAATATACAACAGTTCCAACCTCATCCTCAATATCAACTTTAATATTTTTATCATCCATCAAACCTTTATTGCCCACTAAAACTTTTTTATCATCTATTAAAGCACTTATACCATGGCCTGCAATTTCTGAGTGCTCTTTAATTCTTTCTTTATTAATCTCTCTTCCATATGAATTTATAATAGATTTAGCAATATAATGATTTGAAAACGATTCACATAATGCTAAATATTCGAGCATTTTTTCATCACTTATATTACTTTTATTATTTATTTTTGTAATTTTAAATACACCTTTTGTAAGAGTTCCTGTCTTGTCAAAAGCAATAGTGTCAACATTTGATAATGCGTCTAAATAATTACTACCTTTTATTAGTATCCCATTTTTGCTACAAATTCCCATTCCAACAAAAAATCCAAGAGGTACTGAAATTACAAGAGCACATGGACATGATACAACTAAAAATATTAATGCTCTATTTAATGAGTCTGCAAAACTAATTCCAAATATTGATGGAAATGACATTGCAATTAGTATTGCAATTACAATTACTGTTGGCGTATATATTTTTGAAAATTTTGTTATAAAATTCTCTGTTTTTGATTTTGATTCTCTTGCATTTTCAATTAAATCTAGAATCTTAGATGCCGTAGAATCTTCAAAAGCTTTTGTAACCTTTACTTCTATAACATCTCCTAAATTAATCATTCCAGATAAAACTTCATCATTTTCATCAACATTTTTAGGAATACTTTCTCCTGTTAAACTTGATGTATCAAGCCTAGAACTTCCATTTACAATAATTCCATCAGTGGGAATTTTTTCTCCATTTTTAACAACTACAATATCATCAATTTTTAAGGTCTTTGGATCAACTTGTTCTATTTTTCCTAATTTAATAACATTAGCATATTTTGCTCTAATATCAATTGCTTCCTTTATTTTTTCTTTTGATGTGTCCACAGCTTTATCCTGTAAATACTCCCCTATTTTATATAATAAAAGTACCACAATTCCTTCAATATACTCATCTATACATAATGCTCCAATTGTAGCAATAGTCATAAGTAAATTTTCATCAAACATATCTTTCTTAAATAAATGTCCAAGAGCTTTTTTAAATATATCAAATCCAATTAAAGTATAACTTACAATATACATTCCAATTTTTAAATTAAATTTTATATCTGAAATTAAATACGCCATAAAAAAAACGATTATCCCAATAACATCTAAAAATATTAAATTAAGTTCTTTACTTATTTTTTCCTTTTTCATGAATTAACTCCTTTCCTCTACATGATCTACACCAACGTCAAGTATCTTTTTAACATGTTCGTCGTCAAGTGAATAATAAACTTCTTTACCATCTTTTCTTGATTTTATAAGTCTTGCACCCTTTAATATACTAAGCTGATGTGATATTGCAGATTGAGTCATTTCTAATTTTTTGGCTATTTCTTGAACACATATCTCTTTATCTAGCATAGTATACATTATTTTAATTCTTGTAGAATCTCCAAATATTTTAAAAATTCTTGCTAGACTCTCTATAGTTTTTTTACTTTTCATTTTTCGCCTCCAAATATATGAATATTTACTCATATATTCATATATTATCACTACTATGTTAAATTGTCAATAATTGTTCCATAATACATGACTAAAACTCCACTTTTTTCACTTTGCATGTCTGTTTTTTAAAATCGATATGACCTTCACATAATGCAAATAAAAGTGACTTTTTTTAAAATTAAATGCACATTTTATTTTAATAACATACATTTAATTGTTTATTTAAGTATATTTTTATGAGTTTTTGGCAAAAATAAATGTAGAAAATCTAACAAAATAATTTACAGAATTCCTACATTTTATTTTACTATTTACAAGCATTTTCTTCGTGTCTCTCTTTTCATGTTATTTTTTATACTATATACTTTTTTAAAAAACAATATTCCCTATACTAGAAAAAAGAAGTAAAATATATTTACCCCTTCTTATATACAATAAAATTATTTTCACTTTTTTAAAATACTATCTATATCAACAATTCTATCATGTTTTATTGGCTCCCATTTACAGTCTTTTTTTACCATACAAATTATATTAATTGGTATCCATGATACCATAAATATTGCTAATGTAAAAATACCCTTAAATGTTTTTGCAAAGCCTTTTTTCTCAATCACTACAACAAACGCTGCTGTAGCAACTGTACATATATATGCAAGTGCCATTGACATCATTTTATTGTCATATGCAAATTTTATAACATCTGAAACGTTTAACCCAAGTAAATTATATACAAACAACATAAAAATAACAACAAAAGTTATAACCTGTATAATTGGTGCAAGGAAAAAAAGCCCCATATCAAAAGCTTGTGGTATCCCCTCTTTAAGCCAAGTTTTTATTAACTTTCCAGAATACTTATTCATACATTGTATTGTACCTACTGACCAACGTTTACGTTGTTTCCAAGATGCACTAAATGATAATGGTTGTTCATCATACGTAATTGCCTCTTTAACATATGCTATCCTTTCATTGTTTAGTGCACACTGTGCTGCAAATTCAATATCCTCAGTCATAGTAACTGTAGAAAAACCTCTTTCTTTTATAACGTCTCTTGAAATAACAAATCCAGTTCCATTTATAGATGAAGACCATCCCATTTTCATTCTTGCTTCATTAAAGAAAAAGTTTTGTACAAGATAGAACAATGAATAGCAACTTGATATCCAACTATCAGATGGATTTTTAGTATCTCTATTACATTGTGCTACTCTAAATCCAGAACATAGTGCATCATTCATTCTTCTTAAGAACTTTGGATGAACAATATTGTCAGCATCAAATATACAATAAGCTTCATATTCAGGGTTATTATTTATCATAAAATCAAATGTAAATTTAAGTACATCTCCCTTTGATTTTACAGGGACTGTACAATTTATAATTTTTGCTCCCTTACTTCTTGCAACTTCTTCAGTATTATCTGTGCAATTATTTGGTATAACAAATACATCATAAAGATCTTTTGGATAATCCTGCTTATTTAAACTTTCAAGTAAATGCCCTATGACACTACTTTCATTTCTTGCAGCAATAAGTATCGCCATTTTTTTTGTTGGTTTATATTTTCTAATTTTATTTTTGACTTTACTCTTTTTAAATACAAAAAGCCCTGTTACAAAATAGTATAAAAAATATGTCATTATTATTATATCAATTGAGTAGTATAAAATTTTTAAAATAATTTTTAATACTTCCATAATCTCCACCTTTTAAATAAAAATCTACTTATCATTATACCACCATTTTTTCCTTATGTCAAACTTTGTATATGTTTAAGATATTTTGTAATAAAAATGAAATATTTGTAAAATATTATACATTAAATTGTATAACTTTGCTATTTCCAGCATTATCTTCAACATAAATTGATATGTACGAAATATCTTTATCTACTTCTATAATATTATCTTTAACTTCTTTTCCATTATTATTAAAATATATTTTTCCAGTATTTGTGTTATCTATTTTAGCTATATCATACTTTAAAACTTTTATACCACTAGTTAAATCATTTGCAACAACTTTATATGTTTTTTTATTCATATCAAAGTCATTAATCTTTGAAATAAATACTTCTGGTAATTCCTTATCAATATTTTCAACTTTTAAGCTTGCATTCTTTTCTTCTCCATTATCAGTATATTGTATATTAATATATCCATTACTTTCAATTTCAAATGTATAAGTTGTATATTTGTCATCCTGAATTTTATTAAAATTAGTTATACTACTACCATTAAAAGTAGGATCGTTGCACTCATATTTTAAAGGAACTTTTATACTGCATTTTACATTATTATTTGACCATTCTTTTGGATTGGTTTCAAAAATAATAGCACTTGAAACAGTAACTTCACTTGATTTACTATTATATTCTAATAATTTTTTTAATTCATCTGTTAATGTATAATATGTAGTACTTCCAATTTTTAGTCCTTTAGCATAATATACAATTCCAGTTTTAGTTGATAAAATATAAATATCATCATCAGTTTGACTTACACCTCTAGTTAAGCTATTTAAGTCAAGTTTTGTATAATCAATTTTGCTTAAATATAATTTATTATCAATTATTTCTTCTCCATTATCAGTAAACTGTTTTTTTATATCGGAAGAAGCTAAAGTTAAGTCTATTGTAACAAAGTCTGAAATTGGATATTCTTTATCATTTTTTGTCCTATATCCATCAACGCTCTCTTGTACCATCTGAATTTCTGATGCAAATACAATCTTTTTAGATGTATTTGCAATGTTAATTCCTGTGTATGTTACTACAGAAATTAAGATAAACATAATAGCAATTGTTGTCACTAATGTAACCATTGCTATTCCTTTTTTCATACAAATACACCTCCTATTTTATACCATACCTTGCTTTATCTACAATATAGTTATGCTTTATTTCTTCTTCTGTTAAGGCTCTATTATATATTCTTATTGAATATATTTTTCCTTTCATTCTATAGCTATTATTTCCATAAAATCCAAAAGCTATTGGATAGGATGATGGAAGAGCCCATGATTCACCTGCTAAATTGTTTGTTAATTTTTCTGAATTTAGATACATTAAATCTGGATCATATTGCACTGATATTGAATTTTTATTATACAAATTCTCTACCAAATACCTTCTTTTCACATGTCCTAAAGAGAAACCTTTATCTTCTACTGAACTCCATGCCATACATTTTAAATTATTTCCAAAAGAGGCTATATATACATATTCATTTTTTTCTTCTAGTTCCAATACTATTTCCACGGATACAACATCCAATGCTTTTTCTGAATACATTTTAGAATCGTTACCATTAAGATACATATTATTAGGGTTTATTGCAACATTTTCTAATGTAAGATCATTATTATTTCCACTTAAATCTTCCCATATACTAGTACTTGTGCTATGACCATTTCTCGTATTTTTTACCCCATCAAGCAACAATACAAGACCATTACTTACATAGTCCATAATATTATTTTCATTTAATCTAATATATTCTATGTGATAATTTCCTGATTTATCTTCAATATATACTGTTATATTCCCAGCAAGAGAACTATCAATATTTACTATATTATCTTTTACCTCTATTCCATTTATTTTAAAATACTCTCTAACCTCTTCTTCATTAACATATATATTAGCATATTTCTTTATTTTTATTTTGTTATCTTCCTTAGAAATGTTTTGAATTTTTACATATTTTTCTTCTTTTTGTGTACCACTATTTATACTTTTTTTTACTTCACTAAGTGAAAATGTAAGTTCATTATTATCAATATCTTGAACATTATATTTTAGTTCTTTTTCCTCTGAATTACTGTTTATTTTATATTTTACGGTAATTATACTATTTTCTTTAGATTTTGTTTTATACATATTATATCCCCAGTTTTTTTCTGTTGAATATTCAAATGCCTCATCAGTTGAAGTAATATCAATATTTATATAACTTTCTGGAACTTTTATATCAATCTCTTTTATACCATTTTCCAATTTTTTTTCGTAAAACATTATTCCATCATTTACGTTATCACTTTCTGTGTATTTTATAACTTTTTTTAAATCATCTGTTAAAGTATAATATGTTTTTAATCCTATTTTGCATCCTCTTGCATAATATATTCTTCCTGTTTTTTTAGATATACAATATATGTCATCACTTTTCTCTTCTATACCATTTCCGTAATATAGAGTGCCTGGATTAATCATTGACATATCTATTTTATTTAAGGCAATGGTATTATCCTTTGAGATATTCTCATCTTCAAATTGAGTTCGTATGTCTAGCGTATTAACATCTCCTAAACTAATTATTACTTCAGAATTTGATGGTAAATTTCCATTATTATTTGAAATATAACCCTTTACCAATTCACTTATATATGTTATTTCAGATGCAAATTTTACTTTTTTATTATTATTATATATTTTATTTGCAGATATTACAACGGTTGATGTAAGTATTATAATTACAAAAATTGTAACTAATAAAGTAACTAAACTAAACCCTTTTTTCATTTATTGCTCCTTAATTTATATACCAAATCTTTTTTTATCCATCTGATAATTATGATTTATTTCATTCTCAGTTAAAAATCTGTTATATATTCTAATCGAATATATTTTTCCCTTTAACCTAAACCCATTAGTATATCCGCTTATCATAAATGGATACTTTGCAGAAGTACTCCAACTCGTATAATTAACATTATTTTCTAATTTCTTACCATTTAAATACATGGCATCTGGATTATATTGTGCCACGATATGATTTTTTTTATATAGATTTTCTACTAAATACCTTTTCTTTTGATGCCCTAGAGAAAAGCCTTTATCATTTGGGGTCCAAGCCAAAATTTTATATGGTGAGCCGAACGATGCAATATATTGTGCTTCTTTAGTCGATTCTTCCAGCTCTAATACCATTTCCACAGATACTGCATCAATATCATTTGATGAATACATTATCGAATCTGTTCCACTAAAATACATACTATTATCATTTATTGTTATGTTTTCCATCGTAACATCATAATTATTTCCACTTAAATCCTCCCATATGTTGGTATTTGTATTATGCCCTCCTCTTGCATTTTTAATTCCATCTAATAAAAGTACTAAACCATCTTTCACATAATCCATATTTTCCGTTTCAGAAATAACTTTACTCTTTGATATACCCGATGAATATTTTCCATATCCAATTTGTTTTTTTAACTCTTTTGTCAAAGTACAATATGTATTATTTCCTACTTTATAGCCTTTAACATAATATACAATTCCTGTTTTATTTGAAAAAGCATATACATCACTTAAATCGTTATTTCTTTTTATTCCTCTAGTAATATTCTCAGCTCCAATTTTATTTAAATCTATAGTGTATAATTCAACTTCATCGCCTATTGTTACTCCTTCAGCTTCAAATTGATACCATATTTCATATTTTATATTAACAGAAATAGACTCCTTTGTATTATCATCTAAAATAGTATATGGATACTCTTCATTTTCATATTTATATTTATCAACAAGATTTTGTACTTCATATATTTCCCTTGCAAACTGTTTCTTTTTTGTATTGTTTACAATTTTATCTGATGATATTGTTATAACTGTTAATAGAATTAAAAAAACAGAAATTGTAATAATCAAACTAATTATACTAATTCCTTTTTTTGTTTTTACCATAACTTAACCTTCTTTACAAAACAAAACACAATCTATTGTTATTATACATATTTTATACTTTATTAAAACTTTTGTCAACGAATTTATAAATATTTAAATTTTGCAAAAATTTTAAAGATTTAATTGCAAATAATGATAGTAAGGATATGTTTGATAGATTATTAATCAAATTAGTTGATAATACTTATTATGAAATTAGACTTCCTAGTTATGAATTTGGTCAAAAATTAGTTGATTTATTTGAAAGTTTAAAAGGCCAACCACAAAAAGTCATTATTGAAAATCAAAATTCTCAACCAAATAAAGCTCAACTTTTAAGTGAATATCAAGAATTATTAAATAGTGGTGCAATTACTCAGGAAGAATATGATAAACTTAAACAAGAAACTTTATTTAATTAAATAGAAATTATAAAATTAATGGTATTCTGATAAAAATTAGTCAGGTGCAGTATGAATAAATGTAACAATTGTGGTGCTGAAATTATAGATTCCACTTTTTGTTTTCAATGTGGTG
>OIYR01000480.1_pt1 | contig 22311 bp, 9 predicted proteins | sample 1588221 | NCBI WGS metagenome assembly OIYR01 (sample SAMN03283292) | human gut metagenome | biome: human-associated habitat; material: feces | host: Homo sapiens | place: Peru | collected 2012
TTCCGCGACACAATGGAGCAGGAGCGCGTGAGCATCGACCAACTCCTCAGCATCATCGAGGACAAGGTGAGCATCACAAGCCTGCTCAAGAAATTGCAGTAAAAACATACTAAATGAAGAAATACTATTTATTCATACTCCTCGCCATGACGACCGTCTTCGCAGCAAGCCTGTCGTCGTGCAGCGAGACCGACAACGAGAAGGAGGAGTTCCCCAACTGGCGAAAGACCAACGAGACATACTACGACAAGAAGTATGCCGAGGTGAAGCAGCTGGTGGCGGGTGGTGCTGCCGACTGGAAGGTGCTGCGCTCATGGAGCCTCAACGACCAGGTGGCTACACATAGCTACGACTTCGTGCTTGCCAACGTGCTCAACGCTGGCACGGGCTCGGGCTGCCCGTTCTTCACCGACTCGGTGAAGGTGCACTACAGCGGCCGTCTGCTGCCATCCACAAGCTACGCCGAGGGCTATGTCTTCGACAAGTCGTGGCAAGGCGAGTACAACCTCAGCACGATGAAGCCACGCACCTTCGCCGTGAGCGGAGTGGTGAAAGGCTTCGCCACAGCACTGCAGAACATGCACATCGGCGACAGATGGCTCGTGTACATGCCCCATCAGCTGGCATACGGCTCGTCAGCCACGCCGGGCGCAGCCTACTCCACACTCATCTTCGACGTAACGCTCGTAGGCTACTTCCGCAAAACATCCGCTGCAGCTGCTCCGGCTAAGGACGGCACAGCACAACAGCAGACCACCGGCTACTGGGTTTATGAGTAATAATAGGAGGGTATGGCATCCTTGCCATACCCACGCAACCACAGACCAATAGGAGGGTATGGCATTCTTGCCATACCCTTTTTATATTATTTAAACATTATTTTAATACAAATACAAAACATTAGATGTAATTTTGCATCCAAAGAAACAACATCCCTTATCTCAACTACAACGCTCGTAATTTTAACGACATAACAACAAGCCTATAACATTAAAAATTACATATTATGACTAAACATTTACGATTTTTTATGCTCACACTGCTCACGATTGTGTGCACGGTGGGGGGGTATAGTCAGACTTGGGAAAAGGTAAGTTTGACTGATTTGACAACCGACGACGTATTCGTCATTGTGGGAACAATCTCAAACAAAACTTATGCACTTCCGAATACAGAAACAGCAAAGCAACCTGCAGTTGTTGCAATTACAATTTCTACAGATGGCAATCAAATCACTGGGGATGTTACAGACAACCTAAAATGGAATATTGAGAAGAGTGAAGATAAATATACATTCTATCCTAATGGCAATAAAAAAGTATGGCTATATAATAAAAGTGATAAACCCGACTTAGGTATTGGCTCAACAGTCACCAACAAGACATTTAAATATGCTGCTATTAGCTCTAAACAATATGAAGGACTTTTAAATACGTCAACAAATAGATATATTTGCATCTACAACAATAAGGATTGGAGAGCTTATCTAAACGCCAATGTAACAGCAACTAAGATTAGCTATTATAAATATACAACCAGCTCGACTTCTTCAGCCACCACTACCACCTTTGGCGCCAACTCAAGCAAGACATTCACATTCACCAATGGCAAGCTTGAGGGTTTTACTGCGCCTAAAGCTACCGCTACAAAGAGCGACGACAACACCGACTTGTCTAACCTTATTGAATATACGAGCACTGACGCGAGCATCGTAACCGTCAACTCTAAAACCGGCGAACTGACATTCACCAACACCAAGTTTGGCACGGCTACCATCACAGCCACCCTGCCTAAAACTGACACCTACCAAACATCTTTCGACTCATACGATGTCGAGAACAAAGACAACCACATCCCTACTTCTCTGTCGTTTAACGGCACCGACGTCACTCTTACCGAAGGCAAGACCGATGCCGGCACAGACTTCACGGGCTACACCGCTACCGAAGCCAACAACATCGAAGGCACAATCAAGTACGCAGCTTCTGGCGACGCTGTGGCTACTGTCGACCCCACAACGGGCGCAGTAACCATCAACGCAGCTGTATATGGCACAACAACCGTCACCGCTACATTCACGCCTAAAGACCCAACACAATATTCTGGCTCCACTGCTACGTATCAGATTACGAACAAGAAGGCTGTTGATTTGTCGGAGATAGTGTTCGATGTCTCTGAAGACAAAGTGAGTGGCACTAGTAAGCTGACGTTGACAAAGTCAATTGTAAAAATAAACACATCAAGTGGTGCATTAGGTGATGCAACCGATTACCGCTTCTATAGTCGTAGCAAAACAACGTTCTCACTTACCGATCCTACACGAGTAATTACAAGCATTAAGTTTATTAGTTCTAATACTACATACAAAAATTTCACAACAAACAAGCCCAATTACGACAAAACCACGGGCACTTGGACTGGCCATGAGGAGTCTGTAGTATTCACAGCAAGTTCACAAGTAAATAGTGTCACCCAAATCATCGTCACAACAGCAGAGAAGAAGCCTGCTCCTGCCCTCTCATTCGCTGAGGCTACAGTAACAAAGGAGTTGAAGGAAGGGATTATAGAGGTTCAGGCTCTCACCAAGCCAGCCGACTTCAAAGGCACTGTGACATATAAGAGCGACGACGACACTGTTGCAGAGGTTGTTGACAAAATGATTAAGTTGAAAAAGACTGGCGAGGTGACCATCACCGCCACATCGGCTGCCACAGACAAGTATGCAGCAGGCACTGCGTCTTACAAGCTCATCATTTCCGACTCACGTAAGGACGCAGCCTTGGCAGTAAAGGAGAACCCCGTAAAGGTGAAACTTGGGGATAAACTATACAATCTGGCAAACAACATCACATGCGGCAACGGTCTGAACAGCGAGACGTTCAAATACACAAGCAGCGATAACAGCTATAAGATTACAGACTACCTGATAGAATTTAACAAGGTTGGCACAACCACTATCACTGCAAAATTTGACGGTAACGACTCATACAAACCTGCGGAAGTAACCTACACCTTAGAAGTGGAAGACTCACGTCCAACTGATGCCGACTTCAAGTTCGCAGCAGAGAGCTACAGCGAAGATTTAGCAAAAGCAACAGACGGTATTGTAACATTCAACGCAGCAAATGTGCTGCAGAACCCTAACAACCTCAAAGTAACCTACACTATATCTCCTAAAGACGAAAATGTCGAGATAGATGCATCAACCGGCGACGTTATTATTTCTAAGCGTGGCATATACACCATTACCGCAATCGGTGCTGCTAACGATACCTATAAGGAGACAACGGCTACATGCACGCTGACGGTAATCAACAGCGCAGTAGAAGAAACAAGCATCGAGTTCGTTGCTGGCGTAGATAATGGAACAGGAAAAGATAGCGACCATGCTCAAAACGCAGACGAAATGCACAAGTCGTTTGTAAAGATTAATTCAGATAATGCTTGGTTCGATAGTACCCAAAAAGATAATTACCGTTTCTACAAAGGTACCCACACCATCTCAACCAAAATCGGTAAAATCACGAAGATTGAGTTTGTAGGCAATAACATTGATAATAATAATAAGGTTAGCAATCCGTTGACGAAATTGAGTTCTACAGACAACAAATACACCAGTACAGATCCTAACTATGGTATTTGGGTGGGTTCTGCTAAGGAGGTTGTATTTACAAACAGTTCTCAGGCTCGCGCCACTAACATCATCGTCACAGTAGAAGTACCGAAAGCAAAGAACTACACTCTCGACGAGACAAAGACCAAAAACGTCATCGAGACATACGAGAATGCTAACGTAACGCTGCAGCGCACACTCAGCAAAGACTACTGGAACACATTCTGCGTGCCGTTCGCACTTGATGCGGAGCAGGTGGCACAGTACTTCGGCGAGGGCACACAGCTCCGCACATACGAAGGCAACTGCAACGACAACATTGTGTACTTCGCAACTGTAGACAACATCGAGGCTGGCAAGCCGTACATCATGAAGCCTGGCAACGCCATTGTGCAGAACCCAACATTCGAGGGAGTAAGCATGGTGGCAACAGGACTCGACAAGAATGGCAACCCGCAGGCTGTGGGCGATGCAAGCACAGTGCAGATGAAGGGCATCTACAACCAGATATTGCTGAAGACCGACAAGACAGAACTCTTCCTTGGCGACAACGACCTCTTCTACTACCCGATTGACGATATCGATGCTCGTACTATCGGTGGCTTGCGTGCATACTTCATCGTGCCACAAGGCACCGACATCAAGAAGCTGCGCGCTAACCTCGACGGAACACCAACATCGCTCGACACTATCTTCGACACTGAGGAAAGCAACGCTCCTGTGTATAATCTGCAGGGACAGTGCGTAGGCAACTCACTCCGCGCGCTGAAGAGTGGCATATACATTCAGAACGGCAAGAAGGTAGTAGTGAAGTAAACAACGCAACATTTAACCAGTAATATACTAAAGCACAATGAAAAAGTATTATATAAAGCCATCGGTAGCAACGATGGAAATAGAAACAACAAGCATCATGGCTGGCTCTATGGGCGTAGATGGCTCTGGCTCACAAGGTGGCATAGACAACCCAAAGCCTGGCGATGGCAGCACATCAAAACATGTGTCGTCGCGCATCTACTTCGACTCGTGGGAGTATGATGACTGCAACGAAGAGGATGAGTATTAATAATACAAAGACAACAAAGGTCGAGCGAAGTCGCTCGACCTTTGTTGTTTCAGGGGGTGCACTTGCAGGGGGTGCACTTGTCTCAAGTGCACCAACCGAACAGAATGTGCACCAACTAATTGGTATTTTACTTGGTTGGTGCACTTGAGACAAGTGCACCCCCTACAAGCTTGTTCTCACAGAACACGACCTTATAGCTTCCGCCTCGCTTTGTCTTGAACTTCAGCACCGACTCGCCGTAGCGCACCTCGCACGGTTCGCCCGAGCCGGAGAGTATTGTCGCCTCAACGAGCTTGCCGTTCTTCCAGCTGATAGACACGGTGAAGTTGCCCTTGGCACGCAGTCCGCTCACTGCGCCTTCAGCCCAAGCGTCGGGCAGTGCAGGCAGCAGGTGGACGAATCCCATGTGGCTCTGCATGAGCATCTCTGTCACGCCGGCTGTTCCGCCGAAGTTACCGTCGATCTGGAACGGGGCGTGCGTGTCCCAGAGGTTGTCGAGCGTGCCGTTCTTCAGCAGGTTGCCGTAGAGCGTGTAGGCATGGTTGCCGTCGTGGAGGCGTGCCCACTGGTTGAGTTTCCAGCCCATCGACCATCCTGTAGCGCCGTCGCCACGATGCTCGAGCACCACGCGCGATGCCTTAGCCAGTTCGGGCGTCGTAACGGGCGACACGGTGTGACCAGGATGCAGACCAAAGAGATGATTCACGTGGCGATGCTCGTCCTTCGGGTCGTCGATGTCCGTCGACCACTCCATGAGCTGTCCGTAGCGACCTATCTTATACGGCGCGAGATGCTTCAGCGCGTCCTCCCACTGGCGGCGCTCCTTGGCACTCTTGCCCAGCACACGACTCGCTTCTACGGCATCAAGCAGCACTTCGCGTATCACGGCGTGGGCGAACGTAGCACCCTCGTCAACAGGTCCGTGCTCGGGCGATGTGGACGGAGCGGCGGTGTACACACCGTCGGCGCGATGCCAGAGATAGTCGGACGCGAAGTCGGCAGACTCCTTCAGTATTTCGTAGTTGTCAGCAAGAAACTTGCGGTCGCGCGTAAAATCGTAGTAGTTCCAGAGGTGTGTGGCGAGCCACGGACCGGCGAACGGTGAGAAGTTCCACGACATATCCTCGCTCGAGAGCGGCGATGTGAAGCCGAAGATATTACCTGATACGGACGTTGTCCAGCCACGTGTGCCGAAGTACGACTTCGCCGTTACACGGCCCGGCTTCACGAGCGTGCGGATGAAGTTGAAGAGTGGCAGCTCGCACTCCGAGAGTCCCGTCGGGCAAGCCAGCCAGTAGTTCATCTGCAGGTTGATGTTGTTATGATAGTCGATGCGCCACGGTCCGTCGACGTTGTTATGCCACAAGCCCTGCAGGTTAGCCGGCAGATTGTCGGCACGCGACGACGAAATGAGCAGGTAACGACCGAACTGATAGTAGAGCTGCTCCAAGTAGTAGTCGGGCTTGCCCTGGCGATAAGCCTCAAGACGGCGGTTCACGGGCAGGTCGTCGGCATCAACCGAAGCGTTGTTGATGTTCAGACGCACGCGGTTGAAGAGCTCCGAATAGTCGGCATAGTGCTCGTTGAGCAGGTAAGCGTAGTCCTTTGTGGCAGCCTTGGCGAGCCAGTCGGCAGTAGTCTGCGCAGGGTCTACACCTACGTAAGCCTTCGGGTCGCTGAAGTCGGGGTCGTAGTTGGGTCGGTAGTCGGTGTCGGCAGTGATGAGGAACACCACCTCGTCGGCATCCTTCACCGTGAGCTTGCCGCCCTCGTTGCTCACCGCGCCGCCCTTAGCCACAGCCTTTATGCGCACAGCGTACTGCATACTATTGTTGTCGAGACGTGCCAGCCAGCAGAGCGCGTCGGTGCCGTCCGCCTTCATCTCGCCCGTCGACACGGGGTTGGGAGCGTAGGAGAACACGAGGTTCTGCTTGCCGCGCTGCGAGGCAGCGAAGCGCACCGCCATCACGTTGGCAGGATGCGACACGAAATACTCGCGCTCGTACTGCACGCCGTCCTTGCAGAAGCTCACCTTCGCAAGAGCAGAGTCGAGCGAAAGCTCACGGCGGTAGCCGGTCATTCCCACAGAGCTGAGTCCGGTCTCAATGTAGAACTCGCCGGCGGTAGTGAAGCTGCCGAAGCGGAACGGCTCCTCGGCATCAGCCTCGTAGGGCACCACGCTGTTGAAGTTCTTGCGTGTGAGCAGCTCCGCCTTCTGCCAGTCGCCCTTGGTGAACGCCTCGCGTATCTCGCCCACCACGTGAGCCGACTGCTTGTTCACGTTCCAGTAGTAAGCAGCACCACGCGAGGTGTTCGGACCGCCACGCCAGAGCGTCTTCTCGTTGAACGTGATGCGCTCAGCCTCAACCGAACCGAGCACGTTGCCGCCGATATTGCCGTTGCCGATTGGCAGCGACTGCGACTCCCATTCGGGGTCGGGGTTGTTCACCAAGTCGCCGGCACGCACCAACTGGCGCTCGGTAGGCATACGGTCGGGACTCGAAGCGAGCCACACAGCCTGTCCGCGCATAGTCGTCGGACGGTCGAACCAATACTTCAAAGGGGTGTTCCGCTCGGCGAAACTGTTGGCAGACCCCAAGGCACAAAGCGCAAGAAGCGCAAGGAGTTGTTTTTTTGATTGCATTATGATTAGTTTTTTATTTGTCTATCACCACAAAGTTACTGCAAAAAAGCGAAATAAACCGCCATAACCCCATCTATTATAATAAAAAGCAGTAAATTTGCAAAAATCAAAATAAAAGACTATGAACAATCTAAACAACATAACCAGCAAGTTCCTCATCGAGGGCACCGTGAGCGACATCAAGCCACTCGGCAACGGACTCATCAACGACACATACCGCATACAGACCGCTGAAACAGACCGCCCCGACTACGTTCTGCAACGCATCAACCACCACATCTTCACCGATGTCGATATGCTGCAGCACAACGTGGAGACCGTGACCAACCACATCCGCGAGCAGCTGAAGGCGGAAGGTGTCGACGACCTCGACCGTCGTGTGCTGCGCTTCGTGCCCACCGCCGAGGGCAAGACCTACTTCTTCGACGGTGAGAGCTACTGGCGCGTGTCGGTATTCATCAGCGATGCCGTGACGATGGAAACCGTGACACCCGACTCGTCCTACGACGCAGGCAAGGCGTTCGGCGACTTCGAGGCGCGTCTGGCTGACATAGCCGACCAGTTGGGCGAGACAATTCCCGACTTTCACAACATGTGCCTACGCCGCGACCAGCTGCGCAAGGTGTACGCCGAAGACCCCGTTGGACGCGCCGAGAGCGTGAAGCAGTTCGTAGAAGAGATTGAGGCGTATATGGACGAGATGTGCCTGGGCGAACGACTCCTCGCCGAGGGCAAATTGCAGAAGCGCGTGTGCCACTGCGACACGAAGGTGAACAACATGATGTTCGACAAACAGGGCAAGGTGCTCTGCGTGATAGACCTCGACACCGTGATGCCGTCGCTCTTCGTCAGCGACTACGGCGACTTCCTGCGCACCGCTGCCAACACCATTGCCGAAGACTCGCCCGAGTACGAGAAGATCGATTTCCGCATGGACATCTTCGAGGCATTCACACGTGGCTACTTAGAGTCGGCACAACGCTTCCTCACTCCGCTCGAAGTGTCGCTCCTCCCCTACGCTGCCGAGCTCTTCCCCTACATGCAGTGCGTGCGCTTCCTCTGGGACTACCTCTCGGGCGACCACTACTGGAAGTGCCAGTATGCCGAGCATAACCTCACACGCGCCCGCAACCAGTGGCACCTCTTCCTCAAAGCAAAGGCACACGAGGCAGAGATGAAGCAATTCATCGAAGAGCTTAAGAAGTAGAGTTCTGCCATCCGCATCGGTCGTTACGAGCATCCGCACCGGTCGGTGCGGATCATAAAAGTCACATAATATTTTGCCAGTCTCACCATTTTTCACTAACTTTGCATCCGCTAATGCGCTTGTGGCGGAATTGGTAGACGCGCCAGACTTAGGATCTGGTGTTTTAGGACGTGAAGGTTCGAGTCCTTTCAGGCGCACCATACAGAATCCTAACTGCTTGATATTGAGCAGTTAGGATTTTTGCTTTTATATATTTGGCAACATTTTGGCAACGTATTTTGATGCTAATTTATTATGGTTACTAAAAGCAGAGTCGTTTTCACATTCATTTACACAGTTTTAAGGGATTTTATCAACACGATTGCTTGATAAGATATCTTGCCTTATAGATGGAATTCATAAACAGAACTAAATAGCAAACTTATATACTTTTATTCGCTTTTTGTTGTTTCCGTCAAAGAAAAACGTTATTTTTGTACTTAAAAACAAATGGCAAAAAGACCAGAACTGCCTTAAACTTGTTCTTGCTGAACAGAAAAGAACCATAAAAGATTAAGAGTATGAACATTATTGAATTATACGAGAACTTGAAGGGTAGTTACAAACGTTACCTTGAAAGTTTTATAACTATAAAGGACGAGCGAATTAAAGACAAGGTCCGTGACTCTATAAAAAACGAGGAGTTATGGCCCAAAGCTTTGATTCAATTCAATCCTAACTTTGCAAAGGGAATAGGTGTAAAAGAACTTATTGCTAAAGGACTTCCCATTCATAAAGACTTGGAGCATTTCTTTGACAAACCATTTTATAAGCATCAGCAAGAAGCTATTGAATTGGGATGTCAAGACAGGGAATTTATAGTGACTTCTGGAACTGGTTCCGGAAAGTCTCGTACATTTATGGCTACCATCTTTAACCATGTTCTACTCAATGAAGAAGCCTGCAAAGACAAAACCATAGCCATTATCGTTTACCCAATGAATGCTCTTATCAACTCACAAGCAGAAGAGTTAGAGCGTTATAAGTCGGAGTTTGAAGAGAGTACAGGGCGTCCATGCCCTTTCACATTTGGTAAATACACAGGACAAGAGAATGACGACGCACGCACAAAAATGCAGCAAACTCCTCCAAACATCATATTGACCAACTATATGATGTTGGAGTTGCTTATGACTCGTGCCGGAAAAGAAGAGGACTTACGCAGATGTTTTTTGGAGAACCTACACTTCCTTGTATTCGATGAGTTGCATACTTATCGCGGAATGCAAGGAAGTGATGTCTCGTTTCTTATACGCAGAATCAAATCATTGGCAAAGGGACAAGTGCTTTGCTTCGGAACTTCAGCCACTATGGTTGCAGACGATAGCATGAGTTATAGTCAACAACGAGAAAAAGTTGCAGAGGTTGCGTCGTGCATTTTTGGAAGTTCATACACTAAAGAACAGGTGATAGACGAAACGCTTGCATTAGGATTATCAGACGAAGACCCTTCTGACGGTGAACTGCGTAATTGCATCAACAATCCCGTTCCTAACTCAACAGACATTAATGACGCTAAAAAATATCCAACAGCCATCTGGATAGAACAAAGCATCGCTCTTGATTACAAGAAAAAGGAAGGTAAGTACTTCCGAGGTAAACCTATCTCCATAGAAGACATGGCAAAACGCCTTTGTATGCAAACTGGCGAAGATGCAGACAAGTGTCAAAAGCATATTATAGATGTACTCAATTGGTGCAATACCTTAAATCAACAGAAAGGTGTTTCTGTACTTCCGTACAAAGTTCATCAGTTTATACCTCAAACAGGAAACGTATATCTTACCATAGGAGAGCAATCCAACCGTCAAATTACAGTAGAGGAAAAACTTTACTGTAAGGAATTGTCGCATGGTGACGTGAAGATTATGTATTATCCAGTTGTATTCAGTCGACTCAGTGGTCATGAATTCTATGTCGTCAAGGTAGAAGGGAGCCGTATTATGCCAAGAAATTTCGACGGCTATGCAACGGGTGATGGAGACAATGACGTTAATGACGGATACATCATATTGCCTCATAATGGAGAAATCGCTGACAGCTATTTGTTAGACGTAAACTCTGACGATATCCCATCTGATTGGTATGCCATCAACAGAAAAGGCGAACGTAAATTAAAGAAAACCTATTTGTCACGTATGCCACAAAAGGTATATGTCAATCAGGCTGGAGCATATAGCATAACAAAGCCTATTGACGGCTTTGACTACATGGAGGCGATTTTTGTACCCTCTCCTCTTATGTATGACCCTACAGCCCGTGTCGTCTATAAAGGAAAGCAGTCAGAATATTCAAAGTTGTCAAGAATAGGCGGCGAAGGAAGAAGTACCGCCACCACCGTGTTGTCATACGAGGATATTATCCTCATGCAGCAAATGGGAATAGAGCAAAGCGACAGAAAGGTGTTGACTTTTGTCGATGCCCGACAAGATGCAGCCTTGCAGGCTGGTCACTTCAACGACTTCATTCGTATCGGCAAGGTTCGCTCTGCCATTTGGAATGCTATAAAAGATGCAACCGAACCTATTGACAATACCAGAATTGCAAGAATGGTACTGGACAATCTACATCTTGAATTAAATGATTACTCAGTACGTCAGGGACTTCGTGGTGGACGTGCCAATGATATAAAGAATATCATGGAGCGTTATCTATCCACAATTATATATGACGACCTTGCCGGCAACTGGACTGTTATCATGCCCAATCTCGAAGATTGTGCTCTATTGAATATCGGCTATAAATATCTGCATGATGAAATTATGGGCGAAAACGATTCGGAACGTCTATACGACATACCCGAATTGGAAGACTTAGATGATGAACAAAAAGAAGAGTTTATCACACAGATTCTCGACTATATGCGCCATAAGCTCTGCATCTACAGTAGCGAGAGAACCATTCAGGCTGTCAAGGACACGACAAAGGCAGTAAGAGAAAATCTCAAAGCTCCTTGGACTCTTGACGAGAGTGACAATATAGAAGAAGCTAAAGAACTATTCATCGTAAATCCACGCAGACGCAATGCCTATAATTTGGAAAGCGGTGGATTCAGGAGCAAATTGGGGGTGTTCGTCCGCGACTATATGGAAAAGAACGCAGGACGCACCATCAACAATGAGGATGAGTACATTAAGTATATGACAGGACTTTTCGAAGCTTTGTCCAATTACATAATATTTGAAAATGGTACATACCAACTTGACTATGGTTGTATCTTGTGGCAAGCAAGCGACAAACAGCACATTCGTAGAGACCAGGTAAGATTCCGCACATTAAATGGCGGTGACTTGCTTGAAAAGGAACCGAATTGTTTTTTCCAACAGTTCTATCAAAGCATACCCCTTAAAGACGTGTGTTTAGAGGCAAAAGACCATACAGGCCAAGTATCCAAAGAAGAGCGCGAACAGCGCGAACAAGATTTCCGTGAGGGAAAATTCCCTGTGCTCTACTGTTCTCCGACAATGGAGTTAGGTATTGATATCAAAGATCTGTCAATTGTGGGCATGCGCAACGTACCGCCAACACCAGCCAACTATACACAGCGTGCAGGACGAGCAGGTCGTAGTGGACGGGCTGCATTGGTTTATACATATTGCCGTCCACGCAATTCACACGAGAACTATTACTTGAGTCACCCTGACAAGATGGTTAAAGGTGAAGTGAAGGCTCCTCGTATGGAGCTTGTCAACGAAGAACTGTTCCGTACTCACCTCCACTCCACTATCCTGTCTTTGTGTCCTATCAGAGAGCTTTCGGATGGTATAAAGGATTTGGTTGACTATAGTAACATTAACAACATCACTTTAAAGGAAGAGATTCGTGTTGCCCTACAACTCACGCCAGAACGAAAGGAACAAATAAAAGAGGTGTTCAAGCAAATAATGAACGACTCGTTCTTGAAGAATCGTATGGACTCCGAACAACCAGTCTGGTTTACCGAACATTGGCTGGACAATATTCTCACCAACTATGAGCACGATTTCGACAAAGCACTCGATCGTTGGCGTTCGCTATACAAGCAAGCCCAGACACAGATAGAAGAAGCAAGTCTTGTCATCAACAACCGCATCTATGGCGAAAATTCCAAAGAGAAGCGCGATGCACATATCAAGCAGTTGCGTGGAGAGAATCTTCGAGATATGTTGTTGGGCGTTAACCAAGGCAAGAACAAGGAAGAGAACGAATTTTACCCTTATCGTTATCTCGCAAGCGAAGGATTCTTGCCAGGCTATAACTTTACAAAGTTACCACAACGTGCGCTATTGCAATACAAGTCGGACAAGGTAGAATATCTTAGTCGTCCGAAGCGTCTTGCATTGAGCGAGTTCGGCCCGCAAAACATCATATACAATAATGGTGGAAAGTTCCGCATCAGTCGTATGCAGATACTGTCTGAGGTTATACCTCACAAGTTCTTCTACAATCCAAAGACCGGTGTCGTATATAAAGATGAAGAGAACACTACGCATCATACAGACATCATAACCGGCGAATCACTTGATGGTGTGGCGAAACTTATCCCTGGCATGTGCATCGAAGCACAGGATATGGTTGCCACTGAGACTGAGAAAATCACTTGTCAGGAGGAAGAACGCTCACGTAAATACTACCAGACAAAGACTTACTTTGCAAGTGACGATCCGAGAAGTATAAGCGAGTGCGAATTGCTGTCACCACATGGCGAGCATTTGGCAAACATTCGATACATTCCGTCCTGTCGCCTCACTTACATATTGGAGTCGCGCAACGACAATAATGCCAATGGTTTTGCTTTCGACACCAAGACTGGCGACTGGATCAGCAACGAACGCCTGTCACGCATTCAGGAAGAAGCCGCCAACAATCCGGAGGAAGCTGACAGAACGAAGTTCGTGAAACTTTTTACCGAAACCACAGCCAATGCCATATACATACAACCATTGACAGCCTTGCTATTAAGAAAACAAGAGGCTGTTCGTACCTTCCTTTATGCCTTCAAGCAAGCCATAGAGGATGTGTTCCAAATAGAAGGAAGCGAGATGGGGGCAGAGATTATGGGAGAAGGAGCAACGCCAAACATTCTTATTTATGAGAATGCGGAAGGTTCTTTGGGAGTGCTTAGTAGGCTTGTGCATGAGCCTGAGGCTTATCGTGATGTTGTGCAAAGGGCATACGACATTTGCTTTAACAAGCCGGAACTGACACAGGACGAGATAAACGAATTGTCTCCTGCCGACTACTCCAATTTGCTCAACTATTACAATCAGCCTTATCATCAGCAAATCGACATTCGCATGATATACCACACACTGAAGTTGATGCAAGAGGCAAGAGTTGAACTACATCATGCAGGACAGACACTCAGCTATGACGAGCAGTATGCCGCACTGGAAGCTGCACGCGACCATAACAGCTCTACGGAATATGAGTTTTTAAAGTATCTTCATGACCATCAACTGCGTCTGCCGGATAAGGCACAGCCGATGTTCCCTGAAGAGTATTACGTACAACCTGACTTTATGTACGGCGACCGTATTGTCATATTCTGTGACGGCACTCCACACGACCGTCCAGAGGTTCAGCAAGACGACATGCAAAAGCGTGAGGTGCTTGAAGACGCAGGGTTCATAGTCTTGGCATGGCACTACGCAACGCCATTGGCTGACTTCATCAACCAATATTCAGATATATTCACTCCAGTAAAATAAACGATATGGACTATAAGACTGGTACATTGATAGAATTCAGAAATCGTCCTTGGGTTGTTCAGCAATCTGCAGAGGACAATCTTATGATAATAAAACCATTGGGAGGTACGGATGCCGAGACTATCGGCCTCTATCTTCCACTCTATGGGGATGAACTACAGATTCATTCTTACAACTTCCGTCGTCCTTCTGCCGACGACATCGGCAAGAACAGTTATAAGGCATCTGCAAAGGTGCTTTATAATGCTTGCCGTCTGTCTTTCCGTGACATAGCCGGACCTTTCCAATGCTTAGGCAAACTTTCTTTTGAGCCACGTCCATATCAGATGGTTCCACTGATTCTTGCACTCAAGCAAGAACGAATCCGACTGCTCATCTCTGACGACGTTGGTATTGGCAAGACATTGGAGTCGCTGCTGATAGCCAAGGAACTGCTCGATCGCCACGAGATTAACCGTTTTGCGGTAGTATGCTTGCCACATCTTTGCGAGCAATGGCAGAATGAAATCAAGGATAAGTTTGGATTGGAAGCAGAGATTATACGTTCTTCTACTATCAGCCGTTTGGAGAAGAAACTGCGCCCAGACCAGACTGTGTTCCTGGACATACCTTATCAGGTCATCTCTATTGACTACATAAAGCAAGGAAAAAAACGAGAAGTTTTTCTTAACCAAAGTCCGGATTTTATTATCGTCGACGAAGCACATACTTGCGCCAAGCCTACCGGTGCCAACAAGTATCAGCAGCAACGCTATCGCTTGCTGAAGGATTTGTCCGACAAACCCGAAAAACAGTTGGTGCTGCTTACTGCGACTCCACATAGTGGACAAAGCGAGGAGTTTCAGTCGCTCATTGGTCTGCTGAACCCAAAGTTTGAAAACTACCAGCTACAGACTGCCGCAGAGCGTGAAGAGCTTTCTCATTATTTTGTGCAGCGTCGTCGCGCTGACATCAAGCAGTATTTAGGCAATGAGGTGGTCTTCCCGGAGCGCGTACGGATTGACAAGGACGAATACTCTTTCACCACCGATTATCGCAACTTGCTTAGCCACTTGATTGAATACGTTAAGAATGGTATAAAAAAAGTGTCTGGAGCCGACAAGCGCAAGCAACGCTACATCTACTGGGACTTGTTGGCTCTGATGCGTGGAGTGATGTCAAGTCCCGATGCAGGCATCAGTATGTTGCGAAACAAGATTGACAAGCGCGAAGACACGTCGGCACAGAACACCGATGATAACTCGGAGCAGGTATATGTATTCAATGAACCTCTGAAGGATTTGTTGAATGCAGACGATGTCGTGCCGGAAGCATTGGAAACCACAACGTCTGCCGACAAGAAAGAGTTCAACAGCTTTATCAGCCAATTGGAACATATCAAACAGACCGATGCGGACGAAAAGGTCAAGCAGGCTCTCGACATTGTAAAGTTCTCTCTTGACAGTGGCATGAACCCTATCGTGTTCTGCCAATACATACAAACAGCAGAATATGTAGGACAATATATCACAAAGCAACTGTCAAACTCCAAGAAGTTCAAGAAAGTGGTAGTCGGCATTGTCACCAGTCGTTTGGCAGATGAAGAACGCAAGATGAAGATTGATGCCTTGTCACAGGAGGAACGTCATGTGTTAGTATGTACCGACTGCCTTTCTGAAGGAGTCAACCTGCAGCAGGGCTTTGAGGCTGTTATCCATTACGATCTTCCTTGGAACCCTAACCGCATGGAACAGCGAAATGGCCGTATCGACCGCTTCGGACAAACTGCCGATACTGTCCTAATATCCACGCTTCATGCCGAGAACAATCCCGTTGACGACATTGTGCTCAATGTGCTATACAAGAAACAAGAGGAAATTCGCAAGAAGTTGGGCGTATATCTTCCTATTGCCGATAACGATGCTTCGCTCATGGAGACTATTATGCAGCGCATCTTCGACGCAAAGGTACCGACAAAGACCGACTATATGCAGTTGTCCTTATTCGACGACGACCCCGAATGGAAGCGTCAGCAGGATGAAGACTTGGAAATACAGCTCAAGAAAATGGAGGAGAACGAGAAAATCTCGCACACTTACTTTGCACACAACAACAAACAGATGGATCCAACCCGACTTACCGCCTCGTTGGAAGAAGCGAAGTCTGTCATAGGTGGTGTGGAAGACACTCGCGACTTCGTGATTGAGCAGCTTATGCATGTTGGTGTCAGCGTGCATACGGACGAGGCACCTCTTTGCTACAGCTTCCAACTCTTGGAGTTGCCTGCCAACTTGCACCATTACTTCGCCCACAAAGCAACAAGTAAAGGCATTGTGCGCATCTCATTCGCCTCTCCCACTCCCAAGCACTATATGTACATAGGTCGCAACCATACGTTCGTAGAGGATTTGAGCCGCGCCGTAGTCAACGACTCTGTCAACGGTGGCGAACTTGGCGCTTGTCGTGCATTGGTAATGGCTACCGCCGAGGTACCGAAACGCACCACGATTCTGCTTATGCGTGTGCGCAGTGTCATTAGAGACAAGAAGATAGAGAATCGTGAGTTGGTTGGTGAGGAGATGATATTCGTTGGTTATCGTGGAAAGATTGACAACCACGATTTCCTCACACAGGATGAAGCCAAACATCTGTTCCTTAACTCAATGGCATCTGGTGATATGGATATGACCACCCAAAAGACTCTTCTCTCCAATTCAATACGATGGATAAACAGCGAGACAGAACTACGCCAACATACTGACAATATTGCCCTCGAAAGGGCTTCACATCTGGTGGATGCCTTCGCTAAATACCGCACCTATCTAAAGGCATCTGAATATCAGGTGGTAGAACCTGTATTGCCAATGGACGTGATAGCAGCCTATCTGTTTGTTCCACCAATAAACATTTAATCCATTATGGACTATACAAGTATTCATATATATGGTCATCTTCTCTCTGATGACATCCTGCACAACATAGAGCGCGACAACACGCTCATTGGCAACCGCGACCAGGATTTCGGAATGGACATTTCCGTATCTTCGGCCATCGACTACGTATGGAGCAGCCTGCGCAACGACTGGAACTTCTATAAGGAGCGTGCCGGCAATGAACGTCTAGTAAACAAAGACCCATACGGCACTCGCCGTGCCCGCGACTTGATGGAGCGTCTGCTGCAAAGCTTAGGCTATAAGCTTGACCGCCAAGTGGCCAACATTGAGGTGGCTGGCACTGGTTATGACATCAGCTACACCTGTACTAACTTAGGCAATATGCCTTTTGTCATTATTGGTGAGAATATCACTACAGACGGAAGCATTAACACTCTGGACAAGTGTTCGCTCGACTATCGTGCAAAAGGCAATATGCGCAAGAAGTCGGCTCATGCCACCATGCTCGAATATCTCAACGCTACGGAGAATGTGTATGGCATCATCAGTAACGGACAAATCCTGCGTATCATACGCAACTCCGGACAGTTGGTGAAGCTCACCTACATAGAGTTCGACCTCCGCCGTATGCTGGAGGAGGACAAATACACCGAGTTCTGCCTGATGTTCCGTCTGCTTCATGCTTCACGTTTCCGCACCAGCGGTGACGAACCGTGCGTCATGGAGCGTTGGTTCAACATGAGCATCGAGTCGGGCAACCGCATCCGCAACGGCTTGTCGCGTGCCGTGCAGACCACGATGGAGACCATCGGCAATGCTGTGCTTACATCTAAGGGTGAGGGCAACGACGCTTTGCGCCGTGCTTTCGCTGATGGCACTATGGATGCCGCCAAACTCAACAAGGAGCTTATCCACTTCATCTATCGCCTGCTCTTCCTCTTCATCATTGAGGAGAGAGGACTGGTTTATCAGATTCCTGACTCTGTTGATGCGCCCGACTACAAGCAGCAGTGCCAGTGGCAGGACATCTACAAGAAGTATTATGCGGCAAGCCGTCTGCGCCGTCTATCTGAATTGTCATACCTGAAGCAACGCCAGTATTCCGACCTGTGGCAGGGACTGATGGACACTTTCCATCTCTTCGAGCCTGACACGTTTGGTGAGAAGTTGGGCATAAAGCCTTTGGGCGGCGTGCTCTTTGGCACGGAGACCCTGCATTGGCTGAAGCAATGCCAGATAAGCAACCGTGATTTGCTGGCTGCATTCGCGGCTCTCAACGAGTTTACTGACGAGCGCCAGCAGCGGGTGAAGATAAACTATTCCTCGCTCGACGTAGAGGAGTTTGGTTCTGTATATGAGGGCATTCTCGAGATGCGCCCGTTCGTACAGCTGGGTGTTGCAGCTTCCGACTGGCTATTTGGCTTCGTTGGTGGATTGGATCGTCAGAGCACTTCTTCTTATTACACTCGCCCTGACTTGGTGCAAAACCTTATCAAGACCACCCTCGAGCCTGTCATCAAGGAGAAGATGGCAAACTGTGCCACCACCGAAGAGAAGGTGAAGGCTCTGCTCAATATGAAGGTTTGTGATGCGGCAAGCGGATCCGGACATATTGTCCTGGCGATGGCTCGCACCATTGCCTGGTATGTATGCACGCTCCGTACTGGCGAGGACAATCCGGCTTCTCTGGATTATCGTCAGGCGCTTCGCGAGGTTATCTCGCGTTGCGTGTATGCCGTCGACTACAATCCTGACGCAGTGGAGCTGTGTAAGGTGGTGCTGTGGATTGAAGGCTATTGCGCAGGCAAGCCGCTTTCTTTCCTCGACCATCACATACGCTGCGGCAACTCGGTTTTGGGCGTTTCCGACCTGCAAATGCTTATCGACGGTGTGCCCGACAAGGCGTTGACCGCTGAGGATAAGGACACGCTGAAGGCATTGAAGAAGATGAACCAAGAAGCCGTAAAAGCTGTGAATGGAAACACGGGCAACGAGCCTACTTTTGGCTTCGAGAATCCTTTTGGCGTTGAGGAGATGTCAATCGCACAGATTGGTTTGGCGGATAAGATTCGCTTCATCAATCACTTGCCGGAAGACACATTGGAGCAGGAAATCGTCAAGCAACTGCGTTGGCAAGAACTGATGGCATCGGCAAGAGTAGACTGTCTGCGCCGCGCTTGCGACATCTATGCCTATGCTTTCTACCACAGCGTAAAAGCGGACGAGCTTTACAAAGACAAGGGCGGCACCAATAAGGAACTCGACTTGGAGGCTGAGGTGCCATACACAAAGACCGTGATGCGTGCGCTGCAGGAGATTGAAGCAATGGAGTGTCTTGAGAAGGGCAAACCACTGCCTACATACTATCGTCAGCTCTCAGCCGACTTCAAGACCGAAGTAAAGCGTATGGCTGAAGAACAGCGCTTCTTCCATTGGTGCGTGGAGTTCCCGGAGGTATTCGCTGCCAACAAGGGATTTGACGTGATGTGCGGAAATCCGCCATGGGATAAGATCAAGGTGGAAGACAAGAAATGGTTTGAGAGTCATGGTCGTGCCGACATTGTGAATGCCGGCACAGCAAGCCAGCGCAAGAAAGCCATAGCCGACTTACCTGTTTCTGACCCTATATTATATAAGGAATACACCAAAGCCCTTGCTGACGCAGAAGCCCTCAGCCGCTTCGTACGCTTGGCTGGCAGATTTGATTTGACTGCAACTGGAGACATCGACCTCTATCCGATGTTTGCAGAGCTATGCCTTTCATTCTCAAAAGAGGCATGTGGACTTGTGTTGCCAACGGGTATTGCAGTAAACGACAGCAACAAGGCTTTCTTCTCGAAGCTCATCGATGAGAATAGATTAGTATCATTATATGATTTTGAGAATAGAGAGAAACTATTTGATATTGATAGTACAAATCATTTCTGTTTATTGACTATAGGTAAGGAACAAGACACGCCTCGTACTGTAAAAGGTGGATTCTTCTTAACTCGTCTTGACCACTTACTTGATTCTCGTCGTATATATACTTTGCAGACGAGCGACTTTGCACGTCTTAACCCCAACACCAAGACGTGCCCCGTATTCCGCACAAGCCGTGACGCTAAACTTACGGCAAAGATCTATCGCAACTCCACCATTTTGTATAATGAAATAACAGGAGAAAATCCGTGGAATGTTAAGTTCTCAAGAATGCTTGACATGTCTAACGACTCTTACCTCTTCCGTACCTACGCCCAACTGACCGCACAAGGCGCAACGCTCAATGGCAACACGTTCACCACTGTTGACGGCGAGACATACGTTCCGCTCTACGAAGGCAAGATGATTTGGCACTACAACCATCATTTTGGTTCATGGCCCACAGAAGGCGAACGCCCTAACTCCATTAATATGCCATCAGAAGACGAACTTGCGAATCCCGACAGTTGCATAATGCCGTGGTATTGGGTGCCATTGGCGGCAGTGAAAGAAAGATTTGTAAAGTATGACAAGGATGGGAATGTTGTGTGGGAGTGGCAGAAAAAATGGTCACTTTGCTTTAGAGCTATCTCTAAACCGACAAACGAAAGAACTTTCGTTTGTTCACCTATTCCCAACGCCACAGGCGTTGGGAATAGTGCCACGCTCCTCTATGCGGAGCGTGGCACTATGCCCGTAGCTTCGCTTTGCGCAATGCTCTCATCTATTGTTTTTGACTATACCATTAGGCAGAAAGTAGGAGGGAAAAATATTAGTACATTCTTCGTCAAACAATTCCCCGTCCTCACCCCCGACCAAATCCCATCAGTCATGCAATGGCAGATTGTAAAGCGCGTAGCCGAGCTATGCTATTTCAATCACGACATGGACGGCTGGGCTGAAGAGTTATGGGAAGAAATGAGCGAGGAGCAACGTGCCGAGCTGCCACAGTTGGGAGCACAGCAGCCTTGGGTTTACAATCCTGAGCGCAGAGCCATCCTTCAAGCCGAGCTTGACGCCATATTTGCCCACCTCTATGGTCTCGACACAGAAGATCTCCGCTACATCCTCGACCCAGAAGACATCTGCGGAAAGGGCTGCATCAACGAGACCTTCCGTGTACTCAAAGACAACGAGCTGCGCCAGTACGGAGAATACCGCACCAAGCGCCTCATCCTCGAAGCATGGAACAAATTTGGGTATAATATTTGAAAAGAGTAACAGATGAAACAATATAAAGAAACTGCAAAATGTATTTGGTGTGGACAAATGGAACCCAAAGTTTCATTTGCCACTGCTCCACATATATTACCTAGACGATTAGGCGGAACAGAAATTGGATTTGATGTTTGTGATGAGTGTAATCACTATTTTGGTACAGCACCTAAAGGAAAATTTGGTGTGCCTAGCATAGATCACGCCCTAAAGGAAATCTTTGGTGCATTCAGAATGTTTAGCCAAAACTTGAATGCTCAATCTTATAAGAATTATTCGTCTGCATATTTTAGCTACAGACATAAGGAAAGAACTATTAGGATTAAAAACAACATTAATTACAACGCTATCACGAGGCAATTTAAAAGAGGACTTTACGAAATCTTCTTACAAAAATACCATTTCTTTAGAAAGGATGGAAACAATCCAAAGTTTGACTTCGTACGTAATTTTGCTAGATATGACTTGAGTGATCCACATGTTTACTATGCATTTAACAATATTATCTTAGCTCCTGGAGATGAAGAAAGAAAAAATCCAATTCTTCCTATAAGTGAAAAACTAATAGAAGACATGAATAAATATGGTTTCTTTCATATTTGGTTATTGGGACACAATTTTTACATTGAGGTTTTTCCAATATTGGCAAATAGGTACCGTGATCAATATCTTCAAATGCAAGCTAATTCAACCTTGGTGAACGTTCGTGGAAATGAAGCTATATATGAGTTGTCAGATATAAGACGGGTTGATTTCTTTATGCAGAGATTTAATTCATAAAAACAAAGTAAATATTACGAAAAATTGCGAAAGAAGGTTTCATACAAAAATCTAATAGCAGCAAGCTATGGCTTATAACTGCAAAAGGCGAGCAAGAATTTTATTCTTCTTAAGAGACAAAGTTAGTCGTTTTAAGTCGTTCTTACGGTCGTTTAAAGTCGTTATTTGTCTTAACAAGTCACAAACTACTTATACATATATAATAACACTGTACGTGAAAAAA
>OIYR01000482.1_pt1 | contig 22247 bp, 20 predicted proteins | sample 1588221 | NCBI WGS metagenome assembly OIYR01 (sample SAMN03283292) | human gut metagenome | biome: human-associated habitat; material: feces | host: Homo sapiens | place: Peru | collected 2012
GGCTCGCATGAAAGCAGATGGCGTAACAGAACCTCGTAACCTGGAGGAGCAAGCTCAGGTATTGATTGGAAAAGATATTTACGAGAAACTCATTAAGGGCTATACTGAGAAGCAGTGGGGCAGAAAGTGTACTGATCTTCCTGCTTTTATTATCAAGCGCTTGCCTGTTCGCCTTATCTTCGATAACAACTACTTCAATGATAAGTACCAGGGTATTCCTGTGGGTGGATATAATAACTTGATTGATGGTTTGCTTGAAGGAATCGAGACCAAAACGAATGTAGATTTCTTTGAGAATCGCCCTTATTGGGAAGGTATTGCCGACAAGATTGTTTTTACTGGAAAGATAGATGAATTCTATGATTATCAGTTTGGCAAGCTCAACTATCGTACTGTTCGATTCGAGACAGAGATTATAGACAAACCTAACTATCAAGGCAATGCGGTTGTGAACTATACCGAGCGTGAGATTCCTTACACTCGTGTTATTGAGCATAAGCATTTTGAGATGTTTGGCCAAGAGGTATATGAAACTCCAAAGACTGTTATTTCAAAAGAGTTTTCTACTGAATGGAAGGATGGTATGGAACCATATTATCCTGTGAATGATGAAGTAAACTCTTCATTGTATGCCAAGTATAAGGCTTTGGCTGATAAAGAAGATAATGTTATCTTTGGTGGTAGATTGGCGGAATACAAGTACTATGACATGGCTCCTACTGTGGAGAGAGCAATGGAATGGTGGAAGTAAAAGTGTGTATTTGTTTAAAGTTTCTTTTCTTTAGATCAGAAATTCATAAACTGTAATCAAATGAACGTAATAAAGACTGGTTTTGAAGGAGTGCTCATCATTGAGCCTCGCCTGTTTAGAGATGCTCGTGGCTATTTCTTTGAAAGCTTCAGTGAGCGTGAGTTTAAAGAGAAGGCCTGATGGTGGTATCTCGATATTGGATGATTCTCTAGGTATCGATTGGCGCATACCTACGGAACACGCCAATCTTTCCGAGAAGGATACAAAACATGAGGTGCTGAAGGACTTTCAAAGTCCTTTCGAATACTAGAAGAAAGGGGCTTTTCTAAAAATATTGAGGTGATTTTTTTCGAAAACCTACCCGTCCTTCCTTACCGTTAAGGAAGGCTCAACCTTCAATAGTCTTTACGACCCCTTCCCCTTGTTGGGGACAGAAACCCTCCCCTGCGGGAGGGTCCTTACCCTTTACCCAAGCCCTTTGCCCCTACCATAGGGGCAAGGAATGTAGCTGGCGACGCTATAGCTCTGCCAGAATTTTGGTATCGGCAACGGAGTCTTTACCCGCAAGGGGTTGCCGATGAGTGTCTACGCAACAGAGTTGCGATTGTTTAGATGCCTAATCTGCGATTGTTTATGCGGTGTAAACCGCCTTGCTTGGTGCTTGCTGAAAGATTTTTGTGGAAATGTTTGGCGGTTACGAAATAAAAGTGTAAATTTGCAGGCAGTTAAACGTTTTAAAACAATTAAGTATTATGTGCCAGACTGCTTTAATATCTCGAAATATTGTAAGACTAGGAACTCGGTCTTATCGTCATCGGCTAGAGGCTTTGGCCCCTAACGAGTATCGTGCCAGCTCTCTCAGAAAGTTGAATCATGATCTGGATTCTTTCTATGAATTCTTGTATTCACAATGTAATTCTGTGACAGAGGCTGATTATAAGGTGTTTGGGGAGCAGTTGAATTCTATGCTTGCCACGTTGAAGTTGCTTTGGCAAACATGTAAGCGAATGCCTAAGGCTACGGGCTTGGGCAATCAGGCTGAGAAACTTAAAATGAATTACTCTGCGCTTTATGAGTTGAATGAGGATATTAAGAATTATAGAATCCGGGCTCCTAAGGATAAAGAGTGGTCTTCGCTCTTGTCTCAAGCAAGTCTTGCTCTTAAAAAGGTAGCTTATGATTAGTTTTAAAACCATATCTTCGTTTCGTAGTCGTTTGGCTGCTTTGCTGAAAGTAAAGCGCAAAGTTTATGCTAATGTGGAGAACGAAATCAATAGGGAATTTGCTGGCAAACCTATAGAGCAGATTAGGCAGAATAATGATATGATTCTGCTTGAAGGTGATTTGATTGTTGTCAAGCTTCGTTTACCTGATAAAAAGCAGCATCTTTCAAGAAAGGATGGATTCCGATTGATTTATTTGGTATCGAAGACGGATGAGATAGTTGTATTCTTGGATATATATCCTAAGAATGGACCTCTTCAGCAACTTGATATTGCAGACAATGATTTGAAATCACTACTTAAGGAATTTATTGAAGAGGCGCAGAGTAATAATCTATTAGATTATGCTATAGAAATAAAGTAATTTTTTATCTAAAAATATAAAGCATTACCCTGTCTCTGCTTCAGGCTGCCAAGATTTACTGGGAGAGTCTTCTCGAGGGCTATGAAGGCAAGCTCTGACCATTTTGTTCGTGCTTTCCACGATACATACGGTATGCCTACCATCGTGACCAACTGCTCTAACAACTACGGTCCATACCAGTTCCCAGAGAAGTTGATTCCGTTGTTCATCAACAACATCCGTCATCGCAAGCCATTGCCTGTATATGGTAAGGGTGAGAACGTGCGCGACTGGTTGTATGTAGTAGATCATGCCCGTGCCATCGATATGATTTTCCACAATGGTAAGATTGCCGAGACCTACAACATCGGTGGTTTCAACGAGTGGAAGAACATTGATATCATCAAGGTGGTAATCAAGACCGTTGACCGTCTGCTCGGCAGAAAGGAAGGCGAGGATATGGATCTCATCACTTACGTAACAGACAGAAAGGGTCACGATATGCGTTATGCTATTGATTCTAGAAAGTTGCAGAAGGAATTGGGTTGGGAGCCATCTCTGCAGTTTGAGGAGGGTATCGAGGAGACCGTGAAGTGGTATCTCGAGAACCAGGAATGGATGGACAACGTTACTTCTGGTGATTATCAGATGTATTATGAAAATATGTATAAAGACAGATAATAATGGAAAAGAAATTAATCACAGTAACATCTCCGTTACTGCCAAGTTTGGATGATTTTCATGCTGAACTCCAGAAAATCTGGGACAGCAAGTGGATAACAAATAATGGTGATTATCATAAGAAACTGGAAGCTGCTCTTGCCGAGTACCTCAAAGTTCCATACGTGAGTCTCTTTACCAATGGTACTCTGCCATTGCTTACTGCATTGCAGGCACTTCGTGTAACAGGTGAGGTCATCACAACCCCATATAGCTTCGTAGCTACAACTCATAGCATTTGGTGGAATGGTTGCAAGCCTGTGTTCGTTGATATTGACCCTGCAACGGGTAACCTTGATCCAAACAAGATTGAGGCAGCTATCACTCCAAAGACTACCGCCATTATGCCAGTGCATGTTTATGGAAAGCCTTGCGATACCAAGGCTATTCAGGATATTGCAGATAAGTATGGCTTGAAGGTTATTTATGATGCAGCTCATGCTTTCGGAGTAGAAGTAAATGGTGAGAGCATCTTGAATGCTGGTGATATGAGTACTTTGAGTTTCCATGCAACTAAGGTATATAACACTATCGAAGGTGGTGCAATGATTATGCACGATGAGAAGACCAAGAAACGTATTGATTACTTGAAGAACTTCGGCTTTGCAGGAGAAACCGAGGTTGTTGGTCCTGGTATCAATAGTAAGATGGATGAGATGCGTAGTGCGTATGGCTTGCTTAACTTGAAGCAGGTGGATGCCGCTATCGAGGCTCGCCATCAGGTAGCCATCAAGTATCGTGAGGCATTGCGCAATGTTGAAGGCATTACCTTCTTCGATGATATGCCAGGTGTTCGCCATAACTATAGCTACTTCCCAATCTTCATTGATGCACAGAAGTATGGTATGACCCGTGATGAACTTTATGCAAAGATGAAATCACAGAATGTTTTGGGGCGTCGTTACTTCTACCCATTGATTAGTGAATTTTCTACCTATCGTGGTTTGGAGAGTGCTGATCCTGAGAATCTTCCTAATGCCCACAAGATGGCAGATAGCGTAATCTGCTTGCCTATGCATCATGCATTGAGTGATGAGGATATTCAGAGAACTTTGGATTGTATCTTAAAATAACATTACATGGAACAAAAAAAGTTAATGTTGCTTGGTGGATTGCGTTATCTTCTTCCTGTTATAGAAGAGGCGCATAAGCTAGGCGTTTATGTAATTACAGCTGATTATCTTCCAGATAATATTGCTCATAAATATTCTGATGAGTATTGTAATGTGAGCATTATAGATAAGAATGCTGTTTTAAAGGAAGCTCAAAGGTTACAGATTGATGGTATTTTATCTCATGCGGTTGACCCTGGTGTGACAACTGCTGCTTATGTTGCAGAAAAAATGGGACTACCATTTCAATGCTCTTATAAAGCAGCCTGCATACTTCAAGATAAATCTCTTTTCCGTCAATTCTTGTCTGATCATGATTTCAATTGTCCTCATGCTAAAGGATATACAAACATTAAAGATGCATTGAAAGATGTTGATTACTTTACTTGGCCAGTTATCGTAAAACCTGTTGATTCTGCAGGTAGCAAGGGAGTAACTAAGGTTGAGAAGAAAGAATTCCTAAAAGATGCTATAGAAACAGCTTTGAAATCTTCTATTTCTAAGCATTTTATTATAGAGGATTTCTTAGATAAGGTAGGAGCTCAATCAAGTGCTGATATTTTTTCAGTTGATAGAAAGTTAGTTTATCCTGCTTATTCTGATCAATTGTTTGATAAAAATGCAGCAAACCCTTATACTCCTGCTATAGAGATTTGGCCTTCTTCTATGCCTCAAGAATTTCAAGATAATTTAACTGAGCAGTTACAAAGATTGATAACTCTTCTTGGTATGAAAACAGGTATTTATAATGTCGAGTCACGTGTATGTTCTGATGGTAAAGCATACATCATGGAGGTCTCACCTCGTGGAGGAGGCAATCGTATAGCAGAACTACAAGATATGGCTACTGGACAAAAACTGATTAAGAATGAGATATTGAAGGCTCTTAATATGCCTTTGGATTATATTACTGCCCCAAATTATGATGGAGTTTGGTGCAATTATATCCTTCATTCTTCTCATGCAGGTGTCTTGGAAACTGTTGAGATTGATGAATTTTTTCGTCAACAATATATTAAAGATGAGGGCTTGACAGTAAAGAAGGGTGATGTAATTCATCCTTTTACAGGTGCTAATACTTCGCTTGGTACTTTATTCTTGCGAGCAGAAAATCGCAAAGAACTGGATACTATTATTAGTAGTATAGATGATTTCGTAAAAATTAAATTAAGTTGATAATATGGATTTTCAAGCAATATATCTTAGAAATAAATTTTGGATTAAGGATTTTTTGAAAGGCTCTCCAATTGGTAAACCCTACAAGGAAGTGAAGTATATTCAGGAGCATTCTGCGGAAGAAGGAAAAGAAATTCGTGAATCAGCACTTCATTCTTTAATGGATTATGCACGTGCTCATTCTGCGTTTTATAAAAACGTGAAGGGATATGATTTGAAAGATTTTCCAATCATGAACAAAGCTTCTTTGATAGAGCATTATGATGAAATTCTAGTTAAGGAAGATGAGATTCCTGGTCAAGTTGGACCGGTACATATTCAGACAACATCGGGATCTACTGGTACTCCTTTCAAAATTCCGCAAGATACTCGTAAGCGTATGCGTCGTATTGCAGAACTGAAATATTTTGGAGCAATAGCAGGATTCAAGACTCATGATAAGTTGATTCATCTTCGTACATGGAACAAATGGCAGCAAAAAACTTCTAAACAAATTAAGTCAGAGAATATTATCCCATTCGATATAGCTAGTATGGGTGATGACGACTTGAAGCGTCTATGTGAATTGACTATTTCTTCTAAGGCTGTTTGTTTGAGAGGTTATGCATCTTCTTTGGGTAAACTGGCACAATATGCAGATGGAAAAGGATATAAATTTCCACATCTTAAATTAGCAATTGCAGGTGCAGAATCTTTGCAGGATGATGTACGAATGTTGTTTAAGCGTGTGATGAAGGCAGATATCCAGTCTCAATATGCCAATGAAGAATGTGGTGTTCTTGCACAGGAACGCGTTCCTACGAGGGATACTGATAATCCGATGTATTGGAATTATGCTAGTTATTTCTTTGAAGTGCTAAAATTTGATTCTGATGAACCGGTGGAATATGGTGAGTTGGGAAGAATTGTAATCACTGATTTGTACAATTATGCATTTCCTCTTATCCGTTATGACAATGGTGATACTGCGGTTTTATTGCCTCCTGATGAGTTTAGCAATGGTTATCCTGTGCTTGGAAAACTCTTTGGAAGACGCTTTGATTTGACGTATTCTGTTGATAATAAGGCGATTTCCCCCCTTTCCTATGGGCGTATTTTAAAGCATTATGACAGCATTGCTCAATGGCAAGTTATTCAAAATTCAAAGACTGATTTTGTAGTTAAGCTTGTTATGAGACGAGAGGATGAATCTGTAGTTAAGATGATTTCTCAATTTAAGGAGTTTTTAGGTGAGGCGGCTAATATCTCTATCGAATATGTGAATGATATTCCTGTCCTTGCATCAGGAAAAAGAAAACCTGTTGTTAATAATTGGAAGAAATAATTATATGAAAAAGATTTTGTTTTTAGGCTCGAATAAAGGTGTATTTCAAATGGTATCTGAGGCGAATAAACTTGGATATTATACGATAGTAACAGATTATTTGGAACCAGAAAAGTCTGATGCAAAACAAATTGCATCGGAGTATTGGATGCTCAGCACAGCTGACATAGATGCGTTGGAATCGAAATGTAAGGAGAACTCTATTGGGGGCATTGCTTGTGGAATTAGTGGGTTCAATATTAATTCGGCTTTGGAATTGACTAAACGTTTGAATTTACCATTTTATTGTACACATGAAACGCGACAAAAGTCTCTTATAAAGTCAGACTTTAAGGCTATGTGTAAAAACGCAAAAGTTCCAGTTGCTAAAGATTTTTTTGTTAGTAATCCGCCAACAGAGTTAGAGTTGTCCGCTATAGAATTTCCAGTAATGGTAAAGGCTGTTGATCAAGGTTCTAATAGGGGAATGAGTTATTGTTATAAGAAAGAAGATATTTTTCCAGCTATAAACTATGCACATTCATTTTCTAAAAATGAAAAGTTTATTATCGAAAGAATGTTGCATGGAGTGGAATACACAGCATATTATGCATTGGCTAATGGTGATGCCGCATTGGTATGCCTTTATACCGACTTATCGCAGCCTGGTACTCCTAATAGTTGCTATGCTATTAATACAACAGCCTGTGATAAGCTTGATTTATATTTAAAAGAGGTGGATCCATACTTTAAAGACATGCTGAAAAATGAAGGTATGAAAGAAGGTATCTGCTGGATAGAATTAATTCTTGACGAAGATGGTCATTTTTATGCTCTTGATATGGGGTATCGTATGACAGGTGACATGATGGCAATTCCTATAATAGATGTGTATGGTTTTAATTCTTATAGATGGATGGTTGAAATAGCTGCTGGTATAAAGCATAAAAAGGAGGATTTGCCTTTACTTAAAAGTAACAAACCTATCAAATGTGGTTGTTCTTATATTTTATGGTCTAATGACAAGCCTGGAACTATTGCAAAAATAGTTGGCGTAGAAGATGTCTTAAAAGATAAGAGTATTATTTTAACAACAGATATAAAAATAGGAAGTGCCTATAAAGCTTATCAATATTTGTTGACATTTTCGTTTGCATGTGATGATATTGAAACTGTATGTCAAACTATAGAAAAAATTAATTTTGTGAAGGTATTAAATACGGATGGGGAAGATGTGTCTATTCACTTTACAGATTTTGATAGGTTGAGAAAAATTTACTATAGTAATTAGATATGACTGTAAATTCTGATTTAAAAAAGAATCTTAATACACTAGATGTACTTTCCGTTGCTTTTGGAGCTATGATAGGCTGGGGCTGGGTTGTGTCTTCAGGGCAATGGATAACATCTGGTGGCGTTTTAGGTACAGTTATTGGTTTCCTCATAGGTGGTTTGATGATATATTTTGTAGGTCTTGCCTATGCCGAATTGACTACGGCTATGCCTAAATCAGGAGGTGTTCAAAACTTCTGTTATGCAGCCTTTGGTACTGTGGGAGCCTTTGTAAGTACTTGGGCATTGATATTGAGTTATGTCGGAGTCGTGTGTTTTGAGGCAGTATCATTCCCTACTATCATACAATATATTTTTCCTGGATTCTTAAAAGGATATTTATATACCGTAAAGGGCTTTGATATTTATGCATCATGGTTGATAATAGCTATAATAACAGCTGCATTAATTGTCTATATCAATATAAAAGGAACAAAAAAGGCAGCCAAATTACAGAATATCTTGACCTGTATTATTGCAGGAGTAGGATTGATATTAGTAGCAGGTTCCGCTTTTGCAGGAAATACAGATAATATAAGCCAACAATTATTTGTTGGTGATAATACTATTTCTGTTATTGAAAATGTAGCTAAAGTTGCTATCATGACACCTTTCTTCTTATTTGGCTTCGATGTAATTCCTCAGGCAACTGAGGAGATAAATATGCCATTGAAGAGGTTGGGGCGTATGATGATTCTATCCATAGCAATGGCGGTAGGTTTTTACGCTTTGGTTGTATTGGCAATAGGTTATGTGATGAATGGTAATCAGATGGTTACATCTATGCAAGGTGCAGGATTGGTTACAGCAGATGCGATGGCTATCGCTTTTAATAGTCATACGATGGCAAAAGTCTTAATTGTTGGAGGACTTTGTGGTATCATAACTAGTTGGAATTCTTTCTTGATTGGTGGAAGTCGGGTTATGTTTGCCATGGCTAAGTCAAGGATGATTCCAAGTAGCTTTGCTAAATTACATCCTGTCTATAAAACCCCATTTGTAGCGTTGCTGTTATTAGGTTTGACATCAATTATAGCTCCTTTCTTTGGAAGAGTTATGTTGGTCTGGATAGTTGATGCAGCTAACTTTGCCTGCTGCCTAGCATACTGTATTGTTTCTTTGTCATTTATTGTTTTGCGAAAGAAGAAAGTAGATTTGAAGAGACCATATCGGGTAAGACATGCCTATTGGGTCGGTGTTATGGCTTTTCTTATGTCGGGCTTTATGGCAGCAATGTATCTGATACCAGGTTCTGCTTGTACTCTTGTATGGCAAGAAATGATAATAGTAGTTGGATGGACGCTTCTGGGTATCTTTTTGGGAATTAGAGGCAAGAGATTGTATAAAGATTCTTTTGCTTCTGGTATGGAGTTATAAAAGCTAGTTGTATGAAAAAAGGTGGTTTAATGATATTTATAGCTTTATTAGCTTTAAATATAAAGGCACAAGTGCCATATTTTGGTGCAATGATTTTTTCTTAAGTCATCCAAGGGGAACAGTTGCGTTGGATTTTAGTTTTTGATTTTTTGTTAAAAAATAAGAAGGTTTGGTTAAGGATATAAAATAAAGTAGTATGCAACAGGAATCATTAAAGAATAAAACGATAAAAGGAGTTGGATGGAGTGCGGCTGATGCTATTTTGGGACAAGGAGTAACATTTATAGTTGGTTTGGTGTTAGCGCGTCTTCTCTCACCTGATGAATATGGATTGATTGGTATTTGCTTAATCTTTACAACAGTCCTCAACGGTATTGTTGATAGCGGATTTAGTAATGCCTTGATACGAAAGAAAAACGTGACAGATGAGGATTACAACACTATGTTTATGACCAATATGGCTATTAGCATAGTATTGTATGTTCTTCTTTATGTAAGTGCTCCATTTGTATCTGATTTCTTTCATCGAGAAGAATTGACATCGTTAGTTAGAGCCACAGGATTGATACTCTTTTTTAATGCATTATCTATCACTCAAGTAACAATTCTAACAAAGAAAATCGATTTCAAGACCAAAACAAAAGCTTCACTTGTTTCTGCTATAATTAGTGGAGTGATAGGTATTGCTTTGGCGTTTATGGGATATGGGGTTTGGTCTTTAGTAGCTCAACAACTTTCTAAGCAGTTATTATATACTTTATGCTTATGGATATTGAATAAATGGTGGCCAAAATTTACGTTTTATAAGGATAGTTTTAGGTATATGTGGGGATTCGGCTGGAAACTTCTTGCTAGCGGCATCCTTAATAATGTATGGAACCAGTTATATCAGGTTGTTATAGGAAGATGCTATACTCCTTCAACTCTAGGACACTATACTCGAGCTAATGAATATGCAAGCATATTTTCATCAAATCTTACATCAATTGTCCAGCGAGTTAGTTATCCTGTTTTGGCAGAAATACAGGATGATAAGAAACGAATGGTTCAAGGATATAGAAAAGTTATCAAGGTTACAATGTTTGTTACTGCTGTATGTATGATTTCGTTAGGAGCAGTTTCAGAACCGTTGATATATACTTTAATCGGAACAAAGTGGTATGAGGCTGCAACATATCTTCCTTTAATATGTATATCAATGTCTTTGTATCCTTTGCATGCTATCAATCTTAACATTCTTCAAGTTATAGGTAGAAGTGACATATTCCTTTATTTGGAAGTTTTAAAGAAGTTTGTGGGACTAGTTCCGCTTGTAATAGGAGTTTTTTGTGGCATTTATTATATGCTATTGGCTTCAATCTTCACAGGTATTATAAGTTTATATCTTAATACTTGGTACACTGGCAAAACTCTGAATTATACTTTTTGGAATCAGTTGCATGATATTGCACCATCTTATTTTACAGCTTTTGTTATCGCTGTTACTATTTATTTTTTGAAGTTTTTAATTTTACCATGTTATGTAGTTTTGGTACTTCAGATAATCGTAGGAATAATTGTCGGTTTAAGTATTAGTGAACTTCTTAAATTTGAAGAATATATTGAGTTAAAGTCGATTGTGATTAAAATGATAACAAGAAAAAAATAAAGATATGGAATACCCGAAATTTAAAGTGTGTGTAAGATGTTTTACCTTTAATCAGGCAAAATACATAGAGGATACAATGAATGGTTTTGTCATGCAACAAACAGATTTTCCGTTTGTTTGTTGTATTGTTGATGATGCCTCTACAGATGGTGAGCAAGATGTAATAAAAAAGTATATGGATATGCATTTTGATTATTCTTCAACTTCTGTTTCATTCGAAAAAGATACAGATTATGCCCATATTCATTATGCGCAGCATAAGGAAAACAAAAACTGTTATTTTGCGGTATTGTTTTTAAAGAGGAATTTGCATTTTAGGAAAGAAAGCTATTTAAAATATATATATATTGCAGAATGGAGAGATAACTGTGAGTATGAGGCGATATGTGAAGGAGATGATTATTGGATTGATTCTTTAAAACTTAAAAAGCAAGTTGGTTATATGGATGAACATCCTTCTTGTGGTATGTGTTATACTTGTTGTAAATATTTTAACCAAAAGAAAGGAATAATCGAAAAGAAATCATGGGGGGGTCCATATACAGAGTTTAATGAGTTAATTAAAGAATGTACTGTACCAACATTAACGGTACTTTTACGTATGAAAATGCTCAAAGAATATGAGAAAGAGGGACATTATGTTGGAAAAGGTTGGCTAATGGGAGATTATCCGATGTGGCTATGGTTTTCACATGAGACCAGTATTTATTTTTTAAAGGATGTTACTAGTATTTATAGAGTTTTAGAAAATTCTGCATCTCATTCCTCAAAATTAGACGTACAAGAAATGTTCATTTATTCTACCTATGATATGCTCTCTTATTTTTGCAATTTGTATAATTGTAATCATATGTTACCTCCGGATTGGTTATATCGCCATCTGTTTAATACTGCTGTCATGTTTGGTGCTAAAGATAAGGCTAAAGAATATTATGCACAAATAATACATCCAACAATTAAGCAAATGATTAAATATAAGATTTGCACTAATAGTTTTCTATACAAAGTATTATCCTCTTGTTTATTTTATACAAAATGATACCATCTATAATCATCTATTCTTTTACAATTTCACTGACGCTTTTGCTGTTTACCTTGATTCCAAGCGTTAGATGGCGTAAAGGCTTACTTGTAGGGAATCTGTTAAAAGTATTTGTTTCAAGTTTTATTGTTTCATATCCGTTGTTTCTGTTATTAGCTTCTCGCTATGATATAGGAACGGATTATGCAAACTACGAAAAACTTTATATTTATTATATTGAGTCTGGTATTACAAGTTTCGAACCATTTTTTGCAAGTCTATTTTGGATAGGAGATAATTATAATATGAATTTTGATTCTTTTATTGTATTTTCTTCCTTAATTTGTATTGTCATACCATTTGGTTATATAAAAAATTCTTTTCCAAAGAATGATGTCTTTTTAGCAGTTTTTACACTGATTGTCTTATTGTTTGGTTCATGGTTTAATATTATTAGACAATGTACTGCAATGGGCATTATATTAATTGCTATTCATTATTTAATCGAAAGAAATATAATAGGTTATTTGTTTTTTATTATATTGGCATCATTATGTCATAGTAGCTCCCTTGTTTTATTGCCTTGCGTGTTCTTCATAAGACTTTTCAATAAGTCTATGAGCAAAGTAAAAGTTATAAAACATTTGTTCTTTTTAGGACTCATATGTGTATTATTGGTGTTTTTGTATTTACGTTTTGGTGCAAATTTAGCTTATTATGATCATGTTTCTGGTGAAGAAGCTGATGGTATAACATCAAAATGGTTTCTGATTTTTTCTGCTTTTTTATATGTTCCAGAGTTTTTGTTATTTAAATATATTCTTAGGGAGGATAATAAATATTCAATATTATATGCATTGTTAATATTGGAGTTTACTTGTTATTTATTTGGTCTTTATATGAATTTAGGTTATCGTATTGGACAATTATTTTCGCTAGTTCATGTTTATTTACTTCCAAGAGTAGTTTGTTGTGCACATAGACATAAAATAGAGTTTGTTAAACCTTATATTTATTCTCTATTGGTTGCTCTTTTTTATTTTACGACATTTATTGCAAAATATAATGGCGTATATAACTATAAGTATAAAATTTCTATATTTAAAGAATTATTTCCAATTATATAACAATTTAGTTTTATGAATGAAAAGAAAATATCTATAATTACTGTTTGTTATAATGCCCAAGAAACAATTCAATATACTATTGATTCTGTTTTATCACAGCAATATAGTAATTTTGAATATATCATTATTGATGGGCAGAGTACTGATATGACGTGTTCTATTTTGTCTTCAATAAATAACCCCAAATTTAAATATATATCCGAGCCTGATGAAGGAATATACGATGCAATGAATAAAGCTTTAGGTATTGCAAGCGGAGATTTCTTGATTTTTTTAGGAGCTGATGATTTATTTTATTCTGATAAGGTCCTTCTTGATGTTGTACCTTTTCTAATAAAGCAAGATGTTGTTTATTATGGTGATGTTTTATTGAAAAGAGGTAAAAAGCTCTATGATGGTAAATTCTCAAGATGGAAATTCGGATATAAAAATGTTTGTCATCAATCTATTTTTTATCCTAAAAGTGTATATAAAGCTCATTTATATGATAGAGATTATAAATTTGTAGCAGATTGGGTTTATAATCTCAATTTGTTGAAAGAAGGTATAGACTTTATATATATTAATCAGATTATTTCTATATATAATAATGAAGATGGTGCAAGTTCAAGTAATTTTGATGATAATTTTTTAAAAAATAAAAAATCATTGATAATTTCTTCTGTTGGTCTTCTTCCATATTATTATGGATTGTTTGTTAAAACTTTAAATAAATGTGTGGATTATTTGAAGTATAATTGTTGGTAAATTTAAACATTAGTGTCCGATAAAAATTGGACACGTGAATTTATTAATCAAATGGTCCCTTAAAAAGGGGATAATCGAATTCTTTAACATCGTTGAAAATAGTCTTATCAAATTCTCTTAGGTGAGTTTTGTCCGTCAATGAAATGCTTAGAATTTGTCTTGAAACATAGTAGCCAATTCTTTTTGGCTACGTAGTTACAAAATCAAGTCCGTTTCATTGCAAAAAACTGCATAAAAGACTAAAATTCAACTGTTTTAAAGATTGAATTGCCCTTTTTATTGGATAGTAGTGAAATGTAAAATAAAATATTATGATTTCTGTATGTATTGCTGCTCACAATGGAGAACGTTATATAAAAGATCAGGTTATTTCGATACTTTGTCAATTAGGACCTGATGATGAAGTGATAGTTTCCGATGATTCTTCTACTGATATGACACTTTCTATTTTAAATAGTATTAATGATAGTAGAATTAAAATTTTACATCATATTTCTCCTCAAGGTTTGCAAAGTCATGTATATGCAACTTTAAATTTTGAAAATGCGTTAAAGTCATCTCGCGGTGACTATATATTTTTGTCAGACCAAGATGATGTATGGGTACCTAATAAAATAGCAGTTATGATGGAATATTTGAAAAAATACTCCTATGTCGTAAGTGATTGTTATGTAACGGATGCTAATTTAAATATAATATCTAACTCTCGTTTTACACAAGAGTCTGGTATTACAAAAAATAAGTATTTGGCCTTTTTGAAAAGTACCCCTTATCAAGGAAGTTGTGCTGCTTTTCGAAGAGAGGTGCTAAAAAAGGCTCTTCCTTTTCCAAATGGAATCCAGTCTCATGATAGATGGATAGGGTTTGTTGCAGATTTCTATTTTTCTGTTAAAATCATACCTGATTGTTTGATTTATTATAGAAGACATGAAGGCGCTGCGTCAACAGGAGCTGAAGGTAAAAGTCGTGATTCTATTTGGGGCAGATTAGCAAACCGTTTTGAATATATAAAAGGTTTGATTTCAATTTTAAATCGATAAGTACAATGAGTTTAGAGCAGAAAATTAACTACCAGTTGAATAAAGTTCCTGGCGTTAAGAAATATATTAAGCGTGCATACCAGTTGGGGTGTTATGCTATGAGTAAAAAGATCAAATCAGAAGGTGATATCAGAAGAGTTTCACCTTCTGAGGGTGGTGAATACTTTTTTGGCTATTATGACAAATCTCCATGGGATGCATCTATGAGATATATGATTTGTATGAGGGCTAAGGATACTTGGTCAGAACCTGATCCTTTAGGTTGTGCTGATATTTTGTTGATAGATACTCTAGATGGTAATAAGGCAAAAAAAATAGCAACCACACATACTTGGAATGTTCAACAAGGTTGTATGGCCCAGTGGCTTGGACCTGATTTTAAAAGTCGTATTCTTTATAATGATATGCGAAATGGAAAATATTGTTCTGTTATTCTTGATGTAGATTCTGGTAATGAGAGAATTTTGCCTATTCCATGTTATACTGTATCTCCGGATGGTAAGACTGCGTTGAGTCTGGATTTCTCTCGTTTGCATAGTTTGCGTTTAGGATACGGATATGCGGAACTTCCTGAAGTGACAAAAAATGTAGCATTGCCTGATACAACTGCTATTTGGAAGTTAGATATTGAAACTGGTAATGTAACAGAGTTATTAAAATACACAGATTTTGCAAGCTTTAAACCGCGTCACGAAATGCAGGAGGAGGGTAGCGTTCACAAAGTAAACCACTTGATGTTATCACCTAATGGAAAACGCTTTATGGTGCTTTATCGTTGGTTCTGTGGACAAAGAAAATATACCCGTCTTATTACTTGTAATATTGATGGTACGGATATGTATGTATTAAGTGATGATGATATGGTTAGCCATTGTTATTGGAAAAATGACGAAGAAATTATTGCTTTTGAGAGAAAGAAAGATGGTGGTCCTGGTTATTATTTGATGAAAGATAAAACACAGGAATGGACTCATGTTTGGCCTCAGTTAAGCAATGATGGACATCCTAGCTATTGTCCTACAAATAACAATTTAGTTGTGTTTGATACCTATCCAAGCAGAAGTAGAATTCAAGAAATAAAGATTGGACTAGATAATGATACTGTAGGTGATAGTGTAAAGGTACTGGCTAGAGTTTTCTCACCATTTAAGTATGATAATGATACTCGCTGTGACCTGCATCCTCGTTGGCGCCAAGATGGTAAGGCTATTTGCTTTGATAGTATTTTTGAGGGACATCGTGGCTTGTATATTGTAAATATTGATTAGTTTTTGTTATGAATAAAGTTGCTGTAATATTACCAGTATATAAAAACGATAAGGTTCCTTATATCAAATTGTCCTTTGATAGTATCTTGAATCAAACTTATGGGAATATCCACCTTTATGTTGGGGTAGATGGTCCTGTAGGGGAGGATTTAAAGGTTTGCTTGCAAGAGTATGAAAAGGATGGACGTATAAGTGTAGAATGGTTTAAGGAAAATCGTGGTCTTGCAATAGTTCTAAATGACTTGTTGGATATTTGCTTTAAGGCAGGATATGAGTACGTTGCCCGTATGGATGCGGATGATATTTCCATGCCAAACCGTATAGAGAAGCAGATGGCTTTTTTGCAGGCAAATCCTGATATTGATGTTGTCGGTGGAGCTATAGAGGAGATAGATGAGAATAGCAATAGCAGAGGAAAGACTATTGTTTATCCGGAAGGACCGAAGGAATGCTATGAATTCTTCTCCCGTAGAAATCCTCATGCCCATCCTGCAGTTCTGTTTAGAAAAAGCTTCTTCGAGAAAGCTGGCTGTAAATATCGTCCAGAATATCGCCAGAACCAGGATACCATGCTTTGGTTGGATGGCATGAGTAAAGGTACTAAACATGCCAATTTGCAGGATGTTGTTTTGAGATTCCGCTTTACCAATTCTCTTTTCAAAAAGAGACGTAATGGTTGGGCGTTTGCAAAGAAGCAGTTGCATGATCGTAAGATTATCAACAAGACCCTGGGTTATGGCTTCGGAGCAACTGTATTTGGTTACATGATGTTCTGTATGTTAGTTTCACCTCCATGGGTGAAGAAGATTGCTTATAAGGTATTTAGATAATTCACACTCTAATTTTTTAGTTATGAATAGAGGATCAGAATGGAGAGTTTGGGATTTGCATTTTCACACTCCTGCATCTTATGACTATAAAGACAAATCTATAACTAATGAGGATTTAATTCTTGGCTTGACAAAAGCTGGTGTTTCTGTAGTTGCTATTACTGATCACCATGTGATAGATGTATCAAGAATTCATGAACTTCAAGAAATAGGTAAAAAACATGGAGTTTATGTTTTGCCAGGTATAGAGTTTTGTTCAGAATTAGGTGGCTCTGAGTCAATACATTTTATTGGTATTTTCTCAGAAAATGCAGATTTGAACAGTATATGGACTAAAATTCAAGGTACATGTAATTTAACCAATGCAGATATTGAAGCTAAAGGATATGAACGTGTTTGTTGTGAATTCGTTAAAACATCTAATTTAATTCTAAGTTTAGGAGGCTTGATAACAGTTCATGCAGGAAACAAATCAAATTCTTTGGAGTGTATAAAGAATAGTCTTTTGGTAAAACAGGAATTGAAGCAAGATATACTTTCTAAGTTTCGTCCAATGTTGGAAATTGGAAAACCAGAAGATGCTGAAGGATATAAAAAATATGTTTTTCCAGATATAAAATTTTCTTTGCCTATCATAATATGTTCCGATAATCATGATATAAAGAACTATTATGTTAAGGAAAAAATGTGGATTAAAGCTGATCCTACTTTTGAAGGTTTAAAGCAAGTTTTATATGAACCATTAGAAAGAACGGAAATTCAGCAGATTAAACCTGACGATAAAAATATATATCAGGTTATTGACAGTGTAACTTTGGCAGAAGATGGTTTTTGGAGAGGTCATATATTGTTGAATCCTAATTTAAATACGATAATAGGTGGCCGTTCTACAGGAAAATCTACTTTACTTAAAGCCATTGCAGCTAAACATGGCTGTAAAGAAACAGAACATGATGCTTTTATTATGAGCCATCTACATGGTGTTTCTATCCAGTGGAAAGATGGAACCGATCAATTGGGTAGGGAGATTGATTATTTTAAGCAGAGCTATATGCATGAGATTGCATCGGATGAAGTTAAAACAAACGAATTGATTGAAAGCATAATTCGAAATAATGATAATTCAGAAATCATATCTACTTATTATTCTGATGTTAATTCAAAATCAAAAGAACTTACGGAGCAGATTTTTTCTATATTTCAATTGACTAAAGATTTTTATTCAAAAGTCGCAGAGTTGACCTCACTTGGTAAGAGAGAAGGTGTTGCTCAACAAATTGTTATCTTGAAAAAACAAATTTCAGAAATACAAAAAGGAAGTTCTATTTCTGAGGATGAATTGCGTGTGTTTAATGATCAGGTTAATCTGATGAAGACTTATGTACATGAGATAGAGTTAGCAGAGAATGATTTAAAAATATTAGATAAAGCTCTTGTTGTTACTCCTTTCAATAATTATGAAGAATTATGTAATTTAGCTAGTCTGTCATTTAGATTAAATCAGGTAGACCTATTGCGTGAAATCCAGAATATAAAGTTGAGTACTGAGAATAATTTGATTTCTTTAGTAAGAAAATATAAAGATGAAACGATAAAAGCAAAAGTCGATTTAGAAAAAAAGTCTGCTCAAATCAAAGCATCTGAGTCCTATAAGCATGGTATCCAATTCATAGAAGGGAATAAAGAAATGAAGGATATCCAAGGAAAATTATTAGAGGAAGAGAAAAAAATAAGTTCTATAGATAAATTGGTTGCCTCAATAAATATTCTTAAAGATAAATTGAAAAGCCAATTGGATGCTATTGTGTTATTGCATTCTTATTTTAAATCCATAGCAAGTGATGTCTGTAATAATTTAGTGGTTAGCTATGATGGTCTTGTAATTAATGTTATACCTAGGTTTAAATCAGATGAATTTAGAGCCTTTATTGAGTCTAGATTGAATCAAAGAGGTGCTGAACGTCAGCAATATATTGCAAGTATTCTTAATAATTATGATGATAATAACAAAAATTATGCTCAAGATATATTAAAGCGTCTTTTGAATGGTGAATTATTACTTAAAAATGGTTATGATCCGTTGAATGTTGCTACTGAATTATTAGCAAAGAGTTGGTATAGTCTAAACTACGAATTGACTTATCAAAATGATAAGTTCAAGGAAATGTCTGAAGGTAAACAGGCCTTTGTTATTTTAAAGTTATTACTAGAATTCAGTGATAAAAAGTGTCCAATTTTGATTGATCAGCCTGAGGATAGTTTAGATAATAGAGCTATATACAACGAATTGGTAGAGTATGTTAAAAAGAAGAAAAAAGAAAGACAGATTATACTTGTGACACATAACTCCAATGTTGTAGTAAGTGCTGATGCAGAAAATGTTATTGTTGCGAATCAAGAAGGAACTGATTCTCATAATAGCGATGGCTTTCGTTTTCAGTATGTAAATGGCTCATTGGAATTTACTTGTCCCAAAAAGAAAGAGGAGAATGTAGTACTGTTTTCTCAGGGTATTCGAGAACATGTTTGTGATATTCTTGAGGGAGGTAAAACTGCATTTGAAAAACGTGAACTAAAATACGGTTTTAGAAGACCATAAAAATAGCTTTATAAACTTGAATATGTTTTTCAAAAGATTATTTGATATAGTAGCATCCCTTTGCGGTTTGCTTTTGATATGGTGGATATTTCCGCTTGTGGCTTTTCTTATTCATAAGAAGATGCCGGGAGGTTCGGCTTTCTTTGTTCAGAAGAGAGTGGGAAAGGGTGGTAAGCTGTTTAAATGCCATAAGTTCCGCTCAATGGTGGTGAGTCATAATGGTTCATCGGTATCGGTGGCTGGCGATAGTAGAATTACTCCGTTTGGTGCGAAGCTTCGCCATTATAAGATTGATGAGTTGCCTGAACTTTGGGACGTGTTGATTGGTAACATGAGTTTTGTGGGACCTCGTCCTGATGTTCCTGGTTATGCTGATAAGTTGGAGGGGGATGACAGGGATTTGCTGAAGCTTCGTCCTGGCATCACTGGTCCTGCTACGCTGAAGTATCGCCTGGAGGATGAAATGATTTCTGGGTATGTGGCAAAGAAACAGGCAGAAGGGGATACTCGCCCTATGCAGGAAATAGCTACTGAGTATAATGACAAGGTGATATATCCTGATAAGGTTCGCCTCAACTGCTATTACTATCGCCATTACTCCTTCTGGAAGGATATCGAAATGATATTCGCTACCGTGCTTGGTAGAAAAGTAAAGTTTGCAGGGGAGGAAGTGTAGTTCTTCATGGATGAAATTTATGAATGGCTGAATCCTCGGATTCCTGTGGAGTATGTGCTTATCTCCTTTCTAGTGCTTTCTGTTGCAATCGTGATTGGAATGCTGGTGATGAAAGGGGGTAGGGCGAAGAGTTTCGTGCTTGGGGCTTTGCTTGCGGAATATTACTTCCTGGTGCTTTGTTCTACTGTGATTTGTAGAGCAAGTCATGGGGAACGGCATATCGAGATCATGCCGTTTTGGAACTATCCCGATATTTGGAATCGGGTGGATTATCCTGCTGACTTGATAGAAGTGCTGCTGAATATCGCACTCTTCGTGCCGATAGGATTGCTGCTTGGAGGAATTGGTTTTAAAACCAAGAAAATCCTCTTATCGGGAATCTGCTTATCGGGGATTATTGAGGTTTCACAATTCGCCTTTTGCAAAGGGCTTTGTGAAACAGATGATGTGATGCATAATACGTTCGGATGTGCTATTGGATACTTTGGCTTTCTAGTATTATTGAAAGTCAAAAGAATCTGTGAGATTAAAAGATTTTAAATACAATATACAAATGGAAGAAAGAAAGACTATTTATCTTTGTCTGGCTCACATGAGCGAGACTGGTGAGGAACAGAAATATGTGAAGGAGGCTTTTGATACCAACTGGGTGGTGCCTCTGGGTCCTAACGTGAATGGTTTTGAGGATGATCTCAAGGCTTTCGTTTCTAAGAACAGCGATGGCTCTGAGTTGTCTCGTGAGGTGGTTGCTCTGAGCGCTGGTACTGCTGCCGTTCATTTGGGTTTGCTGGCTAGTGGCGTAGGTCCTGGTGATGAGGTTTGCGTGCAGAGTTTTACTTTCTGTGCTTCTTCTCATCCTATTACTTATCTTGGTGCTACTCCTGTATTCATCGATTCTGAGCCTGATTCATGGAATATGGATCCGGAGTTGCTTGAGAAGGCGATTATCGACCGTAAGGAGAAGACGGGTAAGTATCCTAAGGCAATTGTTCCTGTTGCTCTCTATGGTATGCCTTATGATTGCGATAAGATTATGGCGATTTCAGAAAAGTATGGTATCCCTGTAGTGGAGGATGCTGCTGAGGGTTGTGGATCCAGATGGAAAGGTCAGGTGCTGGGCACATTCGGTAAGTTTGGCGTGTTGTCATTCAATGGTAACAAGATGATTACTACTTCTGGTGGTGGTGCCTTGATTTGCCAGGATGCTGAGAGCAAGAACAACGTGATGTGGTATGCTACCCAGGCTCGTGATGCTTATCCTTACTACCAGCATACTGCCATCGGTTACAACTATCGTATGAGTAATGTTTGTGCGGGTATCGGTCGTGGTCAGATGACTGTATTGGAGGATCATATTGCTCATCATAAGCATGTACAGGAGTTGTATAAGGAACTCTTGAAGGATGTTGAGGGTGTAACCTTGCATGAGGCGCCTAATGCCGACTATGATTCCAACTACTGGCTCTGTACTGTAACTCTTGATCCGAAGTTGAAGATTCAAGGTCAGGAGAATGCATATAAGGAGGTAGTGAAGACTGCCGTTGGTGGTGCAGCTGGTGTAATTCACATGGTGGATTCTCCTACCACTGATTGCCAGCCGAATGAGAATGTGGAGGCATTGCGTATCTTCATGTTGAGCAAGAAGATTGAGGCAAGACCAGTGTGGAAGCCTATGCATAAGCAGCCAGTATATCAGAATGCTCCTGCATACGTGAATGGCGTAAGTGAGGCCATCTTCAAGGTGGGTGTCTGCTTGCCAGCTGGTCCGATGGTAACGGATGATGATGTTCGTTACATCGTTGAAAGTATTAAAGAGGCGATTGTTTAATCGCCTCTTTTATTACTTTCTGCCGAGAAAGGGATGTTTTCTGCAACTCTGTTTCTTCTGTAAGAAGTGTGTTCTAAAATCATCCCGTCCTTCTTTACCATTAAAGAAGGCTCCACCTTTCTCACC
>OIYR01000484.1_pt1 | contig 22221 bp, 22 predicted proteins | sample 1588221 | NCBI WGS metagenome assembly OIYR01 (sample SAMN03283292) | human gut metagenome | biome: human-associated habitat; material: feces | host: Homo sapiens | place: Peru | collected 2012
TTAGTCAATAGTTTATTTTAAATTTTTTTCAATATTGATTAATTTAATTTAACAAAATTATAAAATATTTAAAAAAATTTGTCAACTATTTATTTTAATTAATTGAGTAATATTTTACAATATTTAAAAATTTTTATCAACAAAATAATTTAAATATTTATTAACTACTATACAATCTTTTTAAAATAAAGTCAACACAATTAATTTAAATATTTTAATTTACAAAAAATTTTTAACATAGATTAAAAAATATGTCAAAAGTTAAAACAAAATTTTTTAATTGTAAAAAATACCGTCATTGCGAGCCAAACGAAGTGAATGTAGGGCAATCCAGATTAAAGAAAGTTAATTTTAAAAATTTAATTAATAAAATTAAATTTGAAAATCAATCGCCCAATTTGCCATAAGTTCAGCGGGCATATTTAATTTACTTTCATTAACTTCAAATTTATTATTATGATTTGGAATATTCTTTTCCGTAATCGTAGAAAATAAAGCGAAACATCCCGCGACTTTTTTAAGATAATAAGAAAAATCTTCGCCTCCCATAGAAGGATTAAAATATTTATCCCAAATCGCTTCTTTTGAAAATAATTTTTCCGCTGTTTTTCTTGCGCTTTCTGTAATATTTTTATCGTTATTTGTAACGCATGCATATTCGACTAATTCTATTTCGCATTCTCCAAGCATAGATTCTGCAATGAGTTTTGATTTTTCTTTTATTCTTTTAATAAAATAATCTCTCAATTCGTTATTAAAAGTTCTTATAGTTCCTTCTATTTCTACCGTATCGGGAATTATATTAAAAGCGCTTCCTCCGTTTATTCTGCATAAAGAAAGTAAAACATTTTCGGAAGATTTTATTTCTCTCGTTATTATAGATTGAAGTCCGTTAATTATCTCCGCCGATATTATTATCGGGTCCACTCCAAAATGCGGATAAGCTCCATGCGTGCCTTTTCCTTTAACTCTTATAATTAATTGGTCTGCAGAAGCCATAATCGGTCCTTCTTGAATAATAAAAGTTCCGTTTGGAGTATCGGGAGCGAAACTTCCAATATGAACTCCAAATATTGCAGAAACATTTTCAAGCGCGTTTTCTTCTATCATTATTTTTGCGCCCGTTCCCGTTTCTTCTCCCGTTTGAAATAAAAGCTTAACCGTTCCATTAATTTTATCTTTATTTTCAGAAAGTATTTTTGCAGCTCCTAATAAAATGGCAGTATGAACATCATGCCCGCAAGCATGCATATTATTATTGCAGGATTTATATTCAAAGTCTGTTTCTTCTTTAATTGGCAAAGCGTCCATATCCGCTCTTAATGCTACTGTTTTATTATTTTTATCATTGCCTTTTATATATGCAATAATTCCCGAATCTTTTTTATTTTTCGTATATTCTATATTAAGCTCTTCCAATTTTTTTATAACAAATTCTCTAGTTTTTGGAAGATTTCCGCCAAGCTCGGGAATTGAATGCAAATATCTTCTGTTTTTTATTATATAATCAAGTATTTCATTAGAATTATATTTAAGCATATTTTCTCCTCAAAAAAAAATTATTTTTATTAATTAAATAAAAGCTATCGATTGATTATAATATTTTTATTTAAAATTACAAAATAAATTTTAATTAAAAAATAACTATAAATTAAAAATATTATATAATTTAGATATTTGTCGCTATTAATATTAGTTAATTATAATTATTGACAATTTTTATTAATATTGTAAATTTTAATTAAGAAAATAGCGATAAAATAAAAATGCAAGCAATTATAATTTTTAAGCGAGCAATTTTTATAAAAAATAATGGAGGCAATATGGCTAATAAAGGCAGAGTAACAATCGATAAAGAACAATGTAAGGGCTGTTCAAATTGCGTTTCAGTTTGCCCTACTAAAATATTATATTTAGATAAAGATAATATGAATTCTTGGGGATATTATCCAGCTTCGGTTACGGATATGGAAAAATGTATAGGATGCGATAACTGCGCTATTATGTGTCCAGATTTATGCATAGTCGTAGAGAGATTGGATAATAAAAATAAAGCAAATGAAAAATAAGGAGAATATAATATGGCTAAAAAATTAATGAAAGGAAACGAGGCTATGGCAAGCGCCGCAATAGCCGCGGGATGCAAATGTTTTTTCGGTTATCCGATAACGCCTCAAAACGAGATTCCAGAGTTTATGTCTAAAGCAATGTTTGAATCGGGAGGTTCTTTCGTTCAAGCGGAAAGCGAAATTGCTGCAATTAACATGGTTTATGGAGCGGGCGGAGCGGGAGCGAGAGCTATGACTTCATCGTCTTCGCCAGGAATAGCTTTAAAGCAAGAAGGAATATCATATCTTGCCGCTGCAGAAATTCCAGCCGTTATACTTAATGTTATGCGTGGCGGACCTGGACTTGGTGGAATACAGCCTTCACAAAGCGATTATAATATGATGACTAAAGGCGGCGGAGACGGTGATTATAATTGCCCCGTTCTTGCACCTTCTAATTTGCAGGAAGCGAGCGATATGATAATGGAAGCGTTTGATTTAGCTGATTATTATAGAACGCCCGTTTATGTTGCGGCGGACGGTTTTATTGGGCAGATGATGGAACCTGTTGAAATTATTTATAAACCAAAATACGAAATAAAAGAAAAAACTTGGGCTACAAACGGAATGAGAGGAAAGAGAGAAAAAAATATAGTTAATTCTTTATATTTAGAGGCTGATTTATTATATAAACATAATCTTAATTTGCAAGAAAAATATAAATTGATTAAAGAGAAAGAAGCGAGAGCTGAAAAATATAAAACTGAAGACGCAGATATTATTTTAGTTTCTTACGGCACTATGTCGAGAGTTTGCAGAGGAGTAGTCGATACTTTTAGAGGCGAAAATAAAAAAATCGGAATGATAAGACCTATAACTTTATGGCCATTCCCTGAAAAAGAATTTAAGAATAATAATAACTGTAAAATGTATATTAGTATTGAAATGAGTATGGGACAAATGATAGACGATATAAAATTGGCATGCGAATGCAAAGTTCCCGTTAAATTTTTTGGAAAAGCGGGAGGCATTGTGCCGACTTCACATGAAATAATAGAACATATAAAAGAATTCGCAGGAGGAATTTTATGATAGTTTTTGAAAAATCTAGAGGCTTAACGGATGTAAGAACGCATTATTGTCCTGGTTGTATGCATGGAACTTCTCAGAGAATAATTGCAGAATGTTTGGAAGAGCTTAATGTTTTAGATAGAGCGGTTGGAATAGCTTCGGTTGGATGCAGCGTTTTGGCTTATAAATATTTTAATTGCGATATGCAACAAGCAGCGCATGGCAGAGCGCCAGCCGTTGCAACAGGAATAAAAAGAGCGGTTTCAGATAGCGTGGTTTTTACTCTTCAAGGAGACGGAGATTTAGCCGCTATAGGAACTGCCGAAATAATTCATGCCGCGGCAAGAGGAGAGAATATAACCGTAATATTTTTGAATAATGCAATTTACGGAATGACGGGCGGACAAATGGCGCCTACGACTCTTGAAGGACAGAGAACTACAACTACTCAAGCAGGAAGAGATTTTGCAAGAGCGGGAAAACCTATAAGAGTATGCGAAATGCTTGCTACAATAGAAGGAGCTACATTTGTAGAAAGAGTCTCTTTGGATACGCCAGCAAATATAAGAAAGGCTAAAATGGCGACTAAAAAAGCTTTTGAAAATCAAATTGCAGGAAAAGGTTTTTCAATAGTTGAGATGCTTACAAGTTGCACGACAAATTGGGGAATATCTCCAACGGAATCGCATCAATGGATAAGAGATTATTTGATTCCTCATTATCCTATGGGAAATTTTAGAAACGATTAATAGGAGGCATTTATGAAAACTGAAAGAATTATTTTTGCAGGCTTCGGAGGACAAGGCGTTATGTCTATGGGACAAATGCTCGCTTATGCGGGAATGATAGAAAATAAACATGTCACTTGGTGTCCTTCATACGGTCCCGAAATGAGAGGAGGAACGGCAAACTGTTCTGTCGTTGTGAGCGATGAATTAGTAGGTTCGCCTTTAATATCGCATGACGCTACGGCTGCGGTTATAATGAATCTTCCTTCTTTGACGAAATTTGAAAAAGATATTTTGCCTGGCGGAGTGCTTTTAATAAATTCTTCTCTTATTGAAAAAAAATCCGAAAGAGACGATATAAAAGTCGCTTATGTGGAAGCTAATAAAATAGCGGGCGATTTGGGAAATTCGAGAGCGGCAAATATGGTTATGCTTGGCGCTTTGCTTTCTTTGGATAATATAGTTTCATTTGAGAGTATTCAACAGGCTTTTATAAAAGTTTTTGGAGAGAGGAAAAAAGAATTTCTGCCTGGCAATGAGAAGGCTTTGAATGCGGGAGCGGAGTCTGTGAAAGGTTTGATTTCTTAAAGTTAAATTATTTAACTATAATTTTAAAATATTATTTATTTTTAAGATAATTCTCAAAATATTCTATAGTTTTTTTAAGTCCGTCCTCAAGATTATATTTTGGCTGCCAATTAAGTTTTTCTTTAGCAAGACTTATATCGGGTTGTCTTTTAACGGGGTCGTCTTTCGGAAGCTCTTTAAATATTATTTCAGATTTTGAATTAGTTGCCTTAATTATAATTTTAGCAAAATCTATAACGGGCATCTCTATAGGATTTCCTAAATTAACAGGACCAATAAAATTTTCGCTATTCATCATTTTTATAGCTCCGTCAATCAAATCATCACAGTAGCAAAAACTTCTCGTTTGACTTCCGTCTCCGTAAACCGTAATAGGAATATTTTTAAGAGCTTGAATAATAAAATTTGAAACCACTCTTCCATCATTTTCGTTCATTCTCGGTCCATAAGTATTAAATATTCTAATTATTTTTATATCGGTTTTGTATTGTCTGTTATAATCCATCATTAAAGTTTCAGCTCCTCGTTTTCCTTCGTCATAACAGCTTCTTATTCCATCAGGATTTACATGTCCCCAATAGGTTTCTTTTTGCGGATGCTCCAAAGGGTCGCCGTAAACTTCGCTTGTTGACGCTTGAAGTAATCTCGCGTTGCATTCTCTAGCCAAATTAAGCATATTTAAAATTCCCAAAACGCTTGTCTTAAAAGTATGAACAGGATTTCTTTGATAATGAATAGGAGAGGCGGGACAGGCAAAATTATATATTTCATTGCATTCTATATGAATTGGCGCAATTATATCATGTCTTATAATTTCAAAATTTTTATTATTCGTTAAATGTTTAATATTCTCATAAGAGCCTGTAAAAAAATTATCAATGCATATTATATGATTTCCTTCTTTTAGTAATCTTTCGCATAAATGAGAGCCTAAAAAACCCGCTCCGCCCGTAATTATAATTCTTTTCATTGTATAAAGCCTCGTTTTAATTTAATATTAAGCTATATTATATAGAATATTTGTAAATTTGTCAAAAAAATTGCATTAATTATAATTTAGTTGGGAACTTTTTTAAAAGTTATTCGTCTAATAATTTAGAATAAATAAATTTTTTTCATATGAGACTCCTCAATATTTGAAAAGAGACGGATGATTTTATAATCTATTCGTTTCTTTTTTATTTTTTGAAAATTTTTAAATAATTGTTAAATAAGCGGGAACTTTTTTGAGATTTATTCGTCTAAATATATGATAGATAAAAGTTTTTTCATATTAGACTCATTAAATAGTAAAAGGGACGGTTGATTGCTCTTCCGTCTCTTTTATGTTTAACCAAAATAAGAAATTATTAAATATTATAAAAATCTGAATAAATATTATTAATAAATACTTATTTTGCTTTTGATTTTTTATTTTTAATTAAGTTTAATATATTTTCCTTCGCCGTATTTAAAATTGCTGTTTCTATCTTTATTATTGTTATGTTGTCTGTCCGCTTTATAGCCTAGCATTGGCATAAAAAAATGAAATTTTGACTTTATTTAAAACATTCAGTCATAACAATTAATTTAAATCAAATTATGGCAGAGGCTCAAAATTATTCTTTTTAGCGTATTCTATTAAGCTTTCTATTCTATTTACGCATCCGCCGCAGCCAGTAGAAGCGGTTGTTTTTTCGGCAATACTTTCGACTGTAATTAATTTATTTTCTACTATTTCTTTATAAATAGTTCTGTAAGATACTTTTTTACAAAGGCATAATTCTTTATCGTAATTTAAAGCCGTTTGGCATTTCAAATCTTCTATAGTCAAATCCATAATTCATATCCTCATTATTACTTTAATATTTTAACATTTAATAAATAAAATTCAATATTTATTTAAGCTATATTAATAAAAAATCAATAATTTTCATTTGTAATTTATACTACTATAAGTTAAAATTATTATGTTTATTATTAAAAATAGGAAAAATTATGCAATCCTTTAGAAAAGAGTTAGGAAAAAAAGATTTAGAGATTTTAGATTTATTTACAATATCTTTTTCTATATTTAGATATAATTTTTTTAACTTCTTTTTAATCGCTATGATATGCGGAATTCCTATAATATTAACTACCGCTTATTTTCCGCCAACTATTCTCGACCCTTTAAAAATTCAAACTTTTGAGGATTTTATAAATTGGTTTAAAAACGAAGTTAATGAAGGATTTTATATTAATACTTTTTTATCATGGTTTTTAGATATAATTTCAGTTTTATCAATATCTTTTTTAGTTGAGGTTATGATAAATAAAAAAATAAGAACGGCATTTTGGGCGATAAAAAAAAGCGTTAAAGTTATTCTTCCCGCAATAATAACTTCTTTTATATATATGATAATAGTTTTTTTCGGATTGGCTTTCCTTATAATTCCTGGTTTGATTTTCGTAGTTTTGTTTATGTTTACAAATAATATTTGCGCTTTAAGGCATACTTGGGGAATAGACGCTATAAAATATTCTGCAAGTTTAATAAAACCGAAATTTTTTAAAGCTTTATTTATGCTTTCTTTTATAGTTTTTTTTGAAAATGTTTTTATAATATCGTTTCCCTCCGCTCCTGCAGATACGAGAGAAGGTTTATTATATTATTTTTTATCTAGAGTGTTATTATATTTATTCGACACATATTTTAAAATTATCATTGCTTTATTTTTCTTAAATAGAGATTTCGTTTCAAATTCGCAAAAATTAGATTTCGATTAATTAAAATAAAAAAATAAAAGCCTTTAGAAAAATATATTCTCTAAAAGGCTTTTATTAATATTTGTAATAAGCCGCTTGATTAACCTATTATTCTCATTATTGATTGGTTTTTAGCGTTTGCATTTGCCAACATAGCAGCACCTGTTTGTTGAAGAATTTGTTCGCGAGTATATGCTACCATTTCTTGAGCCATATCGGCGTCTCTTATAACGCTTTCGCTTGCGATTGTATTTTCGGTAGCTATCATTAAGCTTTTTACCATAGATTCCATTCTATTTTGAACGGCGCCTAATTCCGCTCTTTGAGCTACAACCATTTGTATTCCTTCGTCAATTCTTCCAAGTGATTGGTTTGCAGTTTCAACTGAAGAAATTGAAATAGGAGTTTCGCCTCCAACTTGAAGGTTAGCGGCAGTCATAGCGCCTATATTTACAGACACTCTTTGGTCCATATTAGCGCCTATGTGAAAAGTAATAGGAGTTTGTCCGTCTGAAGCGAATCTTCCCGTTAACATGTTCATTTTGTTAAACTCTGCTTGAGAAGCGATTCTATCAACTTCTTGAACCAACTGATTTACTTCAACTTGAATTAAAGCTCTGTCGCTGTCGGAATATATGCCGTTAGCGGATTGTATTGCCAACTCTCTCATTCTTTGCATAATATTGGTTGTTTCATTTAAATAACCTTCCGTTGTTTGAATGAAAGAAATTCCGCTTTGAGCGTTTCTTGTAGCCTGTTGAAGACCGCGATATTGAGAACGCATTTTTTCAGAAACGGCTAATCCAGAAGCATCGTCTCCAGCTCTGTTAATTCTTTGTCCGCTTGAAAGCGCTTCAATAGTTTTTGTCATTGAACTTCCGTTTAAGTTCAATTGTCTGTTTGCATTTAATGCAGAAACATTATTGTTGATAATCATAATTACTACCCTCCATGAATAGTGTTTAAAAATTAATTTTTTAATCCGTTTATATCATGCCTTAAGCCGTTTAATCATCCCATAAAAAACGACAGCATAATATAACTTTATTATATTTATACGAATTATATTATAATATTTTTGAAAAAAAGTAAATACCTAAAATAAAAAAAATTTAATTTTTATTATAAAAAATAACTTAAAATTGATTGATTTTAAGAGTTTTTATGATATTTCAATATATTATCGCTATAATAAAAATATAAAATAATCAACAATATAAAATCAATCTATAAGTTATTTAACTTTTCTAATCATTTTTAGTAAAGAATTATTTTCTTTCTCAATTTGTTTTATAAAATTTTCCATTAATTCAAAATCGGGCATGCCTTTTTTATTTACAGGCAATAATATAGTTTCGTTTTGCAATCTTCCTTGACTGCACATTTTACTAAAAGAAAAATCTCCAATTAATTTTTTATCAAAAACAGATACAAAAAATGAACCTATATAATAATTCAATTTAAATTTTGGCTTTAGAATATTAACTCGTCCATGTGAAACGGCAAAAAAATCTTTATTTTGATAGAAAGCTTTTCCAAACATATCTATAGTAATAACATTAGAATTAAATTTTTCGCTTTTTCCGTCTCCTTCTTTTATATTCATTACAATTCCGTTATTTGTCATTCCAGCAGAAACCAAAGGAATATCTCCATTTTCTAATTTTTTAGGTTGTAAATCTCCTTTTGCTAAATGCAATTCAAATAAATCTATCAATTTAAATTTTTTCCATTTAATTCTACTAATATAACAAATTCTTAATTCATGTTCTTTTATAATATCAATAATTTCCTGTTCTGTAGCTTTAATTGTATTTTCCATATATTCCCAATCTGGCATGTTTTCCTTTACGGGAAACTTTATAATAATATTTTTAATACTATTTGTAGTTGAACTATTGCCCCAAGTGAAATCGACTAGTAATTTTTTAAAGTTGGCTACAATAAATAAAGCGTTTATTTTATTAAAACCTTTAAATTGAGGGACTAAAACTTTTATTTTATTTCCCGTGAAATAAGGCTTTTCTTGATAAAAAACCGAAAAAGTATCTTGCGCAAAAGATAAAGTATTTGCAGGATTTAAATAATTTTCATTTTCTCGTATATATCCTCTTATCCCGTTATCAATAGCCGAACGAACTACATAAGGATAAGTTCCTTCTTTTTCAAAATCATAAATATTTTTTATTGTATTTGCATGAAAAATCTTTTTACTTGAACAAACTTCAAATAAATCCACCAACTTAAACTCTTTCCAGCCCGAAGTATCTATTTTCATTTTTCGTCCTCTTCGTCTTTCAAAGTAATTTTAATTGTTTTATCTTCTACAATAATATCGCTTTCGTATAAAACTTTTTCTAAAATAGTTTTTTCAAATTCTTTTTTATCAATTCCTCTTTCAAAAAGCATATAATCAAGCACGACTTTTCTAAAATCATTTTCGCTAATTTCAAAAGGAGTTTCGGGCATTTTATAACTTAAATTTTCGCTCGGTTTAAGCCATTGACAAGTTTCATTTCCGCTTTGTTTATAAATAATATTATACCAATAATCCTCAAGTTCATTTTTCCACTTTCCTTTTATATCTTGCCTACCTTTATTTTTTACCGTTTCAAGTCCGTCTTCTTTTATCCAACATGCAAAAATTTCTTTTTCTTTTTGAGGTTCATGAGCTTTAAAAATGAATATTGACACATTAACCGATGCCTTTCCCGTAAAAGTATTGTCGGGAAGTTTTATTATTTTAAGTAAAGAATGTTTTTTAAGCCATCTTTCTACGGTTTTTCTTGATATTTCAAGTTTATTATCAGGAAGTAAAAACGCGCACATTGCCCCTTCGCTAACATTATTTAAAACATTTTCCACAATTCCCATAACGCCGTATTTCTTTTCATAAGGAGGGTTCATTAAAACTTTTGTAATATTTTTAGATTTTATCCAATCGCATACTTCTTTATCTCTAGAATCGGCTTGTATTAAATTTGTTTTTCCGTCTTTATGAATAAGCATATTCGCGCATGCTAAAGTAAATAAATCTTTAGATATTTCCACGCCAAATAGTTTTTCATTTTGTATTTTCTTAACTTCTTTATCGTTGGTTATTCCGCCGACTTCTCTCGTCATATTTCCCATAGCTTTTACTAAAAACGCTCCGCTTCCGCATGCGGCGTCTAAAATTCTATCTTTATAATTAGCTTCGATTAATCTATACATTAAAGAAACCACATTATCGGGTGTGAAAACCTGCCCGTAGTCGGGTTTTTTAGGCAAATATCTGTTAAATTCATTAAAAAATATTGCCATAACATCTTCGCCTTGCCAATCATTGCTTTGTATATATTTTGAAATTTGAATTACATTATCTATAAAATCGCCAATAGCGTTTATATCGTTTTCTTTATCGCAAGTAATTTTTTGATATTGTTCTTTTATAATTTTTAGTTTTTCATTGCTTCGCATCTCTTCGCTGTAAGATTTTTCCAAAATTTCTATAATTTGAGATTTTAACAGTGAAAAACTTAAATTTTTTAAATTCTCTAAATTAGCCCCTTTTCTATCAGCGACTAAAGCGCATGCCGTAAATATCATTCTTTGAGTAAGATTTTGCATTACAAATTTATGATGCAATATTTCATTAATATTTATTGTGCAACTTTGTATTTTATCAATATCGATTTGAATATTATTAAATAGTTTTAAATAATAATTTTTATCAAATAGTTGATTGGTAGCCGAATAAACTACATCGTTTTTATATACTATAGCTTCGTTGCTATTATAAAGAATTCCTACGACTTTTTTATATTTTCTTTGAGTAATTTTTATATATTCTTTAATTTGATTTTCATTTTTTTCGTCTAATAATTCGTTTGAGGCTTTAGTTTCTAAAATAATAGCTGTTTTCTGTATGTCGTTAGGAAAATACCATCCGTCAGGTCTTTTAGAAATTCCTTTGAAATAATAATTATCAAGACTGCTAAAACTCGTTAATTGTCCGACTCCAGATTTTGTTTTATCCTCGTTATTAGTCAAATTTAAAAGAATTCTTGCTTCGTCTCTAACTTCGTCTTCAGTTTTATAAGCCAACATTAAATATAAAATCCCATAAAAATATTAAAGTTTAATTATATAGAAATTTATTTTAAATTTCAATAAAATATTTGAATTTTATGCATATCGTTTAATATTATAATTTAAATAATTAATTGACATTAACAATTTATATAGTATCATTAACTAATTAATTTAAATTAAAATTAAAATAAAGGCTTGAATTATGATTTTTGATTATAAAGGCATTACGAATAAAAATAAAGATTTAATATTTATAGCGGGTCCTTGCGTTATAGAAAGCGAGGAAATGACTATAAATATAGCTAAAAAATTAAAAGAAATTAAAGAAAGATTAAACATACAATTAATATTTAAAGGCAGTTATGATAAGGCAAACAGAACCTCTCTAAATTCTTTTAGAGGTTTAGGAATGAAAAACGGACTTGAAATATTAAAAACAGTTTCAAAAGAATTTAATTTACCGACTATAACCGATATACATATTCCAGCAGAAGCCGAAGAAGCTGCAAAATATGTAGACTTTTTGCAAATTCCCGCATTCTTATGCAGACAAACGGATATGTTAAGGGCGGCTTGCGAAACGGGAAAAGCGATTAATGTTAAAAAAGGACAATTCATAAGCGGATACGATTGCAAATATATAGCCGATAAATGTTCGGATGCAATAAACGAAAAGAGATTTTTTTTATGCGAAAGAGGAACTATGTTCGGATATGGAAATTTAATAGTCGACATGAAAAATATTGAAATAATGAAAAGTTATGCGCCAGTAATTTATGACGCTACTCATTCTCTTCAAATGCCTTCCGCCGCAAACGGAATCTCTGGTGGAGCGAGAGAGTTTATTCCCACTCTTTTAAAATCCGCACTCGCTTTAGGAATAGACGGAATATTTATGGAAGTTCATCCTAATCCTGAAAAAAGTCCTTCCGATTCAAATACTATTTTTGAACTTGATAAAGTTGAAGATTTATGGAAAGACGCTATAAAGATAAATAATTTAGTTAAAAATTTGTAATAGAATAAATAAAAAATTTCAATTATATCTAAAACTTTTAAAAATAATATTATCATAGGTTTTACGATTATCATTAATTTTTATTAAATTAAACTTTATATAAAACGATAATATATAATAATGATTTATTTTATATAAAAATATTATATAATAATATTTTATAAGAATTTAAATTTTATCAAGGTTTTGTATGGAAGATATTTTTATATATTTAGCCGTTTCGGTTTTTTTAATTATTTCTTCTTCAATAATATTAAAAAATATTTTTTATAGAGACGGAAAAAAAAATTCAAAAGACATTAAAAAAACTATAGAAGAACTTTATAAAAAAATAGAAGAAAATCCAGAAGATTATAGAGCAATTTACGATTTAGCAAAATGCGAAGAAGAAATAGGCAAAATAGAATTGGCTTTAGAAAAATACGAATTGCTTGCAAATAACGGAATATTGGAAAAAAGAGAAGAATTAAATATTTGCAAAAAACTTGAAAGTAAATATAGCGAATTGGGTAAAAAAGAAGAAGCTTTTAAATACGCGATAAAAATAATAAAAATTGAGCCGAGCAATAATTTGTATATTATAAAAGTAGCAAACACTTTGGCTAAAGAAGGAAATTTTAAATTATCAAATCATTATTTTGGAAAGGCTATAGTTTCAAAAGCCGAGTTTATGACGGAAGACCTTAAATGCGCCGCTTTCGTTTCGTATAAAATGAAAGATTATAAAAAATGTATAGCTTTTTTGGAAGAATTAAGAAAGAGACTAATTAAAGAAGCGATTGCAAATAAATCGAAAGATATAAAAAAAGATATTTTAGAATTGGAAAAAGATTTAATATCTACATATATTTTATCTGAAGAATTAAATATTGCAAAATCTTTTATAGAAGATATTTTATCAAACAAATTTATAGATAAAAATCATGAATTCGATATTAATAAATTATATTTGTTCGTGTTGTATAAACTTGAAGAATCCGAGAGATTTAAAAGTCTTTATAATAAATTATACTCTTTATATAAAATTAACGAATCGAATAAAAATTACGCTCATTTAAAATTTGATTATTCTTTTTATTCGTATTTTCTTGGCGATATAGAGATGTCTAAAAATTATTTTGAATTAATTAAATCTTTTGATATGCCCGAATTTAATATTTATAATTTAGACGAAATATTAAATTATTTAAATGCGGTAATTAAAGCGACAACAGTTTTGAATAAATTAAAAGAAGAAAATAAATTAGGCGAAGAAAAATATAAAAACGATAATTATGAGAATTATGTCGGAAAAGAAAATATTGAAAATTGGGAAAAAACCGTAAACTCTTGGGAGATTTCTTTTATAAATTTCGATTATATTATGAATTTAATAGAAGTTCAAAAAACTATGGATATAGACAATATTTTAGAAAGCTTAAAAATCGCAGAAAAAGGAAATCCAAACAATAATATAACTATAGCTTATAAAGTCGATAAAATATTTTCTTTAGATAGAATGTCATTTAAAAAATTATGCGGTAATATAATGAAATCAAAATTTTCGGATTATGTTATAGTTCAAGAATATACAGACGCCACTCATCCTGCAAATAGCGGAGAAGAGATAAATTATTTAACTTATAATATAAAAGGAAGCAAGAAAGAGCTTATATTAATTTCTTTCAAGAGATGGCAAAAAAGCGAAATCGGGGAATTAATGGTTCGAGATTTTTTAATGATGGTTAGCGAATCGGGAGCAAAAAGCGGAGTATTAATAGCTCCTGTAGAATTGAGCAATAGCGCAAAAAGTTATGTTTCGCATAATGAAAAAATTAGAGTTTATACAAGAAGTCAATTTAATAATTTGCTTAAAGATGAAAAGATTTAATAATTATTTATTTTTATCTGTAGAAAAAATTTAAATTTTACTTTCTCTTTCAAATTAATAATAAATCATATTCCTAATTTAGAATTTTTAAGATTTTCCTAAATACCACCAACTCCATTTTGGAGAATAAAACATATATTCTATTGAAAAATTAAAAGTCGCAGTGTTTGGAATATTTCCGCTTCCCCAAACTACTTTTTCGTATGATGCAGTCATATAAAGAAAATCAGATATTGTGGCTTTAACTTTAACGAAAGGCTCTACATAAGTATAATCAAACTCTAAACCTTTTTTATAAGGAAACATATAACTTACGCCCGTGTATATGGTTATAAAAGGAGAAGTTATAATTTCTAAAGCGCCGACTATCTCGCCGTAATTTAATATATCGGTAAGCAAATTATCTCTCGTGTCAAAAATATAACAAAATAAAATATTAACGGGAATAACTTTAGGAACTCCCGCAACCATAATATTTGCATAAAAATTAAAATTGTCTTTAATTCGTCTTTGCGTATATAAAAAAGAATCTTTTTGAAAACTAAAACTCGCTCCAATTTTTGTTCCAAGCGATAAATACCAATCAAGCATAGTTATTTTTATATTTGCATCAATATCTTTAAATCCAAAACTATCGGTTTTATTCGTAAGTCTCGTTGAATCATTTCTAGAATCCTGTCTTCGATATGCAAAACTTGCTGCAAATCCAAGCTCTATAAATCTAATCGGACGAATATTAAAAAAAGGAGCTATAGTAAAATAAATATCTCTTCTGCTTATATTCGCGTTATAAGGGTCTAAAATATTTAACAAACCGTTTTGATACCAAGAATTATATTCTTCAAATATTCCGCCAAACCCTATTGAAAACATTTTTTCTTTTTGTATTAAAGGCGAAACATCAAAATAATAATCGTTTCTTATGGCAAATAAATAATTAGAAAACAATCCTAATATGCAAAATAAATATATAAAAAATTTTTTCATAATTATTGCTTAATATTTTCAACTAAAGAAAGATTTTTTTCTATATTGTATCTATATCTTAAATCGGTTATTATTAATTGATATTTTTGCTGCGTCTTTGCTTCTATAACCAATGTTTCAAGCGCTTTTTGAGCTTCCGCATAAGGTAGAGAATCTATTCTATATAATTTTCCATATTGTTCATAAACTTGATTTATTTCTTCTTTAGTTGGTTTTTCAATTGTAGCTCTTATAGTTTTATCTATATAATGAGAAACTACGGCGCTTCTTGTAATATAATTTTCAACCGCCTTTGCTTCGGGTTCATTATAAAAACCAACTTTATTAGCTTCGTATATCATTATCTCTCTAGCGACAAAAGCAGTAAACATATTATCTCTTGCTTGAACTCTCAAAGCTGGCGGTATATTCGCTCCCGCTTGTTTTAAAGTTTGATTAAACATTTCATTAAAATTTGACAAAGGAATTTTTTTATCGTCAATAATAATGCAAGGGTCTTTAGTTGGCGAATATTCCAATTTATAATTTGTTTTAGCTTCGTTTATCATTTTCTCATATTCGTTTCGCATACGCTCTTGCAAAATCGTATATTCTATATCCATAGCCACTTGCTCGTATCTGACATTATTTCCTTTCGCAGCTTGAAGTCTTTCTCTATTATTATTAAAAAAATTTCTTTTCTCTTCTTCAGAAACTACAGAAAAATCGTCTCTCACTTTTTTTTGCATATATAATTGAGCTATTTGATTATCTCTTTCTTGCGAAATTGCTAATGTCAACTCTTCGTCTTTATCAAAACCTTCTTCAACCGCTTTAATATAGATTAATTCCTGCTCTATAAGAGTTGAAACAAATTGCCATAATTGTAAATCGTTCGTAAGAAGCGCATTTAAATTTTCTGCAGGAAGTCCTCTTAAATTTGCAATATTTGAAACTTCTTGCATAAAATCATTAACAGTGAAAAGTTTTTTTAATTCTCCTTGAGAGTCTCTTATTCTTATAACCCAATTATTATCTTGAGAATATAAACTTAAAGATAATGAAAAAATTAAAACTATAAAAATAAAAAATTTATTAATCTTAAAAATCGTCATCGGATTCTTGCCTGCCTCTAAACAAATTAATTATAGACTTTATTATATTAGCTATGCTTAAATTTTCCGTCCAACCTCTTGCAGCGGAAGTAAAATTATATATGCTATTTGATATATTATCGAAAGCGTCATGCATATCGTCTAAAGTTCTTTTTGTTCTTTCCGTTTCCGAATCTACAAAAGAAGCTATATTATTAACCTTATCGCTAATAGATTCTATATTGTCAAGTATTTTATCGAATTTATTTGTAAATCTAAAATAGCTTGCAAGCAAAATAAAAAATATAGCCAATGATAAAATTAATATAGCTATAGCGATGAACGCCAAAGATATAGCTATAACATTTATTTGAAATACAATATCTTCCATTTTATTTAAAATTAATCTTCCGCAGCGGATTTTTTTCTTCTCTTATCAAGAAAGTCGCTTGTTTTTTCTTTGCCTTTTTCGTATAGCTCGGTAGTTTTTAAAACGCCTTTATGATATAAATCGTCCACTTTATATTTTAAATTATCAATAGTTTCTTTAATATCCTCTCTCGTTTCTTCGCCCGATTTTGGTGCGAACAAAATACCAAGCGCAACTCCAGCGGTTACGCCCAATATAAAAGAAAATAATCCTGATACTTCTTTAGACATGTATGTCCTCCTATTTTTTATCTTTTTATTTGAATAAATATTAAATTTAATTTAATTTTTTGTCAACTAAAAAAATCAACTTTTTCAAATGTTAATTGCTTTGGACTTCGTTATTGCAATGAAGATATTTTTATGAATTAAAAAATATAAATAAAAAATATTTCACATAAAACATAAAGCTTTAAATTTAAACTGTCAATGTTTCATCGAAAGCGGGCAATAGTTTGTTTTATTAATTTGAATTTTTATTTTTTATTATGCTGATTATAATCCTATATTCTTTTCCTTATAAAAAATTTCATTATTTCATTAACATAATCGCTTGAAGTGTCGAATAATATTTTTTCTATAGAATTTTTTTTTAGAAAATTTAATTTATCTTCCATAATTTTATTTTGTTCCGATAAATATTTATTTCTTATTGATTTATTTGACATATCGAAATATACAAAATCTCCGTTTTCAGAATCGGACATAACTAAAGTTCCGCCAAGATTAGGAAGTTCATATTCCAACATATCGTTTACCAAACATACTATAAAATCATGTCTTTTTTTAGTTATTTCAATTTCTTTTTTAGGAAGTTCGGAGCATATATCGGTTATTAAAAAAGTTATGCTTTCTCTTAATTGAATTCTGTTAAAATATTCCAAAGTATTCGCTATATTTGTTTTTATATTTTTAGGTTCAAATTCTATAAGCTCTCTTATTATTCTTAAAACATGATTTCTGCCTTTACCCAAAGGAATAAATTTTTCAACCGTATCGGTAAAAATTAAAAGTCCTACTTTATCATTATTTTTTAAAGCGGAAAATGTAAGCAAAGCCGAAACTTCGACTATTAGATTATGTTTTGTTTTTGTAAATCCGAAATTTGTCGAAGCTGAAAAATCTGCAAGTATTATAACATTTAATTCTCTCTCTTCTCTAAATCTTTTTATAAAAGGCTCGTTATATCTTGCGCTAACTTTCCAATCCATAGCCCTAACATCGTCTCCTATAGAATATTTTCTAACTTCGTCAAATTCTATTCCATGTCCTTTGAAAGCGGAATGATATTGTCCCGAAAAATAAGAATTTACTATTCTTGAAGTTTTTATTTCTATTTGACGAACAGATTTTAAAAGTTCTTTAGTCGTTATATTTTTATTTCCAAACATTTATTTTCCGTTTATTATAAGATAGAATTTTAATTTATATGTTATATTAAATGAAATAAAATACAATACTATATATGATAACTATTTTATTGACTTTTTAATATTATATGATATTCTAAAAACACTATATAAATTAGGATATATATGATACAAAATCTAACCTTCAATTTAATAGGCGGATTCGGGCTTTTTATGTTCGGGCTGAAACTATTTTCGGACGGTTTGCAAGAAAGCACCGAAAGTAGATTAAAAGAGATATTGCATAAAGTTACAAATAATAAAATACTTGGAATATCTTTAGGCTTTTTAATAACGGCTATAGTTCAATCAAGCAGCGCCGTTACGGTTATGACGGTTAGCTTCGTTAATGCAGGAATATTAAATTTAACTCAAGCGATTAATATAATACTTGGCGCAAATATCGGAACTACGATTACGGGTTGGATAATTTCTTTAGATATTGATGTTTTGGCTTTGCCTTCTTTAGGAATAGGCTCAATAATCGTAATATTTTGCAGCGAAAATAGAAGATTAAAATTCTTTGGCGAAATATTAATGGGTTTTGGAATGATATTCTACGGACTCATTTTAATGAAAAACGCGTTTGAAAGCGTGCGCGGTTCTGAAGAATTTGAAAAAATATTTTTGATAGCAAACGCCGACACATTTAAAGGCAGATTCTTATGCGTAATGATAGGAATGATAGTGACAGCAATAATACAGTCGAGTAGCGCAGCGCTTGGAGTTACAATCTCTCTTGCAATTGTCGGTTTAATAGATTTTCCAACTTCGGTAGCGTTAATACTTGGGCAGAATATCGGAACTACAATAACGGCGGTTTTGGCGACTTTAAACGCTTCGACTAACGCAAAAAGAGCGGCTTTGGTTCATAGTCTTTTTAATATATTCGGCGTGGTTTATATGTTTTTCTTATTTAATCCGTATATAAAATTGGTTAATTTTTTGGCGGGTTTTATAGTTTCGGGCGGAGTTTATAAAGTCGTTAATAATAATTATGTTAATATATCTTTTTATATAGCGGCGGCTCATACGATTTTTAATATAGCTAATGTTATAGTATTTTATTTTCTAACCGATAAACTTGAAAAAATAGTTTGCATTCTAATAAAAGAGAAAGACGATGAAAAACATGCAAGTTTGCTTTTAGATAAACTTTTAAATATGCCAATATCGGCGGAAATAGAAGTTAGAAAAGAAGTGACTTATATGGGAGAGATTGCAAAAAAAATGTTAATTAGAATAAAAGAATTATTTGATAATCCGAGCGAAAGATTATTAAATAAAATAAGAGATAACGAAAAACTTTTAGATAATACCGATAACGAAATTCACACTTTCTTGCTTAAACTTTTAGGAAAAAATACTTTAAACTCTTCAAATATAGCTTCTTTAATAAATATAAGCACTTATTACGAAAATTTGGGAGATAATTTAAAAGATTTGGCAAAAGCGATTATTAAAGGAAACGAAAAGCGAACTTTATTTAACGAAATTCAAAAAAAAGATATACTTAAAATGATTAATAATAATGTGGAGTTTATAGATTATTTATCGACTTTAATCCCTCAATATTATTATATAAATAAAGAAAAAACTTACGAAGAAGCGATTGAAAAATATCATCAAGTGAAAGATTTTTATTATCAAGCGAGACAGAGACATTATGATAATGTGGATAAATCTTTGATTCCTCCGCTCAACGCTCATTTATACGGCGATGTTTTGGTTTATTTCAATAGGTCAATTTCAAATCTTGTAAATATAGTCGAAGAGATAACGGGAAAAGATAAATAAAATTAAAAATAAATAAAAAACAAAAAGGAGTTTTATTTTGAAAAAAGTATATATAGCGGGACATAAAGGATTAGTCGGAAGCGCGATAGAGAGAGTTTTTACAAATAAAGGTTATAAAGATATTATTAAAAAAACTCATAGCGAGCTTGATTTGAGGGAAAGAGATAAAGTATTTGAATTTTTTAAAAAAGAAAAACCCGAATGGGTAATATTATCAGCGGCAAAAGTTGGCGGAATTTATGCAAACGACACTTATCCCGTTGATTTTTTACTTTATAATCTTCAAATACAAAATAATATTATCGAAGCGTCTTTTGAAAATGGAGTAGAAAAATTATTATTTTTAGGCTCAAGTTGTATTTATCCTAAAGAATGCCCGCAGCCAATAAAAGAAGAATATTTACTTTCGGGATATTTGGAAAGCACGAATAGAGCTTACGCTTTGGCAAAAATATCGGGAATAGAATTATGCGCCGCTTATAATAAACAATATAAAACAAATTATATAGCGGTTATGCCATGCAATCTTTACGGAATTAACGACAATTATCATAAAGAAAACGCTCATGTAATTCCTATGCTTATTAGAAGATTTCATGAGGCAAAAATAAATAAAGACAAAGAAACGGTTATTTGGGGAAGCGGAACGCCTTTAAGAGAGTTTATGAATTCTGACGATTTAGCCGAAGCATGTTTATATTTAATGGAAAATAAAGACGCAAAAGAAATAGGGAAATTTATAAATATCGGAAGCGGAAAGGAGATAACTATAAAAGATTTGGCGGAATTAATAAAAAAGATTGTCGGATTTGAAGGAAATATAATTTTAGATTCTTCAAAGCCTGACGGCACAATGAGAAAATTATTGGATGTTTCTAAAATAAATAATTTAGGTTGGCATTATAAAACCGAACTTGAAGAAGGTTTAAAAATTGCTTATAATGATTTTTTGAAAAATTATAAAGATTAACTATTTATAATAATTAAAAACAATTAAAATAAAAAAATAAAATATAAAAACGGAGATTTAATTAAAATGAGTAAAACTAAAAAAGCGCTTATTACGGGAATAACGGGACAGGACGGTTCATATTTGGCGGAGCTTTTGCTTGAAAAAGGTTATGAAGTTCATGGAATTATTAGAAGAAGTTCGTCTTTCAATACGGGAAGAATAGAGCATTTATATCAGGATTTTCATGTAAACGATGCGAGAGTTTTTCTTCATTACGGAGATTTGGCGGATAGTTCGGCTTTATCGAGATTGCTTGAGAAAATTCAGCCCGATGAGATTTATAATTTAGCCGCTCAAAGTCATGTTAGAGTAAGTTTTGATATACCCGAATATACGGCGGATGTAGTCGCTTTGGGAACTATAAGAATTTTAGACGCGATTAAAGAGACGGAAATAAAAACAAAATTTTATCAAGCTTCTACAAGCGAATTATACGGTAAAGTGGTTGAAACTCCGCAAACTGAAAAGACGCCATTTTATCCAAGAAGTCCTTACGCTTGCGCAAAATTATATTCTTATTGGATTACGGTAAATTATAGAGAAAGCTACGATATGTATGCTTGCAATGGAATATTATTTAATCATGAAAGTCCAAGAAGAGGCGAGACTTTTGTAACTAAAAAAATTACTCATGCGATAGCGAGAATATTAAAGAAAGAACAAGATAAATTATATTTGGGAAATTTGGATGCAAAGAGAGATTGGGGATATGCAAAAGATTATGTAGAGGCAATGTGGCTTATGCTTCAACAAGATAAAGCGGAAGATTATGTTATAGCTACGGGCGAGACGCATTCGGTTAGAGAATTTTTAGACGAAGCTTTTGGTTTAGTCGGATTAGATTGGAAAAAATATGTAGAAATAGACCCGAGATATTATAGACCTGCAGAAGTCGATTTACTTCTTGGAAATCCCGCAAAAGCAAAAGAAAAATTAGGATGGAAACCGAAAACGACTTTTAAAGAGCTTGTAAAAATAATGTTAGAATACGATTTAAATAATTGCGGATTAAGTTTAGATAAAATAAATAAAAATTAAAATGTATTTGAAAAAGAATTTAATAGAATATTTGGTTTGGATAATTCCAATTTATAGATTGAGAAACAGAATAAGAAATAATTCTATTTTTCTTAAAGATTTGGGTTATAGAATAAATTATGCAAGTTATAAAGATAAAATAAAAAATAAAAAAACTTTTTTCGTGCGAAACGATTGGGCGATAAACGAAATAGAGTTTAAATATAACTATTTTTATAATTTTATAAAAGATAATTATATTCACGATTTGGAAATAAGCTATAATCCCGATATTGAATTTTTCGGACCAAACGGCAGAAGATATTTTTTAAATAAATCGAAAGCTAAAATTAAAATTTTTTACACGGGCGAA